>Ga0209997_10000165_pt1 | contig 20428 bp, 22 predicted proteins | sample CR04metaG_FD_182079 | JGI IMG/M metagenome (GOLD analysis project Ga0209997, IMG submission 182079) | Deep subsurface microbial communities from Mariana Trench to uncover new lineages of life (NeLLi) - CR04 metaG (SPAdes) (version 2) | ecosystem: Environmental > Aquatic > Marine > Ocean trench...
TGACAAAATCTATACACTTTGAACCAAATACTGCCAAAAGCTGTTCTTTGAGATCCCTTGCTTGTTTAAATGGAACTTGATTTATGATATATGGAAAATCTATCTGATCTGGAAGACAACCAGGTAGCGGTCCCCATATTGTAATTATTTTACAATGATTTCCCATCTTTTCAAATTTGTCCATCATACTTTCAATAATTTTTGTATCAGTAAACCAGAATAAAATTACAGATGCGTCATCAAATTGAGAATTAATAATATTTTCATTTAATACCTGTATATTGGATAATTTCTTTTCATCAAGGAATTTTTTCGCCTCATCAATTTTTTTTGAATCAATGTCAATACCCACTACCTTTTTTACACCAAATTCTTCGGATGCTATAGCGATTCCCCTACCATTTCCACATCCCAAATGATAAAATACATCTTTTTCATTTAAATCAACAAATTCAAAAATTTTTCTAAATGAATGGTCAGGTAATTGAACATCTTCTCCAGAAATAATTCCAGTAGGTAGTGATGATAAATAATCTTCTAATTTTATTATTGTAGGAGAATTATTCCCGGATGTTTTCAAGAGTTGAAACCGCCTGCCATAAAGTTACTCTAACATAAGAAGGAACGTTTGGATCTAGCGTTATATCATCTATCAAACTAATTGCGTTAGATGCACGAACAGACATTGAATACTCTTCACTTTTGAGCCCGTTTGCTAAATCCTGAATATTTTTTCTAATATTTCTTGGTGTAGAAGGATTTGCAGCCACTTGATTTAATGTATTAATAGAATTTTGTAGATATTCTTGATTTTGATTCTTTGTTTCTGCCATTTAATCACCAAATTATTAAAATATCAACTAGTTTTTAATTTATGCCTCGACGAAAACTTCATCTGATTCTAAAATGACATTATATGACTTTAAATCATTAATTTTAGCAGGAAACTTGGATAGTTTGCCACTTTTGCAGTCAAACTGAGCTCCATGCCAACCGCATGTAACTATTGAATCCTGTAATTTTCCTTCTGAAAGACTTGCACCTGAATGAGTACATGTATCATCTACCGCATAGAAATTCCCATCAGTATTTACAACAAGAATTTCTTTTCCAACAACTGAAATCTTTTTCATTTGACCTGGAGGAATATCAGAAACTTTACCGACAATTACTTTACCCATATCTAATTTTGAATGATTATTCTTAATAGTTTTTCTAATTTATTGATAGATGTGATAATTCGGAAGGCTAAAACCTCTGATAAAAACATGGTTTTAGAGTTTTGTAAAACCACTTTTTCTTGGGGTGATTACATTGCTAATGTATGGGATTATTGGATAAGGGAAGGAAATTTACTAGTTTTGATTGAAAATAACACCCCTGTAGCAATTTGTCATAGCTCTTTTTTTGATAAACAAGTATGGATTGAAGGAATTCGTGTCAATGAAGATTTTCGAAAAAAAGGATTTGCAAAAGAGCTTGTATTAAAATCTGAATCCATTGCTAAAAATAAAAATTGCGTGATTTCAAAAATGCTAATTGAAACTAATAATAAAAAATCACTTAACCTAGCTGATTGTTTAAATTATAAAAAAGAAGAAACTTGGAATTTTTATTCTTTAATTCCTAAAAAGTCATATAAAAAACCAAAAGTAACAGTTGCAATTAATAACACGAACATAATTAATTTTCTTTTAACAAATTCCACATCTTATGTAAAATCATGGAGATGGATACCACTTACAAAAACTAACATTGATTCATTAATTAATGAACAGAGAATTATTTACACAACATACAATGATAAAATTAATGCACTGATCATTTTTACAGAATCTGAACATTTTGAAAAAACATTGATGTTAACATTAATTTCTGATAGTGTAAATAGTAGTAATGAAATAATAACATATTTTAAAAATTATGCAATAGACAAGAACATCAAGAGAATACAAATTTTAACTAAAACAATAATACTTCCAAAGATTGAAAATTTGGATAAAAAATTTTCTTTTTGTTTAATGAAAAAAGAAATCTGAAAATTCTAGTCCAAAAATTTAATGGTGTTTTCTAACTTGCCTAAATTTTCAATTTCCATTTCAATCTTATCTCCATTTTTTAAAAATTCTAAATCAGGATTATTCAAAACCACTCCTTGAGGAGTTCCAGTTGAAATAATATCTCCTTTTTCTAATGTCATAACCTTACTAAGCTTCGAAACAATTGAAGGAATCTTTAGGAACATTTTTGAGGTAGATGAATTCTGTCTTAATTCTCCATTGATTTTTGTTGTCATTTTGAGATTTTGTGGATTGGGTACTTCATCAGCAGTAGTAATCCATGGTCCACATGGTGCAAAAGTATCAAACCCTTTTGCTCGAGTAAATTGTTTATCTTGAAATTGAATCCCTCTTGCAGATACATCATTGAATATCATATAGCCAATAATTGCTTCCATCGCTTGTGATTCATCTATATTTTTACAAGTTTTGCCAATTACTAGAGCCAATTCAACTTCGTAATCTAACTTTTCTACAAAAAAAGGACTACAAATTTCAGAATTAGTTCCCGTAAGAGTAGTCCTTGGTTTCATTACAATTACAGGTTCTTCAGGTGGATTGGTTTTTTGTTCTTCAGCATGATCAGTATAATTGAATGCAAGACAAATTATTTTTGGGGGATTTGAAATTGGTGCAAGAATAGTATATTTTGATAATTTGTCATTATATGATAGTTGAGGTAATTTTTTCTTTATTTCTTCATACCAACCATCAAAAAGAAAATTCTCAATGCTAAATGGTAATGGAATACCTGTGGCATACACGATTTCTTCTCTTGTAGCAACTTGTCCATCTTTTACAAATCCAAAAGTTTCTTTCCTAGATTCCTTGAATCTTCCTATTTTCATGTTAATTCACTTGTGCGTGTATATTGCTTGATTTGCAGAATCTTTTCTGCAATAACCAAATCGTACAAATTGAATCTCTGACCCATCCTTTAACTCTAAATAATGAGGCTCTGTATATACTTCTAATTCCTCAAGACTATCTTCGTTAAACTTTTCATCAATAAATAATTGCTTTGGAATTAAAATTTTTAATTTGTGAGCATTTTTTTGTGGGACCCATTGTATTTTTGAAAAATCTACTTTGATGTCATCTCCAATATATTCTCCTTCAAGATCAATATCTTTTTTATTAATTTTTACATTGCCTAAGCCCATTAACCTTAATTGAGTTCCAGCAGAAATATTTTCTACATCTTCAGCAGCCAAGTAAATATTTCCATCAACTTCTACAATTCTTTTCCCCATGTTTTTTACTGGATGATTAGGTAACTCCACTTGTTTGAATGGTAAATTCTTAACAAAAAGCTTACGTGGATTTTTTACAAGATATAGTCGAATACTAGTTGAATCAACTTCTTTTCTGTTATATGATTCTAGAGAATCAAATGGAGCATGTGTATCTGCTTTTGTAAAACTTAGAGATATTATAAATTTCCTTATTGCTTCTGGAGTTATGCCACGTTTTTTGAGTGCCTCTAAAGTTGGTAATCTGGGATCGTCATACCAAGAAATCTTTCCACTTTCTATGAGTGATTTTATCACCCTTTTTGAGACTGGCATTCCCTTAAATTCAAGCCTAGAAAATTCCAAAACCTTAGGTTTTCTCATATTTAACGCTTCTAGTATTGCATAATACAACTCATTTCGTAACTCATACTCTTTTGATCTAAAGGCATGAGTTACTCCATCTAAACTATCTTCTATCGCTATAGCAAAATCATAGCTAGGCCACACTCTATATTTTTCTGCAAGTAATGGATGATGCCCTTTAATTATTCTAAATAAAACAGGATCTCGCATGACAGTATTTTGAGATTTCATATCTCCACGAAATCTAACAACTGCTTGACCAGCTGAATATTTTTCAAATAGTTTTGTCCATCTATCCTCGTTTTGACTTTGTTCTAGCTGACTACATTTGCATGCCTTCATTTCATGTCTGTTTTTACTAATTACATCACGCTTGCAAGTACAAACATAAGCTTTGTTTAAACTGATAATTTCTTTTCCTTTTTGATAAATTATTTCTAAATCATCTGAAGTATTTTTTATTTTATCATATTTGATACCAAGCCATTCAAGCCCAACTTTGATTGCCGCATAAAACTCTAATCGCTCGTTTTCTGGATTTGTATCATCTATTCTAAGAATAGTTTTTCCATCATACATCTTTGCATATTCTTCATTAATTATTGCAGCCTTGGCATGTCCTATGTGCGGATATCCATTTGGTTCTGGTGGAAATCTTGTAATAACTTTACCTTTTTCTGCACCTTCTAATGGCGGAAACTTTTGTTCTTCTTTTGAAAGTTTTTCTTTTGGAACTAATATTTCTGGAAAATTATTTTCAATTTCAGTTAGTATTTGATTGGTTGAAAATGAATTAATTTCTTTAACAATTGGTACACAGGTTTCCATTAATTCAGGAACATTTTTTCGTTGTTCAGGTCTAACTCCTAAAATTTTTGATACTACAATTTTTTCATTAGTTTTTCCCTTATGTTCATATGCATTTTGTAAAGCGAATTTTCTAATTTCTTTTTTTATATCTTCATCCAAGCTACAAACTCCTTTTTACAACAAAATTAAGAAGATTAATTAATTCTGTCTTTGCAGAACCTGAATAGTTATTGAGAGATTTTTGGGATTTTTCTGAATAAAGTAATGCCTGTTTTCTTACAAGTTTTTCGATTCCTAATGCCCGAATAGATTCAACTGCCTTTTCTATGTCTCTTTTTGAGGCTTTGGCATTCCCAAATGCCTTCAAAATGGTTTTTTTATCATTTCCTTTGGATTTTGTGATTGCTAGAACAATTGGAAGTGACTTTTTACCTTCTCTCAAATCATTTCCAACAGGTTTTTTTGTCATCTTTGGATCACCCAATACTCCAATTAGATCATCAGTAATTTGAAACGCAATTCCTAGATTTCTTCCAAAGGCTGATAATCTTGTGATATCACTTTGTTTGGCTTTTGCACATATTGCTCCCATTGAACAAGAAACATCAAAGAGAGATGATGTTTTTTTCTCAATCATTTTAATATAATTTGCTTGAGAAGGAATTTTTTTTGATTCAGCCATTTTGATATCTAATAATTGTCCTTCACAAACATCAACACATGCTTTTGCCAATTTAGAAACTAGTTCATTTGAAGCTTTAGACGGAAGATTTGAGTTTGAAAGTATTTGATAAGCTTTAGAAAATAATACATCTCCTGCTAAGATTGCAATTGGAATTCCAAATTTTTTATGAACTGTGGGAACTCCATGACGCATTTCATCGTTATCCATAATATCATCATGAACCAAAGTAAAGTTATGGATCATCTCAACTGCACTAGCAGCTGGCATTGCATCTTTTAGTTTCCCACCTAAAATTTCACAACTTTTCATTACCATGAACGGTCTTAGACGTTTACCTCCATTAACAATAAGATATGATGCAGCGTCATACAGTTGTGTTGGATTTCCTTTTAGTTTTGTTCCAAGGAAACGATTAACCTCTTTAGCATTCTTTGAAAGTGAATTAGAACTCATCGGTTAACTAATCTCCAGTTGTTGTCTTGTAAATGATATTTTATTGAATCTTCTAAGGATTTTTCTATTTCAGGCTTGATCCATTGTGAAATAATCGATTTGTACTTTGATAACATTGATTCTTCTGATTTAGGTAGTAAGTATAAAGCAATGATCATCCAAGGGCAGTAAATTTCTGGTTTTTTTTGCATATCTTCAATTAATTCATCAGCAGTAATCCATTTCGTTTCACTGATTTCATCTTTCACTAGATTAAATTGAGTAGAATTTTCAATTACTCCAATCAAAGTACCACATATTTCATTTTCTGAACCTACGTCCTTGTATGGCACATGATATTCAAATTTGAAAAGATAATCAAATTTACAGGATATTCCTATTTCTTCTGGCATTCTGCGTTCGGCTGATGAGACATAATTTTCACTTTCTCTTGGATGACTCGCTACAGTACCATCCCAATCCCCCGGCCAAAGCATCTTATTTGAACTTCTTCTTGTTATGACAAGCCTTCCTTCTTTGTCAAATAGTAAAGCCGAAAATGCTCTATGTAATTTCCCATTTGGTAGATGGCATTTTACTTTCTCTTCTTTACCAATTGGTTTATCGTTTTTATCAACAACTATAACATATTCATCGGACAATTAATTCTCACCTAAATAATGTACCCTCAAATTTTTTTCTATTTATTGCATTAACAATTCTTTCTGGTTTGTTTCCATTAACAAAAAAAATCTTCAATCCCATTTTAGATATTTTTGAAGCTTCAACAACTTTACGAGTCATTCCTCCAGTAACATCCATTAGAGTTTTTTTTATCAAGATCTTTTCATCTTTGAAATCATAAATTAATTTCTTAGTTTTCATATCAGAATACAAACCATCTTCATTTAAAACAAAAATTGATAATCTAGGTTTTAAAACTCGTGCTAATAATGACATAATTTTATCACCTGATAATATGTATGATTTTTTATTTCCATACCATAATGCATCTCCATATGTAATTGGTATCAAACCAGAATTAGCAATTTTTTTAATTTCTAAAATTTTTTTGTTAATTGGTTTGTTTCCCATTACAAAATCAGTTGGCGGAAGACAATATGGATTCAATTTATTTTTCAAAAAAGAATCCAGAACAATCGTGTTTAATGCAATCATTGAATTTTTAACAATTGAAACTCCCCTGAGGTCATATTTTTTTGGTTTCGTATGCATATCGTATTTTACTGACCAATAATGTCCATAAGAACCACCTCCATGAACTACAACAAAATCTTCTTTAATTTTCCTAAAACAAGAAACAATATTATCAATTGTTTTTCTTTTAGCTGATAATGGTTTCTTCTTATTGGTAATAATTGAACCACCAAGTTTGATTAAGAGCATATGCTAATTTTCGCTAAAAAGGGAGTTAAAAAGTATCCAGTCCTTTTGAATCGATTTCTACTGAAAAACATTCGTTATTTTTGCTTTGAAGATTTTTCAAAGTTTTTTCAATATTTGACTTGTCTACAATTGCAATAATACATCCTCCATCTCCAGCGCCAGTAATTTTAGAACCAAATGAAGTTTTATTTGCATTATCAATTAAAGCACGCAGAATTTCATTTGACACTCCAATCTGATCAAGATATTTTTGATTTTGAATCATAGCTTTTCCTATAGATTTTAAATCACCTGATATTAATGCCAAATTTACTTTTTCAATTAATTTCATCTCTTCCTCACATAAATCAGAAAAAGTTTTTTCATTTTTTTCAATGAATTCCTTTACTTTTGATACTACATTTTTTGTTGAATGTGGAATTTTGGTATTTACAATTATTAGATGAAGTTTAGTTTTTGAGTTAATTTTTCTAAATCCGTTTTTTTTATCATATTCAATTATTCCACCATATGTACACACCGTACAATCAGCACCAGATGCATCTTTGAAAATCGTTTTTTCTGCTTCTATTGCTAGGTTAAGAATCTCTTCTTTTGAATATTTTGTAAAAAGATTTGATATGGATCCCGCCGCAGCTACACAACATGCCGAAGATGAACCAAGTCCAACTCCTGATGGAATTTCTGATTCAATAGTTATTTTTATTCCACCAGAGTGATGGAATTCATTAATCATTTTTTTTGCAATGTAAATGAAAGGTAATAATGGTGAATTAACATCCTCTATGGAATTTGAAGAGGGTACACTTAACTCTCCCAAGCTTGACTTTACTGAAATTATTGCTTCATCAGTTTTACTAGAAGTTATAGTTACCCTTTTGTCTATTGAGCAAAGTATAGCTTTTTTTCCATAAACTACAAAATGCTCTCCAAATAAGATTACCTTTGCTGGAGCAGATACTATTGATTTCAAGTGAATATTATTGAGCCATAGCCAACCACTGAGCTCTTATCTCCCGAAATATCTCCACTCGTTGCATATTTTAGCAATTCGCCTTTTGTTGCACCAAGTTCCTTACAAGCAACCATCGTGGTTGCTATTGCACCGTATCCACAAGCTGTGATTTTTTTTGTATTCAAAACTTTGTAAAATGTTTCTAAATCCAAGTCTAATATAGGCTCAATTAACGCTTTATCTTGCTTATGCGCAAAATCATTTTCTTCATAATGAGTAAAATCAGATGATCCAATAATCATAGCATTATTTTTTTTTGCTATCATTGCTATACATCTACCAAGGTCAATTGCAGTATTTTTAGTTTGATCAATCATAACAACTGGAAGAATTTTAAATTGATTTCTAAATACTTCTTGTAGCATTGGTAGTTGAACTTCAAGACTATGTTCTTTAGTGTGAGAAAAAAAATCTAATTCAACTAATTTTGAAATATTAGATAATTCCTTCACTGCTTCTGAATCTACCTCCACATTACCTAGAGGTGTTTCCCAACTACAATCTTTCATTGAGGCAATGTTGCATCCAATACCCCAATGATTTGGACCAACAATAATGAATAATTCAATTGAGTTAGATGAAATTGCATAAAAGGAATGACAAGCTACTGGTCCAGAATAGACATATCCTGCATGTGGACAAATCACACCATAAATTTTTTTTGTATAATTAGTTGGTGGAATTTTCCCAGGGCCATAATGATGTAAAAAACAATCATGAACAAGACTTTTTAATTTCTTGGTTTCAATGGGATAGAACATTCCGGCTACGGCCGGTGTTCTAATCTGCATTATTCTTTTTCCTCTTCTATGATCTTCGTTTCAAAATCATCGATTTCATATTTTATTTGCTCGCCTTCTTTGAGCTCTCCTTTTTGAATTAGAATTTCACGAGCTAATAACCAATAAGTTGTTGCCAAGGCTTTTCTACCTCTATTATTTGCTGGAATGATAAGATCTAGTTTTGAAGTAATATTATCTGTATTAGCAATTCCAATTACTGGAATTCCTGCATTAGTGGCTTCTGTAATGGCTTGTTCATCAACTTGGGGATCGGAAATTAAAACTAATTTTGGTTCAATATAATATGGCAATGAAGGGTTGGTGAGAGTTCCAGGCATAAATCTACCTAATTTCTTTACGGTTCCAGTTAATTCACAGAATTTTTCAATTGGTGTATTAGCATATTCCCTTCCTGAACATACTATGACATCTTCACTCTTTACTCTGCTGATAAATTTCGCAGCAGTTTGAATTCTATCTACTGTAATATCTAAATCAATTAGGTAAAGTCCTTCTGGACTAGCTTTTGTAATGAAGGGTATCATGAATTTTGTCTTAACTGAAGTTCCTACTCTGATACCAGTTGATAGAATTTTTGCCTTAATACTTGCTATTTCGTCTTGTTGACTCATACTGCGTTTTTAAAATTGTGCCATACCGCGTATTAAATCATGCTCTGATAATCGTATTAGTTCATTCAGTTTAGCTATTCTTTCGCCTCCTACCACTCCAACTTTAAGCATTTTTGAGTTTGTTCCAATGCCAATATGCACAATATGGGAATCTACTGATTCACCAGAACGGTGTGAAGTAATTAGTTTAATGTTATTTGAGTTGGCCACATCTGCAAATTCAATTGCATCATAAAGACTTCCTGTTTGATTTACTTTAAGAATTGTTGCATTACATGCCTTTAATTTAATTGCGTTTTTTAGAATTTCCGTATTTGTTACAATTAGATCATCTCCTGTGATCAAAACATTTGGGAATTTTGCAGTTAATTCTGCCATTTCTTCAAAAGCTTCTTCGTGAACAGCATCTTCTGCATAAACTAGTTTGTATTTTTCTATAATGTTAGATACAAAATCAATTTGTTTTTCAGGTGAGTTTTTAAAACCTTCTCTTTCGTATAGATATTTTTTATTTTTTTCACTCCATTGCGTTGATGAAGCAAAATCAACTCCCAAAGCAACTTCTTTACCTAAAGTAAATCCTAAATTTTCACAGGCTATGGCAGATAGTTCAAGAGCTTTTTCATTGTCCAACTTTGGCGCCCAACCACCTTCATCTCCTCTACCATTAGTAAAACTTGGATCCTCTTTCTGTAATACATTTCGTAATTCTTTATGTATTGACAGATTATCTTCAATCGCATCTCGAATTGACTTAGCACCAATTGCACAAATTAAAATCTCTTGAATGTCTGGTGTACCAGGCCCTGCATGGGTTCCCCCACCCAAAATATTTCCTAATGGAAATGGAAATCTATAGTTTTTTTCTTTTGAAATTAATTGAAATAAAGGTACATCTAATGCTTTAGCAGCTGATTCTAAGGATGCAATAGTAACAGCAAAAGCTACAGCACCACCAATTTTAGAATATTCTGGATTTGGATCTAAAGTACGTATTGTATCGTGAATAGATTTCAGATCAGCCGAATCGATTTCCAAGAATTTTTCTGAGTTTTCAGTTAGAAACTGGAAACTTTTCTGAGGATCTCCATCAGGAAAATTAACTGCTTCATGTTTGCCTACACTAGCACCTGATGGAGCACAGACTCTTCCAAGAAATTTATTATCAGAAGTAACATCTACTTCAATAGTTTTAGTACCTCTACTATTGTAAATCAGTCTAGCCTTTACAGATGTAATTTTTGGCAAACTATTCTAACTCAGATTGAACTTCCAAGTGTCTCCTTTGAATTGCTTCATAAAAAGGAATAACTTGTTGAATTGTTTCAACCGAAGTTAACAACATTCTTCTACAACAATATCTTTCGATACCTAAAGCGTTTAAGACCTTAGCTGGTTCCTCACCTGACTTTACTCTATTTTGATAATCTTCGAATTTATCTGCGACAAGATTTCCGCAAGTAAAACATCTAACTGGAACAAGCATATTTTCGAAAAGTAATCAAGGATTATAAAAACCCTGCATGACTAATCCGTTGCGGGTGTAGCCCAGCCTGGCCAAAGGCGCTAGCTTGAGGGGCTAGTCTCTTAGGAGTTCGTGGGTTCAAATCCCATCGCCCGCATTAAGAATAATTGCTTTTTATAAAATTTTACGAATTTCTTTTGAATCTATTAATAGAATCAATCAAATTCGCTCTTCGAACTTCTTCTGTTACAGCAGATCTTGCATCTTCAATCAATTTTCTATTCACATCAAGTTTTTTTCTAGCTTCTTTTACAAGTTTATCATACATTGCAAATGGATACAAATACAAATACAAATTCTCCATTATTTCAAAAGTTCGTGAAGCCTCTTTTGATTTTCCAATTCTAATATTATCAAAAACATGTCTCTTCAATTCCCCTATCAGATCAAGTAAACCAAGTATGTATGATTGATTAGATACCTTTAGAGTTCCTATAGAAGGAATTGGTCTGTTTTCTATTATAGCAATAAAGGCGGAGGCTTCAACTAGTTCTTGTTCAGGTGTAACAAGATAGCGTTTTAATTCTAAATCTGCTTTTTTTCTATTTGCCGAAAGTAACCTCTCTGCTTTTTGTAACTTTTTTTTTGCCATCCCTAAATCACCTTTATGAGCTGCAATTATGGACTGACTACAGAAAATCACAACATCCCGAGTATTTTTTATTAAATATTCTCGTGAATTATGCGTAATATCTAATGATTTTGCTATTTTATTTAGTGATGACTTGATATTTTGTAATGACATATCCAATCCCTTTAAAACAGGGATAAAGTCGTTTGCCAAAGCCCTTAGGCGCTTCCCAAATAATATGCCTAAATCTTGAGTTTTAGAATCTAAATTATTATAATTTCTAATAATTCCCTTTAGTTAATCTCGTAACGGTTTGTCCAAAAATTCACTAAAAGGCTCTTCAAAGCATGTTGGACAGTTTTTTTGCAATAAAAATTCTGCCAACAATTGTTGTCCTAGTATGTACGCATCAAACAAGGAATGATTGCGATCTATTCCATGCTTTGAGATGATTTGAGGATCAGGTTTCTGTGTGACAGGAATTACCTTGTAACCATAGTATCCATTTTGTAAATTCCCATCAACAAAAGAGGTCTCTAATGAATTGGTATTTTCAATATATGTGATATATGCAGTATCCAAACTTTTCCTTAGGATCTCATAACCAATAATTTTTTTATCCATATCAGGCTCTTTCCATTCAAGCTTTAGTGCATTTTTATCAAATGTTGAGACTTTGAGATCAATTCCATACTCAGATGGTTCAGTCCTTAAAATTCCTGCAGTAAACTCAGACTCCCACTGCATTGTTTCAGAATATGCATCATCTACATTTAGACTTAAAACTCCAAATGATACCCCTAGAATAAATATTACAAAATACTTTATCCCAATGCCCAACATATGCCCAGAAATTCTTAAGGCTACATGAAAATAAAGATTATGAATTAGCTACACTAGACTGTAAAAATTAAAACTGTATTTTTCTAGTTAATTTCTAGAAATTTGTTCTAGGAATTGTTGATAAATTTTCAGATATTTGTTAAATTCATCATTTGCATCTACTACAAAGTTATCTGAGAATCTTTGATCAGCTCTATTCCTTTCATTTTCAATTAGTTTTTGTAACATTACATCGTTACTTCTATTAACAAAATCAGAATCATAAGATAGTGATTCTCCAACTGTTTTGCTTTGAATCAAACTGCCATCAGGACTAGATTTGAGATTATATTCAGCAATAAGTGCTTGACCTTGTTTGTATGAACTAAACTTTACATTATTTCTGCCAATACCCTGTGAGGTCATTCCATCATCAATTTTAGCGTGTGGAACATAATCCATTTGCCATTCCTTATCAAAAGTCCAAGAGTTTCCCTCTTGATCAATTCCGACATTTCTATCAACTTCTGTTATTGTAAATGGCTGTCCTTGGTATACAATTTCATACTGCTTTGCTGGATTGAGAGATTCTCCTTCAACTCTGATGCCATCATTGAAATAATTGTTTGCAGCATTTCGTTTTGCATCCCAGAAATAAGTTCCAACTATGTTAAAGTCAAGTGGTTGTCTAAAAGTATGGTATACATTAATTATTAAACAGTCCTTACCAAAAACATCTGAATCCTTACATGGACCAGCAAATGTAACAACTCTCACATTATCCAATGCATTTTCAGGATCAATAACATTCAAAGTCTCTTGACCGTTCCATGACTTGTCCCATTCAATTATTGCTTTACTGTCTGAAAATATTTGTCCATGACCTATTCCAAATGCTAAAGCAAAATGACTTACGCTTTGAGGTCCTCTGTCTTCGTAGACTTTGAATGTTGCAACGTTTACTCTACCAACCTCTACAGTAATTAGTGGATAATGAGTGTAAAACGAATTAACATTAACTGGATTTCCATTATATGAAAAACCATTCTCTACTAACATTTTTCCAGTCTTTGTTACTCCCAAAGTTGGTGGTGTACAATCTGCACTGCAATTAGTACCAGAACCAAGAGAACCTTGACCATTAGCTACCGCTTGATCATTTATTGGAGATCCTATTAGTGCATCAAGACCAGTTGCAGCGTCTGTTACAGTTGCAGCTATGTCAATTGTTGCTGTAGTTCCAGCAGGAGCAGCAGCTCCACCGAAGGTTAACGTAATTGTTGTAGTTCCTGTTCCAACATGACCTACGATTCCTCTAGCTCCACCTGGAATTAAATTTAGGTCAGAGTAATCTCCTATAGCAGAATTTACCGCAATATCATATACTATTGTAATTGTATTAGGACCAGTAATCTGAGCACTAACTAGGTTTGGATTTACTGCATAAGCATTTTCAGTTAAGCCAAAAATTACTAATGAAGCAACTACTGAAAAAACTAACTTAGCTCTAATATTCCCATATTGCAATATAATCTAGTCTCAATAGGAGATAGTAAAGTCCCCGTTTGTCCAGATCTTACAACACTAGAATGCTTTTAGAATCTAAATTATTATAATTTCTAATAGCTTCATTAACTGATTTTTTATATGATTTAGCCCCAAAACATATTTCCAAAGCCCTTATTTTATGTACATTTTTGAATAAATCATGGATATCACAGTTAAGCAAATGATGCAGATTGAAGAAAATGGTCATCAGATGGGATTTTTGAGAAAATTTATGATGGAAAACGCAGGTGCTTCTGCAGTTAGAAGGTTAGACGAAAAATTTAAAAATTTAGATTCAAAAAACATTCTCATTTTTGCAGGATTAGGAAATAATGGTGGAGATGCTTTTGTGATTGCTCGTCACTTGGCAGGTCATGGTTCCAAGGTTTCTGTAGTATTATTAGGATTTCCTGAAAAAATCAAAACTGAAGAAAGTAGATGGAATTGGGAACTTCTAGAAAAAATGAATTCAATAAAGTTAATCACTGGTGAAAAGACAAGTTTTGATTTTAATGCAGATATTATCGTAGATGGTATTTTAGGTACGGGGATTTCTGGAGATATACGTGAACCATATGCTTCAGCAATGAAATTTGTCAATGATTCAAATGCATTCAAATTAGCTGTAGATGTACCATCAGGTCTTGACCCTGATACTGGAAATACCAGTAATGTATTCGTCACTGTAGATGTAACTGTTACTTTTCATAAAATGAAGATTGGTATGCCAAAAAGAAAAGATCTATGTGGATTAATCTATGTGGAAAAAATTGGAATACCACCTGAAGCAGAGGAGGGAGTATTATGAAAGTCCACCAAATAGAGGTGGGAAATATGGCAAATTTTACCTACATCTTAGAAGATGAAGAAACTAGTAACGCAATACTCTTAGATCCTTCATGGAATCTTGATGAAATTCTAAATATAATTACTCGATATGATCTCAAAATAAAATACATTGTAAACACTCATTATCATTTTGATCACACATTGGGAAATAAAGCCATGGCTAAATCTATAGGTGCAAAGATTATGCAACATGAATCTTCCACTATAGATCATGATATTGCGTTAGTCGATGGTCAAAAAATTACATTTGGAAATTCTGAGTTAACTGTTTTTCATACGCCTGGGCATTCAAAGGATAGTATTTGTTTGGTAGGTGATGGAAAAATTTTCTCAGGTGACACTCTATTTGTTGGAAATTGCGGTAGAGTTGATTTACCTGGAGGAAGTGCAAGAGATCTTTACCATAGCCTTTTTGATATTTTGTATACAATGGATGAAAATTTGGTGCTATACCCTGGTCACAATTATGGTTCATCTCCTACCTCCACATTAAGCAAAGAAAAGGAAAGTAATTTTGTATTTCAAAAAAAATCTGAGCAAGAATTTGTGGAGTTGATGGGACAGTGATTTTTAAGTGAATGATATTCAGATTCTAGGAAATTTAGATAGAGGACAAAACTTTGTCAATTCTATTGAAAAAAAGAGATTTCTTTTCTCACTTGTAATCTCTTATACTGAAACTAGCGAAATACCAGGAATTACCATTGCTGGAACAAATTTAGATTTGATAAAATTTACACCCCCTGCAGATTCAGAATATCTTCATTATGGAACATGCAAATGCATTGACTCTGTTCCTATGACTCCAGACGGAAAACCTACTCCTGCTTTACTAACTAAAGTCGCACTAGAATCTGCTAGTATTCCTCATATAGTAATTAATGCTGGAAGTAAAATAATTCCAGATATTCCTTTTTATGAGACTGGATTAGAACCTGGAAAAAATATTCAAAATGAACCTGCTCTTGATCGTTACTATGTGTTAAGAGCTGTAGAACATGGAAGAATAATTGGAAGAACACTTGGAGCCCTAACAGATTGCCTTGTAATAGGTGAAAGTATTCCTGCAGGAACAACCACTGCTATGGCAGTATTGAAAGGCTTTGACATTAATGCAAATGTTAGTTCTAGCATACCAAACAATCCACTAGAGCTAAAAAATAAGGTAGTAAATGATGCATTAAAGAGATCTAATTCAAAGGATGCATATGATGTAATTGCAAATGTAGGCGATCCAATGATTCCAGTAGTTGCAGGTATGCTAAGCACTGCATCCCAAACATCCAAAGTATTGTTAGCTGGAGGAACTCAAATGGCTGCAGTATTAGCTCTTGGTCATTCTACTGGCTATGACGTAAATAATATTGCAATTGGTACCACTTCTTACATTGTAAATGATAATTCAGCAAATTTTTTGGATACGATTAAAGAAATTGCTGATATACCTATACTCATTATCAATCCAAAGCTTGAAGATTCAAAAATTCATGGCTTAAAGTCATACTCGGAAGGATTTGTAAAAGAAGGGGCAGGTGCGGGTGGGGCTATGATCTCTGCAATCTTAAAAACAGGAATCACTCCGGAAAAACTTTTAGAAAAAACTGAAGAAGAATATCAAAGAGTAATCACTTCACAGTGACGGATTTTGCAAGATTTCTTGGATAATCAGGGTCAGTGTCTTTTTCAACAGCCGAATAATATGCTAATAGCTGTATTGTAATAATTTCTATGATTGGAAACATAGCTTCTTTAATACTTGGAATTTCAATCCAATGATCATACACATCACTATTCTTATCTGAAATACCTATGATTTTAGCTCCTCTTGCTTTGATTTCTCTTGCACTAGTTAGAGTATCAGTATAAGTAGAATCATTTGGATTAATAATTATCACATAAACATTTGAATCCATTAGCGCCAGTGGTCCATGTTTTAATTCGCCTCCTGGAATCCCTTCAGCGTGAATGTATGTAAGTTCCTTCAATTTTAGAGCAGCTTCAGAAGCTATGGGATAATGAATCCCACGTCCTAGAACATAAATGTCAGAAACATCTTTCAATTCTTTAGCTATACTCTGAATTTTAGAATGATTAGAAAGAATTTTTGAAATAGAATTTGATACTTCCTTGAAATCCAAATCTAAGCATCCCTTACATAATTTATCTGTAATCTTATAAAGAATCGCAAGTTGAGATGTGAAACTCTTAGTGGCCGCTACCCCTACTTCTGGTCCACAATTCATCCCAATAAAAAGTGAAGATTCCTGTACTAATGCAGAGTTTTTGTGATTTGCAATTGCTAGAATCTTGGCATTTGATTTTTTTGCAATATTTACTGCTTCAAGCACATCTGCGCTTTCTCCACTTTGTGAAATTGCAATAAGTATTGAATTTGGTTCTATTGAATCAAGCAAAGTGGGAAGTTCACTTGAAATAATTGGTTCAATTTTTACTTTAGCATATTTTGACATAAGATATTTTGCAACATGTGCAGCGTTATAACTAGTCCCACTCCCAGTTATGTATACAGTTTTAGCATGCATGATAAAATCTGCAGTCTGTTCTATTGCAGAATCAGTTTTTTTTCCAGCATTCAATATTGTTTCAGGCTGCTCTGATATTTCTTTTAATGTAAAATGTGCATAATCTCCTTTGTATGCATCTGCAAATTCTTTTGATACTTTGGTGATTTGATGTTTGATAGACGTACCTTCAAAATCACAAATCTGTATACCAGAAGAATCTAAAATTACAAAATTTCCATTATCAATGTAAATTGCATCATCTGTTTTTTCAATAAACCCTAAAACATCACTGGACAAAAAATAATCGTCTTTACCGATCCCAATTATCATTGGTTCATGATATCTTGCAGCTGCAAGAACTCCATTTTCAAACATTGCAACAAAGGCATAATGTCCCTTCAGTTTTGAAACTGTGTTGATAATTGATTTTTTTACATTAGATGTTTTATTGTAGTTTTGTTGTAATAGATTTGCTATCACTTCGCTATCAGTTTCACTGACAAAAGTAAATCCATCTTTTTGTAATTCTTTTTTTAACTCAATAAAATTTTCAATAATTCCGTTATGAACAATGGCAATTTTTCCCGAAGTACTAGAATGTGGATGTGCATTTAAGGCAGTGACTTTTCCATGAGTTGCCCATCTCGTATGACCTATTCCAATTCTTCCAGGTAGTTTATCCAGACTTTCAGAGTCGTTTACCTCAGATACTTTCCCAACTCCTTTTCTTACCTCTATCCTGTGGTCAGAATTCGTGGCAATTCCTACACTATCATATCCTCGGTATTCCATCCTTTTTAGTCCCTTCACCATTATGGGTGCAGCAGAATCTTTCCCGTAGTAACCTATTATTGAACACATCTCACTTGTATCTAATTATTGAAATATTTACAGATTAGCTTAATCTTATGATTGTTCAGTTGAAGAATTCTCAACCTTTGTTTCTTCTACAGGACTTTTCTCTTGAGGTTTTTCAGTAGTCTCCACTTTATCTTCTTCTTTTGATTGAGATTCTGAATTCTCTGCTAGTGATTGTTCAACTTTTGATTTTTCTTGTTGTTCCAAAACATTAATCAATGTTGAATCAGGAGCTAAATGCACCTCTTTTTCCTCATTCGTTCCAACTACATAAGATGGTACATTAATTATTCTATCACCGATCATAATATGACCATGTACTACTGCCTGTCTTGCTTGATATGGTGTCTTAAACGATAATTTCTTTTGTACGAATGTTTGTAATCTACGAGATAACAAGTCCGTTACTTGAAGGTTTAATACATCATCAAGAGTTGAGTTTTCTTCAACTAATCCAACTTTTGCTAGTGATTGTAATAGTACTGGTTCTTTCTTTTCTCTAACCTCTTGTCTTAGTGCAAGCAAAGAACGTGCTTGATGTCTTAGTCTTGAAAGTTGTGTATGAGCTTTCCATAACTCTCGTTTTGTTTTTAATCCAAACGTTCCCAACGTTTTCAATTCTTCCATTTTTAGATCATAATTCATTGGACGTTTTGGTTTTTTCCAAACTCTTCTTGGATTTTTTGGATCTCCCATCTAATTCACCTATTTTTTTGCTCCACCCTTAGTTTCTTTTGGTGCTACTTCCTTTTCAGCTGCTGCTGTTCCCTTTCCAGCTGCTGCTGTTCCCTTTCCAGCTGTTGCTGTTCCCTTTCCAGCTGTTGCTGTTCCCTTTCCAGCTGCTGCTGTTCCCTTTCCAGCTGCTGCTTCACCTTCAGCTGGAGCTGCACCTTCTGCAGGAGCTTCACCTTCAGCACTTGGCGCACTTGGGGCTCCTGCTGCGCCTGGTGGTAAAACTTTTCCACCTTTCTGAACACCCACAGCACCTCCTTTTCGTCCTGTAGTTCGTGTTCGCTGTCCTCTAACTTTTAATCCAAACATATGACGATATCCCCTCCAACTACTCATCGCTTTTTCTCTTTCAATGTCATTTCTAACTGCTAATGCAATGTCAGAAGTAATCAAATGCTTAGTAACTCCAGTTTCAATGTCCTTTTGTCTATTGAGAAACCAATGTGGAAAATTTGCCGAGCTTGAATCCTTAATGATTTTTTCAATTGATTGGACTTCGGAGTCTGTAAGATTTCCAATATTTTTATTTGTGTTAATTTTTAAAGATTCTAAAATTGCATTTGCAAAGTTGTAGCCAATCCCCCTAATCTGAGTAAGACCGACTATGATTTTTTTAGCACCAGGTATATCATTTCCTACAATTCTTATTATATGCTGATATTCAGTTGAACTCAAGTATGCAAGTTTCAAAATAACCCGGATAAAAACCATGCTGAGAATTTTGATACGAAAAAACTATCTTTATTGATTATTTGACTCCTTGTTTTAGAAAATGGTATAAATGCATAGAAGACAAATGTAATTTGTGGCAGAGTCATCAAATATTGTAGGACAAAGCTATAGCTCTCCACCAAAATATACTGAAATAAAAGCTGGTTTACCTGAAGATTTTAAAGAAATTAAAACACTAGGAGATCTCTTAGCAATTAATTACAAAATAGTTGGTGTAAAAGAACAGCTTAGAAGAAATTTAATTTCTCTGATAAATTCTGACAGTCCAAAATATCCCGGAATAATAGGTTTTGATGATGATGTTATACCAGCATTAGATAGAGCAATACTTTCATGTCACGATATATTTCTGGTTGGACAAATTGGTCAAGCAAAAACAAAGATTGTTGAAACCATTTCAAAGAATCTTTTATCCCCCATTCCAATAATTAAAAAAAGTATTACTAATGATTGTCCAATGGATCTTCCTGAAAATGAATTAGTATCATTATTAGATGACAAAGAACTAAACACTCAAAGTCCCAAATTTTATGTTAGTCCTGAAAGCGCTGAAATAATTCGAGATAACAATCAAGATACCCCAATTGAATGGATAGAAGGAAAAGACAGATACAAGTATGTTCTTGCAACGCCGGATATTTCTGTTAAAGATTTAGTTGGTTATATTGATGCTGTAAAAGTCGTAAAAAAAGGAACAGAGATGTACAAAATTGATTCCTATTCTCCAGGTCAACTAATGCAAGCAAAACATGGAATTTTCTGCATTGACGAATTACCAGTACTTGATCCTAGAAAACAAGTCTCTTTACTCTCCGTTTTACAAGAAGGACGATTTACTACTGGTT
>Ga0209997_10000166_pt1 | contig 20388 bp, 17 predicted proteins | sample CR04metaG_FD_182079 | JGI IMG/M metagenome (GOLD analysis project Ga0209997, IMG submission 182079) | Deep subsurface microbial communities from Mariana Trench to uncover new lineages of life (NeLLi) - CR04 metaG (SPAdes) (version 2) | ecosystem: Environmental > Aquatic > Marine > Ocean trench...
TCGGTTGCGGCACCGGCCTGGCCGGGGCCCAGTTTCGCGACCTCACGGAAGAGTTGTGGGGTGTGGACGTCTCTCCGCAAATGATCGAGCAGGCAGAGAAGAAAAACATATATGACCGTTTGGAAACGTCCGAAATCGTAAATTATTTGAAGACCTCAAATTCTATTTTCGATGTATTCGTCGCCGCGGATGTTTTTATCTATATCGGAGATTTGCGTGAACTTCTCAGCCAGGTTTACCGCACCGCCGGCGGCGGCGCGTTCTTCGTGTTCTCCACGGAACTGCACGACGGCGACGGCTTCGTTCTGAGGGAAACCGCGCGCTATGCCCATGCGCACGCGTATGTCGAGAACGTTCTCCGGCAAAACGGTTTTTCCATCGTCGACCACAAAACCGCGCCAATCAGGAAAGAGCGCGGTAGTCCTGTCTCCGGATGTTATTATATCGCGAAAGTTGAACAAAAATAACAGAAGACCAGGGGAATGCTTTTGTCTTGATCTTTGTCAGACAAATACACCGCGCAAAACCATGTAACAGGCGCCAAATTTAAGGAATTGTCCGATGTCCACGAGAAAGGTCGCCACATACGAGCAGGTCATACTCTCCGCCCTGTCCCAGCGGGAGATCGACGGCATGGCCTTCGCCAAGGCGGTGTTCAGGCTTGAGGAAGCGAGCAAGGCCGTAGAAGATTACGATGCTTATTCTTCGGCGCTGAAGTTCCACCAAATGCTGTGGACCTTCATCCAGGCGGACGTGGCCGCGGACGGCAACGGACTGCCCGACGATCTCAAGACCAACATCCTCAGCCTCAGCATCTTCGTCGACAGCCAGACGATCATGGCCTTGGCTGAGCCGAGTGCCGAACACCTGCACTCCCTGATCGCCATCGACAAAAGCATCGCCAGCGGCCTGCTCACCACCAAGCCAATGGACGATTCGCCCCAGAGGATGCTGGCTCGGGCATCCTAACCGTCACCGGCAAACGGGGTCACGCCTTGGGACCCCGCAACGATGCCGGCAGGTTCTCCCATGCCTCCCCCGCCGCCATCATGCAGCTGGTGCCGTCGGGCATGGTGATGATCATGGTCCAGGTGGAGCCATCGCTGGTCGAGAACACCTCGACGACGCCGCCGTTGCGCGAGAGTCCGATGGCAACCGGGGCTTCGGAGTACCGGCTGTCAAGCTGTTTCGTCACCTGCGCACGGGTCGTGCACAAGGACTGGGCGGAGGCCGTCGCCCGGAAACCGACCACCAGCGCCACGGCCAATGCGGCGGCACCGAGGCCCCCGAGCACGGCGGTGTTGAAGATCTTGCCAGTCATGATCGTGTCCTTCATGGCTCACTCCTTCCGTTTGCGGCCAACGCGACGGTTTCCTTGAGACGCCACGCCCGGCCGCGTTGTTTAACCGGGCGCGCCAAGTGGAGCCCATTGTGGAGGAGCGGCCGACCAATGCGCGTGACGTGCGTCACACTTCACGGTTACTTGACCATTTGTGAACGTACGTGCACGCCGTTTTTTCCCGTTCATGTGATTTTTTCCTAAAATGATGCCCTTGTCTTGATCTTCCGTTCCCGCCCGACGGCGGATGGACCTGTGCCCGCCAGGGCCGCCTTGACCGCCACCCGCAACACGGTTAAGCGGGTGTAGTCCACGCGGCCGGACAGGGCATGGACCGCCCGGGAACCGGCGCCGGAGGACAACCTGCGCATAGGGGGATATGGAACCATGGCACCCAAAACGCCTTTTCGGTGGGACGATCCCTTCTTCCTGGAAGACCAGTTGAGCGAGGACGAGCGCCTAGTCCGCGACACGGCGCGCAACTACGCCCAGGAAAAGCTGATGCCCCGCGTGCTCGAGGCCAACCGGAACGAACACTTCGACCGCGCCATCGTCAACGAGATGGGCGCGTTGGGCCTGCTCGGCTCGACCCTGCCCGAGGAGTACGGCGGGGCCGGGGTCAACCACGTCTGCTATGGCCTGGCGGCGCGCGAGGTGGAGCGCGTGGACTCCGCGTACCGCTCGCTCATGAGCGTGCAGTCGTCGCTGGTCATGCACCCCATCCACGTCTACGGCACCGAGGATCAGCGCCGCAAATACCTGCCCAGGCTGGCCACCGGCGAATGGGTGGGCTGTTTCGGCCTCACCGAGCCCGACCACGGCTCGGACCCGGGCGCCATGAAAACCCGGGCCGTCAAGGCGGACGGCGGATACCGCCTCAGCGGCGCCAAGACGTGGATCACCAACGCGGCGCTCGCCGACGTCTTCATCATCTGGGCCAAACTGGACGGGGTCATCCGCGGCTTCATCCTGGAAAACGGCATGCAGGGCCTGAGCACGTCCAAGATCGAGGGCAAGTTCTCCATGCGCATCTCGTCCACCGGCGAGGTCGTCATGGACGAGGTCCTCGTCCCCGAAGAGAACATGTTCCCCGACGTCCAGGGCCTTGCCGGCCCCTTCGGCTGCCTGAACAAGGCGCGCTACGGCATCGCCTGGGGGGCGCTGGGCGCGGCCGAGTTCTGCTGGCACGCGGCACGCCGGTACACCCTGGACCGCGAGCAGTTCGGCCGCCCGCTGGCCGCCAACCAGCTCATCCAGAAGAAGCTCGCCGACATGCAGACCGAGATTTCCATCGGCCTGCAGGCGTGCCTGAGGGTGGGCAGGCTGCTCGACGAGGACCGCTGCCCGCCCGAGAATATCTCACTGATCAAGCGCAATTCCGCGGGCAAGGCCCTGGACATCGCCCGCATGGCCCGCGACATGCACGGGGCCAACGGCATCGCCGACGAGTTCCACGTCATCCGCCACATGATGAACCTGGAAACCGTCAACACCTACGAGGGCACCCACGACATCCATGCCCTGATCCTGGGCCGCGCCCAGACCGGAATCCAGGCATTTACGGGTTGAGGGCCAAAAGGCCCGCGCCCGCCGCCGGTGTCCCGGTTACGGCGTCGACGCCGTGCTCGGACGGGTCCTGGACGATACCGGGGGCGCCGCCGGCTGTATACCGCCGGGGGCCTGGCGGTACTGGATGATGGGCCGCCCGGTTTCCGCGTCGATGACCAAGGTGTTGACCTGGAACGCCTCGTCGAAGGCGCCGCCGGGGTTCATGATGGTGACGGCGTAGGCGCTCCGGCCCTGTTCCGTCACCGGCTTTATGCGCAGCACCGTGACGCCGTATCGCATCTCCACCTGCCGCTTGACCTGATCGGCGGACAGCGCCGCCTCGGCCGGCGAGGCCCCCAATGCAAGCGCGGCGCCGAACAAGGCCGCCGCGGCGATGCCTCTCAGTCCGAGGATCGCGGCACGGGGCGTTAGGCCATTGGCGTCCTTGGCCATGATACACGTCCCCCCAATTTGTAATGACGATGCCGAGCGCCGCGACCTTAGCACAACCACACCCCCGCCGCCAGCGGACGGCGGCGGGCTAATACCAAGGAGCGCTGATCATGGCTCATAGAGATCGCGTAGGCGGCTCGTCGGGCAGGAGGAAAGTTGCCGGCGATGCGGTGCATGGTCAAAACTTTTCGACGCCCTCCGACGGGCCGCATACGCGACCGCAACGGCGGCTTACCAAGGCTTTCGGACGGCGTCGCGCACGCTTTGCGATGCCCCGCATCGCCACGGCGCACGCTCCTAGCCGAAAACCTTGGTAAGCCGGCTCGTCGGGCCATGATCAGCGCTCCTTGGTATTACGGGCGCGCCAGCGGGCGAACGCCGCCCCGTCGTCGATGTCGTCGAGGGTGTCGAGCAGGGCCGCGGAGCGCCCCGGGCCCAGGTTGGCAAGGGTATCGGCGAGGGTGAACTCGGTGGACCAGCGGACGCCCGCGAAGAGGTCGCCAACGCGCCGCCGGCGGCGCACGCCGACCAGCCAGTAGCCGCCGTCGGCCGCCGGGCCGAACACCCAGTCATGCGCCTTGAGCGCGCGGAAGGCCCGGGCGATGTGGCCGCGCCCGATATCGGGGATGTCGGTGCCGATGATGACCGCCGGGCCCGGCGGCAGGGCGTCCAGGACCCGCGCCATGCGCCGGCCCAGATCGCCCGCGCCCTGGGGAATGGGCGGACACCGGGGACTGCCGAGCCCCGGCGCGCCGACGGCGCTGTCGGGGGTCACCGCCAGCCAGCACCGCCAGCGCCGGTCGCGGCCAAGCCGTGTCGTCACCGCGGCCACGGTGTGCCGGTAGAAGGCGGACGCGGCGACCAGGCCGATGTCGGCGGCCAGGCGGCGCTTGACCCGGCCCAAGCGCGGCGCCTTGACGAACAGGACAAGATGGTTGGCCGGTCTCATGGGGCTCCTTGGTATTAGCGGTAGATGCGGGCGATCAGCCGCGGTGGGACGCCGAGAAAGTAAAGGCCCAGGCAGGTGAGATTGCGCAAGGGGCGGGCCACGTATCCGCCGCGGCGGTAGCGTTCGGCCGAGGCGACGGCGGCCACGTCGAGGACGACGAGGCGGCGACGTCCGATGCGCCGGACGATGTCCACGTCCTCCATCAGGGGGATGGGTGCGAAGCCGCCGATGTCGTCGTAGAACCGGCGCCCGATCAACAGCCCCTGGTCCCCGTAGGGCAGGCCGAAGGTCGCGCAGCGCCACGCCACCATGCGTTCCAGTCGCCGCGCCGCCGGCGCCGGATCGTCCAGCGCAAACCGGAAGACCGCCGCCCGGCGGCGGTTGGCGGGCGCCGCGGTGAAGGCGCCGACGGCCTCCGCCCACCCGGGCGCGGGCACGGTGTCGGCGTGGAGGAACAGCAGCCACTCCGACGTGGCGGCCGCCGCCCCGGCGGCCAGTTGCCGGCCCCGCCCGCGGGGCGCATCGACGATGCGTGCCCCATGGCGCGCCGCCACCCGGCGGGTGGCGTCGGCCGATCCCCCGTCGGCGACGATCACTTCCAGGGCGATACCGGCCCCGGCGATGGCCTGCAGGGTTCGTCCCAGGCTGTCGGCGGCCTCGAGCGTCGGGATGACGATACTGAGCACGGCGGCGCAATTCCTGCCTTGGCTTCGAAGAATGCATAGCACACGCCGGGCACGGACAACACGGACCCACGGGAGAAGCCGAATGTTCTTGAAATGTTCTAACCGTTTCGGGTACCCTGCCTCCATGGACGAGCCATTGCCGGCGATGCCTGTCAAGGGCCGGGGCGCGGTCAGCAACCCGGCCGGGCGCTTCGAGGCGGAGTCGCGCCACGCCGTCGACGACGGCTGGGACCTGGACGAAGACCTGCCGCCGCCCAGGACCACGGTGACCGAGGATACCTGCCGCACAATCATTTCGTGGAACGAGTCGCCGGACCTCGGGTTCGACCGCTCCATCAACCCCTACAGGGGCTGCGAGCACGGCTGCGTCTATTGCTACGCCCGGCCCACCCATGCCTTCCTCGGCCTGTCGCCGGGACTGGACTTCGAAACCCGCCTGTTCGCCAAGTCCGATGCCCCGGCGCTGCTCGAAAGCGAGCTGCGCAAGCCATCCTACCGCTGCCGGACCATCATGCTCGGCGCCAACACCGATCCCTACCAGCCCATAGAGCGGCACCGCATGATCACCCGGCGCATCCTCCAGGTGCTGGCGGCCTTCAACCACCCGGTGGCCGTCGCCACCAAATCCGCCCTCGTCAGGCGCGACATCGACATCCTGGCGCCCATGGCGGCCAAGGGGCTGGCGTCGGTCGGGGTCTCCATCACCACCCTGGACAGGGCGCTTGCGCGGACCCTGGAACCCCGCGCGGCGACGCCGGCCAAGCGCCTGGAGACCATCCGCGCGCTGAGCGATGCCGGCATCCCCACCCATGTGATGGCGGCGCCGATGATACCGTTCCTCAACGACGCCGAGCTCGAGCGTATCCTCGAGGCGGCGGCCGGCGCCGGGGCGGCCGGGGCCAACTACATCCTCCTGCGCCTGCCGCTCGAGCTCAAGGGCCTGTTCACCGAATGGCTCGAGACCCATGCCCCGGGCAAGGCCCGCCACGTGCTCAACCAACTCCGGGAAAGCCGCGACGGCATGCTGTATGTCTCCGACTTCGCCACCCGCATGCACGGCACCGGGGTGCATGCGGACCTGCTGGCCAGGCGCTTCCGCCTGGCGTGCAAGCGCTGGGGACTGGAGAACGCCCGCGCCGCCGGGCGAGGCCTCGACCGGACGCAGTTCCAGCCGCCGCCCAGGGCCGGCGATCAGCTCGCCCTGTTCTAGTGTCCTGTCCCAAAGATTCGTACGCCATACGACGGTCTTGCGGGGTTTCCGGCTAGCAGCGCGGCGCGTCGTGCGTACAAGGACCGGGCGCGACGGCTCGGCCCCGCTAAAAAGCCATCTGGTAGATCACCCCGAGTGCCGCGCTGACGAAAAGGGTCGGGATCATACCCACCTTGAACCGGAGCATCGCGACGAGCGCCGCCACGGCTAGGGCTAAGGCTGCGATGTCTATTGTCTCCCACACCGGGACCTGGAGCTTCATCCCGAGCATTCGAACCTCGTTTACTTCGGTGAAAACAACGTGCAGCCCAAACCATGCCGCCAGGTTCAACACCACACCGACGACGGCCGCCGTGATGGCCGAGAGAGCGGCGCTAAGAGATTGATGTCCGCGCAGGGCCTCGATGTAGGGGGCCCCGAGGAAAATCCATAGAAAGCACGGTACGAACGTCACCCACGTCGTAATCATCGCGCCCAGGAACCCCGCCACCATAGGGTCGAGAACGCCGGGGTTCCGGTACGCCCCCATGAAGCCGACGAACTGCACCACCATGATAAGTGGACCGGGCGTGGTCTCGGCCATGCCCAGGCCATCGAGCATCTCCCCAGGAGCGAGCCATCCGTAATTGTTGACGGCTTCTTGAGCGACGTAAGCGAGGACCGCATACGCGCCGCCGAACGTCACCACGGCCATCTTGCTAAAAAACACGCCCTCCTGCACATAGACGTGCCCGAACCCGAGCAGGGCTGCCAGCACGGCAAGCGGTCCAAACCACAGGGCCAAACACACCACCGTCACCCTGACCGCCCTCGCTCGTGACGGGCGGGTATGCTCCAACTGCCCATCCACCAACGCTGCATCGACCACAGGTGTTTCGCCGTTGACATCCGGGTCATGGCCCTCGATGACCACAAACCTGTCAGGGTTCAGGTGGCCCCCAATGAAGCCGATCAACCCGGCTGCCACCATGATTAGTGGGAAGGGCAAATCGAAGAGGAAAATCCCGACGAACGCGGCAACGGCAAGCGCGACCATGAAAGTGTTCTTGAGTGCACGCTTACCTATGCGGAGGACGGCTTCGATCACCACGGCCAGCACTGCCGCCTTGATACCGAAGAAGATCGCTTGGACGAATCTTAAGTCCTGATACCCCGCATAGAGGATGCTGAGCAACAGGATGACGATGGCTCCGGGCAGCACGAATAAAGTGCCCGCCACAAGACCGCCGGGGGTACGATGTAGCAACCAGCCGACATAGGTCGCAAACTGCTGCGCCTCAGGCCCCGGGAGAAGCATGCAATAGTTAAGGGCATGCAGGAACCGGCTCTCACTGATCCACTTCTTCTCGTCGACTAGAACACGGTGCATCAGGGCGATCTGGCCCGCCGGTCCGCCGAAACTTAGCAGGCTGATCCTTATCCAGACCCGCAAGGCTTCGGCAAAAGTGACCGGGTGAGCAATTGCCTTAGTGGTGTCGGGCGCCTTCGACTCGGTCATGGCATGAAAATACCGGGTGTCGCGCAAAAGAAAACCGCCACGGTGGGCTGGGTGCGGTGATCGAAGGGAAACTTATTTTCCTCGCCATGGACCGCCCGAAAAAGGGGTGTACCGAGACGAACTGTTCCGTACACCCCTGCCGCTGATCGGTGGGTGGCGGCTTGGCTAACCCTCAAAAAGGCGTTTTCAGGGGGATTTCCGTACAGCCGATTCTCGGAAAACTTCCGGCTTTTAACCCTCGACCTTAGGTCCGCTTATGATGAGGCGGACGGCGCCCGACGCGGCATCTGAAGTGCCATAGAGTGGTTGTGTTTGAAAGCACCACATGAAAGGGGAGGCGTCCATGAGCGAAGTTGTCACACTCGGGCTTGATCTGGCTACAGGCGGAAGTGCCCGAATGCGCGGATTTACGATCGGTGTTGGCGCTAAAGCCGACATCGGCGCCCCGCCGCTTACCCGACTCTCGTTAGAGAACACGACCTGGCCCGGATGTTGATGGCCTCTCCATTGCCGCGATGGGAGCGCGACGGGCCGGCGGCGTGGCGGGATCACAGGTCGAGGGCGCGCTTGTAGAGCTCCAGCATCGCCTCCTCTTCGCGCCGGTCGGCTTGGTCGAGGCGCCTGAGGCGCACGATCTGGCGCAGGATCTTGGCGTTGAACCCGGCGCCCTTGGCTTCGGCGTACACCTCGCGGATGTCGGCGGTGATCGCCGCTTTCTCTTCCTCCAGACGTTCGATGCGCTCCACGAACGTGCGCAGGCGATCCGCCGCTATGCCGCCGATGTCCGCCATTATCCGCTCCTCTTCCTGCCGGTTCCCGCCGTTCCCCGGGGGCGCCCAGGGCCGGCGCCGGGTGCCGCCCGGACGGCGCAAGATAGTCGTGCATGGCGGCGGCGCGCAAGCGGTCGCCGCGCCCCGCCATTGGCAATTCCGGACGCGGCCCGCTCCGCCCATGGGCAAGGCCGTGCAGACGGAAATCCGGATGCATACATAAACCTTAGCGCCGCCGCTAGAGGGACTGCCCCGTGGCCGTATACAATCTGGAACGCCTCACCGTCTTGCTCGTCGAGGACAACAGATTTGTCCGGTTTACCCTTGAAAATCTGCTCCGCCAGTTGCAGTTCCGCAAAATAATGACTGCCGGCAACGGGGCCGAAGCCGTTGAGCAACTGAAGACCCTGCACGAGAACCAGAAGAAGACCGGCGGCGCGGGGGTGGATATCGTCCTATCGGATCTGGTGATGGCGCCGGTGAACGGGCTGTTGCTGTTGCGCTGGATGCGCAGCTCCAAGGAGTCCCCCAACCGGTTCGTTCCCTTCATCATGCTGAGCGGCGCCGCCGACGAAGAGTACGTGCATTCGGCCCGCGACCTGGGCGTGACCGAATTCCTGGCCAAGCCGTTTTCCGCCGCATCCGTTTCCCGGTACATTCTGGGGGTTATCGACCATCCGCGGCAGTTCGTCGCCTCCAACCAATATTATGGTCCCGACCGCCGGCGCAGGAAGGACGGCCCCCCGGCGGAGGAGCGGCGGGTGATGAAGGAAGAGGACATCACCATCGTCTATTCCGCCGACAAGGTGGTGAAGCCCAAGAAGGCGACGGACGTGTGGTACTTCCGCCTGCCCAACGCCCTTAAGGACAAGGTCGGCGGCATGGGCGCCGGCGGCCCCGGCGAACTGCCCACCGAACTGCTGGAAGAGGCGGAAGAGCAGCTTGAGCGGGCGGCCCTGGATTTCACCGAATGGGCGCGCGACTACCTGGCCAAGCTGTCGGACCTGTGCACCGAGGCCCTGATGCACCCGGAGCGGCGGAACAAACACTTCGAGGAAATCAACCTGCTGGCCCACGAACTGCGCGGCCAGGGCGGCACGTTCGGGTATCCGCTGATCACCACCTTCGGCAAGATGCTCTACGAAGTGACCGGCAAGGGCTGCAGCGAGAACGACGCCGCCGTCGAAATCGTCAAGGCCCACGTCGACACCATGCGGGCGGTGCTGCGCGAAAAGATCGCGGGCGACGGCGGAGAGATCGGACGGACGCTCCACGAGTCCCTGCAGGCGGCCATCGACAAGCACACCGTTGCCGCATGACGCGGGCCGGCCGGCGGCCGGGATGTCCTTGGTGAATCGTTCGGGCTAGTGTCCTGTCAGCGTACGAATCTCTGGGACAGGACACTAAAGCCCCCGTACCGTTTCCTCTATCAGCATGTCGACCACGGCGGCCAGCGCCTCTTCCCGGCTGGCGCCGGCATTCACGGCGTCCGCGTACGTGGTGAGCTGGCGGTGGGCGCTGGTGCCGCGCTTGATAATTTCGCGGCAATGCCCGACCTCGGTCAAACAGCCGAGGGCCGTGGCGTCCTCGTCGATCAATTCCAGGAGCTCGTCCACGAGTTCCGCGCAGGGCACCACCTGGCCCTTGCCGAAGTCCACCAGTCCCTCGTCGAGGCCATAGCGCTGCGCCCGCCAGCGGTTCTCGTTGACCAGCATGGCGGCGTAAATGCGCCAACGCTGGTTTTTGCGCCTGAGCCGGAAGAGAAAACGGACGATGCAGACGAAAAGGGCGGCGATGGCCACGGCGTCTTCGAGGCGCGTGCACACGTCGGTGATGCGCATCTCCAGAGTCGGGAACCGGGCGCTGGGGCGCACGTCCCACCACAGCATGGAAGCGTCCTTGATCAGCCCGGCGCCGGTCAGCACGTCCACGTGGCGCTGGTATTCCATGTACGAGGTGAAGCGCTCGGGCAGGCCGGTGCGCGGCAGCTCGTCAAAGACGCTGAGCCGGTACGATTTCAGCCCCGTGTCCACGCCCCGCCAGAAGGGCGACGACGTGCTGAGCGCCAACAGGTGGGGCAGGAAGTAGACGACCTGGTTCATGAGGTCGATGCGCAGTTCGTCGTCCTCGATGCCCACGTGCACATGCATGCCGCAGATTACCAGCCGCCGCGCCACGGCCTGCATGTCGCGGGCGAGGACGTTGTAGCGGTCCTTGTCGGTATGCGTCTGTTCCTGCCATTCCGAGAAGGGATGGGTGGAGGCGGCGATGGTGGCAAGGCCGTACTCGGCCGCCACGTCGGACACGGTGCGGCGCAGCCGCGCCAGGTCGTCGGCCGCCTGCTGCACGGTCTGGGAAACCCGGGTGCCCACCTCGATCTGCGATTTCAGGAACTCGGGCCGAACCAGGCCCTTGATGCGGGCTTCGCATTCTTCGAACATGGCGGCGGGCGGATCGCCGGCCAGGTCGCGGGTGGCGCGGTCGACGAGCAGGTATTCCTCTTCGATGCCGATGGTAAAGGTGGGTTCGTCGACGGACACTAAAAGTGCTCCACCCGGTGCAGGGATTCGCCGCCCACGAGCCCCTCGAGGACATCGCCCAGAATCCCCGCCCAGCGTTCCGTCCCCTCGGCCGTGCCCAGGTGGTCCTGGCGAATCTCGACGACGCAGTTGGGCAGGCCGGCGGCGCCCCCGTGCAGGTCGATGGAGTAAGCCACCTCGATGCCCGAATAGGGTTTGTTGTCGCCCACGCACAGGTTCCCCCAGGCGCCGAGCCTTTCGATCAGCGGTGCCGCCAGGCGCGCATCCCGGTTCCACAACAGGCCGATATCCCAGGGCCGGTCTTCGCCGTCCATGGACGGGGTGAAGCTGTGTACCGAGACCAGTGCCGGCGCCGTGCCCCTGCGCCACAGGCTGGCCAGCGCGTCGGTTACCGCGCCGTGGTATGGCTGGAAGAACGTCTCCACCCGTTCGGCCCGTTCCCTGTCGATCAAGCCCCGGTTGCCGGGGATGACGACGCCGTCGCTGACCTCGGGAACGGACGCCGGGTCGGCGGGGTGGCGGTTGCAATCGACGACCAGGCGCGAATACCCCGCCAGCAGCGCCGGCGCGTCGAGGCGCGCGGCGAGGCGCCGGGTCACCGCGCCGGCACCGATGTCCCAGGCGATGTGCTCCCTCAACAGGTCCGCGGCCAGGCCCAGGGTGCCCAGCGCCGCCGGGATGGCGGGGCTGGCGTGGTCGCAGATCAAGAGGACCGGCGCCGTGCCTTCCGCGTTGAGGAATTCGAAAACGGGCGGCTCGGCCGGCCCGAGGAGGTCCGGGCCGTCCGCCAGGGGTCCGGCACCCGAGTCTTTCATGGCATGACTATAGCGCAAGACGCCGGGTCTTCGAGCGTGGATTCGGCCCCCGGCGCGCGGACCGGGCGCCCCGGTTCGAAGTCGGTTGCGGCCTGTTCTATAAAATTTTATGTAAAATTAAGTAAAGTAAAAGTTATTGACCATACAGGCCAAGAAAACATACAATAATTCGTTTCCTCCCCAAACTTGGGCCGTGCCATTCGTGGCACGGCCTTTTTTTTTGTTCTTCTCCGGTATTGTATGTGGGAGGCGGCGTAGCCGCGCCCCGCGCGCCCGCCAGGGACTCGATCGGCAGCCTGTCAAACGTCCAGATTAGCTACTTTCAGCGCGTTCGCCTGGATGAACTCGCGCCGCGGCTCGACCACGTCGCCCATGAGGGTAGAGAACACCTCTTCCGCGTCATCGGCGTGGCCCACCTTGACCTGCAGGAGCGTGCGCGCGTTGGGATCGAGCGTGGTCTCCCAGAGCTGTCCCGGGTTCATTTCGCCGAGGCCCTTGTAGCGCTGAATGGACGCCCCCTTGCGCCCCAGTCGCGTGATGGTGTCGACCAGGGACACCGGCCCGGTAATGGTGTGGTCGGTGTCTTTGGCGGTGAGCTTCCCGTGGCGGGCATACATCTCCTGCAATTGCCCCGCCATGTCGTCCAGCCGCCTGGCCTCGATGCTGCGGATGAGGGCGCCGTCGATGGCGTGGCGCTCGCTTACGCCTCTGACGGTGCGCGTGAACGCCAGCCCGCCGTCGTCCAGCGCCGCGCCGCGCCAGCCGCGCTCGGCCGGGGGCACCAGGGCGTCCAGCCGCTTGGCGATATAGCCGGCGGCTTCTTTGGCCTGCACGGCATCGGAAAGAATCTGCGGGTTCAGGGACCCCGAGATGGCGGCCTGTTCCACCACCGGCAACGGGATGTTGTGGGCCAGGCCCTGGAGCAGGCTTTTCACCGCCCGCGCCACTTCGGCCAAGGCGCGCAGGTCCTGGCCCGCCACCTCGACGCCGTTGAACGGGATAAACACGACGTCTTCATCGACCGCGGCGTTGAACAGATAGCCTTCCAGCGCCGCCTCGTCCTTGAGATAGACTTCCGAGTTGCCCCTCTTGGCCCGGTACAGCGGCGGCTGGGCGATGTAGAGATAGCCCCGGTCGATGAGCGCGCTCATCTGCCGGTAAAAGAACGTGAGCAGAAGGGTGCGGATGTGGCTGCCGTCCACGTCCGCGTCGGTCATGATAATGATCTTGTGGTAGCGGCACTTCCCGGCGTCGAAGTCCTCGGGACCGATGCCGGTGCCGAGCGCCGCGATCAGCGTCCCGATCTCGGCCGAGCCGAGCATCTTGTCGAAGCGCGCCCTCTCGACGTTGAGGATCTTGCCCCTGAGCGGCAGGATGGCCTGAGTGGCGCGGACGCGTCCCTGTTTGGCGGAACCGCCGGCGGAATCCCCCTCGACGATGAATAGCTCGCTCAAGGCCGGGTCCCGCTCCTGGCAGTCGGCCAGCTTGCCGGGCAGCGAGGTGATGTCCAGGGCACCCTTGCGGCGGGTGAGTTCGCGGGCCTTGCGGGCGGCCTCGCGGGCGGCGGCGGCCTCGATGATCTTGCCGATCACCCTCTTCGCTTCCGACGGGTGTTCCTCGAACCACTGGTCAAGCTGTTCGCCGACGATGCCCTCGACGACGGGACGGACCTCGGACGAGACCAGCTTGTCCTTGGTCTGGGACGAGAACTTGGGGTCGGGCACCTTGATCGACAGGATGCAGGTCAGGCCCTCGCGGGAATCGTCCCCGGTCAGGTTGACCTTGGCCTTCCTGGCCATGCCGCTGCGCGCGGCGTACGCATTGATGGTGCGCGTCAGCGCCGCCCGGAAACCCGCCAGATGGGCGCCGCCGTCGTGCTGGGAAATGGTGTTGGTGAAGCAGATCGTGGTTTCGTGATAGCTGTCGTTCCACTGCAGGGCCAAGTCCACCGTGATGCCGTCGCGCTCGCCCGACACCATGACCGGCTTGGCGTGCAGGGGGGTCTTGGCCTTGTCCAGATAGGCGACGAAGGCCTCGATGCCGCCTTCGTAGTGCAAGGTGACCGTCTGCGCCTCCACGTGGCGGGCGTCGGTGAGCGTCACCGCGACGTCGGGATTGAGGAAGGCGAGTTCGCGCAGCCGGTGCTCCAGCGTGGCGAAGTCGAACTCGGTCATGGTAAAGGTCCGCGTCGACGGAAGGAACGTGATCTCCGTGCCGCTGCGCGGCTCCCCCCCCTCCGCGACGGGCGCGTCGCCCACCACCTTCAAGGGCGATTCCGCCTCGCCATCGCTGAAACGGATGGCGTGCGCCTTGCCGTCGCGCCAGATGCGCAGCTCCAGCCACTCGGACAGGGCGTTGACCACCGAAACCCCGACACCGTGCAGGCCGCCCGAGACCTTGTACGAGTCCTGATCGAACTTTCCGCCGGCATGCAGGTGGGTCATGATCACTTCCGCCGCCGAGACCCCTTCCTCTTTGTGGATGTCCACCGGAATACCGCGGCCGTTGTCGGTGACCGTGACCGATCCGTCGCCGTTCAGGGTGACCTCGATGGAATCACAGAAACCGGCAAGCACCTCGTCGATGGCGTTGTCCACCACCTCGTAGACCAAGTGGTGCAGGCCGGACCCGTCGTCGGTATCGCCGATGTACATGCCCGGCCGCTTGCGCACCGCCTCCAACCCGCGCATGACCTTGATGGACCCGGCGTCGTAGGTCTCGGGCACCGGCTTTTCGTCGGTCTTCCGTTTGCTCATCGCTTGCTCATCATCAATCCGTCCGCACCGCCCGGGCGTCCTCGACCCGGAAAAACTGCGCCGTCCCCCGCAAGGGCGCGAAAAGGGCGGCATCGGTCCCCGTCAGCCAGGCCTGGGCGCCGAGGGCCGAGACTTCCTCGAACAGGCCCTCGCGGTGCCGCCGGTCCAAGTGGGCCACCACCTCGTCCAACAGGAGCAGCGGAACACGTCCCCGCTCCGCCGCCTGCATCCGGGCGTTGGCCAGAACGACGGCGATCAGAAGCGCCTTCTGCTCGCCGCTCGAGCACTGTTCGGCGGGCCGGTCCCGGGCCAGGTGCCACACCCTGAGGTCGCTTCGGTGCGGGCCGGTGGCGGCGCCGCCGCTTGCCCCGTCGGCCTCCCGCGACGCGGCCAGGCTGTCGCGCAGGCGCTCCTCGGCGGCCAGCGCCGGCCCTTCGTCGAGCCAGCCTTCGACGGTGCCGCTGACCCGGATGCCGGCGCCGGGAAAGGGTCCGGCGCCTTCGGCGCAAACGGCCTCGAGCCGGGCCACCGCGTCGCGTCGCGCCGCCGCCACGGCCACGCCGTTCGTCGCCATGGTGTCCTCGAGGGCACCCAGCCAAGCCGGGTCGCGGTTCGCACCCGCCCCGCCCCGCCGCAGCAGCCGCGCCCGCTCCCTGAGGGCATGCTCATAGGCGCTGACGCGCCCGGCATGGGCGGGATCGAGGCCGTACACCAGGCGGTCCAGGAACCGCCGCCGTGGCGAGGCCCCTTCGGTAAACAGCTTGTCCATACGCGGCGTCAGCCACTGGGCACTCAGGTATTCGGCCAGCACCGTCTGGCTCCGTGCCGGCTGGCCGTTGACGCGGACGGCCCGCTTTTCGGATCGCCCGCCGGGCGCCGCCGTATCCCCGCAGCCGGTTCCGATTTCGACCCGCCCCCGCGGCGTTAAAACCTGCGCCGCCACCGCCCACGCCCGGGCGGCGGTACCGCCGCCGTCTCGCTGGGCGCCGGCCTCGCACCGGGCCACGTCGCGCAAGCGCGCCCGCCTCAGCCCGCGGCCGGGAACCAGGAACGAGATCGCCTCCAACAGGTTGGTCTTTCCGGCGCCGTTGGGCCCGGCGAGCACCACCGGCCGCGGATCGGTCTCCAGTCTCTGGCGGCGGAAGCAGCGGAAGTCCGTCAACGTCAGGCGGGCGACCGAAAGGCGTGCCGCGACAGCCTCACTGTCCGCGGGATATTCGCTCAAGGTGTCCAGTTCCGCCAAACCTTGCGAGGAGATCAGGGCCGCGTCCTCATACACGCATGGGCATGAGCACATAGAGTGCCCCGCCGTCGCCCGCCTCGCGCAGAATCGTCGGCGACGCCGCATCCGCCATGGCGACCCGGGCGTTGTCGCCCTTGATCTGTTGGGTGATGTCGAGCAGGTAGCGCGAATTGAAGCCGATCTCGATATTCTCGCCGCTGTAGGTGACCTCCAGTTCCTCGGTGGCCGTGCCGTTTTCCGGACTGCTGGCCGACAAAACCAGATTGCCGTTACTCAACGACAGCTTCACCGCCCGCGACTTCTCGCTGGAGATGGCGCACACCCGGTCCACGGCTTCCGCCAACTGCCGGCGGTCGACCTCCATCTCCTTGTCATTGCCGGTGGGGATGACGCGCTGGTAATCGGGAAAGGTGCCGTCGATCACCTTCGAGGTCAGCACGGCATCGTCGAAGGCAAAGCGGACCACGGTCTCCGACAGCGAGACGGCGATTTCCGCCGTCGTCTCTTCGATGAGCTTGCACAGCTCGGTGACCGTCTTGCGCGGGACGATGATGCCGGGCATGCCTTTCGCGGCATCGGGCAGGGGCACCTCGACGCTGGCCAGGCGGTGACCGTCGGTGGCCACGGCGCGCAGCACGTCGACGCCTTCGCGCTGGGCGGCGTGCAGGTAAATGCCGTTGAGGTAGTACCGGGTTTCCTCGGTGGAGATGGCGAACCGGGTGCGGTCGATCAGGGTGCGCAGGTCCGCCGCCGCCAAACGGAAGGTGTGGGGCAGGTCCCCTCCCGACATCACCGGGTAGTCCTCGGGCGGCAGGCAGGCCAGCGAGAAGCGGGAACGCCCGGAAACCAGAGTGAGACGCCCCTCCTCGCCGCCCTGTTCGATTTCGATCTGCGAGCCTTCGGGCAGCTTGCGTACGATGTCGTAGAGGGTGTGCGCCGGCGCCGTGGTGGCGCCCGGGGTGGCCACCTCGGCCTCCACGCTTTCGACCACGTCCAGATCCAGGTCGGTGGCGTTCAGGCGCAGACGGTTGTCGCCGGCCTCCATTTTCACATTCGAGAGGATGAGAATGGTGTTGCGGCGTTCGACCACGCTTTGCACGTGTCCCAGCGATTTCAAGAACGCGGCCCGTTCGATGGTGAGTTTCATGGCATCTTCAAGGTCCGTGGTTTGGTTGGCGCGCAAGCGCACGCCTTACGACATCCAGACCCCTCCGGGAATGGGACGGACGGGGCCGTGGAAATGCCCCGTGAGAAGGCCGTCATTATAGCAAAAGCTCTTGAAATCCGAAGCGATTTCCGCTCCGGCGGGCGTCCGTGCCGGGACCTGGAGCATCGCCCCCGAAAAGGCGCCGCCGAAAAGTCCGTCAGCCCTCCAACATGCGACGCAGGAGTTCCACGTCCTCGGCGAAGCCGGAGTCGTACTCGCGCAACTCGTCCACCTTGCGCACGGCGTGCATCACCGTGGTGTGGTCGCGTCCGCCGAACTTGCGTCCGATCTCGGGCAGCGAGCGCGACGTCAGCTGCTTGGCCAGATACATGGCCACCTGGCGGGGGCGGGCGACGGAGCGGGCGCGCCTGGCCGAGTGCATGTCGGAGAGGCGGATGTTGAAGTGGGAAGCGACGCGCTTCTGAATCTCCTCGATGGTGACGCGCCGGTCGTTGGCGCGCAGCAGATCGTGAATCACCTCCTGGGTGGTCTCCACCGAAATGCTGCGGCCCACCAGTTGCGCATGGGCGACGATCCGGTTGAGCGCGCCTTCGAGCTCGCGCACATTCGCCGTGATCTTGTGGGCCAGGAACTCCATCACCTTGCCCGGCACCTCGACGCCCATCTGTTCGGCCTTGGACTGGAGGATCCCTAAGCGCAGCTCGTAGGTGGTGGCGTGGATGTCGCCGACCAGACCGCAGCTGAGGCGCGATCTCAGGCGTTCCTCCATGCCTTCCAGGTCCGACGGCGACTTGTCGGCGGAGATGACGATCTGCCGTCCCTGATCGACCAGGGCGTTGAAGGTGTGGAAGAACTCTTCCTGTGTCGAGTCCTTGCCGCTGATGAACTGCACGTCGTCGATCATCAACACGTCGACGGAGCGGAACTGGTCCTTGAAGTCCATCGTGTTCTTCTCGCGCAGAGCGCGGATAAAACGGTACATGAACTTTTCCGCCGAAAGGTAGACCACCGTGCGCGACGGATCGGCCGCGCGGATGTGCCAGGCGATGGCGTGCATGAGATGGGTCTTGCCCAGTCCCACGCCGCCGTACAGGAACAGCGGGTTGAACAGCACCGTCGTGGCCTCGGCGACGCGGTGGGCGGCGGCGTAGGCGAATTCGTTGGGCTTGCCGACGACGAAATTCTCGAACGTGAAGCGGCGATCCAGCGGCGCGCTGAGGTCGTCGTTATAACGTCCGCTATTGTAAGCCGTTGCGGGCCTGGCCGCGGCGGCGGAGTCCTTCTCGTCGGGCGGCGCCGAGGTCTCTTGGTAGCGTTCAGGCTGGACGAAAACGTCGACCGCGCGGATCGCCGCGTCCTCGCCGTTCCACAGGGTGAACAACCGGTCCGCGTAGTGGGCCACCACCCAGTCGCGCATGAAACGGGTGGGGACGGAGATTCTCACCTGACCGTCACGCACTCCGCGCACGGTCATGGGCTTCACCCAGCTCTGGTACGCGGCCTCGCCGATCTCCATGCGCAGGCGACTGCAAACCGATGCCCACTGCTCATCGACAAGGTTGTCGGTCGTCCCCGTTCCCATTTTCTCAACCGCCCCCACTAGGCCGTCCAGACCCACGGCGGGCGAACATTTTCCCCACACAGGGTGGGCAATGTCCTACCGCGAGGGGTGCGAGATAAAGAGGGGCACGGCGAAGGCGAAACCTTCAAAATCCGCCCGAACCGCGAAAAGAGGTGGTATTCTCATCCCCCTGAGTCCGTGTTTTGGTCGTTGAACGCTGACCCGGAAACCTGCCTCACCGGCCCCGGATGAGACCACAGACCAAAGACCCGGCGCGCCCTGCAACAGCCCCTTTTAGTATAGATGCCGATTATTAGTACTTTATTTGTTCGCCAAGTTGTATTTAGCCGCTCTAGAAATACTTCTTAACTACTACAAAACACGCAGCCAAATGCGTGACTACTTAAGAAATAATTTAAAAGCACCTGCATGCCTGATTTTTTTTGAATTCCCCCCCCCGGTGCGTTGGCGGATTCAAATTTACAGAGCGCACCGCGCCGTGGCAACGTGTCCGAATAGGGAACGTCGAAAAAATATTGGAAAAAATTTTTCGGCAGGCATCCGCGCGCACCGTCTCGCGGTCGGCGCATGAAAAAGGGCCGCATGAATCAGGACGCGGCCCGCATCGCGACGCGTTCTGAGTTTCAGGCCGCCATGCCCTTGATCCTGGCCGACAACCGCGAAAGTTTGCGCGACACCGTGTTGCGGTGGAACAAACCTTTGTTGACGCCACGCATCAACTCCGGCTGGGCGGCGCGGAACGCGGCCGTCGCCTGTTCCTTGTCGCCGCTCGCGATGGCCCGCTCCACGTTGCGCAGAAAGGTGCGGATGCGGCTGAGCCTGGCGCCTCTGACCGCGGTGCGGCGCTTGATTTGACGGATGCGTTTCTTCGCCGAGTCGTGCGTGGCCATCGAGCAACCTGTATCCGGTGATCCTGAAAAGGAAGGCCGGCTTATATCTCCGGCACCCGGTCCCGTCAACCCCGCGTGTGGGGGATTAATACCAAGGAGCGCTGATCATGACCCGACGAGCCGGCTTACCAAGGTTTTCGGCCCTAAGCGTGCGCCGTGGCGATGCGGGGCATCGCGAAGCGTGCGCGACGCCGTCCGAAAGCCTTGGCAAGCCGCCGTTGCGGTCGCGTATGCGGCCCGTCGGAGGGCGTCGAAAAGTTTTGACGACCCGTCCTCCGCAGCAGCGGCGCTGCCGCTGCGGAGGGTGGATGCGCCGCATCGCCTGCAACTTTCCTCCTGCCCGGCGAGCCGCCGACGCGATCTCTATGAGTCATGATCAGCTTCCCTTGGTATGAGTTTCCTCTGCCCCATGGCTCAAGAGGTTCGATGCTCGGATACGGGACAAGCCCGTCAACGCCGCCAGTTTCGGCCAAACCCGAGGCTTTGTCCGAGCTTCGATCTCGTTTATCTGACTGGGTGCCGATCTTTCGGATTCCATCGGCGCCGGCGGTCACCGCACCACAGCGGAAAGGCCGGATACAGGACGGCAAGCTCTACCGCCGTTTCAAGTCGGATTTTCCCGTACAACACCGGGGGCGTCCATACAGGACAATGCCCTCGATCTCCCGAGCCAAGAGGGTGTTATCCGCAGTTCCCTCCTTCTGTATCGGAATTTGAGAAACTGGTTTCCTAGAAATTCACAAGCTGCTGATCGGTCGGCTCGGCACAGCAGTACCATGGCTCCGATAAACGGGGGATCACATGCCCCACACAGTCGTCCAGGAGTGCCGGGGCCGCCTCGCCCGCGGCTTTGTGGGCGACCCTCCAGATGTGGGCAAAAGTGTCGCGTCTTGATAGATTCTTTTGCTCGGCGTCTGCGACCCAGGCCTGGATTTCTTGTT
>Ga0209997_10000168_pt1 | contig 20343 bp, 18 predicted proteins | sample CR04metaG_FD_182079 | JGI IMG/M metagenome (GOLD analysis project Ga0209997, IMG submission 182079) | Deep subsurface microbial communities from Mariana Trench to uncover new lineages of life (NeLLi) - CR04 metaG (SPAdes) (version 2) | ecosystem: Environmental > Aquatic > Marine > Ocean trench...
ATTCAATCCTGGGATGGTTTTCAAATGATCTTGCAGTGGATTTGGGAACTGCAAATACACTTGTCTACGTAAGGGGTAAAGGTATTGTCGCTAACGAGCCTTCTGTGGTAGCTGTACAGGAGGATACGAGGGGAACTAGAAAAATACTTGCTGTGGGAACTGAAGCTAAGAACATGGTCGGGAGAACCCCAGGTTCTATCAAAGCGATAAGGCCACTTCGAGACGGTGTTATAGCGGATTTTGATGTTGCTCAAAAGATGCTGGAATATTTTATTCGTAAAACCCATAATAATAGAAAAAGTTTTGTCAGACCTAGAATTATTGTTTCAGTTCCAATAGGGATTACAGAGGTAGAAAAAAGGGCGGTAAAAGAATCTGCTGAGGCTGCAGGTGCCAGAGAAGTATACTTAATAGAAGAGACTATGTCTGCTGCGATTGGTGCAGGAATGCCGGTTACCGAACCTGGTGGAAACATGGTAGTCGACATAGGAGGCGGAACAACAGGAGTTGCCATCATATCTCTTGCAGGCATCGTTGTCAGTAAGTCTATTAAAGTTGGCGGCGATAAAATGGATGAATCGATCCTTCAATATATAAAGAGAAATTATAATATGCTAATTGGTGAAAGAACGGCTGAAGATGTTAAAAAGAAGCTCGGTCAAGCAATAGGCAATGGGAATATAGGGTCAATGAATGTGAAAGGCCGTGATTTAAGAGCAGGGATACCTCGAACTATAGAAATAACATCAGAAGAGGTTAGGGAAGCGCTTTCAGAACCTGTTAGTTTGATCGTCGAGGCTATCAAACAGGCCTTGGAAAGGACCCCGCCTGAGCTAGCTGCTGATATTGTGGATACTGGTATAGTGCTTACAGGAGGGGGAGCTTTATTAGGAAATCTGGACGAATTAATAATAGAAGAGACGGGTCTTCCTGTGACAAGAGCTGAAGATCCTCTAACTTGCGTTGTTCATGGGTCCGGGAAAGCTCTTGATGAGCTTGACCTACTAAGAGAAGTAAGCATGTAATATTCATAACAGCACGTATTCATTTAAGTATGTCATAAGCGGTTATAACATGCGTCAATGAATTTCTTAAAGTATCGAGTAATTTTAATAACCATAATTCTCTTTTTTGTATCTATACAGCTTTTTTCACTCAATATAAGAGAAAAGAGAAGTCAGAATTTTATTTCCGGAATTGTACTTACCCTAACATATTATCCTCAAAAACTTGTATACATTGTTTCAAGCAAGGTATTAAATACCTGGCAAGACTATATGAATCTGGTGGATCTAAGACAGGAAAATATCAAGCTTAAAGAAGATATTAGGAATCTCCGACGGGATAAGTTTGAGTTAGCTGAGGTGAGAATTCAGAACCAAAGACTAAAAGGACTCCTGGATTTTAAAGAAAGCACTTCCTATCCTATTGTTTCAGCCAATGTTATTGGGGGAAGTCCTTCACTACTGCGCACAGAAGTTGTTATTGTCGACAGGGGCAGTAGTGACGGGATATCCCAGGGAATGCCGGTTGCGTCCTCAGAAGGTATTGTAGGCAGAGTACTTACGGTTGGGAATAGAAGCTCAGAAGTGCTTTTGATAACAGACCCCGTAAGTGCCGTGGATGCTTTTATTCATAGGACTAGGGTTAGGGGGATAGTAAAAGGTACAGGCTCCGGTTGTGCCATGGAGTATATAGAGCAAAATTCTGATGTAAGTGTAGGAGACAAGGTAATATCATCGGGGAAAGAGGGTTTTTTCCCAAAAGGGGTAATAATAGGAACGGTTTCCAATATTGAAACTAAAGGGAGTTTTATAAGTGCCCGGGTATCTCCATTTGTGGATTTAGATTCTCTTGAAGAGGTTGTTATAATTCTTAAAACTAATAATATTGTGCTAAATGAATAAATACCTATCCGTTATATTCATAGTCCTTCTCTCGGTAATATTTATTACCATACAAACCACTCTGCTTTCTCCTCGTAATCTTGGCCATTTTTACCCGGATCTAAATCTAATCCTTATAGTTTTTCTGGCAATTTTTTCAGAAATTAGAGGCGGTTTCTTTTTAGCCCTTGGTAATGGATACATGATGGATGTACTTTCTGGAAACTTGCCGGGAACATTTACAATATCAAGATTGAGCGCTTATCTATTAGTACGAAACGGCTCAAACTATGTATATTTAAGAAAAGCGATGGTTCAAGGTTTTGTTATTTTCTTTGCCACAATTTTTACATGGATTTTTATTCTAACAATAATTACAATAAAGAAGGATAGTAGTTTTGATATCACAGCAAAGTCGGTATTAATTCAAGGTATAGTAAATGCTTTAGTGGGAATTCCAATTTTTTGGATGATACATAAGGTAAATGCAAGATTTCAGAAATAGGCTACTGATTGTAACTGTGATACTTGGGCTTGCTTTCTTAGTTCTTGTATCCAGATTGTGGTACCTTCAGGTTTTGAAGGGAGATGAGTTTGCAGAATTCTCTCTAGAAAACCATATAAGGGTAGAAAGGATTCCTGCACCCAGAGGAAGAATCCTTGACAGATATGGTAAAGAGTTAGTAGTTAACCGGACGTCTTTTGATGTTTATGTAATACCTAAGGATATTAATGATGTTTCCTATATTAGTAACTCCCTGTCTCAAATCATAAACTTGGATAAAGATCAGATTGATAAAAACATAAGATCTGCTATAAGCAAAAGGAGTTTTAAACCTGTCCTTATTGCTAAAGATATAAACCGTGACCAGCTTGCATATATAGAGGCCAGAAGGAGTTCGCTGATGGGTGTCATTATCGAGATAAATAATCTTAGACAATACCCACACGGCAGTTTAGGGGCTCCATTCCTTGGATACATTGGCAAGGTAAGTGAGGCTGAGTTAAAAAATAATCCAAAAATAAATATTAATGACCTAGTAGGCAAGACAGGTGTCGAGAAAGGATGGGAGAGCAATCTAAGGGGTGATGACGGTTATATTCAAAGAGTAACTGACGCTTTGGGTAGAGAGGTGAAATCAACTTTATTTTTAGAAGATCTTCAGAATAAAAAGAGTATGCCCGGCAGTGATGTTCTCCTTACAATAGATATAGAACTTCAAAAGGCTGCTGAAGAAGCTTTAGGAGATCAAGCAGGGGCTATAGTCGCAGTCAATGTCAATAGTGGAGAGGTGCTTGCGCTAGCAAGTAAACCCTCTTTTAACCCTGCTGATTTTATAAAAGGTATTGATTCTAAGACCTGGTCTGAACTTGTAAATGACAAGTCTTCGCCATTACTAAATCGCTCTACACAAGGGCTTTACGCACCAGGGTCAGTTTTTAAAATGGTGCCTAGTGTCGCTGCGCTTAACGAAGGGATTATCGACAAGGAAGAGTACCTTCATTGCCCAGGCTATTATAAGGTAGGTAATCGTACTTTTAGATGCTGGAAGAGGGGGGGGCACGGTTGGGTTAATCTCCGCAGTGCGATCGTCAGATCGTGTGATGTCTATTTTTATAAGATTGCTGAAAGACTGGGAATTGATAACCTGAGCAAATATATAAGCGCTTTTGGATTTGGGTCTTTGACCGGAGTCGGAATTGAAGAAAGAGCGGGGATATCTCCTAGCAGGGAATGGAAGCTTAAAAGGTTTAATAAGCCTTGGTATAAAGGTGAGACAATTGTTTCGGCTATAGGTCAGGGCTACGTAAATGTAACTCCTATTCAGGTGGCAATGATGACATCTGCTGTTGCTAATGGGGGCACATTGCTTCAACCCGCTATTGTTAAAGAGATAATATCTTATAGAGGGGAGAAGGAATTTAAGCATGCTAGAATTGTTAGTGGCAAAATTCCTATTGAAATTGAGATGCTTGAATTAATCAAGGACGCTTTAGTAGGCGTTGTTAATGATCCGGGTGGGACTGGTCGTAGGGCAAGGATAAAAGATATGATAGTGGCCGGAAAAACTGGGACTGCACAAGTGGTGTCACTTGATACACAAAGTGAAGATAAAAAATACAGAGACCATGCCTGGTTTACTTCCTATGCTCCTGCAGAAAAGCCTGAAATTGCGGTAACCGTTCTCATAGAGCACGGCGGAAAAGGTGGTGCCGTAGCTGCGCCCATTGCCCGTAAGATTCTCGAAGTTTATAAAACTCTAAAAGAAGAGAGAAAAGCAGATGATAATGTTTGACAGGAGACTGCTTAAAAATTTTGGGTGGTCTCTATTTCTAATGACACTTGCCTTTTCATTTGTTTCACTCCTGAATCTATATAGCGCTTCTTATGAGACCGGGCTCGTCAATTTTAAAAAACAGTTTGTCTGGGTAGGTATAGGGATTGTTACTCTTATATTAGTTTCTTTTCTGAACTATAGATTTCTTAAGCAATATGCGCTTTACATCTATGGCCTTACAATATTGCTGCTCTTATTTGTGCTTTTATTTGGTAAAGAAGTGGCAGGTTCAAAGAGCTGGATAGACATTGCCTCATTTGCTACAATACAGCCTTCGGAGCTTGTAAAAATTGCAATCATTCTTGTACTCGCCAGGTTCTATGATGACGATTACCAAGTTACTCCTTATGGATTTCTTGATCTGATAAAACCAATAATATTAATTGCAATACCTCTTATCTTGGTGATGTTGCAGCCCGACTTGGGTACTGCTCTAACTATTATGTTGCTATCCGGTAGCATCGTGCTTTTTATGGGTATAAAAAAATGGTCGGTTGCATTTATTCTGATTGCAATTATTGGAGTTTCTTTTTATTCCTGGAACTACTCTTTAAAACCTTATCAAAAAGACAGAATAAGAACTTTTATCAATCCTTCAAGTGATCCACTTAATGCAGGGTATAACGCAATTCAGGCCCAAATAGCTGTCGGCTCAGGAGGAGTTACGGGAAAGGGACTCAGATCGGGTTCTCAGACACAGCTTAGGTTTATACCTGCTCAACAAACCGACTTTGCCTTTTCAGTCTTGGCTGAAGAGTGGGGATTTTTGGGCGGGATATTTCTATTGCTGCTTTACTTTATGATAATTCTTTGGATGCTGGATACTTCAAGCCGAGCGAAAGATAAGTTCTCCATGCTTGTATCTTTTGGAGTTGCGGCAATGTTTTTTTGGCATGTTGTGGTAAATGTGGGGATGGTTATAGGTCTGCTTCCTGTCATGGGAATACCTCTTTTAATCTTTAGCTACGGAGGGTCTTCTACACTTACGGCAATGATTGGAATTGGTATGGTGCTTGGTATTAGGATGAGAAAGTTCCCCATGTCCGGAGAGTCCATAGAGCTCAGGTAACTTTATTGGCAATTAGTTCTTTTGAGCATGGAATACCACCTAAACTACCAGATTGTTCCACAGCTCTGATAATTGCTTTTTGAGTGAGCTCAGCTGCAATAACACCTATTAAATTCACATCCTCCCTCAAATCTCCTAAGCAAACTGATATCACCATGTCCCCGTCCTGCACAGTATGTACAGGGGAAATAACTTTTGCGAGTCCTGTTTGTGCAATGTTTGAAATCCGAAATAACTCAGATTTTGAAAAGCTGGCATTTGTTGCAACTACGGCTAGAGTTGTATTTTGGTAGCTGTCAGCCCTCCTAATAATCCCCTGTTTGAACATATTTACGGTTCCGGGGAATTCGTTTCCCTTTCTAGAGTCCCTTACTCCCGCTAAGATTTCCCCGCTTGTAGGCGAGACTATATCCCCAAAGGCGTTAACTACTACTAACACTCCTACAACCACTCCGTTCTTAAGTTTATAGCTCTGTGTTCCGATGCCGCCTTTTGTTGCCCGCTCCACTCCCATTAGCTTTCCTATTGTGGCCCCGGTCCCGGCTCCAATGCTCCCTTCCTTAACCTCGGATGATTTGGCCTGAAGGCATGCTTCATATCCCATTTCGGCATCAGGTCTGATTCTCCCGTTTCCGATCCCTAGATCGAATATGACCGCTGTAGGAACCGAAGGGACTACTAAGCCGTGTCCAACCTCAAGTCCTACATTTTTTTCTTCAAGATATCTAATAACTCCACTTGCGGCATCAAGTCCGTAAGCGCTTCCTCCGGTTAAGAGAATTGCATGAATTTTTCCAAACGTACTATGGGAAAGAAGAGCGTCAATTTGCCTTGTGCTGGTCCCTCCTCCCCTAAGATCAACAGCAGCAGTAGCCGGATTTTCAAATAGCATAACGCTGCAACCGGTAATGGCCTCGAAATCAGAGGCGTGCCCTACTTTTATTCCTTCGATATCAACAATTGATCCCATGTGGTAGTATTCTAAAATTAATATTACCAATTGCCAAATTCTATAAGTTTTAACTACCTTATGCGCTACTTGACAGGATACGAGAATCAGCTAGAATCATCTCGTTTTGAGGTTGTTAAGGTTTAGAGATATTTGTGTAATTAACCTAATATGATTTCAATATAGTATCCTTTACTCACCCCAGTAATATGAATAAAAATGAATATTTTCATGTTGTTAAAGCGAAGATGACTATTTTATGCGGCGTAGGAATAGCTGTATGATTAAAGTATAAAGGGTTAAGTACAAATAAGATGTCCAGAACAAAATTTATATTTACTATTCTACTAATATTCTTACTCTTTTCATCAGATTATGTGTTTGCTATTACTGATGCGAGGGATGTGAAGGATATCGGTATTGATGAGAAGCTCGGGGATCTAATACCGGGCGAACTGGTCCTTATTAATGAAGATAATGAACCTGTGGCTTTTAAAGATTTGTTGTCTCAAGATACACCCACAGTTTTGAATCTTGTCTATTACAGCTGTCCTAGACTCTGTAACTTTGCAACGGGTGGATTATTGCAAGTTGTAAATGAAACTGAAGCACTTCAATTAGGAGAAGACTTTAAGATACTTACGGTTAGTTTTGATCCTGAAGATACAACTGTGTTGGCTGCTACAAAAGCACCTAAATATCGTAAAGGTATGAAGAGGGGAGAGGGGACCCAGAAGAATTGGCCTTTTTTGATTGGTGATAAAGAAAATATAGAAAAGTTAACGGAGTCTGTGGGTTTCAAATATAAAGTAGACGGCGCGGAGTTCGCCCACGCTTCAGCTTTAATCGTACTTACACCAGAAGGAAAAATTTCCAGATACCTTCATGGTATACAGCATGAGCCGACTGATTTTAGGCTTGCTTTACTCGAAGCTTCAAAAGGAGAGATAGGTTCTTCTAAACTGATTAATAGCGTGTTGCTATTTTGCTATGGATTTGATCCGGTTGGGAAGAAATACGCCCTTAAAGCGTTAAATATTGTTAAAGCAGGCGGGGTGATTACTTTGTTGCTTCTATGTGTGGGGTTAACATACTTTTGGAGAAGAGAGAAGAGAAAAGATAGGACCTGAATAGTGATGGAGGTTTAAAAGAAAACAGATGACTTGGATTCCAGAGGCGGCTTCAAATCTCGCGAGTAAAGTAGATGGGTTATTATTAGTTATCACTTTTATATCCATTTTTTTCTTTGTTCTAATTTCTGCAGTTCTTATTTACTTTGCAGTAAAATATAGAAGAAGAAGCGACGATGAGGAAACTCCTTATATAACCGGTAATCAGACTCTAGAAATAATATGGACGGTGATTCCATCTATTTTATTGATACTCCTCTTCGTTTATGGATTCGTAGTTTACAAGGACATGAGAACACCTCCCAAAGATGCGGTTGACATTACCGTCACGGGAAAACAGTGGCTTTGGACATTTGAATATTACAACGGCAAAAAAACGCTTAATGAACTATATGTTCGGCAAAACAGGCCTGTAAGGATGGTAATGAGAGCTGATGATGTTATTCACAGTTTCTTTGTGCCGGCATTTAGGGTTAAGCAGGATTTAATGCCCGGTAGATACACTCAACTCTGGTTTACTCCTACCAAGATCGGGACTTTTGATATATTTTGTGCCGAGTATTGCGGCACCGGGCATTCTAAAATGCTTGGGAAAGTAATAGTGCTTAGTCCTGAAGCATACGATATATGGGAAAAAGGGGTAGCTGTGGATGGTGGCGAAGCTGTCGCCTCGTTGCCTCCCGCTGAATTGGGGGAGAAGCTTTATAAGGGAAAGAGCTGCAATGCATGCCACAGTGTGGACGGCAGTGTTGTAATAGGTCCTTCTTTTAAAGGGCTTTACGAGAGAGAGGGAGAGCTGGAAGACGGAGCTAGCTATACAGCTGATGAAAATTATATCATGCAGTCAATACTTGAGCCCCAAGAGCAGATTGTAAAAGGATTTCAGCCTGTAATGCCTTCTTTTAAAGGTATACTAAGTGATGCCGAAATTACAGCGATTATTGCGTACATTAAGACGTTAAAATAAGGTATTTATAATTTAGGAGGAGATTTTAATGGCAAATAATGCAGTTGCCGCAAATGTATATGTTTCGTTTTTAGAGAAAAAGGGGATACTCTCCTGGCTTTACACAACGGATCATAAACGAATTGGAATTCTATACCTGGCATCTATATCCTTTTTCTTTCTGATAGCGGGAATGATAGCTTTGCTGATGAGGTTTGAACTTCTTACCCCTGCCTCAGATTTCGTAAGTCCTCATACCTATAACGTGCTGTTTACCTTACACGGCTCAATAATGGTCTTTTTTTTCGTTGTACCGGGGCTTGCGGCAAGTTTCGGCAATTTCCTTATTCCTCTCATGATCGGAGCGCCCGACGTTGCGTTTCCGAAGCTCAACATAGGAAGTTATTGGCTTTATTTGCTTGGGACATTGATATTGCTTTTTGCCCTCCTTCAACCTGCTGATACGGGCTGGACTTTTTATACACCTTACAGTGCAAATACTGATACTGATGTGATATTATTGACCTTTGGGGTTTTTGTATTAGGTTTTTCTTCAATTCTTACAGGTCTAAATTTCATTGTTACTATTCATAAGATGAGGGCGCCTGGAATGACATGGCACCGTCTGCCTCTATTCATTTGGGCATCCTATGCGACAGCCGTGCTTCAGCTTCTTGCGACGCCCGTTGTTGGTATAACACTTCTTCTCCTTATAGCTGAAAGAACTCTTGGAATAGGTTTCTTCGATCCTGCAAAGGGTGGGGATCCGGTATTATTCCAGAACTTTTTCTGGTTCTATTCTCATCCGGCGGTCTACATTATGATTATCCCTGCTATGGGTGTAATTTCAGAAATAATTCCGGTTTTTTCTAGAAAACCTATATTCGGATATAAAGCAATTGCGTACTCAAGCCTGGGTATTGCGTTTATCAGCTTCCTGGTATGGGCGCACCATATGTTTACGAGCGGAATATCGGAAGTTGCCGCTACAATTTTCTCATTCTTAACTTTTCTAGTGGCAATACCAACTGCTATTAAGGTTTTTAACTGGACTGCAACACTGTATAAAGGCTCCATTGAGCTTCATTCAGCTATGTTATATGCCCTAGGGTTTATCTTCTTATTCACTATTGGTGGACTTACCGGAGTTTTCCTGGGAGCATTAGCTGCGGATATTCATCTTCATGACACTTATTTCATTGTTGCCCATATGCACTACGTTATGATCGGGGGAACAGTGATGGGGTTCTTCGGCGCTATTCACTTCTGGTATCCAAAATGGTTTGGCAAGATGTTTAACGAAGCGGTGGCCAAACTAGCATGGTTTCTCGTTTTTGTTGGGTTCAATGTTACATTTTTCCCTCAATTTTTTCTTGGGGTTCAAGGGATGCCAAGAAGATACGCAACTTACCCTGAGGAATTCCAATCCCTTATGTCGCTATCGACTTATGGCTCCTGGATATTGGGTCTGGGTGTTTTAATCATGACAGTAAATCTTATAAAGGGCCTTTTTAGTGGAGAAAAGGCGCCTCAAAACCCCTACGGTTCACTTTCTTTAGAGTGGCAGGTGCCTTCACCACCACCGCTTGAAAACTTTGTAGAAATACCGCATGTGACCGATTGGCCTTACGGTTACGGGAAAAAGAAAGAGGTGGATGCTTAAATGGAACAAGGTAATACGGAACATTCTCACGGTCTTCATATGGACCCTGCTGTTGAATACAGCTCTTCTAAATTTGGTATGTGGTTGTTTCTAGGAACGGAAATTATGCTTTTTGGCGGACTTTTTGCCGCCTATGCGATTTTCAGGGCCAAGTATCCTGAGATGTTTTTAGAGCAGCACCAGGAACTCAACCGAGAGATGGGAGCTATAAACACCTGTATATTGATTTTCAGTAGTTTAACGATGGCTATAGCGGTTTCTGCAATCCAGAAAGGGAAAAAGAACCTTTCAGCTATTCTTATACTAATCACCATAATTTGTGGACTTGGATTCGGAGTGGTCAAATATTTTGAATACGCTGCTAAGTTTGCGCACCATATATATCCTGACACCAGCATATTTTTCTCACTTTACTTTATGATGACGGGTCTCCATATGCTCCACGTTTTTATAGGGCTTGTAGTCCTCTTTGTGATAATGGTTTTAACATGGAAGGGGAAATTCAATGAAACGTACAGCACACCTGTGGAAGTAGGCGGACTATATTGGCACTTAGTGGATTTGATCTGGATATATCTTTTCCCATTACTTTATTTAATCGGCTGACGGGAGGCAAGTGTAAATGAGTGAACATTCTCATAGTGAAGAACATCATGTAACGGGTTATAAAACATACTTTATCGTGTGGGTTCTCCTTATGATCCTCACCGCCACCACAGTATACGTATCTTATCTAGATTTTGGAACCTTTAATATTGTGATTGCTATGATCGTGGCGTCTATAAAAGCATCTGTGGTAGCACTATTCTTTATGCATCTTAAGTTTGAGGATACGTTTACATGGCTCTTTGCTATATTTCCCTTAGTCTTGCTTTTTCTTCTAATTGGTTTGACCATGATCGACACTTTCACAAGAGTTGTTCCGTAATTGAGATAATGGTTTATGATAGGCAAAATTGCCCTAATTCTACTCTTTATTCTACTAATATGGGGAAACCTGGTTGCGGGTCTTAAAGTCGGGCTCGCATGTCCTGATTGGCCTCTTTGTTACGGACAGGTAATCCCTCCATTCAGATGGGATATTTATACGGAGTTTATGCACCGTGTTATAGGCGGCGTAACTTCCATATTCGTCATAATTTTTTCCTATCAAAGATTTCGCAGCTACTCTGGCACGTCAAAATTCGTTCCAGTACTTATAGTGCTCTTGCTTTTAATGCAGATTGTACTTGGCGGTATAGTGGTATTGCTTGAGCTTCCGGTTGATCTCACAACCTTTCATTTTGCTAATGCAATTGTAATTTTTGCACTTGCATTGTACATGATGTACTTTGACGGTGTTGATAGAAAACCTATCTTTAGCATTTCAGGATACAAGGGGATTTTCTTCTTTCTAGGTGTTCTTGTATTCTTGCAGGCTGTTTTAGGAGCCTATGTGAGGCATTCTGGATCAGGGCTTGCATGTCCGGACTTCCCTACCTGTCTTGGATACTGGATTCCGCCTGAGTTGTCTGGGCTAATTTTGAATCATTTTGTTCATAGAGCATTGGCTTATCTGATCACTTTAATTGTAGCCATACTGCTAATAGCCTCATATATATCATCGTCACTAAATAAGTACCGCTTGGAATTATTATTACTAATTTGTTTTATTGTTCTTCAGATACTATTAGGCGTGGGTGTTGTACTTACTAAGCTAAATTTTGCAATTACAGCATTGCATTTATCCGTTGCGTTATTGATATTTTCAACTGCGCTTTATGCTTGGTTTCGGGGTATGCGCGAAAGTAGTGTATAATCTAAAAAGCGGAATTTAATTTCTTCAGAAGTACATATATATAACATGGAACAGGTACAAAAAGCACCCTCCAATATTGTAGTTTCTACTATTTTATTATCAAAGCCCGGAATCATTGTAAGTGTTGCTTTTACAGGATTTGCCGGCATGGTAGTGGCAGATAAGGGTCTTCCCCCGTTAAGCCTGGGTTTATTAACTATGGTGTCACTTTTACTAAGTGCGGCAGGGTCAGCCATTTTAAATAATGTGCTCGATAAGCAAATAGATGTTCTTATGAAAAGGCTAAGTAAACGCGCTCATGCTCTTGAAGTAGTGGGTGAAAAAACAGCGATATTTATTGCGAGTTTATTTATAGTGATAGCTCTTTTCATCTCACTTTATTATTTAAATTATATAACTGCACTCTTAATTGTTGCCGCTATATTAAGCTACACATTACTGTACACGTTGTATCTAAAGAGGAGTTCTCCCTATGGAACTATCTTAGGGGGTCTTCCGGGAGCGCTTCCAGTTCTGATCGGTTATTCAGCTATACAATCCAATATCGGACTTGATGGATATATTCTATTTGCCTTCATGATGCTCTGGCAGCCCCCTCACTTTTGGGCGCTTGCACAAAAATACAAGCTTGATTATAAAAAAGCCGGCGTGCCCGTAATGCCCGTTGCCTTAGGAGCTAAATTCACAAACATAATGATCTTGCTTTATTCAATCTCACTTTTGCCTCTTTCACTTTCCTTTTGGTTTTTGGGCTACGCTTCCGCGTATTTTGCAATATTAGCGGTTATTTTCGGTGGATACTTCGAGTATATTATGATAAAGAGCTCATTGACTAATTCAGGCTATGGGAAGGCATTTGCTACCTCGATCTTCTATATGTTGGCTATAATGGCCGCGTTGATATTAGATTTATCTCTTAACTCTGGCAATACTGTTGTAACCGCACTTTATTTTCATTGAAGTATTCCAACTTAATCTTTTAATAAGCTAAAGGTACTCTAGATCCTCTATATAGATTTACTGAATCTTTTGCAATAATTGTTTCAGTTTATTGAGCGGCTCCTTTAGGGTATGTATTGATTCAACCCAAAACTCAGGTGATTCAAGATCGTGTCCTATACTTCTTTTAGCCACGTTTTCTGCAGTGTCAGAACCTGTTAATCTGAGAAATTCCTCGTATTTCGGAAGAAAATGCGCCCCTTCCTTTTTAAACATTGCAAATAGTCCACGGCTTAGCAGGTAACCAAAAGTGTAAGGGAAATTATAGAATGTAACTCCAGTTATATAGAAATGGAGTTTTGAAGCCCAGAAATAAGGGTCTTCTCCTCCATCTTCTAAGATATCACCAAAAATTCTTCTCTGGGTTTCACTCATTAATTCCTTAAGGCGGCTAACGCTTACTTCCCCTTTTTGTCTCTCCTCATAAAACGCTTTCTCAAATTCAAAGCGTACCGGTATGTCCATTAAGTATATCGCTCCGTGGTTTATTTCCGTATCCAACATAAGGGTTTTCTCAGCTTCGCTTATCGACGGGTCCTCTAGTATTCCTTCGGTAAGAATCATTTCTCCAAAGGTCGATGCTGACTCAGCAAGTGTCATCGGGTAAAAGTGCGAATAAGGGCGTATTTCTCTCATAACATAGCTATGAAACGCGTGACCTGCCTCGTGAGCTAGAGTCAGGACATCCCCAATTGTTTCGTTATATGTCATAAAAATTCTCGATTCTTTTGTTAGGAGTGAGCCTGTACAGAATCCTCCCGGACGTTTTCCTTCTCTGGGTTCCCAGTCAATCCAATTTTTTTCAAATACGCTTTGTACAAAAGTGCCCAGTTCAGGGTATGAAGCTGAGAAAGAATTTTTCACAAGCCTTTTAGCTTCTTCCCAGGTTAGTTTTTTCTGAAATTCCAGATCCATCGGCGCGCCCAGATCATACCAGGCAATTTTTTCCCGGTTCATGGTTTTGGCTTTGAGGCGAAGAATCTCTTTAGGTACCTCTATCTCGGAGTATATCGCTTCTAGCATTGCGTCCAGAGTTTTTTTGCTGATCGAAGCTTGAAATAGTGCCACATCAAGAAAATGATCGATACCCCTGTGTCTGTTTAGCGTAAGCCTTGTGCCGGCTATGGAATTAAGAGCTGATGCTGTTACATCTTCTATACTCTTCCATGCTTCATTGCCTCCTTCAAAGGCCGCTTTTCTGGTTCGGCGGTCAGGTTTCTCCATCAATGACCGTCTTTGTGAGATTGGAAGGCGCACTTTCTTGCCCTCTGGATATTCCATGTCAAACTCAAGCTTGCTTGATACCGTATCGTAGAGCCTGCCCCAAGCGTCAAGGCCGTCTACACCAAGGTCAGCGGCAAGAATTTCGTTTTCGGGATCCATTCTCTTTTGTGATTCTTCACGGACCCTATTTAGATAATAAGATGCATCCTTAAGGGCGTCTCTTGTAGTGAATAAATCAAAAACTTCATTGGGAGTGTCTTTAACTGCGTTTAGCAGTACCGAAGACAACTTTGAGAATTCAGCACCCAGGACGGACATCTCGGCTTCTTCTCTTAGATGCTCTTCGTTCAGGCTATCTGCGGATGCCAAACATTCTATATATGATCTAAGGTGTGAGTACCTCATCGTTAAATCTTCATATTCTAAGAAAATCTTTTCCCATTGTTCTTGATTATTGGTATCTAGAGAAGAGAGGGAAGAAGCTTCATTCCTAATTGACTCTATATCTTCCTTTAGTTCTTTTTTGAATTTTTTCATCTCGGGACCGTTAAACTCAGGAAAATAGCTTGTAAGGTCCCAGTTCATTTTGCTCTTAGAATTGTTTTGAGACATCTTTCCTCCGAATGGGCTTAATTATAAGGTATGAAATGTAACATATGTATTCATTACGTAGTAGTTTACATTCTTCATTTTGACCCGATATAGTGCGGATAATCCATATAAGAAACTTTTTGTATGTTCGATCATCTAATCCTTCATGAGATTGTTTGCCTTACTTTTCTTTATCTTACTTGCCGTCACCGCTTGGACTCAGACTAAGTTTGAGATTTCTAAGTATAACGGTTTTGATGTATCAAACAGTTTGATTTCAAAAGAAGATATCCTATCAGGTGGTCCTCCCAAAGACGGCATCCCGGCAATACTGAATCCTAAGTTCGAGGGAGCTAGAGAGGCTAAATGGCTAAATGATGATGATCTGGTCTCAGGTTTTATATACGATGGAGTCAAAAGGGCTTACCCTTTAAGAATTCTTGTTTGGCATGAGGCTGTAAATGACAAGATTGGTGATTTGCCTTTTCTTGTATCTTATTGCCCACTCTGCGGTTCAACTCTCATTTTTAATAGAAAAATAGAAGGAAAAGAATACACGTTTGGTATTTCAGGGCTGCTATATCAATCCGATGTACTTTTTTACGACCGGGAAACTGAGAGCCTATGGTCACAATTGGAAATTAAATCGGTAAGTGGAGAAATGGCTGGTACCAATTTTGATGTTCTCCCTTCAACTCTGGCTACATGGAGAGAGTGGAGGGAGAAATATCCCGACACACTTGTCCTTTCCAGAGATACTGGATATAGAAGGGATTATGACAGACAACCATATTCAGGTTATAAAGAATCACGGTCTATCATGTTTCCCATAAAAAATAAGAACGATAAGTTTCATCCAAAGGAGAAAGTGCTAGTCGTTTTGTCAGGGGATCGGGCCAAAGCTTATCCGTTTTCGGAGCTAAAGAAAGTAAAAACACCTCTTGCAGATAAGATAGGCGGCAAGGATATCCTGATTCATTTTAAAGATGGGGACTATGTTAATGCAACTGATATTTCAGGAAATCCAATAGATTCTTTTGTGTCATATTGGTTTGCCTGGTTTACATTTAAACCCGACACTCTTATTTTTACATCCGATAAATAGGGGATTAACTCTTTAATTTAAATTAAACTCAGTTAGGTCTGAGTTGCCTTTAGAGCTTATTTATATATTTTAGATAATGATATGGGAAAAAGTTATAGTATATTTTTTAAAAATTTTTTTAGGCGAGAAACGGTATTAAGGGCAATAAAGGTGGCACTAGTTGTAGGACCCATTTTAATAATAATAAATCATCATGATGCTCTTCTGAAATTTGAGTTTAACAATCATTTATATTTTAAATGTTTCCTAACCTTTTTTGTCCCTTATTGTGTTTCCGCTTATTCTTCAGCTCAAGCATATTGTGCAGAAGACCTAAAGCTTAGTGAAAGTACTAGGTCTCTATAACGGCTTAGGTTTTCGCGAGCGTCTTCTATGTATAATTAAGATGAAGGGGACATAGTATCCGTTTGCTCGTTAAGATGCCAGTCATAGCCGAGGTAGCCTATCTTGAGCTTATTGTTCATTAAATACTCTTTTACTTCTTCTGATTCGATGTACTCCGAAGTGAAATTAAGCACCGCATTTTCTTTGAGGCTATAGTTATTAAAAAGCTTCTTGCTGCCATAATTATTAATAAAGTCATCTCCAAACCACTTAAATATCTTTGAGAGTTTTACTTTCCCGCTTTGCTCATTCACATAAACACCCTTATCTGGATTGTTTACAAAATTTGTTGATGCATCAGCTAACTGTTCTTCAAGTTTTTCTGGAGTGTATGCTTCATTCCTTAAATCAGGACACGATATGGAAGCACAGTTAATAGCCATATGAATTCTAGGTTCGTTAAATTTCTTTCTCAGTGTCTCATGTTCTATTTCTTCAAGAGTAACCATGTTGCCCAGAGCTCTGAACTGAAGTTTAGTCCATACGCCTTTTATTTGTAAGATGCTGTCAGACGGTGCGTAGAAGATACCTACCAGGGTAAAACTTCTTTTTATCGGATAGTGGTCTATTATGGCCTTAATAGTAAAAGCGTTATAGGCGTTAATCCAAAATGCAAGTCTCTGCTCTTCAGTCCAGCTTTCAAAAACATTCTCATCTACAGATCCGAGTGCTCTCAGAAATGTTTCAAACTCCGCTCTTGAATTGATAAAGCCTTCGTAATTTACCCGGGCATTTATTACATACCGCTTTAACAGTGAATTGTATGTGGCGTATGAGTGGTCGAAACTATCTGTTTTCACTTCTTCAAGTCCGTAAGAAATAATTGTAAAAGAGTTTTGAGCCGGTTGAATTAATAGGGATACTAAAAACAAAGCTAAAATTACTATCAATCCGATCTTGCTTGTATTTTGTTTCATTTCTTCCTCTTAACATGTTGAATACTGAAAGCATGATTTGCTCTAATTCAAATATACGTATTTTATGATGAGTTGGTTCTTAAAAAGATTCTTGTTAGAACGTTTTTTTAAAAAGCTTCGCTCAGTCGGTTTATCTCTTCTGGGGATAAGCGCCAGCCCGAAGATTCGCAGTTCTCGATTGTTCGCTCTTGGCTATTTGACTTAGGTATTGCAATCACTTTTTTTCTTGACGTGCACCAGTTAATAGCTACTTGCCCCATAGTCTTCCCGGTTTCTTGAGAAATATCGTCTAAAATGTTCATTTTATTGCTATTAATAAGGCTTGGCTTCTTTGCTAAATTTCCGTCATCAAGCGGTGTGTAGGCAAGAATTGTTATATCTTTTTCTTCACAATATGGAAGCAGGTCCATTTCAATACTTCTATCATTTAAATTGTAGCGAACCTGGTTTGAAACTATTGGATAGTGACTCAAAAAAAACTGAGCTTCTTCCATTTCATCAATATCAAAGTTGCTAACTCCGATAAATCTTACTAGTCCTCGATCGACTAGCTCTCCCATGGCCTGCATGGTTTCTCTTATAGGGTACGTAGGGTTAGGCCAGTGGATCTGATAGAGGTCAATATAGTCCGTTCCCAATTTATAAAGACTTTCTTCTGCAGATTGTAAGAGATCGTTATACCCCAGATGTCGACCGGATACTTTTGTGGCAATGAAGACCTTATCCCGAATTCCACTGATAGCCTCACCTACTGCCTCTTCCGTATAATATCCCTCAGCTGTGTCTATAAGCGCGGCGCCGAGCTCTATCCCTTTTCTAAGAGGCTGAGCCCCGCCTTTATACCTCCAGGTGCCAAGCCCGATCTCTGGTATCATGATCCCAGTTTTGCCAAGTTCCTTTAATTCCATTATCTCTAATTATAGCAAAGGAGTTCAATATAGCATAAGGCATATATAAAAAATTTGTTGTCTTATTAAGTTTTTTTCGATTATTATTAAGACCTTGAAGCCTTTAAAGGAGGGAAGTATGAAGCTTGTGGCTCAATCCATAACTATACTTTTTTTGGTCTTTCTGATCAGCCAAGTCTCTTTTGCCGAGGATGTTGCCGGAAGCTCGGATCATCCGATGGTTTCCAGATATGGGGGGTCGTCTATTAAGGACTACGACTATAGGGAATTTGATGAGTATGAAATACTTCTTGGCAAAGTAGTTAGTGCCCCTGGTGAGCCGGATAACAGCAAAGCTGAAAGTAGCGAGAATCTTGAGGGTAAAGTAACAAAAATTTCTTATTACTTGCCTGAGAACAGATCCACATTGGAAGTTTTTAGAAACTATGAGGACGCCCTAAAAGCCGCAGGATTTGAGATTCTATTTACTTGTAGTAACAAAGAGTGCGGGGGGCGGAAGTTTAACCATAAAGTAATCGAATATAAACATGGGTTCGGAGATAACTATTATGATCAAAGATTCTTGGCGGCCAAGCTTCCCCCGGACGAAGGTGACGTATATGTTTCGTTATATATAGTTAAAAACACCACAGGCGGAGGACCTGACGGGAATCATATATACACTCAGGTTGATGTAATTGAGGTTGCCCCAATGCAGGAAGCCATGGTTACAGTGGACGCGGACGCTATGGCGGAAGAAATCTTTGAGACGGGTAGTATATCGATCTACGGTATTCTTTTCGATTTTGATAAAGCTGACATAAAACCTGAATCCGCTGCTACGATAGAAGAGATAGCTACGCTTCTTAATAATAATCCTGATCTCAAGCTGTTTATTGTCGGGCATACGGACAATAAAGGAAGCTTGGACTATAACATGAATTTATCACAGAAAAGGGCAGGGGCAGTTGTGGGCGTTTTAGTATCTGAACATGGGATTGAGACTTCAAGACTGACTCCTAAAGGACTTGGGTTCCTAGCCCCCGTAGATTCTAACAAGTCAGAAGAGGGAAGAGCTAAGAATAGAAGGGTCGAATTGGTAGAGTATTAAAGTTAATACTCAATAATCAACATATTCTCGATATTGAAACAAGATTAAGTTATTGTAGAATTCTAATTCAACCGGGGTGTGGCGCAGTTTGGTAGCGCGTTGCGTTCGGGACGCAAAATTGATTTCTTAACTTGCATATATTATTGAATGATTGCAACTGGTTAAGCTAATCACATTCTTGTAAGTTCCTTCTTTCTTACCATTTTCTAACCCATGAACTTGCTATATGTCCAAATCTAATAAATTTGGAGGCTATTTATGGCAAGTTTACAATTGAAGAAAAAGACTTATTGGGCAGTTTTTGCAAATGGGTGTAGTAGAAAGTGGATAAAAATAGGAAATGTAACAAAGACAAAGGCAAAAATTATTTTAAAACAGTTGGAAGCGGAAGTATCAACAGAAAGACTTGATCTTCTAAATGTAAGAAAAATTTATTTCTACGAATTTTGTGAAAAGTATCTTAAATATGTGAGAACAAATAAGTCAGTGAATTCTTATAAGAGGGAAGCTTATACAGTTAAGAAGTTTAAAGAGTTTTTTGAAAATATTCTCACTTTAAAGTTTAACAATCAATTAATAGAGAATTATAAACTCAAAAGACGACAAGATAGCATACAAAATAAATCTATTAATCGTGAGCTAGAGATATTAAGGCATATGTTGATTCTTGCAAAGGAATGGATGTACATATCTAAAATTCCTAGGGTCAAATTACTCCCCGTAAGAAAGAAACCAGTAAAGTTTTTAAGTATAGAGGAAGTTGAGAGATTACTTAATAATTGTACACCTTGGTTAAAACCCATGGTTATTGTAATGCTGAATACAGGTATTCGTTACACTGAACTAAAGAACTTGAAATTTAAAGATATTGATTTTGAAAAGAAAGAGATAATTATAATGAGTTCTAAAAATACCAGTAATCGCTCGGAAAGTTTTACCGACTTCAGGGTTATTTCAATGAACAATACCGTGACAGAAATATTAGTCTGGTTAATCAACAATTATGTTGATCCAACAACATTAAACATTGTACTGAGAAAACCACATCAAATGATACATATATTTTGTAAACCCGATGGAAGCCAAATTGGAAGTATAAGGACAAGTTTTGTGAAAGCTATGAGAAGATCACAAATAGAAAACACGGACACTTATATTCTGAGACATACATTTGCTTCACATCTCGTAATGAATGGAGTCGATCTGGTTACTATACAGAAATTGTTAGGACATTCATCAATCTCCACTACGATGATATATGCTCATGTGTCTGATTCTCATAAGGCAGATAGTGTGAAAAAGCTACCATGGGATAAGTGATATCTGATAGTCTTTTGCCTAGTAG
>Ga0209997_10000170_pt1 | contig 20249 bp, 31 predicted proteins | sample CR04metaG_FD_182079 | JGI IMG/M metagenome (GOLD analysis project Ga0209997, IMG submission 182079) | Deep subsurface microbial communities from Mariana Trench to uncover new lineages of life (NeLLi) - CR04 metaG (SPAdes) (version 2) | ecosystem: Environmental > Aquatic > Marine > Ocean trench...
TTGACCTACTAACATTAATCTCTCTTTCTTTTAATGCCGGTCTGATAAATCCCGTCATCTCTTTGATGATGACAGGCATGCTTAAAACAAATCCAACTAGTGCTGCAATGTAAATTTGTGCAAAGAATGCTTGCCCTGGTGCTGTTTGAATTAATTGTACTTGTTCTGGCACAAGATTGTCTTTCATGTAATTTGTGATTTGTGCAGCAATATTGTCAAGGGGTTCTGGGGTTGGGTAATAAAGTTGGATTCCACCAATCTCAACTGGATTTATATGAAAAGTTAGAATAAAAACTGTGATAATTCCTACAACAATTACAATTCTCAATATGCGAGATCTTAGCTCATCAAGATGCTTACCGATTTCGTGAATCTCAGACATCTATGATATAATTTAGGACGAACTCTATTTATCTACTTAGATGGAATTGGCAAGAGCTTCCCTTCTGGTAATCCCGAATCTTTTTGTTCTTGTTCAGAAATATCTTGAAATTCAATGGATATGACTGCCTTGGCGTTTAATTTTAATTCTAATTCTTTTGCAAGCTCTCCAATCTCTTTTCCTGAATAGATTTCCTTTGATCCTTCTAGAAGAACCCGTTCACCTTTTTCTACATTCTTTCCCCCAAATTTGTTTTTGAGGAACTTTGTAATTTCTGATAATTCCTTTCGGTCTATATTGTTATGATAATATGTTATTCCTTTAACTGACTCATAATCTTTAGGGGTACCATACTTGTACAGAAAAACTCCAACAAATTTTGCATCTTCTTCTGGTTCTCGGGTACATTTTATTTCCCAGTTGAGAACTTTGCTTTCATTATACGATAGTTTTTCTACTTCCTCAATAGTTAATTTCCAATACCTCATTCGTGGCATGCACATTCAACGATTTTTCCGATATAAATTCAATTCTATAAAATTTGTTTTTTTAACATTCTATTGAATTTACATTGAATCTTATTAACGAGTATGCAGTATATAGACAACATGGGCATTAGGATTACTGTGGTACTTTTAGAAAGTAACGTGGAAAAACTCCGAGGGATTCAAGCAAAATTAATTAAGAATTCAACAAAATCTGTTAGTTTTTCAAATGTACTAAACCAAGTTGTAGAAGAAGGGCTGAGAAAATTTAAACCATAGGGCTTTTCATTTTTTAATGAATGAAACTCTTTGCTGAACTTTAACAGATATAATATACATTAGTTTAAAATCAAAATCATGCCATCATTTCTGGTACATGTAGTTATTGAGAACAAACCAAGTATTAGTGACCCAGAAGGCGAAACTATTCTTAAGGATCTTGTTTTGAAAGGAAATTATTTATCAGTAAAAAAAATACGTTGTGCAAAAATGTTAAAGTTTAAGATAAATGAAAAAAGTAAAGAAACAGCAGAGAAAAAAATTCGTAAGCTTTGCGATGATCTTCGAATCTTTAACCCAATGGTTAGCAAAATTACTATTGAGGTCTTTGATGATTAGGAGTTTTCTGATCCAATATTTTTAACCGTGCCTTCAATTAGCAACTTGCTTCGCAAAAAATCAGCTAAGTCAGTTTGGGTAATTACTCCCACCAATTTCTCATTTTCTAAAACAATTAATCTGCGTATGTTGTGATTTAGCATTTTTTGTACTGCGTCTTCAATTTCAGTTGAAGGCTCTACCCATCTAAACTTGTAAGACATTATCTCAGATAGTGGAATAAGTGAGGCCTGCTTATCTTGAGCAGCTATTTTTCTAACAAAATCTCTTTCAGTAATTACACCAATAGGTTTGCCATCTTTTACGATAACCAAAAAGCTGATATCTTTTTCAGAGATCAATTTTGCAGCATCTAGTGCAGACGTGTCTTCCTGAATTGTTATGACATTTTTTTTCATAATATCTCGTATTTGACCCATGCAGATTGTTGTTAGGAATCCAAATAAAAATAGTTTTACGTCATTTGATTTTAATTACACGTTAACCTACAAACTGTGTGAAAGTCGGGGTAATTGTTTTTCCTGGCAGTAACTGTGATCGCGATATGTATCATGTGCTTAGAGATGTTTTTAAAATTAATACCGAGTACTTTTGGCATGAAAAAAACCTCTCAAAAAATCTAGACGCAGTCATTCTTCCTGGGGGATTCTCATATGGAGACAGACTTAGAGCAGGCGTAATTGCAGCTCACAGCCCGATAATTTCTGATGTTAAAAAATTTGCCTCAAAAGGAATTCCAATTTTAGGAGTTTGTAATGGATTCCAAATTTTAGTTGAAGCTGGATTGTTGCCCGGAGTTTTATTGAAAAATAATTCACTGAATTTCATGTGTGAGTGGACAAATCTAATTGTTGAAAATACTAAAACCCCCTTTACTAACAAATTAAAACTAGGCCAAAAAATCCCAATCCCAATTGCTAATGGAGAGGGAAGATTTTTTGCAGATGAAAAAACAATAAAACTTTTGAAAAAAAATAATCAGATTGTATTTAGATATTCTGAAATTGTTAATGGTTCAACTTTTAGAATAGCTGGAATTTGTAACAAAGACAGAAACGTTGTTGGTATGATGCCCCATCCAGAACGTGCAACTGAGCCAGAAATTAATCCGATAGACTCTAAACCATCTTCATTGATTTTTGAGTCTCTTTTAAATGCAATTGGTGAAGCACAGTGAGTCTTGCAAAGCAAGAATCTGCATATCTTGAAAAAAAAATTGGCAGAAAACCAACTCAAACTGAATTTCAAATAGTTGCTGCAGAGTGGTCTGAACATTGCTCTTACAAATCATCAAAAAAACATCTCAAAATGTTACCCATGAGTGGACCTAATGTAATTTCTGGAAAAGGATATGATTCAGGGGTACTTGATGTGGGTGATGATTATGTTGTAACCGTTCATATTGAAAGTCACAATCATCCCTCTGCAGTTGAGCCATTTGGTGGAGCAGCTACTGGAGTTGGTGGTGTTATTCGAGATATTTTATCTGTAGGTACACGACCAATTGCAATCCTAGATGGATTACGTTTTGGTGACATTGAAAAGGACTCCCATGCTAGGTGGCTTTTTAAAAATGCAGTTTCTGGAATTGCTGATTATGGAAACTGTTTAGGGATTCCAACCATTGGGGGAGAAGTTGAATTTGACAAATGTTATTCAGATTACGCTCTAATTGATGTTTTAGCAATTGGTTTTGGCAAAAAAGATCGTTTGATTAAAAATCATGCTAATACAGATGACCTTGTAGTTTTACTTGGAGGCCCCACTGGCAGAGACGGAATTGGAGGTTCACAATTTGCTTCTGATTCACTAGAATCAGAAGATAGGTCTGCAGTACAAATTCCAGATCCATTTATTGAAAAACTAATCATTGAGGCAATTTTGGAAGCAAGAAATGAAAAATGTATCAATGCAATGAAGGATCTCGGAGGAGGAGGTTTGTCGTGTGCAGTATCAGAAACTGCCGATTCTTTAGGAATAGGAATCGAGCTTGATGTAAACCATATCCATACAAAAGAATTTGATATGGAACCTCATGAAATAATGGTTTCTGAATCTCAAGAAAGAATGTTAATAATCACTGATGATAAAAAACTAAAAAAATTAAAAAACATATGCAAAAAATTTCGAATCCAGTGTTCTGTCATAGGAAAGGTTAAGGCGGATAATTTAATGCGTGTAAAAAAAGGCTCAAAAACGTTAGCATCTTTGCCAACTCAGATTGTTGCAAATGCCCCTTTACTTGATAGGCCTCATAGTATTCCAAAATATCTTAAACAATTGCCAGTAAATCACACTGCTCCAAAAAATCAAAATTTCACTAACATAATTTTGAAAATGATTTCTAGCCCAAATATTGCAAACAAAAATTGGGTATATGGACAATATGATCATGAAGTAGGAATTAGAACAGTAATCAAACCAGGTCGTAATGCATCTGTTTTAAGACTTGATAATGGAAAATTTCTTGCAGTAAAAATTGATGCAAACCCCAAGCATTGTTACATTGATCCAAAACAAGGCGCTATTGGATGTTTTGAAGAAGCATGTAGAAATGTAGTTTGTACAGGAGCTACACCTATTGGAATGGTGGACCATTTACAATTTGGAAACCCAGAAGATCCTGAAATTTTTTGGACATTTTTAGAATCACTCAAAGGAATAACTGATTTTGCAAAAGATTTCAAAATCCCTTGTGTTGGCGGAAAAGTTAGTTTTTACAATGAAACTCTTAAAGGGCCAATCAAACCAACTCCTCTGATTGGGATCTTGGGAATTATTGAAAAACAACCGCTTCGTCCTGCCCAAATAAAATCTGGTGATGTTCTTGTAATTATTGGTGAAACAAAAAATGAGATGGGCGGTTCTGAGTATCTTGAATATATTCATGATTTCATTGGTGGCAAATGCCCTCAAGTTGATTTCAAAAAATCAAAGAAAAACATGAATGCGGTTCTAGAAATAATTAAAAAAAATCTTGCAAAATGTGTTCACGATTGTTCTAAAGGCGGTCTAGCAATTGCAATATCTGAATTATGCATGAATAATAGGATTGGATGTAAAATTTCTTTTGACAAGGTCCCATCTAAAAATCTAGAAAATGATGAATTGCTTTTTTCAGAAAGTCATTCAAGATATTTGATCGTAGTTGAGAAAAAAAATCTAAGTAAAATCAAAAAACTCCTGTCAGAAAAAAACTTGGATTATGACACCATAGGCAATTTTGGAGGAACAAAAATATTGTTTAAGAAAAATTCAGCAAACATTGCAAATCTAAGCGTTGATAAGACACGTTTGAATTGGATGAGCTCATTAGAGGAGATAGTAGTTCATGGTTAAGGAAAATTGTGGAGTAGTTGGGATATTTAGTCAGGATGGTTCAAATGTTATTCCTATGATAATTGATTCACTTCGTGCATTACAGCATAGAGGCCAAGAAGCATGGGGCCTAGCAGTACCAAATAAAGACCCAATGAAAAAAATTGGCCTAGTTTCCGCATCAGCATCTGAGTTTAAAAAAATCTCTAAAGAGTATTCATCTCCAGCAGCAATAGGCCATGTCCGATATTCTACTATTGGAAAAAGCAATCTTGAGAATGCACAACCCATCAAAGTAAAGGATCTTTGTATAGCCCATAATGGAACAATATCTAATGTTGAGGAACTTTCAAATCTCGTAGGTGGGTGTACCTTTACCCCGCAAAACTCAAGTGATACTTTGGTAGCAGCTCAAAGATTAGTTTCTCTAATTTCCGAAAAAGGGAAACTTTCTAGCGCATTATCGGTTCTCAAAAATGAGATGGTAGGCTCTTATTGTTTTACATTCTTATCAGATGACAACTCTGTATATGCTGCAAGAGATCCACGAGGTTTTAGACCACTGGTCTTAGGACAAAAGCAAGAAAATAACTCCTACATTGTTGCATCAGAGTCTTCAGCTTTGTCAGCAGTTGGTGCAAAATTAGTTAGAGATGTAAATCCTGGAGAGTTAATCAAATTTAGTAAAAATGGGATGGAGACTGAAATGTTTTCAGACGATAACCAAAGATCACATTGTTCATTTGAATTTACATATTTTGCTCACCCAACTAGTAAAATGGAAGGAACAAATATTTACTTGGCCCGAAAAAAAATTGGTCAATACTTGGCCAAAAAATTCCCAATAAAAGATGCAGATCTTGTAATCCCAGTACCAGATTCTGCAAGGCCAGCTGCATTAGGTTATGCACAAGAGACTGGCATACCATTTGATGAAGGTCTCATAAAAGATCGTTATAGTAAGAAAGGTCCACTGCGTAGTTTTATTGAACCTCATCAAAGTGACCGAATAGAAATTAATCGATGGATATTTCCAATAACTGAGATTATTGAAGGAAAACATGTCGTAGTAATTGATGATAGCCTAGTTAGAGGAACAAGCTCCAGAGCTATAATCAAGGCACTAAAAAAATCAGGAGCAAAAAAAATTAGTATGTTAATCACTTATCCTCCAATCCAATTCCCGTGTTATGCTGGCATTGATTTTCCTTCTCAAGATGAATTAGCAACCTACGTAAATGGTAAGGAAATTTCGCTTGAGGAAATTATCGAAAAGGTTCGCTCTGATATTGGGGCAGATTTTCTTGGATACAATGATTCAGAAAACCTTGCTAAAGCAATAGGTATTCCACATGACTCTATGTGTTTTACATGTACCACTGGAAATTATGATTCTTTGGGAATAAAGCCGTCATTTAAAACAAGAATCGAAATGAAAGGAGAGTAATCTCAATTATTTGTGAAACAATTTCATGATAATTTTAGCATTAATGGATGCTCTTATTGAATTTCCATTTTGGAACTAGTATTTTGTCTTAAGATCCAGATCCGATATAAGAATCGCGATCTATTATTGAGTATGGACTGGGAAGAAAAACCAATTAATATTGTAAATTTCACTCCTGATTCGAAACTATACGAATACAAACTAGGTATAGAAAGGATCACCGACGATCTTGTAAAATTCGGATTAACCAAGAGTCAGGCTAAGGTTTTCATATATTTGGGAAAATATGGTTCAAAAACCTCTCCAGAAGTTTGTAAGGATCTAAAACTGCCACGTACTGAAACTTATCATATTCTCAATGTGCTAACAAATCGTGGAATCGTAGTTAACGAATTTTCACATCCCACTATGTATTCCGCTATTCAAATGGAAGTGGCTATTAAGATTATGATCCAGACCGAACAAGCAAAGATAGGTATGTTAGCAGAAAAAGAAAAGGAGATCACCAAATTATGGAACAAAATACCATTATTTTTTACACCAACTTGCAAACCTGAATTTGAAAAATTCCAAATGCTTCAAGGCCTACCTAGAATTCACAGTAAAATGAAAAATATGATTTCAAATGCAAAAGTTGGCTGTAAATTGTTGTGTGGGGTAAAAGATCTATCACGATTTTACTATTCAAATTTGTTAGAGTCTTTTGATTCCTCTACATTGGACTTAAAATTAATAATTTCTACAGAAGATGTGATGCCTGAATTTATGGCAAAAATGAATAAATTAAAAATTAAAATTTTACCACAAACCATGGCTCGAAACCAATGTTTTCTCATCAAAGATGATGAAGAATTATTAATTTTCTTGCGAAATGCAAATTTTCCAGCTAAAGAAATCTTTGCATTTTGGACTGACTCTAAATCTCTCATCGAATCGATAAAACTACTTTTTAATTACTCTTGGAAAAGCTCAAAGACAGTAGAACAAAAACAATTAATGATTCAAAACTAGAATAAACCTCAACAAACTATTCATCATTTTTAGAGTATGTACCAAGCTTTTTTGGACCAATTTAAAAGATAGAATGACACATATCAACTTGTGACTACTTATCAAAAACTCGTATTGGGAGGAGTTGGAGTAATTGTCATTTTAGGTATTGTTATAGGTCTTTTTGTAACAAAGGGCGTAATCTCATCTGAAGAGTATGAAATCTTTGTGGATCCTTTCAAAGATGAACAAGATCTTTTTGTTATGGCCAGAGTAATAATTCAAAATGTAGGCAATCAACCTTTGACAAATGTTAGAGCAAATTTTGGTGGTGGCGATATTCAAGAACTTGGAACCTTGACTCCAGGGCAAAAAATCATTATTTCACCGCCTCCAGATAATGCGTTGGAATTTGTAATGGTTACAGCAGAAGAAGGAATTTTAGTCAGCAAGGCATATCGTATTCCTATTAAACTTCCTGGGATGATGGGTTCTTAGTAAAAACCTACGAATTAAATGATCTTGAAAATTAGATTCATTAATTGAAATTTCTAGCATCAGGAAAAGTAAAGGATATTTATGATTTGGATGATGGTAATCTTCTTTTTTTATTCAGCGATAGAGTCTCAGCATATGATGTAAAATTTCATGAAGAAATTCCAAGGAAAGGAGAAGTCCTTTGTAAATTTGCAGAATTTTGGTTTAATGAATTAGATTTTGAAAACCATTTTGTAAGAACTGAATCCAAAACTGGAATAATTGTAAAAAAAATGAAAATGCTTCCAATTGAATGTGTGGTACGTGGTTATTTTTATGGTAGTATAGTTAAAAGGTGGAAAAATAATGAAATATCTTTGCCTGATAATTCTAGTACTGAACTTGCAGCCAAATTATCAAAACCAATTTTTGATCCAACCACAAAATCAACTCATGATATATCTATTGACAAAAATCGTGCATTAGAAATGGGACTTGTTACAAATGAGGAATTTGATTGGCTATCAAACACCTCAATCAAAATCTATGAAAAAATGGCATCTACTGCAAATAATGTAGGATTTATCTTAGCAGATTTAAAATTAGAATTTGGAAAACTTGATGATAAGATACTTCTTGGAGATTCAATAGGTCCTGATGAATATCGATTGTGGCCTAAGGACTCTTATGCAGTAGGCAAAACTCAAGAGGCATATGATAAACAATTACTCCGTGACTGGTTAACCCAAAATGGTTATCAACAAAAATTTGATGAGGCTCGGGCAAAAGACCAAGAGCCTATACCTCCTTCCATTCCTCCAGGCTTGATTAAGAAAATAACTGAGCGCTATATCATTGCATATGAACGATTTACTAAGAAATCCCTTTCACTATAATTTTTCATATTTGACAAATAATTCAAATGGCTGTTTTTACCATGTCGTAGCATGGAATTCTTGGATACCAGCAGAATTCTTCCGGAGGGGTTAATTTATAATTAATTTTGTAATGCTATCATCTAAATTAATCCACTATCAAATATATGGTATTAGAATAATAATATTCGTTACATAACTAATTACTATCATAGTGGTTGAAGGCAATTAGTAATAAAAAAAAATTGATGCTAATAGACAAAAAAATATGATACATCGATCTTTTAGCTTACATGATTATTCAAAACTACAATGTCTACATTAATGGAGAAGTCTATTAGGGTAAATAGAATAGTAACAACTTCAGGAATAGAAGCTAGAGCCATTGAAGAACCAACTAGAACAAAAATTCTTAAAATATTATACAAAAAACAATTAACTGCAGAACAAATTTTAAACGAATTAAAAAAAACTGGATATAACAAAGCATTAACCACCATTCGACATCATATGGATATTCTAAAAATTTCTGGATTAATCGAAGTTGTGAAAATCCAAGAATGTAGAGGAGCCATTGCTAAATTTTATGGAACTTCTACAAAACTTTTAGAGTATGACACACCAGATGATTTTGATTCTAAATATGCCACTCTCATAAAATCAACCTCTGGCAAGATCGAAAAACTTGTAAAAAATATCTCCCAAAAAACTTACTCAAAAACAAAAAATCAAAAAACTTCTGAAATTGAAAGTTATAATCAATACCTACTTATGGAAATTGTTAACCGTGCGTTAACAAATGTTTTAGAAAATTCTAAAATTAAATAATTTCAATTGAAAAAACTCCATTAGTTTTTGGGTTTTGTAAAATCTGAATCAAATCTCTGGGAATAGAATCTGAGGCTTTATCACAATTTACCGCCAAAGTTCTTGGACAGACATAACTGCTTTTTCTTAAAACAATGTCATTGGGATCGGAGCAAATTAGATCTCGATGTCCTCTACCTTTAATTTTAAAAACATAATCACTTACAATAATTGAAAAAATTACTCTAGAATTAGGATCTTTTAGTTTTTCCTTAATTTTAGATGGGATCTCACTGCAACCATATTTTGCATTTATCCCAATAATGCAATCTCCACTTGTAGTTAGAGTAGATTCCTTTGTAATCTCAATAGTATTTTTGTGAAGTGATCTAATATTTTCATGACCCCTAAAAGGAATTTCAAAATGCACAATTTCAACGGGACTAGACTTAAATTAAACTTTCAAAGCATTGAAGATTGATTTGCTACCCACACAACAAGGATACGATAGAGCAATTACTGTTTTTTCGCCTGATGGTAGATTGTACCAAGTAGAATATGCAATTGAAACTGTACGACGTGGCACAATTGCAGTTGGGATTAAAAGTAAAGATGGAATCATCATCGCTGTAGAAGAAAAACCAAGAAAACTTCAGATTACTCAAACGGCTCAAAAAATTTTTCAAGTAGATGATCATATTGGAGTAGCGGCGGCAGGTTATATTCCAGATGCTAGAAGCCAAGTGGATAATGCAAGATTTTTCTCTCAAAGTAACAAATTGATTTATGATGAAATAGTAGATGTTGAAACCATTGCCAAACACTTGGCCGATCAATGTCAACAATTCACACAGTATGCTGGAGTTCGTCCATTTGGTGTATCATTAATACTTGGAGGAATCGACACTCACGGAACGCAACTCTTTTTGACCGATCCAAGTGGAACATACATCTCATATGACGCAGTTGCAATTGGGTCAGGCTCTGATCAAGTAACAGAATTTCTCGAAAAGAATTACAAACCAGATCTGTCCCTTGATGACGCTGGGGCATTAGCTGCTGCATCGATAAACATTGCAAGTGAAGATAAAGGAGGTTCACAACACATCATAATGTCTCAAATTCTAGTTGGCACAAAAACATTTGAGATCATGCCTGAAGAACAAATTAAGAAATATTCAAAACTGGCATCTGAAAAATATCCCTCTGATAAAAGTTAGCAGATAGTATTATTACAATTAAAGTAAAGATACTACATTGACAATTTCGATTGCAATTCCTGACTCGTCTTTATCTGATGAAATCACACAAAAAGAAAAATCGGCTAAAATCTCTACAATAGCTAGAGCATGTGCAATTTTTCAAATAGATGAAATTTTCATTTATCATGAAACTTTAGGCGAAAAAAGTGATGCCATACTCATGGCTACGATCTTAAAGTATTTGGAAACCCCGCAATATTTTAGAAGAAACTTGTATCCAAAAATGGATTTACTAAAATATTCTGGGATCTTACACCCATTAAATATTCCAAGTCACAGCAAAATCTCAGATCCTAGGAAAATCAAATCCGGTGATATACGAGAGGGACTAGTAGTTTCAGTAAAAGGGAAAAAATTTGTAGATACTGCAATTAAACATTTGGTACCATATTTTGGCAAAGAAAAAATTGGGCAAAGGATAACTGTGCAATTTAAAACTGGCAATCCTAATTTCACAATTAAAGAGATTTCTAGAGATGATGTAAATGAGTACTGGGGATATAAGGTAAAAGAACGAGGGAATCTTTTTTCGTTGCTTTCGTCATGGGACGGAAAAATTATTTTAACATCAAGAAAAGGAAAAAAAATCTCGAAAGAATTTCTGGTATCGTTTTTAAAAGTGAATGAACCGACTCTTGTGGTTTTTGGTTCTCCTGAGCGAGGCCTTCATGAAATTATGGGAGGAAAAATTACACAAGTTCAAAATTCAAAAATTTTGAATTTCTTTCCCAATCAAGCAACAGATACTATTAGGTTAGATGAAGCAATTAATGGCGTACTTTCAATTCTTAATCTATTTCAAACGCATTAGATTTAATATTCAAAAATTCTATCATAAGATATGGCTAAACAAAAAAAGTTTCTTCTCTTTGCAATGATAATCGGGATGGCTGGAGTTATAATTGGTTCAATAATCCTATTTTATTCCATAGAAGGTTTGTTAAGTATATGATAATTTTTATAAAATTTTCAACTAAACTTTGAAATTTTTAGTAGGTATATAATGGGCTTGACGACTTTTTTCGTTTATCAATGGGTCATAGAAAACGTAGCTCTCCACGTAGAGGAAGTTTAGCATATCTTCCTAAAGGACGCGCAAAAAGTTTTGAAGCTCGAATTCGTGCATGGCCTAAAATTGATTCTGAGGAACCAAAACTATTAGCGCATGCGGGTTTTAAAGTTGGATGCGTTCAACTTGTTAGTATAGATGATAGAGATAAAACTCCAAATGCTGGAAAACAACTTGTTAGTCTTGGAACAGTTATTGTTACTCCTCCATTATTTGTAATGGGAATTCGTGGATATACAAAAGAAAAAATAGGATTTCAAGCTGATTTTGATATTTATACAAAAGACCTACCAAAACATTTTTTAAAATTTTTAAAATTAAGGACTGAAGGAAGTAATTTAGAACAAGTTGAGAAACATCTTGGTCGCATTAAAGAAATTTATGCCATAGTTGGAATTACTCCAACTGCGAATCTTGATCAAAAGAAACCTTACATTTTTGAAGCTGCGGTAAAGGGAGGCGACATTAAAAAACAATTTGAATTTGTAAAAAATCTACTAGGAAAAGAAGTGAAAATTGATCAAGTTTTTGAGACTGGCGCAAGTGTTGATACTGCTGCTATTACGAAAGGAAAAGGATGGGAAGGTCCAATTACTAGATGGGGTGTGAAAAAGAAACAACACAAATCAAGAAAAAGTGTAAGAGAAGTTGGTTCTCTAGGTCCTATTTCACCTCAAAATGTGATGTATACTGTTCCCAGAGCGGGTCAAAGAGGACTTCATCAAAGAATTGAGTACAGCAAAAGAATTATGATAATGAGCAATACCGAAAAAAATGAAGTAAAGATTAATCCAAAAGGAGGATACAAACATTTTGGTTTAGTGGATGGTGACTTTGTTGTTTTAAAAGGCTCTGTTCCAGGAACTTATCGCCGTTTAATTAAATTACGCTCTCAAATAAGAAATGTTCCTTCTAAAATTCTTAAACCAAATATTCTAGAGGTAATTTTGTAATGAAGGTCCAAACTTTAACAACTACTGGAACAAAAGAAACTGAAATTGAATTACCATTAGTTTTCTCTACCCCGTTTAGAAAAGATCTTATTCACAAAGCAGTAATACATCTTACAACTAATCAATTTCAAAAACAAGGGAGACATCCAACTGCAGGAGAAGATGTTGTAGCTGATTCAAATAATCCTCCTACTGGTCAAGGTAGAGCAAGAATTGCCCGTATGAGAGGAGGAGGCGGGGGACGACAAGGCGAAGCAGGAGAGGTTGCATCAATTCGAGGCGGAAGACAAGCTCATGCTCCTACTACCGAAAAAGTTATTGTAAAAAAACTAAATAAAAAAGAAAATAAACTTGCATTGTGTTCTGCTATTGCAGCCACATCGTCAAAGCAAATTATAGAGTCTCGAGGCCATATCTTAGAAAAAATTGATACCTTTCCTATGATTGTTTCAGATGATATTGAAAAAGTCTCGAAAGCTAGCGATATGAAAAAAATCCTTGAGTTACTGCATTTAACTCCAGATATTGAAAGATTACTATATAGAAAAGCTAGAAGTGGAAAATCTGCATTAAGAGGACGCGGGAAAAAAACTGGAAGAAGTGTTTTATTTGTAACAAATGATACTACAAAACTTTCAAAAGCATGTGGTTCATTTCCGGGAGTTGAAGTTTGTTCAGCGAAGAACCTTAGTGTTTTGGATTTAGCACCCGGAGCGGTTCCAATTAGATTAACAGTTTATTCAAAAAGTGCAATTGAAGTGATTTCTAAAATTAAATCCCCCCATCTTGAATTAATGGTGAAATTAAAATGAATTTAGAAGAGGCTACAAAAATTATTTTACGACCCTACATTACAGAAAAAACATTTGCTATGGTAGAAAAAGAACAAAGAATTTGTTTCATTGTAGAGAATAATGCTGCTAAACCAAAAATTGCCCAAGCGATAAAGATTCTATACGATGAAAAAGTACTTCGTGTTAACACCGCTAAAACAGTTTATGGGAAAAAGGCTTTTGTAAAATTTGAAACCATTGATAAAGCACGAGATTTGGCAACAAAGATAGGAATGCTATAATATGGTTCTAAAATCCTCTCTATTTAAAATCAAGGAAAAAGACAATGGCTAAAAAATTCGATTATCACGGAATTAATTTACAGGAACTGGAAAAAATGTCCACAGAAAAACTTTTTCAGTTGTTTCCAGCTAGAGCTAGAAGATCTCTTACTCGAGGAATTAATGAGGATAAAAGAAAATTAATTGAAGAGATAAAATTAGCAAAGGCGGGCAACCTAAAGAATCCAATTAGAACTCACCTAAGAGATTTGATTATTCTTCCTTACATGGTTGGTGTCCAAGTAAATGTATACTCAGGAAAAGAATTTGTTCCTGTTACTATTTCCCCACAAATGATTAATCATTATCTTGGTGAATTCGTTATTACAAATAAAAGAGTCTCCCATGGTGCTCCTGGAGTAGGCGCATCCAGATCAAGCCTATACGTCCCATTGAAGTGATTAATATGTCTAAATTCAAATACGCGTTTCAAAATTTTGATTCTACAAAACATGTTAGAGCTTCTTTAAGAGAAAAACAAATTTCACATAAACATGCTCGTGAAATTGCAGTTGCAATTAAAGGCCTTTCTATAGAAAAAGCAAGAGACTATCTTCAAAGTGTAAGAAATTTGAAGCGTGCTATTCCTTTTAGACGATATAAGAATCAAGTAGGTCATAAATCTGATCCTGGAGTTATGTCAGGACGATATCCACAAAAATCTGCTATTGAATTTCTTAAACTTCTTGATAATTTAGAATCTAATGCTGAATACAAGGGTATGGATTTAGATAGACTCAAAATCATTAATGCCACCGTCCACAAAGGTGTAGTAATAAAAAGATTCATTCCAAGAGCAATGGGTAGAGCGACTCCAAAAAATAATGTACTGACACATGTTGAACTTGTAGCTCAAGAGGTATAGAATTGTCAGCTGTAAAAAACGTATTAAACGATAATTATAATATGATGTTGCTTAAAGATTACCTAAGAGAAAAAATTAAAGATGCGGGTTTTTCAGAGGTAGAAATTTCCAAAACTCCTACAGGCTCTCGTATAGTATTGCATGTCACCAGACCCGGAATTGTAATAGGGCGTAAAGGAAGTGGTATTAGAGAATTAACTGAAGTGCTTGCATCAAAATTTGGATTAAAAAACCCACAAATTTCTGTTGTTGAAATCCAAAAACCAGAATTGTCCCCAAGTGTTATGTGTAATAGACTAGCATCTCACATTGAAAGAGGTACAGCATTTCGACGTGCTACAATGTGGACTTTGCAACAAATTATGGATGGTGGAGCAATGGGAGTTCAAATCACAGTTTCTGGAAAATTAAGAGGCGACCGTTCTGCATTTGAAAAACATTCTGTTGGAATTTTACCAAGAGCAGGTCATCATGCAGATGTAATCGTAGCTGAAGATATTGCTCACGTAAAAACTCCTATGGGCCTTATTGGAATTAGAATTAGAATCGCTAGAAAAGAAAAATTTGTTCCTGAATTTGAATTAAAACAGAAAAAACAAGAAAAATTAAAGCAAGATGCTGTACCCCCAATTAAAGATGAGGATACAGAAAAGAAGACAGAGGAAATTATAGACGTAGAAAAGCCCAAAACAGAATCTGAACAAATTAAAATTGACGCAGAAAAAATGAAAGGCCTTGAAACGTTAGAAGAAGAGGAAAACAAATTAAAAAATGACTAGATTAAAAATGAAAACAATACACGCATTAAATGAAAAAGATTTACTAGATAGATTACAACAATTTCGTTCAGATCTTACAAAACTAAAAGTGGAATCCTCTAAGGGTACATTACGTAAGGAAAGTGGTAAGATAAAACCATTGAAAAGGGATATTGCAAGAATCTTGACAAGATTAAGTGAGCTGAAGAAAAAATGATTACGCTTGAAAATATCTATAAGCATGAATTAATTGGATTAAAAATAATAATTTCTGATTCATCTAACAAACAGATTATAGGATTATCTGGCACTGTTGTTGATGAGACCAAATCCATGCTTGTTATTAATACAAAAAAAGGATTCAAAATGATTCCAAAAAAACACAACACTTGGAAATTCCATATTAACAATAACGAAACAACTCTTTCAGGAACTCTTTTTGAAAAAAGATCATTTGATAGATTAGAGACAAAGATATGACAAGAAATATAGGTATTCCAATAACTGTGCCAAAAAAAGAGTGTAATGATAAACATTGTCCATTTCATGGAATTTTAAGTGTTAGAGGAAAATTATTTGAAGGTAAAGTTGTTAGTGCAAAAGCCAAAAATACAATTGTATTACAAAAAGAATCACTTGTTTATTTTAGTAAATTTAAAAGATACGCTAGAAGTAAAAATACTATTCATGCTTACAAACCCTCGTGTATTGATGTTGAAGAAGGTGATTCAGTTTTAACTGCAGAATGTAGACCTGTTTCAAAATCTGTTTCCTTTGTGGTTGTGGAGGTTAAAAAATAGTGTCACAAGGTAGAAGTCGTGGAAAAGCAAAAGGTGTTCAAGAATTTCGTCCATATGTAACCAGAGTACTGCCTGTAGGCGCTCAAATTATTTGTGCTGATAATACTGGTGCAAAAATATTAGAGATTATTATGGTTCATAAAATCAAAACACGAGCATCTAGATTGCCTGCAGCTGCTGTGGGCGATTATGTTAGTGTTGTAGTGAAAAAAGGTCCAGCTGAATTAAGAAAACAAGTTCATGGTGCAGTTATAATTCGACAAAAGTATCCAGTTCGAAGACTAAACGGCGTTAGAGTAATTTTTGAAGATAATGCAGCAGTTCTTGTAACCCCGGAAGGAGAAATTAAAGGAACTGACATTAAAGGACCTGTAGCCGCTGAAGCATCAGAAAAATGGCCTAGAGTAGCAAACCTCGCATCAATGGTGGTATAATTGAAACCAACAAAAATGAGAAACCGTCAAATTTATCAAGCATCATTTGCTTTAAGAAGTAAACAACTTTCAGGACCACTTTCAAAAGAACTTAGAAAAAAATATGGAAAACGAAGTATACGATTAGCCCTTGATGATTCTGTACGAATTATTCGTGGAGAATACAAAGGCATTGATGGAAAAATCACAAAAATATCTATAGCAAAAGGTGGTATAGCTATTGAAGGAATTAAAAAAGAAAAATTAAAAGGTGAAAAGATTGACGTATATATTCCGTCTTCTAATATATTGATTACCTCACTTAACACTGATGATCATTGGCGTAAAAGTAGATTAGAAGGTAAAAAACCTAAATCTACTCCTAAAGAAACCAAACAGGAAAAACCTAAAGAAACCAAACAGGAAAAACCTAAAGAAACCAAACAGGAAAAACCTAAAGAAACCAAACAGGAAAAAACTAAAGAAACCAAACAAGAAAAAACTAAAGAAACCAAACAAGAAAAAACTAAAGAAACAATCACCAAGAAAACTAAAATAAAATCTAAGGAGGTTAAAAACTAAACATGGTCAGTATTGCAGGCAGTAAGAAGCTTAAACGACAAATGGCTCCAACTTTTTGGGGAATAACTAGAAAAGATAAACGATTTGTTATCACAGTAAGACCTGGATCTCATTCAAAGAATTTTGCTATTCCTACTGCGGTATTTTTACGTGATACACTAAAAATTGTATCTACACTACGAGAAGCAAAATCAACAATTTATGAAGGCAAAGTTACTGTTGATGGCACTAAACGAAAGTCATTGCATCATGGAATTGGATTAATGGATGTCGTTGTACTAGAAGGCATTTCAGATATTTATCGTCTCGTTCCGCAAGATTCACAAATACTAAAACCAATAAAAATTAATGATTCAGAAAAATCAAAAAAATTAGTCAAAGTTACTAGTAAGACAACAATAAAAAATGGAAAAACTCAGATTGGATTTCATGATGGCCGTTCCTTAATTTCCGATAAAGCGATAAGTGTAGGAGATTCGTGTTTAATTCAGGTACCTGAACAAAAAATTCTTGATGTAATAAAATTAGAAAAAGGCTCACAAATAATTGTAATTAAAGGAGTTAATGCAGGTCAAATAGGTTCAATAGAGGAAATTAAAGAAGGTACATTCATGTTGCCAAAACACGTCCTAATAGAATTGGGAGAACGAAAAATTGAGATTCCTGCCACATTTGTAATGCTAGTGGGAAAAGGTAAACCAGTAATACAAATTAGATGATGAATATGGTTCAACAAACTCAAAACATTATGAAAGAAATTCGACTTGAAAAAGTTGTACTTAACATGGGAGTTGGAAAATCTGGGGAGATTATTGAAATTTCAAAAAAAGCTTTAGAACAAATATCTGGCAATAAATCTTGTTCAAGAAATGCAAAAGCAACACAAAGAGACTGGGGTGTTAGAAAGGGCGAACCAATTGGCGTGGCAGTAACCAGCAGAGGGGAAGATGCCAAAGCTCTTCTTAAACGTCTTATCGAAGCAAAGGGAAATCAACTGAAAGGTTCATCTTTTGATAATTTTGGCAACGTATCTTTTGGAATTTTAGAACACATAGACATTCCTGGAATAAAATATGACCCAAAAATAGGAATACTTGGTCTTGATGTAGCAGTGTCTATAACTCGTCCTGGATTTAACATTAGATTCAGGAGTAAACACAAAGCAAAGATTGGCAAATCTCATAAAATTACATCTGATGAAGCAAAAGAATTCTTAACCCGTGAATTTGGGGCGCAGATAGTATAATGGCAAAAGATAGATCTTATGAATTTACAGGAAGAAAAAAACATACATTTGGAAAGGGATCAAGGTGGTGTAAACGCTGTGGAGATTATACTGCAGTTATACAAAAATATAAACTATATCTTTGTCGAAGATGTTTTAGAGAAACGGCTGTATCCTTAGGATTTAAAAAAAATAATTGAGTGCGATGATATAATGCCAGCAACTAACGTCATAGCAAATTTGTTTGTATCCTTATACAACACTGAATCTAGAAGAAAATCTGAATGTGTTGTTCTTCCGACTTCAAAGTTGGCTGCTGAGATTCTTAAAACATTGGAAACGCAAGGGTATATTGGGAAATTTGAACGTGTTGAAGACAATCGTGGTGGTAAATTTAAAATTAAACTATTAGCAAAAATTACTAAATGCGGTGCAATTACTCCACGATTTAAAGTTAAAAAAACCGAATATTCGGTTTGGGAACAACAATATTTGCCATCATACAAAAGAGGTATGTTGCTAGTTACTACCAATCAAGGTGTGATGTCACATCATGATGCAGCTAACAAAGGAATTGGAGGGTTTTTGATAGGGTATGTCTACTAAACAATCAAAACATTTTGTTACTTCTGTAGAAATTCCTGAAAAAGTTACAATTTCTCTCAAAAAGAGCATGCTTGGAGTGTCTGGTCCATTAGGTAAGACATTCAAAAATTTCAAAAAAATCCCGATTTCTTTAGAAATACAAGATAAGAGCGTTTTCATAAAAACATCTGGAAACAGGAAAAAAGATTATGCTATAATGAACACTGTCAAATCAATTATCAGAACTCTTTGCGAAGGCGTAATTGATGGATATACAATTAGAATGAAACTTGTTTATGCGCACTTTCCAATCACTGCGAAAATTAAAAACAAACAAGTTCTAATTGAAAACTTTCAGGGAGAACGTTCAGCTAGAGTAGCTAGAATTCATGGACAAACAAAAGTAGTTTCTATAGGTGATGAGATAATTTTAACTGGTCCAGTATTTTCTGAAGTAACTCAGAGTGCAGCTGAAATCGAGCAAAAAACTAAAATTAAAAACAAGGATCATAGAGTTTTTCTAGATGGAATCTATATCTCCTCACAATCAAAGGGTATAGAAAAATAACTTTAATCTATATCTGTGTCAAGACTAATTATGACACTTGATCCCGAATTCAAAAATCAAACTAATAATTTAATTAAAGAAACATTATCTCTTTACAAAAATGCTGGAACCTCCCCCCGCATTGGAAATATTTGGAAATGTGAAAATATTGGGGATTTTTTATGCGGATTTTTTGTTGGAGAGATGGTAGGCTCAGCTTTGAGTGCATTTCAGGTATATCATAAAAGAGAACCAACTCCTGATGAACATATGGAAATTGTTAGTTTGGTCGAAAACTATAATGAAGAAATTCGTAAATTTTTTTCAAAATTTAATTGATTTTACATTTTTGTAAAAAAACTTAGTAAGAATTAAATCGCTTTGGCCAAGGTACAAACCTGTGCCGCCCTAGCTCAGCGTGGTAGAGCGTCGGACTGTTAATCCGTTGGTCGTCAGTCCAAGTCTGACGGGCGGCGCTTTTCATTATTTCTAAATTCGAATTTAGAAATATAGAATCTTAGAACCATTTGGTTTACTGGTTTAGACAGGCTAGATCTAATATCTGATCGCCAATTAGGTATAATGCAGGAGGTTTACATTGGCCAGAACTAGGAGGGCCAATAGATATTGTGTTGATTGTGGGGCAAGATTGGTGTATTATCCACGTCTTTCAAACC
>Ga0209997_10000172_pt1 | contig 20140 bp, 18 predicted proteins | sample CR04metaG_FD_182079 | JGI IMG/M metagenome (GOLD analysis project Ga0209997, IMG submission 182079) | Deep subsurface microbial communities from Mariana Trench to uncover new lineages of life (NeLLi) - CR04 metaG (SPAdes) (version 2) | ecosystem: Environmental > Aquatic > Marine > Ocean trench...
GAAGGTGGCGGCGGCGCTGAAACATGCACCGTCAGAAATTCGGGATCGCTCTATTCGTGCCATTGAAATCCTCTTGACGCTCGCACGTCAATCCGAGGAACCTGAGGATGGTTCACGCCTCGAAGGCGAAGCGCTCAAGAGAGAGCTCTTCCAGGCCATGCTGAGCTTATGGCGAGGATTGGTAATATCTCTCGGATGCAGCCTGCTAGTACTTGACGACCTACAGTGGGCAGATGAGGCATCGGTGGAGCTGCTGCTCCACCTATTTCAACTTACCGACGAGATGCCAATCTTACTCATCTGCGCCATGCGTCCCTATCGAGACTCCCCGGCCTGGCGAATCAAGGCCGTAGCCGAGACTGAGTATCCGCACCGATATACTGAAATCGTTCTTCGGCCATTTGCTTCCGGTGAAGAGCAGAGCCTGGCACGCAATCTGCTTGACCTGCCCGATCTGCCAAAGGACATGGGAGATCTTATCCTACGGAAATCGGAGGGCAACCCGTTCTTCGTGGAAGAGCTCGTACGCACCTTTATCGACCAGGGTGTCGTGACCCGGGATGAGGATGGGCAGGCTTGGCAGGTCGCTCAAGAGGTCGGAACGATCCCCATCCCCGACAACCTGCAGGCCGTCATCGTGGCGCGCATGGACCGGCTCGAGAAAGAGGTCCAACAGACTCTGCAGCTGGCATCGGTCATTGGCCGTTCTTTTTATCACCGTGTCCTGCAGCGGATTTCCGAGTTGGAGGCCGTTCTCGATCGACACCTCAACACTCTGCAACGGGTCGAGCTTATCCGGGAAGCCACTCGAGTGCCCGAGCTTGAATATATCTTTCGTCACGAGCTCACGCGGGATGCTGCGTATCAAATGATCTTGAAGAAGCGTCGCCGCGAATTCCATGGCAAGGTCGGGCAAGCGCTGGAGGAGTTATTTCCGGAGAGACGCGACGAGCTGGCCCCCGTCCTCGCGCATCACTTCTCCCAGGCGGGCGACGCAGAGCGAGCGCTGAAACACTACACGGTGGCCGGCGACACTGCAGCCAGATTGTTCGCGAATTCCGAGGCGATCTCGCATTACTCAAGAGCGATCGAGTTGGCCAAGCGAGACTCTGTTACGGGCGATAAATTGGTTCACCTGTTCACAAGCCGCGGGAGGGCGATGGAGCTTAGCGCGGCCTACGAGGATGCCCTCGCCAACTATGACGAACTTGAAGCCCTCGCCTCGGAGCGGGACGACCGGCCGATGGAGCTGGCGAGCCTGCTCGCCCGAGCCACACTCCGGGTCACGATCAACCCTGCATTTGACCCTGAGAAGGGTCAGGCTCTCTGTGACAAGGCGCTTGAGCTGGCAAGAGCACTACATGACCACGAATCTGAAGCAAAGACGTTCTGGAATCTATTACTCCTTTATCACTGGACAGGACGACCCAATGAAGCTATCGAGTTCGGCGAGAAAGCCCTGGCTATTGCCCGAGAGCATCACTTCCGGGAACTCCTAGCATTCATCCTGCACGACTTGTCGGTCGTGTATATGATTTTCCAGGAGCGCGCCAAGGACACTCAGCGCGTATTGAACGAGGTCAATGCGCTGTGGAAGGAACTGGGCAACACGCCGATGCTGGCTGATAACCTGATTCGCTATCTGTTGGTGGATCTGTTGCAGGGTGATTTTGCACAAGCGCTAGCTCACGGGAAGGAAGCCTACGATCTCAGCCTTTCCATAGACAACCTCTACGGTCGTTCGCTGAGCATATTGGGAATCGGGAATGCGCTTGTTGAGAAAGGCAGGCTGGATGAAGCCCTGCCTGCTCTGGAGGAGTCGGTCGAACTCAGCGTGCAGGCGGGCAACCCGTTCAACTTAAATGCGCGGGCTTCGATGGCGCTGGCGTATGCAGATATGGGTGCCAATAAACAAGCCACGGATATTGCCAAGGAAGCACACGCGGTGGCTCAGGATCAATTTCCTCAGCAGATTCCGCTGACGCTGGCAGTCATTTCCCTTATCTACCTGAGGAGCGGCCGCCACGCCGAGGCGACCGCGGCACTGGCGGAAGTTGACCATTTCCGTGACCTTAGATTTCGATTTTCTTTCCCACCTCCCATGTACATCCGCGTAGGACTGGCGCAAATTGAGCTCGCTATGGTCGACCAGGACTATCAGGTAGCCGCCCAGCTCGGCGACGAGCTTCTCGAATTACTCGAGACCAGCGGCTTCCCCGCCTATCTCGCCGACGCACTCAAAATCAAGGGACGCGTGCTGGTCGCTCTGGGAGAGGCTGAACGAGCCCGGGCGGTCCTGTCGGAGGCTCGCACCGCTGCGGAGGCGGTCGGTTCTCGGCGCGCTCTGTGGCAAATCCTAGTGAACTTGGCCGAAGTCGAAGCTGATCTTGGAAATGAGGCAGAGGCCGCTAAGGTTCGAGAAGCGGCCAAAGAGGTCATCGAATTCATCGCCGAACACGCCGGCTCAGATGAGCTGCGCGAGTCTTTCTTAAACCGTCACGCAGTGAAATCTCTAATGGATGCCTGATCTAGCTCGATTTGTTGCGACATCATCTGAATTTGGCGAGGCAGTTTAGGTGAGAGGTGATCCGCACCATGTTCGCTTGAGCAAGAGCTCTCGTTTCGGCGATCTTGACCGTAGCATCCGCGCCCTTGCGTGTCCATGCTTAGATGGTAGTGACGCGCTGCATTATGATTTGTATTCGCTCGTCGGCGCCTCCAAGAGGATGAGCTTCATCTAAAACAAGGGTTGTAAGTCCACGATGGCTATTTCCCCAAGCGAAGTTGCTCAGCAAGAAACACTACTCTCCACAAAGCTAAGCATCCCCCAGGTTCGGCTTGACTCCGTGCCCCGCGGGCGCTTATTAGACCAGTTGAATGAGGGATTCGATCGCAAACTGACCCTCGTCTCTGCCCCCCCGGGCTCCGGCAAGACGACTCTGCTCACCGAGTGGAGCGCTCAAAATGAGAGTCCCGTCGCTTGGCTCTCTCTGGACACAGGTGATAATGAATTGAGGCGATTCCTCGCTCATTTTCTGGGGGCTCTTCAAAGAATTGAGACCGGATTTGAGGGGCAAGCGCTTGCCTTCCTACAATCCTCGCAGCCGCAGTCCGCGCAGGCAGTTCTGGTCGGATTCATTAACGAGATCGGTGCCAAATTAGAACCGTTCGCACTCGTGCTGGATGACTACCATGAGATCGATAATCAGGCCATTCACAACGCAGTTGCGTACTTGCTTGATCATCTTCCGCCTCAAATGCACCTAGTGATCGCCAGCCGAGTTGACCCGCCTTTGCCGCTTTCGGCATTGAGGGCGAGAGGCGAATTAATTGAGATCCGTCCTGCGGATCTTCGATTCACCGATGAAGAAATCGCCATTCTGCTCAATCAGGTTTTAGGGCTCGGTCTGAGCGAGAGCGACCTATCGGCCCTGGAGGCTCGCACGGAGGGCTGGATCGCAGGTCTCCAGTTAGCTGCGCTGTCGATGCAGAGCGAGGTCGACATCCCTGGCTTTATCAAAAGTTTCACCGGCAGCCATCGTCACGTATTCGACTACCTGGCAGACGAGGTCCTCAGTCGCCAACCCGAACCCATCCAATCTTTCTTGTTAGGAACTTGCGTCCTCGAACGCATGACCGGAGCTCTTTGCGATGCGGTTACTAAGCGCGATGGTGGGCAGGTCACTTTGGAGAGGCTTGAGATCGAAAACTTGTTTGTTGTTGCGTTGGACAACGAGCGAATATGGTATCGCTACCATCACTTGTTCGCCGATTTTCTGCGCGAGCGGCTGCGCAAAGCTAATCCCGATCGGTTGCCAGGACTGCACCGTCGGGCGAGTGATTGGCTCGAGGCACAGGGGCTCGAGAGAGAAGCCATTAGGCATGCGTTCGCGGCAGGCGAGACAGATACAGCCGCTCGCCTTATCGAGCAAGTAGCACAATCGATGTGGGCTGGCGGAGAAGTTAGCACTCTGCTTGCCCTGTTGGAAGCATTGCCGGAGGAGACGATGTTAGCTCGACCGAGGCTCAGCCTCAGCCGGGCGTTTGCTCTCATGCAAACCGGTCGCCTCGATCAGGCGGAAAATGCCGTCCAGGATTTTGAGAGCGGTGTTGGCGAAATCGTATCCGCATCGCAGGTCGAAGCGTTAAAGGGTCAGGCGACCGCAGTGCGTGCCATTGTGGCCTGTTATCGAGGCGACAGCCCGCTCGCGCTGGCACTTTCGCATGAAGCGCTGGAGAACATACCGGAGGACTCCCTCGAACTGCGTGCGGTCCTTTCGCTGAACATCGCCATGAATCCTGTTGGAGGATACAGCACGGCCGAGGATCTCAAATTGGCCAGTCGCTTCCTGACTGAGGCCGTCAACCGCGGCGAAAGTGTTGGCGACATACGGTCGGCGCTCCCGGCCATTAGCTACCTCGCGCCGCTGCAAGTCTACCTCGGTCGCCTTCACGAGGCGGCGGAGACGAGCCAGCGGGCTCTGAGTCTGGCTCGTTCGAAGGGCGGTCCACTCTTTCCGATTGGGGCCGTTGCAAATGTGGTCATGGGGGCATTGAATCGGGAGTGGAACCATCTAGAAGAGGCCGAGCAGTCGCTCAAGGCAGGGATCGAGCTTGCCGAGAGCGGCGGGGATTTGAACACCGTTCTGGGAGGGTACCAATCATTAGCGCGCGTCAGGGACGCACAACACGATCACGATGGTGCTATAGAGCTGCTTCAGCACGCCGAAGACATCGCTGTCCGCGCGAATATGCCACCCGCAGTCCGCCAGGTGGTGGCTTTCCGAGCACGTCTACAAAACAAGCGAGGGAAGTACGCTGTGGCTCGAGCGTGGGTCAAGGCCGAAAACCTGCCCGTCGGAGGAGCCCTGAGTTATACACGGGTCAATGAATATACAACATTAGCGCGCGTGCTCATCTCTGAGGCCAGCTCCCTGCACAACTCGGAGAGACTGGAAGAGGCCGCCGAGCTGCTGAAATGGGTACTCGAGCTCACCCAGCGGGCCGGACTTATGGGCTTCGAGATCGAGGTACTTTCATTACAAGCCCTGGTCTACGAAAGGATGGGGAAAGGCGATTCAGCCCTATCGGGATTGGAAAGGGCGCTGAAATTGGGTGAGCCTGAGGGCTACGTAAGGACGTTTGTCGATGAAGGCGAGCCAATGGGTGTCCTGCTTCGGCGCGCGGCGGCAAAGGGCATCGCGGTCGAATACGTGTCAAAGTTGCTGGCTACCCTTGAGACAGAGGGTAATGGCGAGCTTCACACCCCGCACGGCGTAGAGCCGCTTATCGAGCCCCTCACGAGCCGTGAGCTGGAGGTATTACGGCTCATGGCCGCCGGTCTCAAGAACCGGGAGATCGCAGAGGAACTCGTGGTCGTCGTGGGGACGGTCAAGGCACATATCGGCAGCATTTACGGCAAAATGGATGTGAGCAACCGCGTTCAAGCGATATCGCGCGGGAAGGAGCTCGGGCTCTTATGAATCCAATGGGCTGGCGTCCGCCCTGAACCTTCCATGGTTTCAGCTCTCCAGAATGCCCTTGAGCTTCTTGAGTTCCTTTTCCAGGGTAGAGGTACCCTCCATATTGATTAGCCATTCTAGGACTTTGTAGAAGCCCCTCCCCTCCAGTTCGACCGCGTAGGTAAATCGCGTGCCGCCGTCGACTTCCTCATAGCTTTGACAAACATCGGCGTGTAACGGGCCAGTTATAGGCTTGAAGCAATATTTGTAGGGTCGATTGAATGCGGTTATCTCGTAGTTGCCACCAAGCTTTAGCCCCATGAGCTTCACGATGCGGCGCCCGGTCGAGCCGACCTCCATTGCCCCATTGTGGGTATGCTCCGGCGTGTCGTCCATCCACGCGTGTGTATTGGCTGGGTCGACCGAATACTCGAATACGTCCTCTAAGGGGCGGTTGATGATCACACTCTTAGAAAACTGAATCATGCTAGGACCCTCCTTAGACTTGAACTTACTCGATTTTCTCCATTCGAATGTTGGTCCATGACTGGCTACCTTTCGGTAATTCGCATACCCGATTTTGGCGCCCGCTCAGCTGATTGCAAGGAAGACGCCTCCCAATAAGAACACTCCGTGCAACACTGCCGGCGCGACGATCGCGCCGGATTTCTCACGCAGGAAGCCTAGAATCAGCCCGAACGTCGCGGTCCACAATGCCCAGGCCCAGGGCAAGGGCGTCTCGTTCGCGAACAGCGGGTGAAACAACCCGAATATGACCGCGGTTAATACGAGACCCGCGCCATAGTTGACTTTGAATAAGGAATAGGGCCGGCCAAAAACATCATTGAGCCTTCTTTGCAGGTACCCGCGCCAGAAAAATTCTTCAAGAAATCCGACAAATATCAACGCGATGATGATTTGCGCAATCAACTCCGATATCGGATGGAATAAATAAACTAGGCCGACGCCGGCAACCAGCAGCCCGATATAAGCCAAAAATCCATAAAGTGAGATTTTTGTTTCGGCAATATTTTCGAGGCGGCGCGTAAATCGTAGTATGACGAACCCTGCGGCAGCGAATCCGAGGGTCAATATGAATGATCCGAGCCACTGCGTAAAATCCGTTCCCAGCAGGCCAATCACTAGAAACAGCCAGGATGCAGGCAGGACAACCGCAATCGCTCGCAAAGCCAGCTGCGCGTGTTGCCTGAGGTTGTCATTTGTCAGGCCGTAGATTCCTGGATTGCGGCGCGTCAGGACCAGGGTGGAAAGAGGCAGGACAAATAGCAACAATATGCTCGACAGTATCGGATTTCCAAACAGTGGCTTCTGCCAGTTATGGAATCCCAAACTCGTGAGAACTCCAGTCAAGTAATAAAGCAGAAAGAGGATCAGGGAAACCTCGGCGAGTATCAGCAGTTTTCTCATCAGGCCTATTCTCCTATTCCTTATGACCGACGGGGCGAGGATCTCCAATTTTCTAACCATGTGTATTCTCCTGTTCGTCGAAATTCACGGCCTGAAGTCGAATTTACAGCTGCAGGTCGGCCCCGTCATCTGCCGAAGGTCCAATCTAGGGGGTCATATTCGATCTTCAGCGAGAAGAGAGGTCGTGCTCAGCCCCGAGTCGGCATCTTCTCGCAAAAGTTTCAATAAGCCATAAATAGGTTCGACGCCCCAGGCCCTAAAAGCCTCAACCCGCAGCCCCAAGCAAAAACCCGGTGCAGAAGTGTTCTTGGAAGTGAGGATCCTCGCCGGGGCCCGGATTTGACCCCTAGATTGGACCTTCGGCAGATGACGCGCATGGGTACCAAACGCTATATTTGTTGAAGGATTTGATGAAGAGGAGGTTTCTCAATGGCACAAGCGAATGAAATTCGCTCGAGGACCCGATTAGGTAGCGAAACGGAGAATAAGGCGATGAATATAGGATCGACCCTTCAAGAAATCACCAGGGCACTTGTTGGCCAAGTCGATAAGATTAGGGGCTCTGAATACCCGATTATTCTTGGGCTCGTATTGCTCGCTGTAGCGGCTGTTTTTGTTCCACGGCCGTATGAAGCCGCGGGAGAGATTTTGGCAGGTAACCGCCCGTCAGCAGAGGTTGTTCTGGTTGAGGGTGATGCGGAAGGGCCTGATGGCCGTGATGGGGACGCGCTGACTTCAATATCAAATTCGGACAAAACCTTTGAGCAAGCCTCCAGCGTAGCCAGCGGTGACGGGGGCAACGCTTCTGAAATGGAGTCTAGCTCCTCGAAAGCCGTCTTGGCGGAACAAGTTACTCCCGGCTCAATGGAGGTGGATTGGATTTCCGGTTCACCGGACTGTGCCAAGAGCGATGAGCCGGCAATTCAAGTTCACCAGTACGATCCGGCGACCTACATTCTTCGCCAAAGCCTGTGCGCCGATTTTGAAGCACCTTTTATGTACCTTCTGATCGGCCAGACGCGCGCATTCTTGCTTGACACCGGAGCCGTCGCCGCTGAAGACGTCGCGCCAGTCGCGGCCACAGTCATGGATCTCCTCGCCAAGGAAGGGCAGCCTCGACTCCCGCTTACCGTCGCACATTCCCACGGTCACTTCGATCATCGCAGGGGGGACGGTCAGTTCCTCGGGCTGCCGGACGTGGTAGTAGTGGGGAATGAGCCTGCGGAGGTGCAGAGGTTCTTCGGTTTCGACAATTGGCCCGAAGGGGTTGCGTCGTTTGATCTCGGCGGTCGCATCCTCGAGATTCTCCCCATTCCAGGACATCACCCAGCCGGTATCGCAGTTTACGACACACTCACGGGGATTTTGCTGACCGGCGATAATCTTTTACCGGGTCGAATATATGTTTCCGACCTTGACAGCTTTCGCGCCAGCAGCCAGCGCCTCGTCGAATTTATTGAAAATCGCCCGGTGACTTACGTTCTGGGCGGTCATCTCGAGATGGACAACCAGGGCGAGCTCTATGGGCCGCAATCAACCTATCGACCGGACCAGCGCGATCTACAAATGACACGCGAGCATGTGCTAGCTCTGGACCAGGCCCTCGGAGACTTTGGCCGCTATACCTTCTATAGTGCCCAAGACGCGTTTGCTCTTGTGAATCAGGGCAACATCTTGAAAGGCATTGGCGGAATGTTAGCACTCTTCGTCGGAGCGCTCGTGTTGTTCGGGTTTCGCTTTATTAGAGGGCGTCGAAGCCGAGCTGTGAGCACCCTAACATGATAGTGAGCGAGGATCGCCTTGAGGAACACTCTCTGTCGAGCACGGGCACTCTGCAAGCATGAGCAAGCAGTCAACCTGTCTCGGCAAATGTTCGGGGCCCGCAAAGGCTTCTAGCCGCACTCTGGCGAGTTCGCTCTGACGAGCGCACTCTAAGGAGTGCAGGCAGGAAAGCAAGCAGTCGATGGACAGCTTCGCGTTCCATGAAACGGAGGTTAGGCAGATGATATTTGATCCAATTAATGTACATGCAGGAGGGGGTGTGCTCATTGATGCGCCGATCGAGACAGTATTTAGGTTCATATCTGAGCCTGAAACCAGGTCGGACGCCATCTCACCACTGGAGGCTCACACGGAGGCCCAAGGAGAGCTCAGCTCCGAATTGCTTTACCGGTGCGAGGTGATTATCGCCGGCCGAGTAGTCCGCCACCAAGCGCGAACGTCCGTCTACGAGCCGCCGACTCGCTTGGTTATGGAGATGGATGGCGACATCCCGGGCGAACAGGTCTACAACCTCGCCCAGGAAGCGAACGCCACGCGACTCAACCTGGATCTCCGATATTCTGTGCCGCCCGATTGGCCCTCTTATTACCGCGAAGAGCCCACCCGCACGGGCTTCGCCGAGACCCTCGTCTCCCAGACACTGGCCAACATTCAGGCCGCGCTGGAGATGGGACAAACGGCTTAGTTACCCCTGGGCTGACCAAACAGTCGCCGCCGACCGTACGCGGGAGGCGGCGACTGCCTATGGAGCTCGGTGCAAGAGCACTGCGTTTGATTGCCCTCAGCGGCATGCTGCTGCTCAGCTGGTTCATGATGGCAGTCGTCGTCATGCCTTAGGGGAATGCCGAATGGGTTTTTATTTCCTCTACCCTCTTTGAAGAAGGCCGGTCAGGGCGACATGAAGCACCGACCCTCTCTTCCTTTCGAGCGGCGGCCAGGACCCGTAGCTCCAAAATCTTGGACCCCTTTGTTTGACCTTCGGCAGATGACGCACCGAGTCCCGGACGCTACATTTATGGTCGGTAATGAACATCGGCACTTGATGAAATCAATTGCCTAAATTGAAGGAGAAGGAAAATGTCAAATCAAGTACAGATCTACAACGCTGACACAGGCACCTCGTACGCGGGGCTGCTGCTCTGGCTGGAGTGGGTGCTGGCTAGCGTCGCCGGTTTCGCCATCGGCGGAGTCGTTGGATCCCAGGTCAGCCACCCGGCCGGGATGATCGTAACCGGAGCCCTGGTGGGCATGTTGCAGTGGGTCATTCTGCGCCAGTACATTGCCCGAGCCGGGTGGGTCGCCCTTGCTGGCCTCAGCACACTGATTATCTGCTTCGCTTTTGGCGGAGCGATCGTAGGCGCGGTGTCGGGTCTTTTCGGTGGGGCATCCGGACTGATTGCAGGCGGAGCGGTGGCAGGACTAGTCATGGGAGCCACGGGCGGATCATTCCAGGCCCGTTTCCTGGGACAGCACCTCTCACGGGCCAGCTGGTGGATCATCGCCAGCGCTTTAGGCTGGTCCGTTGGCGAAGCCGCGTCAATGGCCCTCGGCCAGGGCGGCGGGAGCCTTGTGGGTGGGGCCATCGCGGGAGCGATCACCGGTACTGCCCTGGTCTGGCTCATGGGTCACTCTCCAAGGGTTCGGAAAGATGTCTACTATGTTTAAAACAAAACTTGAGGTTCTTGGCCTCATGCTAGTAGTGGTCCTTCTCACCGCTGCTTGCGGTGGTCAAAACGGACCATCCGTGCGCGGTTCAGGCAACCTCATCACGGAATCGCGTGCGGTCGGGAAGTTCGATCGCGTGGATATCTCCCCCACTGGCGAATTAATCATTATCCAGAGTAGTAGGGAGTCACTCACCATCGAAGCTGACGACAATATCATGCCCTTCATCACGAGTGAAGTACGTGGCCGTACGCTATACCTGGATCTTGAGCATGGCCAAGTCAAGACCCTATCGCCTACCCGGATTCGTTATACCTTGAACGTAGCTTCACTCGATACCGTTTCGGCATCTGGAGCGCCAGAGATCAGCGCCGAAAGCCTCAACGCCGAGCGCCTGGACATCGCTATTGGGGGTGCCGGCAAATTCAGCGTCAATAAGCTTATTGCGAATGAACTGATCGTTGAGCTACGTGGTGCTGCTGAGATGCATCTGGCTGGAGAAGTAATCAGACAGGTGGTTGATATTGAGGGTTCCTCGAAATACCTCGCCCGCGACTTGCGCAGTGAAACACTCAATCTGACCGTTGGCAGCGTGGCAAGAGCCACCGTCTGGGTCACTGAAAACCTGACCACACACGTCACCGGCCTCGCTAATGTCAGTTACTACGGTAACCCACAAACTAATTTGTCTGTCTCCAGCGGCGGAGAAATCAAGAACCTCGGGGGTAGATAGCGTAATGATCAGCGAAGCCCGCATTCGGAACGCAGGCTCTGGTTACTGTCCCGATAAGCACGCGGGATATTTGAGAGCATCTTTAGGGCATGCCACAACGCGCAGAATTCCTACGGTGATTTCCTATAGGCGCCCAAGGATGGGCGCCTCTTCAGATTGGAGCTCAAATATGATCCCCAGATTTGACCTTTGGCAGATGACGGGGCCGAAATACGGCTGTAAATTTGATTTCGGACCGTCGCATTCGGCGACGAAGAGAATATACAAATGAATACTGCTGAAGTTGGAAAGAGTTTTGTAAGCTGGGGGACACTGGTGAGGCCCAGCATTCGGGGGAGGATTTATCGCTTTGTTGCGGGAGTGATAGGGCTTAGCGCCACAGTCCTGGCGCTGCTTCACCCGAACTGGATTATTCGTCTTGATACGCTTGACCTTGCGCAAGCCAGTTTCGGGACGATTTTCGGGTTGGTCTTCCTGGGTCTTGCTTTGGTGGGGCATCTCATCAACTTGAACGTCATAGTCAACCTTGCTTTCAAGCTCAATACCGGCAAATATCCTTTGCTGATCGTGGGCGCAATGGCCGCGATGGCTTTGGTTGCCGATCTGCTGTTCTTCGGGACGGTCTGGGCGGCGCCATTAGGTATCGTCGTCTTGATGGTGCTCGTTTACAGCACAGGGCACCTTGGGATATCGCATATATTGGCGGGCATTCTTGGCACGCCAGGCTGCGAGATGCGCTCCATTCCACATCTTGTCGGCATCCTGACCGGCCGCGAGGTTGAAGAGCACTTCTGCCCCGGCTCCTGGACTCGGATGGATGAGCGGGATGAACAGCGAAGCGCCGAGCGGCAGGCATCCAGTCGTTGAAGGCGCTCGGTACCAGATTCAATGGGGCGGAGACGATCCATTGCCGGGCGCCTCATCTGGTTGAACTTCGAATATGACCCCTACATTAGACCTTTGGCAGATGACGCAGGCGAGTTGCCGAAGTAAATTTGACAATGGAATATCGATCCGTCGCATTTGACGAAAAGCAGAATACACAACGTGTATTCCAGGAAGCGCAGACAAGGAAGGTGACAAAATGATCGAAGAGCTGTCCATGGTTTCCCGAGCAAGAATGCATCTGATCCTCAGCCAATCGGGAGGTGCTCAGCCCCATCGCAAGCCAAGTCGAAAATCTCAGCAGCTCATTGCAAGAGCGATCCGCTGGCTAGGTCGTGCGATCGTGTCGCTCGGTCGCCGATTGGAACGCAACGCAGAGAACTTGGTCGGCGAGACCGAACTACTGCGGCCCACAGAGGCTTGAAATGACACAGGCGAAGGAAGCTAAGTCGAGCTTTCAACTAGGTTTGGACGCCGGCCCCATAGGACGTGCGACACGTCTCATTTTGGGCGGGCTCATCCCGATATACAGCATCATCCGGATTCTTCTCGCTAACGATCTGACGCTTGGTTTTTACGCGCAGGCCGTCCTGTACTTTGCTGCCATTTTCCTGGCCTACCTGGCAGCTCACTACTACCTGGGTGAGAGGCTGCTTGCGCGTGTCAATCCATGGGTCGGCACGATCATCCTGGTAGGAGCCCCCAGCGTTGCGCTGCTCTTTAGATTGGGGCCGCCGCAATTTCAAGTTGCACTAGGGCTGTACGTTTCCATCTCGCTGATTTTTAACTTCATCATGAGCTACGGCGGCTGCGAGGTGATGGCCCTCCCCAGCCTGATCTTCCGAAGGCGGTACGTTGTCTACTGCCCGTGGAACGTAATTGATTTGGCGGACAAGGTCATCGAGGACAATCGCGCCAAATCGCTGGCGGCCTCTGCCGACTGATGCAGACGGCTGACCCCGAAGAGCCGAAGCTCGGAGCGTAGACGTGAAAGATAGTAGGGAGATCAAGCGATGAGTACAGGGCGCGAATTCACCACGACAGAGCTGGCGAAGACGGTAGTCGAGTCCTGGGAAGGTGCACCTCCTTCGATCCTCAAGGTCGTTCTAAGCTTGGTACAGCTTCTGCAGCATGGTAAGCCGGTGCCGCCTGAGGAATTGGCGTCTGCAACCGAGCTGGAAGTTGGGGTGGCGATTAAGCTCGCGAAGCGGCTCGGAGCCGAATTTGACGATGAGGGCAACCTCGTCGGGTGGGGATTGACTCTTATCCCAACTCCACACAAATACCGGGTGAATGGGCACGACCTCTACGCTTGGTGTGCAGCCGACACCATCTCGTTCCCCTCGATCCTGAACCACACCGCGGTGATCGAGTCGCCGGATCCAATCAGCGGCGAGAACGTCCGGTTAACGGTGACACCCGATGGAATAGAGGGCCTGAATCCCAGCTCGGCGGTCGTGTCCTGGTCCCTCGAACCCGATCTGGACAACATTCGAGGCAGCTTTTGCAACCTGACGCATTACTTCGTCTCGCGGGAATCCGCGGCCGAATATGTGTCCAAGCATCCGGGCCTAGTAATCGTCCCCGTAGAGGGCGTTTTCGAGGCCGCCAAGATCCTGAGAGACACAGAAGCTGTCAAGTCATTGCTTGAACATTGACGAAAGACCAATCCAAAAACCTTACACGTCCCGCTTCAAGATCCTTGAACCGGGACGGAGAGTAGGACTAAATCACAAAGGAGGGAACAAATGACAACGAAGGAATTAGCGGGGAGCGAGCTTCAGAATATGCCGGACAGTCCCCTGGCGATCGTTAGCCTCGTCGCTGCCGTGGCCGGCTGGTCGATCCTGCCGGTGATCGGCGGGGTCATTGCCATCATCACCGGACACTTGGCTAAGAAAGAAATCCAGGATAGCGAAGGTCGGTTGCGCGGCGGTGGGTTAGCGACCGCCGGCTTAGTGGTTGGTTACGCCTGTGTTGCAACCGCCAGCCTGATTGTTGTGGCGATCGCAGCCAGCGCGGCGTTCCTCGGCGCCCTCGGCTAATTTTTCTAAACCTGTCGGTACCCTTACGATCCGTTGGGCGCCGGGCGCAATTTTCCTGGAACCCTTCCACAGCAGAACATGATTAGGAAGTTGGACCGCGAGGCCGCGGACGGCCCTTGGTGTTAGAGGTCAATGAAGGGGAGAGATGGCGAGTTATTGGGACCGCCGGGAGCACACACGGAATCAGTAAGTCCTGGAACTGTTCAAAGAAAACTCGCCGCATCACTTACAAGGAGGGAAAGTTATGGATATGAAGAGCCGAGACGGAAGCGCAAGCGTCGTGATCGGGGTTGGATTTGTTTTATTGGGTGTGCTCTTCCTGCTGAACCAATTCTTCAATCTCGATTTCCTGGGCGATCTCTGGCCCCTATTCATAGTCTTCGTCGGCCTGCTGTTCCTCGGAGGGGCATTTGCCGGCGGTGGGGGCAACGGGCAGATGGCGATCCCCGGCAGCATGATTACGATGACCGGGCTGATCATGCTTGTTATGAATGCTACAGGCCGCTGGGAAGCTTGGGCCTACGCGTGGGCGCTTATCTGGCCCACCGCCTTTGGAATCGGACTCGTCGTAAGCGGAACCCGGAGGGATCGACCGGCTACCACGCGAACCGGCTGGGGCATGGTGCGGTCGGGGGTCCTCATATTTGTGCTCGCGGGGGCATTCTTTGAACTATTGATCGGTCTTGGAGGGCGCCAGGGCAATCAATTACTCTGGCCGATCCTGCTGATTGGGATCGGGGTGTATTTTCTTTTTCGGCGAGGCCAGACATCGTTCAAATACCGTCCCGACAGCCAAGGGGAAAGTGGCGGTGAGGAGCCCCGGATGGCGACCGATAGCGAACCCTCCGAGTCCGACACCTAATTCGGAGCGCATAATGTTTTCGGATGTTATGCGGCCGGGCCGCTCGCGGGCATCAACCGGAGAACATCAGGCACAATTCTGAAAGGACATTAACGAATGGCGGACGAAAAACGGGGAACCCAATCGATATTCTGGCCGATACTTCTTATTGGGATCGGTATAGCCTTCCTGCTGATCAACCTCGACATAATTCCGCGCCCGAATCTATTGTCGGTGCTGCGCCTGTGGCCGCTCATCCTTGTCGGGGTCGGTCTTGACCTCATATTCAAGAGCAAATACCCCGCCATCAGCCCGCTGATCGCGATAGGCGTTGTGGCAGGGGCGATCGTTCTGGTGGCTTTCGCACCTTCATTAGGGCTGGGAGCTGACTCGGAATTGAGTACGGAACGGTTTAGTGAACCCGTGGGTGAAGCCAATTCTGCACGTGTGGTGCTCGACCTGGCCCGATACGGCACAACTGTAGACGGACTCGCAGACGCAAGAACTTTGATTGAGGCCGAGCTCGACACCTTGGGGTCGATCGAGTTCGAGGCGAGTGGAACCATTGAAAAAGCCATCCGCCTGCGCGAGCGTTCCGAACCTGGCATCAGCGTTACCTTTCCGGACTTCCTTGGCGAGCTGGCCTCCGACGCCAGTTGGCAGATCCATCTGAACCCGGATGTTCCGCTCGATTTGACAGTTGATGTCGCCTCGGGCTCGGCCGCACTAAATCTCGAAAATCTAACGCTGACCAGGCTCGTCATCGACGGAGGTTCAGGCAGCACCGCGGTTACCCTCCCCGCTGGGAATTCGGGCTACGACGCGTTATTCGACGGGGGCTCCGGTTCATTTGCAGTTGCCATCGCCGATGGCGCCGATGTTGATGCGACCGCTGATACAGGCTCAGGCTCGTTTACACTTGCCATTGGAGAGGCGGCCGATGTCTCAATCGACATCGATGGCGGGTCCGGGCGAATCCGGATTGAAGTTCCCGATCAAGCCGCGGTGCGAGTTGAGATCCGTGACCGTGCTTCTGGTAGCGTCAGTATTCCGAGCCGTTTCGATCTGATTGACGATGGTGGAGATAACGATCGAGACACCGGCATTTGGCAGACCGAAGGTTTCGACGGCGCTGAGCATCAAATCGAGATTGTTGTTGACCCGGGATCTGGCAGTTTCACGGTGAGTTAAATTCAGCTACCTGGCAACAGACCGATAGGAAACTCCGCGTCACCATTCTTGATCCGCCTCATTTGAGGGGGGGCTACGTGTCCACCGCTGCCCCGAACTCATTTCGCCAGCAAACCCTACCCATTAAGTCCAGAAGACGAACACAGGCGCTTTGCGAGTAGACGCAAGCCGCCGGTCGGCGTGTATTCTGTTAACATCCAGTTACCGTCGAGAAGGTTTGAGTGTAGATTCCAGGCATATGACACGGACTTCCATCGTCTCCCCAGAAGATCAGAAGGTGACATTTGTTGAACTGTTCTTCGACCTCGTCTTCGTGTTCTCCGTGACCCAGATCGTCCGCCTACTGCACAACGACCTCACCTGGCTCACGGTAGGCCAGGCGGTCCTTGTGTTCTGGTTAGTCTTGTTGGGGTGGGGTCAGTTCACGTGGGCCTTGAATGCTGCAAATACGAAACACAATCTAGTCCAGCTCGGTGTGTTGCTGGCGGCGGGAATTACGCTCTTCATGGGCATAAGTCTTCCACAAGCATTTCAGGATCGTGCATTGTGGTTCGCCATCACCTACATTTCGTTGAGAGTGGTCGGATTGACATTGTTCTCCCTCGTAGCCTTAGAAAATCCTACACTGCGCGCAGCCCTTCGAACCTGGATCGTCCTATCGATTGCTGGGCTGATCGCGGTACTAGTAGGTGGGTATCTGGGAGGCGCGGCGCAGTACTGGCTCTGGGGCTCCGCAATTCTCCTGGATATCTTTTCCGCGGCCGTCGGCGGGCAGGCGGAGGAGTGGAACATCCACCCCGATCACTTTAGTGAACGCCATGGACTCTTTGTCATCATTGTTCTGGGTGAAACTTTGATTGTCGCTGCGAGTGAAGGTACAGAGGCGATCTTGAGCTTCGACCTTATCGCCGTGGGATTATTGGCAGTCGCAATCACCGGCGCCCTCTGGTGGAGCTACTTCGTGCGCGCCAAGCCTGTATTGGACCATGCTCTGGCGAGTTCTCGAGGAGCAGAGCGATCCATGATGGCGAGAGATGTCTACAGCATGCTGCATTTCCCCATGCTTTTTGGGGTGATCGCCTACGCGGCAATTGTGGAGGCCGCGGTGGCGAATCCAGTTGAGCCGCTCTCGTTGGCACGAAGGATAGCACTTGCGGTCGGTCTGGTCCTTTTCGTTGGTGGGATGGCGGCTGCTGTCTGGCGGGCGACTGGCAGCCCGATGTGGGCGCGCGTAATTCTGATCATTACAACAGCAATTGCGATCGTGGCTATCTCTGGGGTCAGTGCATCGGTCACCCTTGGGATTGCTCTTGCGGGCATCCTCGCGATCTTGTTGCAGGAGCAACGATCGGGAAGCCCAATAGTCGACGAACTGCTGTAGGGATGGATCGATCAACTTGAGACAAGCGAAGTATGCGATATACTTAGCCAGCTAAGCAAAAATTAGGTGGTCTGCGATGGAACAAGAAGCAATTACTGAAAGCACCGGGTACTTGTTGGCGCATGTGTGCAAGACACATCGCAATAAGGCAAGCGAATTGCTTGCGGCCATCGACCTGTATGTTGGCCAGGAGATGTTTTTGCTGCAGCTGTGGCAGAGGGATGGGCTTAGCCAGTCCGAGATGGCAGAGTTAGTTCATGTGCAGCCCGCAACGGCCAGCCGGATGTTAGATCGATTGGAAGCGGCGGGATTGGTCAAGCGCCGCCAAGATAGCGAAGATGGACGTGTATCTCGAATATTCCTCACGCAGGAAGGCCACAATTTGCGCGAGCCGGTTCGCAATATGTGGGCCGAGCTCGAAAGTATCAGCATGGCCAATCTGACCACAGATGAACGAATCTTGCTCCGACGCCTTCTTCTACAGGTGTATCAAAACCTTACGGAGGGGGACTAGTCGGTTTTTTGGTCATTTAGTTAGCCGACTTAGTTGCTCAACCTACTGGGAGACTCGAAATGCTAAACAGGAACAAGGTCCAGTTTCGGAATGGAACGCTGCTGCTGGGGAGCGCCATGACGGTGCTGGCAGGTGCGACCATCGCCCCGGCACTGCCGGAGATGAGCCGTGCCTTCCAGGACCTACCTAATGCCGACTTCTTAGTCAGGCTGCTGTTGACCGTTCCCGCCCTATTCACGGCCATTGGCGCGCCATTCTCGGGTCTTCTGCTCGATCGAGTGGGGCGCAAGCCGGTGCTGGTCGTGGCTGTGATCCTATACGGCTTGGCTGGAGCTTCGGGCTACGTGTTGGGATCAATCTACGGGATTTTGGCCGGCCGGGCCCTTTTGGGTCTAGCTGTCGCTGGCACGACGAGCGGCTTTACTGTGCTGATCGCAGACTATTTCTCCGGCCGCCAACTTAGCAAATTTCTGGGGTATCAGGGCGCGTTCATGGCATTGGGCGGCGCGGTATTCCTGCTCGCCGGTGGGTTATTGGCAGATATTGGCTGGAGGTTTCCGTTCCTACTTTATCTTTACGCGTTCGGCATATTGCTCGGCATCCTGTTTGCCATTGACGAACCTCAAGTTCAGAAAGCAACAGGCGAGAAAGAATCTCAGGATGACACAGCCGCGGTGCCCTATCGGAGAGTTGCGCCTATCTACGCGTTGGCCTTTGGCGGCACGTTGTTGTTCTTCATAGGGCCTGTATTATTGCCTTTCCTCTTAGCGGACCTGGGCGACATCAGCAGCAGCCTGATCGGACTGGCTCTGGCGGTTTCGGCGCTGGTCGGAGGCATCGTTTCGCTGCTATATCCGCGCGTCAAGCAGCGCCTCTCGTTCCAGGGCATTAACGCAGTGGTCTTTCTAGCGATCGGCCTGGGCTCAGTGATCATTGCCGTATCATCCGGCTACGCTGGTATCCTGCTAGGGCTGATGGGGGTGGGCATAGGTATCGGCCTCACGTTGCCGAACTTTAACCTTTGGCTGCTCACCGTCATCCCTTCCGCCGCCCGCGGTCGAGCCGTGGGTGGCTTAACCACGGCGATATTTCTAGGCCAGTTCATCTCACCGATCGCGATTCAACCCATTGTTTCAAAGGTAGGCTTCTCCGGTGCTTTTGCTGCGGCCGGCGGGATTTCGTTATTGCTTGGCGTGGTGTTCCTTGCATGGACGACTCTTCGATCGGCCGGGCCGGGGGCAGAGGGGCAATCGGGGGTTCTGCAGGAAGAACCATCATGAACAGCGAGTGGACAGTCACTCACAACACCGTCCTTCAACGGTTCGAAGTGCGTATCGGCGATCAGCTTGCCGTGCTCAATTATCGGAGAGATGGCGATCACGTGACTTTTAATCACACCGGCGTCCCGCAAAACCTGGAGGGGAGGGGCATCGGCAGCGCTATTGCGCATGCTGCGCTGGAGTATGCCAAAACTGAGCACCTCGAAGTTATTCCACTGTGCCCGTTTGTGCGCGCCCACATCGAGAAGCATCCGGAGTATCGACCGATGGTATCTAGAGATTATCGAGGCCTATGACCAGCAAAATTCACCGCTACACGAGCGAAGCTATTGACGTGACCTTCGACGCAAAGCGATGCATCCACGCCGCTGAGTGCGTGCGCGGACTCCCGACAGTGTTCGATCGCGACAGGCGACCGTGGGCGCAGCCGGGAAACGCAGGTGCCGATGACGTGGCTAAGGTGGTCACGCGTTGCCCGACCGGGGCGCTGCATTTCGAGCGCAATGATGGGGGCGAGGCCGAGCCGATTGCGGGCGAAAACATCATCACCCTCGTGGAAGACGGCCCCCTGTACGTGCGTGGAAACGTCGAGATCCGGGCCGCAAGCGGCGAGACCGCATTTAAGGAAACACGCCTGGCCCTGTGTCGCTGCGGTGCCTCAGGAAACAAGCCGTTCTGTGATAACTCCCACTTTCAGATTCAATTCCGAGAAGCGGGAGGGCTCAGCACTATTCAGGCAGCCGTTGCAGAACAGGGGTCGTTGACTGTAACGCCGCTCCCCAACGGGCCGCTGCTGCTCCGCGGCCGCTTTGAAATCCGCAGCGCCGATCGACAAACAAGCTACCATGGCACGAAAGCAGAGCTCTGTCGGTGCGGGGGATCCCGCAACAAACCTTTCTGCGATGGGACCCATAGGCGAAATGGGTTCATCGA
>Ga0209997_10000173_pt1 | contig 20092 bp, 20 predicted proteins | sample CR04metaG_FD_182079 | JGI IMG/M metagenome (GOLD analysis project Ga0209997, IMG submission 182079) | Deep subsurface microbial communities from Mariana Trench to uncover new lineages of life (NeLLi) - CR04 metaG (SPAdes) (version 2) | ecosystem: Environmental > Aquatic > Marine > Ocean trench...
ATGCAGATTGTGTTACTGTTCGATTGTTTGGTGATCCGGCCTTTATTGATACCTATGCAGGTGAAGAATTTGCCGGTAAGGATACTAAGGAAGAATCGTTATTCAAAACAATCATAGAAAGCAAGCAAGCAATGTGCGGCCGGATGAAACACCAACAGCAAGCATTTCTATTTGGTAGTGAGGCTGACGAAATTACCTCCTCTGTCATGGTGCCATTAATGGGTTCTAATTGGAGCGGGATAATGGCAATTGGCAGTTTCAATCCTGATCGTTTTCAACCGGGCATGGGTGTGGAGCTGTTGGCAAATATGGCGGAGGTTCTGAGTTTTATTTTAAAACCATGGATAGCCGAAACTTGAAACTGGCCTTGAATTTTGTTTGGCTCAGGTCTGAATCCAAGCAGGCCTGAATCTAGAATGAATAGTTGTGATTAGTTCCTGGGTGATAGTTCATTCCTCTTTGAACTTGATGACTGATTAACCGCTGATGAACAAGCAAGAAGCTTTAAGAATCCATCAGTTTTTGGGAACCCTGCAACATCTGTCTATACACACCCAAAAAGCTTACCAACGTGACCTTGTCGTATTACTTAAATTTGCAGATGCGCATGATGTTCAGAAATGGAATGAGTTGGATGGCCGCCAAATCCGTAGCTTTGTGGCCTGGCGGCATAGACAGGGCATCGGGGGTCGGTCCCTGCAACGTAATTTGTCAGCAGCGCGCGCATTCTATCGTTATTTGATGGGTGAAGGTGTTGCAAGACATAATCCGGCGGAAGGTGTGCAGGCACCCAAGTCTCCCAGAAAATTACCTAAACTCCTTGATGTGGATCAAGCTGCCCAGTTGCTTGAAATAGATGATAGAGGCCCATTGGCAATTCGTGATAAGGCAATCCTGGAATTAATGTATTCCTCCGGCTTACGTCTTTCAGAATTAGTCATGCTGGATCTGGACAGCCTGGATTTAGCTGATGCAGTCGTGACGGTGACAGGAAAGGGTAAAAAAACACGCAGTGTTCCTGTCGGTAGATACGCAAGAGAAGCGATTAAACAGTGGTTAAAGATACGTGGCGGCATAGCAAACAATGAGGAAATGGCTGTATTTGTCAGCCAGCGGGGTAAACGTATTAGTCGTCGTTCTATACAACAGCGTTTGAAACAATGGGCGATGAAACAGGGATTAACGAATCATGTGAATCCACATATGTTGAGACATTCGTTTGCCAGCCATTTACTGGAATCCAGTGGAGATTTACGAGCTGTTCAGGAATTGCTTGGTCACGCAGATATTAGTACCACACAAGTATATACACACCTTGATTTTCAACATCTCGCAAATGTTTACGACAATGCGCATCCGCGTGCCCATAAGAAGAAATAATAAGGAAATAAACACCAGAATTAATAGCGGTGCCTAAATGTTGATATTTACCGTATCAGCCCCCATTTCTAGTAAACTGAGCATTCTTTAGTAGAATGCGCCTTTCAGGTTAAATCACGGTCAAATCAGGACTGAGTCAGGAGAATTTATTTGGAGCAATTTAAAGGAACAACCATTCTATCGATCCGCAGAAAAGATAGTGTGGTGATAGGGGGTGATGGGCAGGTATCAATGGGCGATACTGTCATGAAAGGTAATGCAAGTAAGGTCAGGCGACTATATCACGATAAAGTCATTGCCGGATTTGCAGGTGGGACGGCCGATGCCTTTACACTGTTTGAGCGATTTGAAGCCAAACTTGAAAGACATCAGGGACATTTATTGAAGTCAGCCGTTGAACTCGCCAAAGACTGGCGCATGGATAAAATGTTACGCAATCTGGAAGCCATGCTTTGCGTGGCGGATAAAAACTTTTCTTTGATCATTTCAGGGAATGGCGATGTGATTGACCCGGAGAACAATATTATGGCCATAGGTTCCGGCGGGGCTTATGCCAAGGCCGCTGCAATGGCATTAATGGAAAATACGGAATTAGATGCGCGGGATATTGTTGTGCAAGGACTGAATATCGCAGCCGATATTTGTATTTACACGAATCATACACAAACGATAGAAGAACTTTCAATCAAAGAAGCTGAATGATATTTTTGCATGAAAGCAAAAGTACACCTGACCAGGATGTCAGGTCAACATCAGGAACTTTAAGTTTTTGTGTCTTGTCACTTTGTCGAGCCAGGCTCAACTGGAGAGGGTGGCCCGTGCAAAGCTCTTTGAATAATTAAAACAAAAGGGTTTATATAAGCAGATGAGTCAATTTACACCAAAAGCCATTGTTGACGAACTAAACAAACATATTATTGGACAGGAGGATGCCAAACGTGCAGTTGCTATTGCATTACGAAATCGCTGGCGTCGAATGCAGGTTGATGAAGAATTACGTAATGAGATTACCCCAAAAAATATTTTGATGATCGGGCCGACGGGCGTGGGTAAAACAGAGATCGCAAGAAGATTAGCAAAACTGGCCGATGCCCCCTTCATAAAAATTGAGGCAACCAAATTTACCGAAGTTGGTTATGTGGGAAGAGATGTCGAATCAATTGTGCGTGACCTGGCTGATATTTCAGTAAAAATGACAAGAGAACATGAAGTGAAAAAAGTCCAGGAGCAGGCAGAAGCCGCAGCAGAAAACAGAGTGCTGGATACTCTTTTACCACAACCGCGTAAATTTGCCAATGAGCCAGCCGATGTGGATGAAAATACCGGTAATGCAACCAGAGAAAAATTTCGTGGCATGTTGCGTGAAGGAAAGCTCGATGACAAGGTAATAGAAGTGGAACTTAAAATGGCATCCATCGGTGTTGAGATCATGGCGCCTCCGGGGATGGAAGAAATGACCAGTCAACTGCAGAGCATGTTTCAGAACATATCTGGAGGTAAGAAGAGTATGCGGGAGTTACGTATTAGAGATGCATTGAAACTCCTGAGCGAAGAAGAAGCCGCCAAGCTGATCAATGAAGATGATATCAAGGCCATCGCAATTGAAAACGTTGAGCAGAATGGTCTGGTTTTTCTTGATGAAATTGACAAGGTTACCCGCCGTTCAGAAACAAGTGGCCCGGATGTTTCTCGCGAAGGTGTTCAACGTGATTTATTACCACTGGTTGAAGGGTGTACGGTATCGACTAAATACGGAATGGTAAAAACTGATCATATTCTTTTTATTGCATCAGGTGCTTTCCATTTATCCAAGCCGTCAGACTTGATCCCCGAGCTACAGGGGCGTTTCCCCATCAGGGTAGAGTTAAATGCACTCAGTGTGGATGACTTTACGCGCATACTCACAGAACCGGATGCGTCACTAACAGAGCAATATTCTGCGTTGATGAAAACGGAAGGTGTTGACCTCTCGTTCACCGATGAGGGGATTAAAAGAGTTGCCGAAATTGCCTGGCAAGTCAACGAATCAACCGAGAATATAGGTGCACGTCGTCTGTATACTGTGATGGAAAGATTGCTTGATACATTATCCTACGAAGCTACTGATCTAAAAGGGGCCTCGATTATGGTTGATTTAGACTATGTGAATGATCATCTGGATGCACTGGCACAGGATGAAGATTTATCGAGGTATATATTGTGACATCAATCAAATGATGAGGATTTGCCCAGATAGTTAAACCAGGGACATAAACATGGATAAAGAATCACCACAGCCCGTATCAATCAAACTGCATCAAAAATCCAGAATCCTAGAAATAAGTTTTAGTGATGGTCAGAATTTTGATTTGTCCTGTGAATTGCTCAGGGTTTATTCACCCTCGGCTGAAGTAAGGGGTCATGGCCCAGGACAATCTGTGTTACAAACAGGCAAGGAAAATGTTTCTATCGAAAAGGTTGAGCCTGTTGGACATTATGCTGTCAAACTAATCTTCAACGATGGACATAATACGGGTCTGTACTCATGGGCTTATCTCTACAATCTGGGCGAGAATAAGGATGAACTATGGAAAGATTACTTACAGGGACTTGAAGACGCCGGTTATCAACGTCAGGAAATTCCAGATTAGGTTTATACCCATGATACTTGGAAATACAATATTCATAGCACGCCCGTTTGCATCCATGGCGGCGTTGCTCCTCTTTGCAGGGGGCGGCCATGCGGCATCGCCGCGCCTTGCCCTGAATGTAAAATGACACACTCAGAACATTACATTTCCAAATATCATGGGTATAGATTAAAAATTCACCAAAAAATAAAATGAACAGTAAATCCACAGACTTTGGGTATCAAAAGGTCGCACCAGAAGATAAAACCAGACGTGTATCAGAGGTCTTTCGTTCTGTCGCTGCTAATTATGATTTAATGAACGACTTAATGTCATTTGGCGCACATAGATTTTGGAAGAGACAGGCTGTTCACTTGTCGGGGATCAAAAAGGGTCAGTCAGTGCTTGATGTGGCAGGTGGCACAGGAGATCTGTCAATATTATTCCATCAGCGCGTAGGCAAGGAGGGAAGTGTGCTGGTGACTGACATCAACAGCGCCATGTTGCAGGAAGGTCGGAATAAATTGATCGATGAAGGGATTGTCTCCGGTATTGATTATGTGCAGGCAAATGCAGAAGTATTGCCATTTGCAAATAACAGTTTTGATTGCGTCAGTATTGCATTTGGATTACGTAATGTGACCGATAAGCAGAAGGCCATCAGTTCCATGTTTGAGAAGCTTCGTTATGGTGGCTGTCTGATCATTCTAGAATTTTCCAAAGTTGAATTATCAGCGCTGGGGCGTCTATATGACGCATTTTCATTTAATGTGCTTCCAAAGATTGGCAAGTTTGTTGCGAAGGATGAAGCGAGTTATCAATATCTTGTTGAGTCAATTCGTATGCATCCTGATCAGGGCACCCTGAAAGGTATGTTGGAGACAGCAGGATTTTCCAGCGTTGAATATTTCAATCTAGCGGGCGGTATCGTCGCAATACACAGGGCCTACAAGCTTTGATTGAGAAAACGAAGTCAGGAGATCGCCAACACCTTTTGCTTGATAGCGTAGAGAAAATGGTGAATAAAGTGTTATCCCTGGACGAAGAAACAGTGGCGTTATTAGCAACATTGGCCGGGAACGTTATTGAGATCGATGTCCTGGATACAGAATTTAGGATGTTTATTCTACCATCTGGGAAGGGGGTCACATTAGAGACAGATTATGAGGGAAAGGCAGATGTGGCAATCAAAGGAACACCTTCGGCATTGTTAGGGATGATCTCTGCCGAGAAAATTGGTGCGGGTGATGTCGAAATAAATGGCAATGTTGAATTGGCGAAAAAGTTCCAGTCTATTTTAAGGGATGTGGAAATTGACTGGGAGGAATACCTGTCACAATTTGTAGGGGATATCGCTGCTCATAAAATAGGTAATTTCCTTAGACGAGTGAGTCGGTTTGCAAAAGAGTCTGGCAAGACCATTGGAATGGATATCAGTGAATATCTTCGTTATGAAAAAGAAGCCTTGCTGGATAAATCAGAGGTCGATGAATTTAATCAAGCTGTAGACAATATTCGTGATGATGTTGAACGATTACAAAAACGACTGGAACGACTGGAAAAAGAGAACTCATGAAACTGGGTGAAATATCGCGATTAATTACTATCCAGAAAACGCTAATTCGTTACGGGCTGGACGAAATTGTTCTCGCCTCAAGCGGTTCGCGCCCAGTAAGAATATTGTTCTACCTCTTTCCATGGAACTGGTTTGGTAGAAAGCGGGGACCAAGAGCTGAGCGATTAAGGTGTGCGCTGGAAGACCTTGGGCCAATATTTATTAAGCTCGGGCAGATACTGTCAACGCGCCGTGATTTTTTGCCAGAAGATATTTCACAGGAATTTTCAAAGCTTCAGGACAAGGTTCCTCCTTTCCCCGGTAAGGAAGCAAGACGCATTATCGAGGATGCGTTTGAGAAGAAGATTGACGAAATATTTCTGGAGTTTGATGAAACACCTTTGGCATCTGCCTCTATCGCCCAGGTACATGCCGCAAAGATGAAAGATGGTCGGGAAATGATCATCAAGGTGGTCAGACCAGATGTTGAAGAAATTATCCGCCGAGACCTGGGGTTGATGTATTTCCTTGCTGATAAAGTGGAACGCTATACAGAAGATGGCAGGCGCTTAGGCCCGGTAAATGTTATCGCAGAGTTTGAGAAGACATTATTAGGTGAACTGGACCTGATGCGTGAAGCCGCCAATGCCTCACAACTACGTCGGAATTTTGCTGATTCAGATAAGTTATATGTTCCAGAAGTTTGCTGGGATTTAACACATAAAAATGTCATGGTTATGGAGCGCATATCAGGCATTGCTGTCAATGATATTGAATCGCTAAAGGCAGCCGGAGTCGACCTGAAGTGGTTGGCAGAAGCAGGGATTGAAATATTCTTCACCGAAGTCTTACGCGATAGTTTTTTTCATGCTGATATGCACCCGGGCAATATATTTGTCTCACGTCCGGAACCTGGCAAGCCGGCAAAAATCATGTTGGTGGACTTTGGCATTATGAGTTCACTTAGTGAATTTGACCAAAGGTATCTTGCTGAAAATTTTATGGCCTTTCTTGATCATGATTATCAGCGAGTTGCTGAACTACACGTCGAATCCGGATGGGTGCCTGCCGGGACACGCATTGATGAATTTGAATTCGCAATCAGGACGGTATGTGAACCCTTGTTTGATAGGTCATTGACAGAAATATCATTTGGAACGATGTTGTTACGTCTGTTTCAGACGGCCAGACAATTCGGTATGGTGATCATGCCGCAGTTGTTACTGTTACAAAAGACTCTAGTGAACATTGAAGGTCTGGGGAGACAACTCTATCCAGAACTGGATATTTGGAAAACTGCCAGGCCTTTGTTTGAGTACTGGATGCATGATCGCCTCGGTGTACGTGGTTTGGCAAAAGGGTTAAAGCAAAATTTACCGAGATGGCTTGATCGTTTACCGGACTTACCAAATAAAACTATCGACATAATCGAACGCCTTCGTGATGGCAAGATCCAGGTGGAATTAAAGGCGCCTGAATTAGAGAAAATCAGGACTGAGATAAGGCAGAGTAATAAACGCTCAGTACTGGCAACTGTTGGATCTGCATTTATCATTTGTGCGGCAGTGATATTTGGTTTGGACGGGTACTCACCTGCCATGGTTGGTGGTGTTCCCTATCTGACCTGGCTATTTGGTGGAGTAGGGTTGCTGCTGCTGTTATTTTCTATGAGTGAATAATTCGTTAATTCTTTTAAGGACATGGGCTGCAGTTATTCCCGCCATTCCCTGTTCTGACTGCGGGGGCGGAGGCTGCAAGCAGTGCATGTATTTAGAATGAGTCAGGGGCGGAGTTAGACCAAACAGTCCTATCGAGGGGACGCTCAATGAAGCTGCCATATTCAGGAGGCCTGTATCATTGCCGACGAACAAGCGGCTCTTTGCAATTAAGGCAGCAATGTGATCAATAGGCAGCTCGATGGCCTGATGTACTTTAGTAGAAGCCTCTGTTGCCTTGTTGGTAATATAGTCAGCCATGCCTTGTTCGGTACTTCCTCCAGCAAGGAAAATGCTGCAATCATGGGTCTGGCGCAATGTGATGATGAGTTCGGCAAAGCGTTCCTCCCCCCACTGTTTGACAGGCTCGCTACTACCAATGCCGATTACGATCCAAGGTTTCTTGACGTTCGCAAAGTGCTTGTCAATCTTTTCGGTTGTTTCGGACGCAAGCAGCAGAACTGGTTCAGATTCAATTTTAGGCACCGTATACTTTTCGAGCAGTAAGTTACTGACTTCGATGGGATGAAGTTTCAGCTGGGGTTCATCTATATGGATAGGATCGCTTAATAAAAGATGCTGAATTCCTTGTCCATAACCACGCCGGATTGGTATGCCAGCAAAAAAGGAGGCCCATGCATAGCGGTGGCTATCATGTAATATCCAGACGGTCATGAAGGCATGTTGGCGTAATTCAGTGACAAGTCGAAAAAACCCGGAAACTCCATCGTGTTTGCCAGGATTGCGTTCCAGCCAAAGGATTTGATCAACGTAGGGATCTCCCGACAAAAGTCTATCGGCTTTTGAACGTGGTTTGGTCAGGATACTGACTTTCCCCGTATGGCTAATGGCAGCGATGCTATGAATATGTGGCAGATGCCAGATCATATCGCCGATGCCTGGCAATGGCTGAATAATCAGAGTTTGATCATTGTTTTTGGGTGTAACGTGGAATAACAGACTCAGTAAATTGAAAAAAGGGGCAAACAGTTGAATCATCAAACAGGCAGTCTTTCTGTTAAAGGTATTCTGTGTTTTTACAGGCACTGGTGTTTACATTACAATCTGGTCAGTCTATGTCAAGTTTATGTTCGGGTTAAAGCTGAGTGCTAGCAAGTTTCAGATATCATTGCATTCGACGAGATATTTCCAACTTTTCCATGCTAAAGCATCGTGATTTTGTTGGTATGTTAGTGACAATGCATCAGTCTGGAACCCATTGGGTCAAGCATATTCTGACGTCGGCTATTTACCATGAAGAAGGCTTCGAGCAGCCAAAGTCTATATATGATGAGGATCGTTTTATCGGTAATCCAAAATCCCATCGTGGGAGGCCGGGAGTTCCATCGATTACCGCTTCCCATTCGATCCCCCACATACTACTGGGTTCTCAATTATTACACCGAATGGTGACTTTTCCGAGGTACGTCATCTTGGTCAGGGATATCCGTGCTTGCCTGGTATCAAATTACGAAAAATGGGAGCCTTCCTGTAGCTTTTCAGAATATCTGCATGGCGACGTCAGAGGGAAACGTTTCAATAGTGACATCTGGTGGTGCATCCGCTTTTACAATGCCTGGGGACGAGTTCTCGAAAATGTTCCAGATAAAGCGACACTCATCAGGTATGAGTGCATGAAGGAAGACACCTACGCTGAATTCAGCAAGCTGGTTGATTTTATGGGGCTGAAGATAAGTCGTGAAAGCATTGAGTTTGCCATTCACTTTTCGGATAAGGAAACCATGGCGAAACGCCAGAATCCCGATGATCTACGGGTGGTCCGTAAAGATAATCGCCCTCTGGAAGAGTGGTTCTCTGAGGGGGATATGCAATTTTTCAGAGAGACCTGTCGGCGGTATCTGAAATATGACATGGGTTATACTTACTGAACGTTACATTCGGGGCACAGACAGCGTCTGAAACCTGCAAGTCCAAATAGTTGATCCTGAAATATTTATACATATGTTGGTATTTCAGGATCGACTATTTAGGGGTGAATAATCTACTAACAAGAAATCCGAACAATTACAATTATTACAATTTCAAACACTTGAAAATTATTTATGTGTCACAAACACTTGCAGGCCAGGTTTTAATGAAAAGCGTTTCTTTATAATCTTAAGGCCATGTTTATTTAGAAGCATTGAGAGTGTTTTTTTATTAAAATAATAGAGATGTTTTGAGGGGCTTATTGCTCCCCATTCAATTAATGGTTCAGGCACGCGCCAATGGCCAATATCTGGTGTCCATATCTCGATCACACCATTTTTACTTAGTACTCGTTTGAGCTCTTTAACAATTTTATTCAGGTCCTGAACGTGTTCGATGACATCGTACAGGGTAATAATATCAAAAAAATTATTATCAAAACGGTGTTCTTCAAATGTTCCCTGAAATATATTGTTTAGTCTCAGTGCTTCGCGAGCATATTTAACGCCCAGAGGATCAATTTCAATCCCATAGGTTTCATAATTAGCTGATTTTGCAACTGACAAAATAAATCCCGCAGAACACCCAACATCCAACCAGCGTCCTTCTGGTATAAATTTTTTCATTTTGCGGATTCTTCTTTTTGCTCTGCGTATCTTTTTGTCTTTTTTGTTGATATATCCCTGGCTATAATCCTCTGTATAGCCTTTAAAAATACTTGCGTATCTGGGTCTTGGGTTAATCATGGTCAGTGAGCATTGCTGACACTCAACAAAGGGTTCTTCATCTTTGATAAATAAATTGGTAAAAGCTGTGCCATCACATATGGGGCAGGCAATCTTATCCCAGCTTTCAATTACTTTTTCTGGCATGACAGCTAATCGTTAATGACAATTATTGAGGGTTAATATGATTGTTTTTATCAGGCATGTATGTCAGATATGGTAAGTCAAGTAGAGTATGAATTATATCGCGCGGTTGGAACTATGGTACTAAGCCCTCACCAGTGCTGTCTCTACTTCATTCCTTTTTTCCTTGCCAGAGAGAACCTCAATTAACTCAAGTGCGAAATCCATTGCTGTACCTGGTCCCCTGGATGTAATAACTTTCCCGTCCCTGACAACAGCTTCATCTGATAATGTGGTGTCGGATAAACCAAGACCATCAAGAAAACCCGGATAGCTGGTTGCTGTTTTCCCAGTAAGCACACCTACGTTAGCCAAAACCTTGGGTGCAGCACAGATAGCAGCAATATATTTGTCATTGTTCGACATTTTTTTTAAGACTGATTTAATACGTTCATCATTATTGAGGTGATCTGCGCCAGGTAAACCACCCGGTAGAACGATCATATCGTAGTCACTCTTCAATGCTGACTCCAAATCAGTATCCGGGATAAGAGTTACACCGCGGCTGGCGGTAACACTTCCAGCATCGAGTCCTGCTGACGTGACTTCTATTCCTGCACGTCTTAGCAAGTCGATGATGGTGATGGCTTCCAGTTCTTCACATCCCTGTGCCAAAGGGACCAGGACTTTAGGGGCTAATACTTTAGGCATAACTATCTCGTCTATTTTTTGATAATGGCCAGACCTTTTAATACGTTCAATGCCTCATAAAGTTCATAATCTCTAGAAGACAGCGGTACCATTTCTTCTTCAGATATATCTTTCTTCAGTTCTTCGTTGTCCCCATCGGTTACCGGAGCTTCCTCTTGTCCATTATCCAGATGACCTATGAGGTCTGCCTCTTTCACGCTTGTGCCGAAAGCCTCTTCAATCTTGGAGATTTTCACCTTGTCTATGACGATATCCGGTGTAATGCCAGATGCCTGAATTGATCGTCCATTGGGTGTGTAATATCTGGCAGTAGTTAATTTCAACGCTGCATTATTATTCATTGGCAGGATAGTTTGTACGGACCCTTTGCCAAAGGTTTTTTCACCCATGATAATGCCACGGCCATGATCCTGTAGTGCGCCGGCAACAATTTCTGAAGCGGATGCTGAACCAGCATTGACGAGCACAATCAGTGGCACATCCGGTAATTTCGCATTGGGTTTGGCATTGAATTTCAATTTTGAGTCTTTTTTGCGGCCTTCTGTGTAAACAATCATTCCCTTATTAAGGAACATATCTGAAACACCAACCGCGGCAGTTAAAATTCCGCCTGGATTATTTCTGAGATCAAGAACAATGCCCTTAAGCTTTCCACTATTGTCTTCCTTAAGTTGATAAATTGCCTGGCGCAGACTTTCAACAGTGTGTGACTGAAAGCTTGAAATACGGAGATAACCAAAACCGGGCTCCAGCGTTTCGAACCTGACACTCTTGGTTTTAATAATATCCCTGACAACAGTGATGACCAGGGGTTTTTCCTCACTCTCACGAATGATTGTCAGTGTAATTGGGTCACCTGGTTTGCCACGCATGATGTCGACGGCATCATTTAGTGACATCCCCTTTACCGATCTATCATCCAGTTTAATGATCAAATCACCGGCCTTGATTCCAGCTTTTTGCGCGGGGGTGTCATCGATTGGGGAAATGACTTTTACAAAACCATTTTCCATCCCCACTTCGATGCCGAGGCCACCAAATTCACCCGAGGTTCCCTCTTGCAGGTCTTTGTAGGAATCTTTATCTAGATAGGCGGAGTGTGGATCCAGGCCCTCGAGCATGCCACGGATCGCATTTTCAAGTAATTCTTTGTCATCGACCTTTTCAACATAATCGCTTTTTATTTTTGCGAATATTTCCGTAAAGGTGCGAAGCTCATTTAGTGGGAGTGCCTCGGCTTCCGGTGATTCAGCTTCGCCAATGGCGATTCTAGCCCCAGCTAACAAAAATAACAGGCAAATGAAAATATTGCGAAGGGCATGATTCATTTCGTTCTCCGATACCTCATTGGAAGGTATTTGTAGGACTGTCAGTTTTTCCGTTTATTATTGATTCGGCAACCTAATAAGTTGTTGGGTAAATAAATGCGCCTATTGGCTCGTTAGGCACGATTGGTTTGATATCGTTCAACCATTTACGCACAGCATACGGGGACAGCCCCCGAGTGACAAGTATGCGTATAAGTAATGATGTGACGGTGATAGATATTTATTGCGCTAATTTCTACACCATTTGGCTGGATTGACCGGAGCACCATTATTTCTTATTTCAAAATAAACACCAGAACGAAGTTGTCCTCCACTGTCACCTGCAAGGGCGATGATTTCACCTGGCAATATCCAGTCCCCAGTTTTTTTCAGTAAACTTTGATTGTAGCCGTAGAGGCTCATATAACCGTCACCGTGATCAATGATAATAAGCAGACCCAGATTTCGAAACCAGTCTGAAAAGACAACTTGTCCTCCACTGACAGCATGCACCTCTACACCAGTTTCGGCATCAATCACAACACCTTGCCATTTCAGTTTTCCACCTTGTTTGCGGTTGCCAAATCGGGTGAATAATCTTCCTTCAACCGGCCAGTCAAGCTTTCCTTTCAGACTGTTAAATGGTGGAATGTCTTCAAAGATCGCAACACTTCCCTGGTTCTCTCTGGCTTGGCCCTCACTGAGTTTTTCCACCAGACTTTTTGTCTCCTGTTCCTGCTGTTGTAATCCTTGTAATTCAAGCCCCTGTTTTTCAAGTTCATCCAATAGATTTGAGAGAATGCGTTCTCTTTCTTTTCTTGATTCACCAATTTCCCTGTTTTTTGCAAGCTGATTTTGTTTGAGTTTTCGTAAGGCATCATTTTCCCGATTAATGTTATTTTCCAGTTGCGTAATGGCCTCGATTTCACTTTTGACTGAATTAATCTGCCGTACCCTTGCCTGATTATGGTAATCATAATAGGTAAGTACCCGACCAACCCTGGTCGGATCTTCCTGATTCAGCAATAATTTTATATAGTCGTTTTTGCCTACCATGTAAGCGGATCGTATTTGTTGAGCGAGTGCATTTTTTTGTTTAGCCAAGGCTTTCTCGTGGAATATTTTTTTTTTGTTAAGCACTTCAAGGCGCTTACCCCTTTGTCTCAACTGTTTTTCTATTTCTCTGATATTCAGGGCAATATTGCCAGCAGAAGTTTCATTCTTTTTTAATTCGGCCTGTAAAGTATTTGTCTTAAGACGTGCTTTTGCAATGTTTGTTTTGACATCTTCAATCCGATTTCGGACAGAGTCCAATTGTGCGGACTTTTCTTCGAGATCTTCGGCATAAAGCTTTTGACTGGCCAGAAAAATAAGAAGAAAAACAAGTATAAGACCAGAGCATCTTTGCAGGTAGCTATGGTGGGTGAATAGCGAGAACATGAATCGTGTTGTGGTCCTGAATCGCATAATAGTATTCATCATCGCAATTTCAGTAATGTTTTTCCTGTCATTTCCGGGGGAGCTTCAAGCCCCATTAAAGACAACATGGTAGGTGCGATATCTGAAAGCGATCCCGATACGCCTGATATAAATTCAGCATCCCGACCGATATAGACAAGAGGTACCGGATTGTTGGTGTGTGCGGTGTGTTGGTCAGATTTTATTTTCTCGGTTGCATAGGCTCTCATTTGTTCAGCATTGCCATGATCAGCAGTGATTAATATCTCACCATTGACTTTCTTTGCTGCCTCAATGACTTTTCCAAGGCAGGTGTCTATTGTTTCAATCGCTTTGATCGTTGCCTGAAAATCACCGCTATGGCCCACCATATCGGCATTGGCATAATTGCAAATAATAGCATCATACTTGTCACTATGAACGGCCTTAATGAGCTTATCTGTTATTTCGAAGGCACTCATTTCTGGCTGCATATTGTAGGTACGAACATGAGGTGAGGGAACCAGGATACGATCTTCACCATCAAAGGCCTGTTCCTCGCCACCATTAAAGAAAAAAGTCACATGTGCATATTTTTCTGTTTCTGCAATTCGTAACTGTTTCAGGCCGCGTTCAGAGATGTATTGGCCAAATACATTGTCCAGATGTTCGGGGTTAAAGGCGACAGGGAATTCATAACTTGCTTTGTACTCGGTCAAACTGATAAAGGCACCCAGCTTGGGGACCCTTTCTCTTGGGAAGCTCTGGAAATCTTCTTTAGTGAAAGCGCGGGCCAGTTGTCTGGCTCTATCTGCACGATAATGTGCAAAAACAATAACATCTCCATCTTCTACTTGTACTGGAGGTTCACCGCTTCTAGTGATAGAGGTAGCACTGACAAATTCGTCCGTATCACCTCTGGCATAAGCCATATCTACAGCGATAAATGGATCATCTGATCGATAATCGGCCTTTCCCTGGCTAATCAGATCGTAGGCTTGCTGGGTTCTTTCCCAACGTTTATTCCTGTCCATGGCATAGAACCTACCGATGATGCTGGCAAATTTTCCCCGACCCAATTCCTTCATTTTTAACAGGGCAAGATGGATATTTTCTTCTGCACTTTTGGGGGGTGTGTCGCGGCCATCCAGAAAGGCGTGTAGATAAATCTTTTCAACACCAAATTGTGTTGCCAATTCCAATAATTTGAAGATGTGATCCTGGTGACTGTGTACTCCGCCAGGTGAGAGTAATCCCAGGATATGCACCGCTTTGTCATTTTGCGTTGCGCGATGAAAGGCGTTATTGAGTGTTTCATTTCTGAAAAAGGAACCATTCTCGATGGCACGTGTAATTCTCGAAAACTCCTGATCGACAACACGGCCAGAGCCGATATTCATATGCCCTACTTCTGAATTGCCCATCTGTTGTGCGGGTAGCCCCACATTTGTTCCTGATGCCTGAATTAATGTCCGAGGGTATTCAATCCACAATTTTTCCCAAACAGGTTTCTTTGCACTGTAGATGGCGTTATAGACGGTACTATCTGAGTATCCCCAACCGTCCAGAATGACTAGAATGAGAAGTTTTGTTGGCTGCTGCATTTACAGATTATTTCGTTTTGTATTCCTTAAACGTCGTAAATAGTGGGTAAGTCTGTACAAAGTCTGATTTGACGGCAGAGTTTCAATAGAGAAAAGAGCAAATGACAGATCACAATCCGTTTGCCGAATTTCGGGTAAATTGCGCCTTATGGCCATTCATTCCCGCGAATTTTAACATACAAAAGTTAGATACATAACATGGCCTGCTTTTTGGATTCTTCACCCAACAGGTATTTTTTATCCACTGGATATAACGTATCATGCACGCCTCGTTGTCAGCATCTGTCAGGAACTAACGCTAAAAATATTATGGAAAAACTTCCGGAGTTTATTGCCAATCATTTATTTCTGGTTTCATTGCTTGTCGCGATCACGTCACTTTTACTTTGGAATATTTTTTCTGGGGCCATCGGTGTGACCCAAATCGCGCCCACTGAAGTGACGCGCCTGATAAACCATGAAAATGCCAAAGTTCTGGATCTACGTAGTCCTGATGAATTTGAAAAAGGACACATCATCAATTCTGTCAATCTTGTTGCGTCGGCGCTGGAAGGAAGTGAAAAGGAACTGGGAAAATACAAAGATAAAACGGTTGTCCTCTGTTGTGGTCAAGGGCAGGAGTCCATTCGTATCGCACGAATTTTAAAAATGAAAGGCTTTGAAAAACTTTATTGCCTGAAGGGGGGTATTATCGCATGGCAGAGTGCCAATCTGCCCTTGACGAAAAATACTTGATGTGTACAAAGAATATTCACTGGGGTTATTGTTATGGCTGAAGAAAAACTAGGTACTGAAGCAGGTTCTGAGGAGACGAAGACTGGTCAGTTTGCCCCTCAAAAAATCTACATAAAAGATCTGTCCTTTGAGACACCGCACTCCCCGGACATATTTAAAGAAGAGTGGAATCCTGCAGTCAATATGAATATTGCCAGCGAAGCCAAACCCATAGATGAGAAACTGTATGAAGTTGTCTTAACAATCACAGTGACCGTCACCATGGAAGAAAAGACAGCTTACCTGGTTGAGGCACATCAGGCAGGTATTTTTCATATCGACGGTTTCCCTGAAGAAATTATAGATCGAATGGTTGCAACCATTTGTCCCAATATTCTTTTCCCATTTGCACGTGAGCTGGTCGCAGATTTGGTTACCCGAGGCGGATTCCCACAACTATTACTTGCACCTGTCAATTTTGAAGCCTTGTATCAACAGGAACAGCGTCATCAACAACAAAATGTTGCTGCACCGACCGAAGCAGAAACGAAACATTGAGTCGGAAAAGGCCAAAAAAATGGTTCTGGGGGACATGGTTCTGAGTGCGATGATGAGAGCAGAGATGTAATGCAGAAGCCTGTTCTTGTTGTCGGTGCGGGTTCCTGGGGCACTGCCCTGGCAATGGTTCTGGCTGGTAATGGTCATTCTGTTTACCTATGGGGACGTGATGCCAAACACATTGCAGAATTAAAGGCTCAGGGTTGCAACAAACGTTATCTGCCCGACACAATATTTCCAGTAGGTCTGCTACCCGTTGATGATCTTGAATCCTGTCTGCACAAATGTGAGGAGATAGTCCTTGCGGTCCCGTGTGCGGGCATGCGAAGCATCCTTGAGGTCATTAATCAATATGGGCATCACAATCTAAAGATATGCATCACATGCAAAGGCCTGGAGGCCACGACACACTACCTGAATCATCAAGTCGTTGAAGATTGCCTTGGGGATAAGGCCAGCACCGTAGTATTGTCCGGTCCTTCTTTTGCGAAGGAAGTCGCTGCGGGTCTACCGACAGCGGTAACGATTGCAGGCAGTAATCTGGAGACGGCCAACTGGTTTGCTGATAAATTTCATAATGATGTTTTCAGAACCTACACACATGATGATATCACTGGTGTAGAGGTGGGAGGCGCGGTCAAGAATGTAATGGCGATTGCTGCAGGGATTACAGATGGTCTGGGTTTTGGCTCAAATACGCGGGCAGCTTTAATAACAAGAGGGCTCGCAGAAATTATCAGACTTGGTGTTGTGATGGGTGGTCGGCAGGAAACCTTCATGGGACTGACCGGCCTGGGTGATCTGATATTGACCTGCACTGATGATCAGTCTCGTAATCGTAGATTTGGTCTTGAGTTAGCCAGGGGCTCAACGGTAACTGAGGCCTGTGAATATATCGGTCAGGCGATTGAAGGCATGAAGACCTCACAGGAGGTATTTCAATTGGCAATAAAAAATAATATTGAAATGCCGATAACGGAGCAGGTTTGCAAGGTGGTCAATGGGGATGTTTTACCAGGCGACGCAGTTAAGACTTTATTAATGCGTGAACAAAGGCAGGAATTAGACTAGGGTACGCCTCCTTGCACTTATGTACAGGACATACGGGATGCCGATTTTGCAGGACGATTATATGGATGTAATCGGTTGATAACGTCTGGAACAAGTTATCTAGCAAAAATCGGTCACATAAAAACACGAATTAATAGAGGTATCCTTTCTCAATACAATATTTTTAATATGCTTGGAAATTGTTTTGTTTCCATACCTCGTAAACGATTATTGCTGCAGCGTTGGAAAGATTAAGGCTGCGACTGTCGGGGAGCATCGGTAATCGCAGGATGTCACCATCTGGTAGTTCATCGAGAAGGGCTGAGGGGAGTCCGCGGGTTTCAGGCCCGAATAATAATGCAACGTCATCGGGATAGTCGGCTTCTGCATATAAAGTTTTCCCCCGTGTTGAAATAGCATATAGTTTTTCAGGTTTGATGATCCCAATGAATGAATTCAGAGAGTTGTGTTCATAAACATCAGCCCATTCGTGGTAATCGAGACCTGCACGTAATAGTCTGGCATCATCGAGCTTAAAACCGAGTGGGTGAATCAGATGTAATTGTGCCCCAGTATTAGCACATAATCGTATAATATTACCGGTATTAGGAGGTATTTCCGGTTCGTACAAAACAACATGGATCATGACGCATGGCCCTGGGTGAAAGATTAAAATGGATGAAAATATAAAGCATAAACTGACTATGGATTTCTGTGGCATGAAGTTTAATTCGCCACAGGTACTCCTCTCTGGTTGCGTTGGTTTTGGTGAAGAATATACACGTGTGAATGGCTTTTCCAATACCGATGTTGGTGCGGTTTGCCTGAAAGGCACAACACTGGAACCTCGTCTGGGCAATCCACCGCATCGGGTGATGGAGACGCCTATGGGAATGTTGAATGCCATCGGACTACAAAATCCGGGGTCAGCAGTTGTTGTTGATGAATATCTTCCCAATCTGGATTTTGATGAAACGCGATTTATTGCCAATCTGTCTGGTTCGACAGTTGAAGAGTATGAAGCAATTACCCGACTGTTTGATGATTCACCGATTGACGCAATGGAAATCAATATTTCCTGTCCAAATGTCAAGCAAGGGGGGGTCGAATTTGGTAACGATCCAGACATGTCTGCCCGTGTTGTTGAAGTTTGTCGCCGTGCAACCAATAAACCAATCATTACCAAATTATCACCAAATCAGACAGACATCGCCGAAAATGCACGTCGTTGCATAGAAGCCGGCACAGATGGTCTGGCTGTCATCAATACTTTAATGGGGATGGCGATAGATATTGAAAAGAGACAACCGGTGATCGGGAACAATCAGGGGGGGCTGTCCGGGCCCGCGATCAAACCAATAGCCTTGCTTAAGGTACATCAGGTTTATCAGGTCAGTAAGCATCATAATGTACCCATCATTGGGCAAGGGGGAATTACTTCGGCAAAAGATGCATTGGAGTTTATTATTGCGGGCGCTGCCGCCGTGGGCGTTGGAACGGCACTGTTCTATGATCCACTGATTTGTCCGAAGATTAATCAAGGTATTGTGGATTACCTGGACGAACATGATATCGAGAATGTTTCTGATCTGGTAGGGACGCTCGAGTTACATAATAGTAGCCCACAAGGCCAAAATCGGTAGTTAATGGTTACCTGTATCTATAATTATGCACTGACCAGGATTTAGCTTTTAATGAGTTTGTCAACTAATGCCACTGAATATCTCCTTAATATTGGACGCAGCCGGTCAAGTATAAATTAATGGTCGGAAACTAAATTCCTTATTGGCTAGGTTAGAATACATGACACCCCAAACATGCATTGAACAGACGGAATAAATCAAGGAATATGATGCCTACATGACCCACGATGATGACAAATGGATTCCGCCTTCCTCAACAGAAGAGATCATCAAGAATTTTTTGATCCCCCCCCAGTATTATATGCGTCATCTGGTCAGGAAAAACCTGCGCAAGGGCGAACCGGAATTACACTTGTTGCCATTTTTGGTGAACAGGAACAAGCAGGCCATTGATATAGGCGCCAACAAGGGCGTTTATACTCATCTGTTGGCCAGACTTGTACCCTTCGTCCATGCCTTTGAGCCCAATCCAAAAATGTTTAACGTGTTGACCAGGGGATTACCTGAGAATGCTAGATCCTATGAAATCGCGCTGTCTGATCAATCAGGTTCTGGAGAATTACTGGTACCAAAACTACAGGGATCAACGAGTGGACGAAGAAGGGCTTTCGCTAATTTGGGAGCTAGCCTGAGTAGACAAAAAGTCCAGGGCGAGCATGGTGTCGTCCAAATTGAAACACGCACACTGGATTCCTACGCACTGGATAATGTTGGATTCATCAAGATCGACGTTGAGGGCTATGAGCACAGCGTACTTAAAGGTGCCAAAGAGACATTAATGCACTGTCGCCCGACCATGCTTATTGAACTGGAAGAAAGACACACTGGGGTAGCTATCGAGTCATTAATCGAACAGGTAGAGGATTACGGTTATCAAGCGTATTTCCTGAGAAACCGTCAACTGACACCCATAACACAATTTGATCCAGAATCGGAACACCGTAGTCCTATAATTCGTCATGACTATATCGACTATGTCAATAATTTTATATTTTTTATAGAATGACCATTTCCGCAGAAGTGTAGTAGTGA
>Ga0209997_10000175_pt1 | contig 19963 bp, 31 predicted proteins | sample CR04metaG_FD_182079 | JGI IMG/M metagenome (GOLD analysis project Ga0209997, IMG submission 182079) | Deep subsurface microbial communities from Mariana Trench to uncover new lineages of life (NeLLi) - CR04 metaG (SPAdes) (version 2) | ecosystem: Environmental > Aquatic > Marine > Ocean trench...
CCATCCTGTTGTTCTTTGCAAACTCAAAAACGTCTTGATTTGTGGGCAGTTTTGTTAAAACGAATTTTTTTTTACTCTGTTTTGACATTTCATGAAGAGTTGAAGACAAACCATCACTAGAGTCCATTGATGATGAAAAAAATTTGCTATTTGATATTCCATATTTCAACCTAGGAACTGGTCTGTAAACAGTTTTTTTTGCTTTTTTTGAAAATTTAGCAGTAGCTTTTTTCTTTGCTAATAGAATTTTTAGACCAGCTGATGAATATCCAAAAGGTCCTGTGGTAACAATGATATCATTTACTTTGGCTCCTTTTCTTGTAATAATTTTCTTAGTAGAACCAAAAAGTGAAACATGAATTACTAATTCTTTTCCTTCGTTAGTATCTCCTCCAACAAATCTAAAACCAAATTCTTTTGATGCTTTACCTAAACCAATAGCTAACTCTTTGATCTTCTTTTTAGAAAATTTTTTTGGTATTGTTACCGATATCATTCCATATTGAGGTTTAACTCCTTTTGATGCAAAATCACTTACAGGTGCAACAACACTTTTTCTTGCGGCATCACGTAATTTCATTCCTACAGGAATGTCAGTACTTTGAACTAAAGTATCAACTTTTGCCACAAAATTTGTTTTACCTATCTTAAAAAACTCGACATCTTCAGAAACAAATTTGTTTTTTCCCATATTATTTTGAAAAATTTGAATTATTTTGCGCTCATTTAACTTGGTCATAACTTTGTTTCACTAGATCTTTTGTTTGCTGTACAATGGTTTTTACTTTTTCTGCATTGTTTGATTCAGCTGAAACCCTTATGATATCTTCTGTATTTGATTTACGTACTAATACCCAACTTTCATCATCAATTATTGCCTTTATTCCATCCATAGTAATTATATTTCCAAACCGTTTGGACATTTTTTCTTGTAATTTCTCTAAGGTTTTATCATGTAGTTTTGATTCAATTAAAATTTTTTCTCTTACTTGGTAATATTTTTCCATTAATTGAAGAACATCCTCAAAGTTCTTTTTTTCAAGCATTGAGACAATTAATCCACTTGTAAGAATTCCATCGCGACAGTAATTAAATTCAGGAAGAATAAATCCTCCACTACTTCCTTCTCCACCAGCTTGAGATTTAGTTTTTAGCATAAGATCTATGACATTGGCCTCTCCAACTTTAGATCTTTGAACCTCTCCTCCATTTTCTAGAATAAATTTCTCAACTGAAACGCTAGAATCTATGCTTAAAACGAATTTTTTATACCCTAACTCTAATGCTTTTGCTATACCTAATCCTAATGTTACATCTGGAGATAATTTTTTTCTGTCTTTAACTACAACTAGACGATCTCCATCTAGATCAAAGGCAAATCCTATGGAATCATTACAGTTAGATATCAAATCTTTCAAATCGTCTGTAGTTGGATCTGGTCCACGTGAACATTTATCTAAATTCTCATTGATAATTTTTACTTGACATCCTATTTTTTCTAATAATGCAGGTGCTACATTTTTAGCTGCACCTCCTCCAATATCTACAACAACTTTAGGTGTACCTGAAACTTTTCCAATTAAGTTTGCTGCTTCATCGATGTATTTGGATTCAATTTTTGATTCTACGCCAATTACAGATTTTGAGGAATCTTGATCATTAACGATGGTTTTCAATTCTTGTTCGTTAATTCCCCTCCCATTTACAATGAATTTTAGTCCATTCCATTCAATAGGATTATGAGATGATGTAACAATTATTCCCGCTTGATATTTCCTAGATTCTCTAAAGATTACTGGAGTGGGAACCATGCCCAGATTGTAAACATTAATTCCACATTGCATTAATGCTGCACTTGCAGTTTCAACAATTATTGAGCTTGAAGGCCTTGTATCGTACGCAATTACACAATTTTTTGATTTAACTAAAGCAGAGAAATTATTGCAAAATCTTAAAACATCTTTTAATGTTAAATCATTTCCAAAAATTCCCCTTATACCGGAGATAGATATTTTCACTGAATCAAAACCAAAAAGGCTTTTTATAAACTCTAACAGGAATCGTTGTATGCCTCGATAGCTCAGCCTGGTAGAGCGAACGCCTCGTAAGCGTTAGGCCGTGGGTTCAGATCCCACTCGAGGCTTTTAATTTTTAACAATTGTAAGAATAATTAGAATTTTTTTTACTCATTAAGGGCTTCAATGTCTTCTTCTAGTTCCCTTCCTAGTCCCTTCCACCATTTTACTACCTCGTCTGTCATGTTCCTCTCGCTATTTACCGAATAATCATCCTTTATAGATCTGTCGATTGTTTTATTTTTGATCAACTGTGTCAAAAAAATTCGCAAAATAGATTCTTGATTCTAATATTCAAGAATTCGCTTTCTCTAATTTCTTTCTCATCCATTTTCTGTAAATAATTATAGCTAAAGCCCCTACAGCACAGCTAAAAAAAACTGGCCATCGCAAGTCATTACCGATCATTCCCAAATACGAATAAATTGTTCCACCTATCAGAACAAAACCAATAATTTCAAGTATCTTTATCATAGTGTCTCTCCTACCATCACTTGATTCAAAAAGATATATTATTTTGTTATTCAGTTGAAATGTGGACAAATATCTTCTAATCGTCTTAATGTTTCTTATTGCAGGAATGATTATTGCTGTAACTAAAGCCCCGCCTGTGTATCCTCTTTTCTATTCAATGTTAGCCGGCTCAATAATAATCATAATTTATGCAGCAATGAAAGAAAGAAAACTAAAACAAGAGAAAAGACGCGAAAGACGAAGATCAAAAAAGTAAACTTAAAGATCTAAACCAAAAGAACCTGCAATATCTGCAAATTTTCTGTATGACTCTAGATACTGTCTTCCTTTTTGTGTAATAACAAATGTATTTTTACCATCATATTCAATCCTGTTGATTAATTCTGCACCTGTTAAATTTTCAAGGAATTTAGAAAGTCTGGAATGAGATAGATTTGCTTTTGTAAGAAGCGAAGTGGTCTTTATTCCTTCTTGTCCGGATTGATCAGTTGCCACTAGTAAATCTGCGACTATCTGCATGCTGGTTCTGTATCCTGCCATACAACACCAATCAGAAATCTATGATATAAGAGTATTACCCATATTTTGCACAAATAAATAGAATTCACTTCTTCTTTTTTGTGTGTCGGATGAAGCGTCAATTCCGTGGATTAATGATTTTTTGGGTGTGGCATATCGATATTATGACTTGAGAATGAATGTTGTTCCTTTATTTTCTGAAAGAAAACAAGCAACTAATTTCTGGCATGAAACAATTCACTGGTGGAATGATCACTCAATTAAGATTCGTTTTGTAGAAACGGGAGACAAATATTGGTTTGTAATGGGTGGTGACTCGAGTAAACCTCAATCAAACAAGTCTTTTTTTAAGATTTTAGATCAATCTCCGAACTATGAACGATTCAAAAAAGGACATGGAGGAGAAGCTTATCTAAGATTAGGAACTTATACAAAAAAATTCAAAAAAGATGTAAAAAATGATGCTGTCTGTAACTGTGGTCATATTAAAGAAGATCATGAAGAAGATGGCGATCATGATGATTGTTATGTTGGGGATTGTAAGTGTACCAAATTTGAAAGTTTTCAAGTAAATCTACTAAAAAAGAAAAAAACAGTTACGGACATTAAATTTCTTCAAGAAGACGAAGTAAAAGATGATCCACTTACATGGAATTGTCTTTATGTAAATAAATACAGAGATATGAAATAATTCTAAATTAATTTTTATTATTCATCTGAAAGATTTACTCTAACATGCTTTCCAGGATAGAATTCTGAAATTTTTTTAGAATAACACTTACCACATAACACACCATCGATCTTCCATTCATCCATGGGAAGATACTTGATTTTAGCAAGTTCATTACATAAACTACATTTTTCTTCTTTTCTCATTTTCTAATTGATTTTTTTATGTTCTATATAAAAATCATTTTAGATATTTTATTAATAATTCCAATTAAAGAAATCATGTTAAATATTACCATATTCTAGAAAACTCACGGTAGGATGTCTGGCCAATGTAAACCTCCTGCAAATTTTTACTAGGTTGGACTTCTGCCGTTTATGAAAAAATTTTTGATTATGAAAGATTACTTACTAGTTTTTTAATACTTTCTATTTCTTCTTCTTCCTGTCTTATTTTTTTATCTACAACTCGTAGCATAGCATCATTCCAAACATGATGAGAAAAGAAATTATGTTTTGTATTTGCTATTTCCATTTCATCATCTACTACCGTATCTTCAAGGAATTTTGTGACTATAATATCGGATAGTTTTAAAATCCTGCTGTTTAGCTTGAAACTCCTAAAAACTGGTTCTAATTTTACAATATCTGTCTTAAAATCATCTTTCGTTTCAAGGATTTTCTTATGTAATATACGAAAATAGACTGCAACAAAAAATAAGGTTGCATATCGTTTAGTTTTATGACCGCCTTTTTTGCCATACTTTAAGATCACCTTTGCAAATTCTTTTACAAGATAAGGATACAACAAAAGTCTGTATTCATCTTCTAGTTTTTCATTAAAGACTTGATCATATTTGCTTCCTCGTGGTAAAAATTGTGCAGGTGAACTATAAGATTCTGTAGGTCTTTGTTCAATTCCTGCAACAAGAGCTTGAATTGCATCTTTTGCAACAATTACTTTTTTGTGATTATCTGGCAAATATTTATTGTATATTATATCGCCTTTGAATTCTGATTGTTGTGATTTAGTTTTTGTATCAAAAGATCCTGCTTGAATTTCATAAAAGTAACCACGATTTTGTAATTGAGATTTGATTGATTTATGAAAATCCATTAATGATACAAGGTCTTTACCTCTAACAGAATTTTGAGAATTTCGATATTTTGTAATGTTATTTTGATCTTCCTCATCATCTGCTTTAATGATGGTAACTGTGATACTTCCATCCAGGTTGTGTGTCCGTTTAGCACGATCAAGAATTGAGTTTGATGTTTGAGCTCCATTTACTATTTGTGGCGCATGTAACAATATGGAATTATTTCCAATTACTTCAAAATTACTTACAACAATTGTGATTCCATTATTGTAATAGAAGAATTTGTTAGGTTCATTTTGCAGAGTTTCTCTTATGCCTTTGTTAACCGATGTTTTAAACTGCATCCACTGTCTAATGTTTGATTCAAATACATAATCTCGATTTTTAGAGATAAACTCAGTTAATTCTCTTAATTTCAAAATTCCTAGGATTGTATTTTCATGTCCTAGCATCTTTTCTAATTTTATAGTAGATTTTTTCCCAGCAGCTGGTTTTTTTATTCGACCCCATAATCTTTGAATAATTTCATTAATATCAACAACCTCGAACAATTTTTCATTTTCGTATTCTACCTCTTGATCAGTTACATAACAACATTCTACCTTCAAATTCTTATCCCGAATCTTAGTCACCAAATGTGCTAATTCAGGACGCATTTTAGTTACATCGCTTTTGATTAATTGCTTTACATCTTCTTTGAATTTTGTTATGGCCTCAGTAGAGTGAGATGTTCCATATTTTGACTGAAATAGTCTTATCTTATTTTCTGAAAAATCAACTGGAAGATATGCATCAATACCTAGATCATTTGCCCCATCAACTATTGCATCAGCTGCATCATCCTCAGTTGCTTCATAAACTCTAGTTAAAACCCATTGAAGAAAATTATGACCTTTTTCAACTTCGCTTTGAGCATTCTCTGCATATTCCTTTATATTCTCTCGAATATTTTTTGAAAAACCTTCCAACGGCTGATTACTGTTTTCTTGTACAAGAATAGAACATGAACCTTGAATGTATCTTAACAAACCCTTGTTATTTTGTGCCATACTATCTTTTCTAAAATATGCTCTATTTAGAAAAGCAGGTTATTACATAATAACTAAAACAATTGAAAGGTGAGAGAGGGAATCGAACCCCCTTAGATAGGCTTTGCAGGCCCACGCATCACCACTCTGCCACCTCACCGAAATCATAAACGAATTACCAACAATTTAACTCTTAGATCTAAAATTTAGTAAAAGGCTTGGCTGCTAGCTTAACATCCTCCCCTCTAACAGTTTTTCTTCCAGCATGAGCTGACATATCTACGGCACTTTTAGCAATTGCTATTGCTATGTCTTCAATAATTCTCCTTAATTCATCTGCAGATTCATCACTAACTCTATGTGCTCCTGATTTTTTTAAAATTCTATACATGGCTGATAATCCAAGCTCAGAAGATTTCATTATGTAGATTTTTCAAATAATCGATTAAAGACTTTGAGTGAAAAAATCCTACTAAGGAATCGATTTATACAGACTATTTTAGGAAGTTTTTACCTGTGTTAGTATGAGTTGGTTATTTGATTCTCACATTCACCTATCTGATGCTGAATATGATTCTGACATGCCATATATCATAAGTTGTATGAAAAAAATGAAGATTAAAGCTTGTTGTGTTTCAGAAGATTTACTAACTTCAAAAAAAACCATAAAGATTTCAAAGAATAATGAACTTATTTTTCCTTTTGTTGGAATTCATCCAATTAAGGCAGGGGAAAAAATAGAACCTATTTTAGAATTAATTAACCAGAATGCTAGTGATATTGCTGGTATTGGCGAAATAGGACTTGATACTACCTATGTTTCTAGTGAATCTGATTTTAATCAACAAGAAAAACTCTTTAAATCCCAATTATCTATTGCAGAAAAACTACAAAAACCTATTTCAATACATTCTAGAAAAGCACTTGATAAAATTTATGAAATAATTCCATCATACTCACTTAAAGGAATGCTCTTACATTGGTTTGACGGAAATAAAAAACAGCTCAATAAAGCAATGGATATGGAATTTTTTGTTTCGTTTGGCCCTCTCTTAGTTTATGCAAATGATAAACAAGTTTTATTGTCCAAAACAGAAGTTGATAGAATACTAGTAGAGACTGATGGACCAGTAAAATTTGCAAGATGCTTTGGATTAAAAACTGCACAAGTAAGTTTTATTCCAAGTGTGATATTTTGTGCCTCAAAAATAATTAGAAAACCATATGATGAATTTACAGTAATTTTAGAACAAAACTCAAAAAATTTTCTAGGCATATAGGTATAAAAAACCCATATTGATATTCCGATTAGTGGATAGAATTAAAAAAATATCATTGGTATTACTTGAGACTAACAGGGAAAAATTTGGTACAGATTTTCGGGAAAATAAAAAAATTATAGAAGATATTTCAATTGTACGCTCAAAAGGATTAAAAAATCAATTAGCTGGATTCATTACCAGATTCATAAAGCGTGAAATTCGAGAGAATGAAAAAAAATTAGCAAAAGAAGCTCAAGCTGGTATAGAAGAATCTACTAGTGAGGAACAACCTACTAGTGAGGAACAATCAGCGTCAACAAATAAAGAAGAACCACATGAAGTGACAGAAACGGTTTTAGAGAATAAATCTGAAGAATCATCCCAATAATTAATGTGTAAGATGAATTTTATACAAAAACTAGAATTTTCTAAATGATTACTGTAAAATTTTTGGGTGGGGCAAAAAAATCATTTTTAGTCGATAGTCTTACTATTGATGAAAATGATCTTACTATTCAACAACTCTTAGATTTTTTAGTAAAGAAAAAACCAAAAAATTCTATCCATCTTGATGTAAATAATTTATTAGTTGCCGTTAATGGAATCGATTCTTCAGCAATTGATGGATCATTTACTAAATTAAAAAATAATGATGTTGTAAGCATAATTCCAATAATACATGGTGGTTCTTCTACAAGGATTCAATTCAAAATTTCTAATTCACATGTTGAGTTATTTGATATCAAAGCAAATCAGAAACTTGATATTAATTTTTTAGATAAAATAAGAAAAAAATTTCCCGATCTAGTAATTCAAGCTATATCATCTAACTACATTCTTAGTAAATCTCACGCAGAAAAAATTATTACTATTTCAAATATGGCTAAAGAAAACAGCACTTTAATCTCAAAAAAGATTGATACTGACATTTTATTGAGATTTGCAGGTACTACACAAATTCAAGATGCTATACATAAAGTTGGAATAAAAACCGGTGATGGGTTTATAGTAATTACAATTGGTAAAAAACTTACAATTAACAAATTATTTAATTATGTTAAACCATTTCTGAGCAATAAACCACTATCTAAAAACAATCAAATTTTTTTGAGAAAAAAATTTAATATATCAAAAAACCAGATGGATGCAGTTATAACATTGAACCCATTGGAAGATCTATTAACTGAAAAAGCAACCATTTTAATCTGATAACGAGCGTTTTACTTTTTCTACACTTAAGATAGTATTATTTGGAATAACTGCGATTCCAGTTTCTTCTTCAATTATTTCGATTAATATAACCCAATCTGGGTTATCTAAAGAAACTTTATTTGAAATATCTTTTGCAATTTCCGAAATAATTTCATGAGAAGAAATTTTTGAATTTCTTTTCTCTATCGTGATTCGAAAACTATCTTCTGGTTTGAAAACTTTGATCTTATTTTGAATTTCATCTTTAATTTCTTTAATATCTGTAGCACAAACACTTTGAATTGGAATTATTCTTTGACAATATCTAACCGACCAAGGCTCATCTAGTATCTTTTCGCGGATCTTTTCTATAATATTAATCGGATTTAGACTTGTTTTTACTGTAATTATGCCAGGCATGTTTGTTATATTGAATTCAGGATTTTCATCTCCAAATTCATTCAGAAATTTCTTAACTTCCCTTCTAGCTTCATTTTCATAATGACGAGGACATGTGAGAATTAAATTCAAAACAGCTCCATTATCTCCTCTTCAGATATGACTCCTTGCCTTTTTACTTTCAATTCTTTATCAATTTCAACTACTGTAGACTCACCTTTACTAGAAATTATTCCTCCATCAACAAACAAGTCATAACCTGAAATATTCCTAATACATTCTTCAGGATCTTTAAATGATTGAGAACCAGAAATATTTGCACTAGTTCCTACGATTAGTTTACATTCTTTTAAAATTGCCAAGACACATTCATTATTTGGAACCCGTACTGCTATTTTGTCATCTAGATTTAGAATATGTTTTAATTTTTTATCTCTAAGTTTTAACACTAAAGTAATTTGACCTGGCCAATATTTGTCAGCAATTTTATTTGCTTTTTCATCAAAAATGGCAACTTCTAAAAGTTCTTTTTTTGATAAACCTAAAACTGGAAATGATTTAGAAGGAACCCGTTTTTTTATTTGATAAATTGACTTTATAGCATTTTGATTATATGGATCACACCCAATTCCATACACAGTATCTGTAGGAAAAACCATCGTTCCTCCATTTTTAATAGTTTTTACTGCAATATTGATTCCCTCTTGATCACATTTTACTCTCAATGTTTCCACTAATGATGAAAAGTATCTTTAATAATAATTTGATTTATTAAAACATCTGGAATTCACATGGAACGTAAACCTGATTATGAAGATAATGAATTTGAAGATGACTTTGACGACGATCTAGATGATTCTGTTGAGGATTAAATTATTAGACCAAAATTTTCTGCGAATCTACTAAAGGTTTGGTACGCTACTAAAAACTCTCTTCCATTAGAACTAATTTTATATCTAAAAGTGCCTTCAGAATTCACCTGCTCTAACAAACCTTGAGAAACTAGATTGCTTAAAATTTTTGAAATTCTTGTATGCGAAACATTTGCTTTTCTTATTAGGTATGTTACACTGGCACCATCATCTGAATGTAAATCATCTCTAGTAGTGGATAAAATATCTCCAATAATTTTCATATGTGGCCTATACGTGGTCACCATTCTTGTCTCCGAATTAATTTTTGCACTCATATATGATAGGAATACGCTATTGTTCAATATACTAAGAAGATAAAAGAAATTGACAATGTAATTTGCCGAATTTTTCCCCTTCAATACTTTCATAATCTAAGGGATTTTAGCCTTCTTAGAACTCAGAATCAAATTTTATTTTTGTTAGAGGAATCTTACTAATTGGGATAAAGAGAGAAATCAAACCAGCAATTTTAATAGAAATTGAAGCATAATACAAAATAGATTCAGGAAAAACAAAAGAGTACCATCCTAGAAATTCCCCAAATGCAAGAAATGATAATCCCATCGCAACAAAAATTGTTCCTTTCTTTTTTCCTTCAAAATAAGAAAGAATAGTTTCAATTGCACCATAAACTAACAAGATAAATGAAACAGATCTAAAAATGTGTTCAATATGAACTGTAGAAACTAAGAACAGAGGAAGTATTCCAACTGATCTAAGATATCTTGATTTAGGAAAAAATGATTTAATACTATGAGAAAATGCAATAAAAAAATAACCAATTGTTTGAATCCCTATACCTAATGTTTGCACCCACTGTTCTATCTGACCTTTCTGTAAAACAAAGTCTTCTACCATGTAACCAGACCATACTACAAAAAAACCAACACTAATTGATAAAAAAGCAATTCCTAATCTAAACAGTGTAGGACTTCCAGTATTTTTGAATCCAATGTATGACATGATACCAATTGAAAGACCTACAATAAAGCCAATCAAATTAAGAATATTTTCTAAGATAAATTCCAATTATGCTAATTATCCATTAAAATTAATTATTTTAACTTGATGAATCATTTAACTAGCAGCTTAATCCCATTCATCTAAAGTCCCTGCAGTCTCTCCTTCAGTACTTCCTGTGTAATCTCCTAAGATATCAGAGTATTTTGCATCCTTATGAGCTACATATTTTACATATTCTCCATAACTCATATCAAAATTACAATGGTCACATCTAACAACTGAATAATCTGGTGAAAGTTCAGCGCTTTTATTGCATTTTGGACACTTGATTTTCACATCTATCATAGTACAAGTTAATTATTATTGGTTTAGATTGAAAAAAAGATAAAAGTAGTTATTATACTGTTAGATTATGAGTCAAACCTGCACTAAATGCAAAAATCCAATTTCTGAAAATGAGACTCTAGATCCCAAGGCCGCAACCTATCCATGTTGCAACAAATGTTGGGCTGAATGGAAGGAATATAGCATAATGGTTATGAACGAAATGAAATTAGATATGTCCTTTCCTGATCATAGAAAACTTCTTAAAAAAAATGAGCAAATTTTTGTCGGAGTAAGAACTCCTGAAGGCGATGTTGTGGATTTCACAAATGAAGATAACCGCAAACCAGACCAGCCTTAAAACCCAAGTGATTTTTTAGCATTTTCAGGAATTATCAAAAATAGCTTCTTTCTACTATTTTCATCCAAATTAGAAATTATTCTATGAATCGAATTTGCAATTATCTCTTTTTGTGAATTATCTAATGATAAGAAAATTTCAAGTATTCCATCTAAATAAAAATTAATTAATTTTTGTGGATTTCTAATTACTTCATCAATATATCTAGAAAACATTAAACTTCTTTGTTCTTCAGTAATAGTTGCTAAAACTTCAAGCCATGTTTTAAATAATTTAGAAAAATTTGGAAACGGGATAGTTGGACCTGCTTCAAGGGCGTTGTTAATAATTTCCTGTCGATCTAATTCTGACATTGAAAAAAATTCAAGCAACCTTTTTTTTAAGATCGGTGTACGAAGAAAATCAGGAAGATTAGCTAAAATTATAATAATATTTCCGGCATAGTTTGGTTCAGACAATAATAAAACTCGTTAAAATAGGATATTAAAATGATAGAGTCATAATTTAGCTTAAATACACCATATCCACGCTTTGACATGTATGACTTCTACAGTTGTAGTTGGTGGTTTCTTTGGAGATGAAGGAAAGGGAAAAATAATTTCCTATCTTGCTTTGAAAGATAATCCTTCTATTGTAGTACGTGGAGGCGTAGGTCCTAATGCTGGTCATACTGTAAAAGATGATGACAGAACATACAAAATTCGCATGTTGCCAAGTGGATTTTTAAATAAAAAATCTAAAGTAATGATTGGTCCAGGAGTAGTAATTAACCCAGATGTTTTATTAAAAGAAATAAACGATTTTGACGTTTCTAATAGAGCGTTTGTTGACAGAAATTGTGGCGTTATTGAACAAACTCATCTTACCGAGGACTCTAAAGGACGATTAAAAGAAACTATAGGAAGTACTGGTTCAGGAACAGGACCTGCAAATGCCGAAAGAGCTATGCGTACTTTAAAGTTAGCAAAGGACTTTGAATCACTTTCTTCATATTTAGAAGATGTTCCAACTGCAGTAAACACCGCACTTGATTCTAATGAGAATGTTATAGTAGAAGGCACACAGGGAACTCATCTATCATTATGGCATGGCACCTACCCATATGTTACCTCAAAAGATGTTACTGCTTCAGCAATTTGTTCTGATATAGGATTAGGCCCAAAGAAGGTTGATGAGGTTATGGTTATCTTCAAATCATACGTAACTAGGGTAGGCACAGGACCACTGGAAAACGAACTAACGCCTGAAGAGACATCAAAAAAAGGATGGGATGAGGTAGGAACTGTGACCGGTCGTCAGAGGCGTGCTGCTGAGTTTGATTTTAACCTGGCTAGGAAAGCCATTATGCTTAACAGTGCAACTCAGATCGCAATTACTAAATTAGATGTATTATTTCCTGACTGTGCAAACAAAACATCGTTTGATTCTCTTAACACTGATGCAAAATCCTTTATAAAAAAAATTGAAGAGAATCTAAATGTGCCTGTTACGCTCATAGGAACAGGTCCAAATGTAAACGACGTAATAGACATTCGAAAATAAATTAGCCTCAATTTTTTTGGTTAAGTTTAATTTAGTTAAACTTTACAAAGTGTTGTGGACAAACAACCTACGTACATTCAAGTTGATTCTCCATTAGAATTTTCACGACTAGTATGTGCTTTAGAGAGAGTTCCACGTGTATCATTTTGTCACGAACATGAAGGTAAAGATGTGCTTTCTGTGCAAATGGATTTACTGAAAGAAAAACCGATTATCTACTATACAACTATTGATAACAAAGGTCACTATCTATGCTATGAATTCAAGTCTGGCAAAGAAAAATCCTCAATCGTAAATTCTACCTCAGACACTGGTAGACTATACTCTCCTATCGTGAAAATTAAATCTCTTCCAGATAATCTTAAAGCTGGAAATGGCTCTGAAGAGAAATACCATCAAATTGAACTCGAAGATCTTGCCAGCTTAGCAAAACTCAGCTATGGTTTTGAAGATATTCCTTTCCCATTATTTACTTTCCCTTATAACGGAAAATGGATGATGGGAGTTTTTATGAATTTTAATGAAGAAGGGGCATCATATTTTTGTCACGTAGTTTTGGATAAAAATCCAGAAAAGCCATACCTAAAATATTCTACAAATAATGGAACAGAGCCATCATTTGTTGAAAATCTACAAGAACACGGCTATTCATATATCAAAATAATAAAATTAAAAGAGACACATCCGTTAGTCAATTATGTCCAACTTCAAAACTAGAATAAATAGAATATCTACAAATAAAGGGAAAATTATACTTGCAAATGATTATTCAAATACTGTAAAAAATCTAGAAGCAAAAACAATCAAAAATATTAAAACATTAAACAAATTTCTGTGTGGCATAAAAATTAATTTTCATTTGTTATTGCCATTGGGACTCAAGGAAATAACTAGAATTAACAAATTGGCTCACAAGTATAACATTCAAACCATTGCAGACATTAAATTAAATGATATTGGAAATACAAATGAAGTAACTCTAGAAAATCTTTGGAAGGCAGATTTTGATGCAGTTATAGTTAATCCAATCATGGGACAAGTTGCTTTGAAAAAACTTGTTGCATCTGCTCATAAAAAACACAAAGGAATCATTACACTATGTCATATGAGTGCACCTGAAGCAAAAGTATCTTATGAAATGAAAATAAAATTAAACAATTCTATTACAAAACCACTTTATCAGTTATTTTTAAAATCAGCTCTTTCAAGCAAAGTTGATGGAATTATTGTTGGAGCAACATATCCAGAAATTATCAAGTCTTGTAACAAAAAAGCTAAAGAAAATTTGGATATTTATTCACCAGGAATTGGAACTCAGGGGGGAAAAATTGCAGAAGTTCTTGATGCAGGTTCTGATTTTTTGATTATAGGTCGAACAATTCTAAATGCCACAAATCCTGCATATTTGGCAGAAAAGTTTCAAAAACTAAGTTTTTTGAAGTAAATCATTTGCTTTTGATAAGATATCTTTTGCATTCTGATAAGTGATTTTTTCAATTGCATTTTTGTAGTCTAGCCAAGTATAATCCAAGTGTTCATGGGAAACCATTACAGTAACTGTCTTAGTTTTTGCTAAAAAGAACACCACTTCCTTGTAAATTAATTCCCCTTCATATTGAAAATTATAATTAATACTTTCTTCAAATCCTTCGATAAATTCTATATCCGAAATTCCAGTTTCTTCCTTAGTTTCCCTTATAGCTGTTTCATGTTCATTTTCATCTTGTTCAATTTTTCCTTTAACAAAATCCCAATGTCCTGTAGGGTAATTCAATAAGAGAAAACGATTTCCTTCAGGTTTTTCAAAAAATAGAACAATTCCTGCAGATCTTTCTTTTTTCAATGTAATTCATTTCTTTGATTGGGTATTATTATTGTCATTTTCCTAAACGTCTTTTTCTTTTTTGAAATGTTCTTATTGCTCGCATTAGGTCAATCTTTCGAAACTCAGGCCAAAAAATATCCATAAAAATTAATTCGCTATAAGCACTTTGCCACATTAAAAACCCACTTAATCTTTTTTCTCCTGATGTACGTAAAATCATATCAGGAGATGATTGTGGTAAGTGTGCTGTGTAAAGATTTGCTTCAATTTCTTCTTTATCTATTTTATCAACATCGAGTGTACCACTTTTAATTTTTTCTCCTATCTTTTTTACTGCATCAACTAATTCATTTTGTCCACCATATGCAATAGCAATATTTAGAAAATGACTATTGTAGTTTTTAGTGGCATCATCTAATCTTTGTAATACATCTTTTATTGTTTCAGGCAATAATTCAATTTTTCCAATCGCTTTAACCCTCATTTCTATTCGATGAATTCTTGGATCGTTGTATAGTTTTTCAAGTCGATTTTTAATTAAACTATAAAGATATTCTAATTCAAGGTCTTCTCTATCTAGATTTTCTTCAGATAGAACATAAAGTGTGACAATTTTAATATCAAATTCTTCACACCAATCCAAAAGATTTTCTACGGCATCTGCTCCCTGCCAATGCCCTCCTTCAGAAACCATCAGATTTTTTTCAGCCCATCTTCTATTACCATCAAGAATTATCGCTATATGATTAGGTATGTCTCCACCTCGAATTTCTTTCTCTAATCTATTAGAGTATAATCTATACAGCCCAGATAAATGAAAAGCTAATTTTTTTACTCCGTTAATATCTCCCCACCTTTGTGTTTCCTATATCTTTGGAACAATAAGGTGGCAGATATCAGTGTTATTGCTAATCCCACCAATAATGGAGGTATTAAGGTAAAGGAACTTTCATCATTAATTAAAATATTTGAAAATTGTGCAATTGTGGGATAAATTGCCAAAAGTACAATTAACCTTAATACATCGATTATCTTTTTCAAACTTCCACTAAGCCAATTACTAAGTAAAATTCCTCCAAAGATGGAACCTAATCCCATCCACAAAATTGGCATTGCACCTAAAACATACTGTCCTATGATTACTTGATTTGTTATTATCTCAACTAATTGTATATCTGTACTAATTATTTCAGAATCAACTACAGCAATTCCCGCAGGTACTGAAGCAAGAATAAAAATAATTCCTGTTACCATTGTAAAAATTCTAATGAAACCCCCAGGTGTAGGTTTTGACCAACTTGCCCAAGCTCTGTCTACATCAAATGCTCTAATTAGAAATGCGACGCCAAGAATGGTAACTAAAACTGCAAAAATTTCTGCTGTATAATCAAAAACAGTTGCTATTCCACCAATCAAAAGTAAAATCCCTGGAACACCTAAGAAGAATTTAGAATATTTTGGATCATAGGCAATCATTTTCAAGTATTTTCCAAATACTGCATACGAATATTCAACACTTCTACTAACACGCATCACTACTCGTTGTACTGAAACAACTGGGAGAATATTCTGTATTATTGGAATAACACTTTCATCATCTTCACCATCAGATACAATTACTGCCCCATTTGCAGAAAATTTTTCTAAGATTTGTCGAATCTGTCGTGCAATTTTTTCATCTGCTTGAACTCCACGATTTGCAACTCCTGCTACTGTAACAATTTCTGCCTGATAACCCTTACTTACTAAATCTTCATATGTTTTAATGGCATAGAAAATTGAATTTGAATCTGCATCTTCTGGATCTTCTAAAGCAAGTCTTTGTGCTGCTTCTATACACGCGTTTCTTCCAAAAACAGGTGTAGTAATTCCCGCCTTATCTCCTACATCATTATCTCTATCAACACAGATTACAAGGAGTTTATTTGCTGAAGAAGTTTTGATGTCCTTTTCGAGCTTTCCAGATTTTTGAGACACTATAACCCCTATTACGAAGTAAGTTTTTAACGATTTCCCACTTTAGCAAATAGTACAGTTAGGATTTCAGGCTTAAACTCTATTATGGCCTGGTTTGATCTGATGCCTTTGCTAATGCTTCAGAATTTTTTTTGAACGAATCTATTTTTTCAATGACATTTGGTACATCATTAGTTTTTTCTTCACTAATCATTGTTGCAACAATTATAGTCTCTCGAATTTGTGAATTAAATGTTTTGAGAGATTCAATATAATTAAGATAACTTTCAATCCATTCTTCCGGCGCTTTACTTTTTACAAGCTGTATTATCTGAGAATTTACTTGAGATGAAGAAATCTCTGCAAGACTAATGTATTCCTTAGCAGTTATTTTTTCATCTAACATATTTTGGAATTCTACATTAATTTCATTGTTTAGAGCTGAATGGATTTCTTTAATATTATCCAAATGGACTTCGAAATCAGAAATTACAATTTTTGTTTCAATATTTTGTGGAATTAACCATACCAGAAAACTTGCAGCAGTGATTGCAGCTAAAATTATTCCAGTTAGAGCAATCCCTTTTTTTGTTGCCAATTAATCTTCATTGAATTATGGTAGTTTATAATTACCTATGATAATTCTAAATTTCTCATTTTTTAATTAATTTCTAAAAATCATGACTCAAACACAAATCTCGAGAAAGTTAACAAAATTTTTCAATTTTATATAAAAATTATCCGTAAAATTTTTCGAAATCGATTCTAAAATTTACAGTCATCTAGTGTATAGTTAAATTTTTTTTATAGCTTCTTCCTAAATAGAACCTGGTTTGTGATTTGTTATAATGGTAACAGCATACTGCGTTAAATGCAGAAAAAAAGTAGAAATGAAAGATCCAAAAGAAGTTACATTAAAAAATGGACGACCTGCAGCAAAGGGGACCTGCCCAGATTGTGCAACTAAGGTTTTTCGTATTGGAAAAATGTAGACCTTTTTTCCTTTTTACACTAAACCCATATAGGGTAAGCTGTTTTTTGTATTTTCGATGACTACGACTGAATATGAAAAATTACTAAAACGTATTCAAGGTAATCTGAATGAAAGCAAAAAAGGGACAGGGAAACGATTTGAATTACCTATTGTTGATATAATGTGGGAAGGCCAAAAGACATTTCTTCGTAATTTCTTAGATTTTCCGAAGGCACTTCGCCGTGATCCAGAAAAAATTCTTCAATATCTCTCTAAAGAGTTTGCCGTTCCTGCAGAACGAATGGGTGAAAAAGCAATATTTGTTGGAAAACGAGATCCAGCAGATTTTTCACGTTTATTTAAAATTTATTTTAAAGATTATGTTGAATGTCCTACTTGTAAAAGTCCTGATACCAAGATAGAAAAAGAAAAAAGAATTTCATTTTTAATTTGTGAAGCCTGTGGTGCTAAATCCCCATTGATAGGAAAATATGCATAATGTTATTTTCTGTACGTGTTACAAATCGTCAAAATAATTTGCTGTTAAACATATGTGATTCTTCTTTACTTGGGAAAAAAATTGTTGATGATAAAATTACAATAAATATCAGTAAAAGCTATTACTGTGAACGTCTTGTAGAAAAAGAAGAAGCTCAAAATCTTTTAAAAAAATGTTCTTCAATTAACATGGTTGGAAAAGAAACAATTTCTCTATCAGTTAGTTTAGGAATTGGTTCACATCAAGCAATCAAAGAAATTGATGGTGTTCCTTTTCTACTCATTTTCAAAATGTAAAGCATCACAATTATATACAAAAAATTTCTATTCATGTCATGAAAATAAAAATATTAAATAAAAAAATAATAAAATTAGAGGCAGGTTTACCAACTAACTATTGTACAATTTCATTATCTGAAAAAAAAATTGTTATTTCACAAAGGATTTCAAAATATATGATAAAAAAAATTTACCTCGTATAAGATTAGAAACATGGCTTTTGATAATCTAAATGAAGAAGTTGAATCAAAATTTGAAAATAAACTAGCTGAAAAATTAAAACGAAAGAAACTCTTTGATGGTTTTAAGAAAAACAAAGTTGTCAACGAAGTTCTAGATAAACTAACAGTAATGGAATTATATAATTTGATTAAATCAAATGTTGTATTATACATGAATGGAGTTGTAAAAGCTGGAAAAGAATCGGTAGTCTTTTGGGCAAAAGGTGAAAATGATGAAGATCTGGCATTAAAAGTATATCTTGTATCTACATCAAATTTTAAAAAACGCATTCAGTATATTGTAGGAGACCCCCGTTTTTCTAGAATAAAAAAAGGAACAAAAAATTTGGTCTATATTTGGGCACAAAAAGAATTCAGAAATTTATCGCTATGTATTAAAAAAGGCATACCAGTAGTAAAACCCCTACATGTTTCTAAGAATATTCTTGTTATGGAGTTTATAGGTAAAGATGGAATTCCTACGAAAACACTTTTGGAATCGCAGATAGATCAACACGATTACGAATCTTCAATATCACTAATCAAAATGTTATACAATAAAGCAAAATTAGTACATGCAGATTTTTCTGAATATAATATTTTTAAAACTGATAAGGGCTTGATACTTTTTGATCTTGGTTCTGCTGTAGATCTAAATCATCCAAATTCAAACGATTTTCTTAAAAGAGACATTAATAATATCACAAAATTCTTTGTAAAACGAGGCCTAACAGTTGAACACCCCTCTGATGTATTGCGGAATGTTACTAAATGAGTTTTGAAAAATTAATTCGAATTCCAGCAGATAGGATTGGTGTCCTTATTGGAAAATCTGGTCAAATGAAGTTAAAAATTGAACAAGCTTGTTCTGTGAAATTAGAAATCAATAGTGAAACTGGAGAAACAAAGATCAGTGGAATTGGAAAAATTGATGATATTCAACCATTTAAGGCAATGGAAATTGTAATGGCAATTGGTAGAGGTTTTTCCCCAGAGAATGCAATGCGATTACTAAAAGATGAAAATGCATTACATGTAATTGATTTGAGAGAATTTGTAGGAAAATCTCCTGCACAAGTTGAAAGGATAAAAGGGAGAATTATTGGAGAAGGTGGTAAGGCGAGGACTACTATGGAAAACCTAAGTGGAACAAACATTTCTGTTTATGGTAGAACTGTTTCAATTATTGGTTCACCAACACAACTTAAACTTGCAGTTGCTGCAATAACTTCTCTTTCAGGAGGAAGTATGCATGGTTCAGTTTATAGTAAACTAGAGTCAGCAAGGAGACGAAACAAACTAGAAAAATTACAACTGTGGGAAAATCAAAATGTCTTCTAACGATTCTTTTATTCAAATATCCCCAAGCGAATTTTTTTATAAAAATCGT
>Ga0209997_10000178_pt1 | contig 19941 bp, 14 predicted proteins | sample CR04metaG_FD_182079 | JGI IMG/M metagenome (GOLD analysis project Ga0209997, IMG submission 182079) | Deep subsurface microbial communities from Mariana Trench to uncover new lineages of life (NeLLi) - CR04 metaG (SPAdes) (version 2) | ecosystem: Environmental > Aquatic > Marine > Ocean trench...
TACCGGATGGCTATGGTCTGCTGATGTTGGGCAAAATGCCTGGGAAGAAATTGATATTATCGAAAGCGGAAAAAATTATGGCTGGCGCTGTTATGAAGGAACCCACGCATTCAATACAAGCGGGTGCAACTATCCAGAATACATTGATCCTGTTTGGGAATACAGCCACTCGTTGGGATGTTCCGTAACAGGCGGCTATGTTTACCGTGGGCCAACCGTGCCGGAACTTACGGGAAAATATATTTATGCCGACTATTGCACAAGAACAGTTTGGTCACTCGAATACGATGGTATTTCACCACCTGATAACCAAACACTATTAACTGCCCCCGGTTCAGTTGTATCTTTTGGAATTGATGAAAATAATGAATTGTATGTTGTTACATTTAGTCCGGATAGAATTTATCGTTTCACTCCAACAGTGCCATTAATTGCCCCTACAGGTTTAGATGGTATAGCAAGCATTACACTGGGAATTCCTCCACAGGTTATCGTCGATCTATGGTGGAATGATAATTCGAATAATGAAGATGGATTTATTATTGAAAGAAAAAAAGATGATGGTGATTTTATGTTTGTTGGCACCTCTGCTGAGAATGATGCTTTTTTCTTAGATGAAAATGTAATAGATACAACCACTTATACATACAGAGTAAAAGCTTATAATGCAACAGATTCTTCCACATACAGCAATGAATTTACTGTTACAACACCACTAAGAACAGTTGAAGCGCCTACTGATCTCGTTGCAAACGCGACCGGACCAAATGAAATCGAGTTAAGCTGGGTAGATAATGATTCCCAAGAAGAGGGATATAAAATAGAAAGGAAAACCGGTGCACAAGGAAGTTATTCCGTTATAGATTCACTCGGCGAAAACACAGAAAGTTACACTGATCAGTCGGTTAATGAAAACACTTTATATTATTACAGGGTATTCGCATTTATAGAACAAGTTGTATCTGATTATAGTAATGAAGATTCGGCGAAAACACCTAATCCAACAGGAATTGAAGATTCACAGATCCCGACTGAATATAAACTTGAACAGAACTATCCGAATCCCTTTAATCCGAGTACCAGGATACAGTTCAGCATATCTGAAACAAGTAATGTTAATATCAGAATTTATAACTCGCTTGGTAAAACAATAGAAACGGTTTCCAGTGGTGTTATGCCGGCTGGAGGATATGAGCATACATGGATTGCTAACGGTTATGCATCCGGTATTTATTATTTGAAGATGACAGCTGAATCAATTAATTCGGATAAGGCTTATTCGAATGTTATTAAGATGATTTTATTAAAATGATCATTGCTATTAGTTATGCCAAATCTTAAAGATTTGGTATAACTATACAACTTTTAAAAATTGTGATACGGCATCAGCACAATTCTCGCCATCTATTCCGGCGGAAACAATTCCACCTGCATAACCCGCACCCTCACCCGATGGAAACAGCCCTTTTATATCTTCGTGCATTAAAGAAATTTTATTTCGCGGAATTCTGATAGGTGAACTTGTTCTGGTTTCAGCAGCAACAATCTGTGCCTCTTCAGTGTAATAACCTTTCATTTTTTTATTAAATATAAACAACGCCTTTTTAATTCGTTGCGTAATGTAAGACGGCAATTCAGTATCCAGTCTGACTGAGGTTAAGCTGGGAATGTATGATGTACCCGGAAGCTGCTGAGAATATTTACCTTCAACAAAATCAGTTACTCTTTGTGCGGGTGCCGATTGGCTGTTGTTTGCAAGTTTAAATGCAAGATGTTCAATCTCCTGCTGTAATTTAAGCCCGTTGAACGGGTATTGATCATTATATATTTCCCAATCATTTTCTCCAACACTAACTACTATCCCTGAATTTGCAAAGGGTGAATCTCTCCGGGATAACGACATTCCGTTTACAACAATCTCTTCCGGTGACGTTGCTGCTGGAACAATAATTCCGCCCGGACACATACAAAACGAGTACACTCCCCTTCCCTCAATATTACACGATAAGTTGTAAGTTGCCGCAGGAAGATTTTCAGACTTATTTTTTGTGTGATATTGTATTTCATTTATCAACGGCTGCGGATGTTCTATTCTTACACCCATCGCAAACGGTTTTGGTTCGATTTTTATATTAAGCTTATGTAATAAATAATATATATCTCTTGCAGAATGACCTGCTGCCAATATTACAGCATCACCCATAATTTCTTTTTCATCATTAACAATTACACCTTTTATTTCAGCCCTAACAATTATGAGATTTGTAACCTTTGAGTTAAAATAAATTTCGCCTCCATTGTCAATTATAGTCTGCCGGATGTTTGAAACAACTTTAGGAAGAATGTTTGAGCCGATATGCGGATGGGAATCAATCAAAATATCTTTGCCTGCCCCGTGCTGCACAAATATTTCTAAAACTTTATTAACATTACCTCTTTTATTCGAGCGTGTGTATAATTTTCCATCACTATACGCTCCCGCACCACCTTCTCCGAAACAATAATTGGAATCGGGGTTAACAATATGTTCTTGCTGTAATGCACGAATATCTCTTCTTCTTGTTTGAACATCTTTCCCACGTTCAATAATAATAGGTTTAATTCCCAACTCAATTAACCGTAGGGCAGCAAACATTCCAGCCGGACCAAAACCGATGATTAAAACTTTTTTCTTACTGCTAACAGGAATGTAATTGAATTTTTCAATGCTTTCTTTTGGTTTCTCGCCAATATAAACTTCAATTGCAAGTCTGTAAACCGGCTGCTTTCTAGCATCAAGTGATCGGCGAATTATTTTGATGGATGATATTTTATTAGACGTGAGTTTTAATTTCTTCGCAGCTTTATTAATGATATAAATGTTATCATTAATAAATTTTGGGAGGATGTTTATTTCAATCTTGTGTTTCATAGTGTCCTCTGTTTATGAGGAAAAGAAGTTTATTTTTATAAAAAGGAATACAAATTACCCCATTTATAAATATGGCTTGATTAGCGCTCATATGGAGCTTAAAGTTTTTTCCTGTTTTTTTGAATATCGAACACCGATTAACGATTTTAGAATTTTGAAGTGTTGGATTTAAATCTTAAATCATTATTCGTTAATCGATATTCGTCATTCAATTTAAATCAACAAATCCAGGCATAGCCAAAAGAATATTACAACCTTCAAAAAAGGTGGAATTCCAGGAAATATTAAAACAATCCTTTTGTAAAGCCGCCATCAACCGGTATGGTATTGCCAGTAACATAGCTTGCCTGTTTTGATGCCATGAACAAAACTACAGATGCTATTTCTTCTGGTCTGCCGAGACGATTAATGGGAACCCGCTTTGCCATTTCCACAAGAATTTCTTCGTGAGATTTGCCTTTTTCTTTTGCTTCAATTACTGCAAGCTCATAAAGCCGGTTAGTTAAGGTAAGTCCCGGTGCAACATTATTAACTGTAATATTATGCTTTGCCACTTCATTACTTAACGATTTAGCGAATCCTGTAACTCCCGCTCGTAGTGAGTTTGAAAGCATTAAATTATCCACCGGCTGCTTAACTGAAATAGAAGTAATATTAATTATTCTACCCCACTTATTTTTTACCATTTGCGGAATTACTAAATTTGAAAATCTTACTACACTCATAAGTACCTGTTGATAGGCATGATTCCAATCATTTTCATCCAGTTCTAAAAAATATCCGGGCACAGGACCACCGCAGTTATTAACAAGAATATCCACTGACCCATATTCCTTTTTAACAGCTTCGAAGGTATTGAGGATATCAGAACTTTTATTAAGATCGCAAATACACCAAAGCGGATCGACATCATACTTCTCCCTTAATTCTTTGGCTGTTTCTATTAAATCATCTTTTGTTCGCGAACAAATAGCAACGTTACATCCTTCGGATGCAAGGGCTCCTGCCACTGCTTTTCCTATTCCCATACTTGCTGCAGTTATTAAAGCTGTCTTTCCTTTTAAACCTAAGTTCATATTTACCTCAAGCAGAAAATAATATTTCGTACTTAATATTTTGTAATAATGTGATAATTATTAATCTTATTAATTACTTTCGGAAACAATTTTACTTGTATCCATAGCAATAACAAGTTCCTCATTAGTAGGTATGCGCAGAACTTTTACTTTAGATGTATCTGTAGAAATTATTTCTTGGTTATCTTCATTCTTCTGCTTGTCAATATTGAGCCCAAAAAAATCAAGATCTTTACAAACCTCAGCTCTGACTTCCACGGCATTCTCACCAATGCCCCCGGTAAACACAAAAGCATCAACCCCGCCCATTGCAGCAGCATACGCACCAAAATATTTTTTAATTCGATAAGTGAAAATTTCAAAAGCGTAGGTGGCACGTTTATGGTCATCTTTTACAGCTGCCAATACTTCTCTCATATCACTGCTTTCACCACTAATTCCAATCAAACCACTGTGTTTATTTAGTAAAGTCGCAGCTTCATTTAATGATAATCCCTCTTTTCCCATAATGTATAGTATTACAGAGGGATCAAGATCACCACTTCGCGAACCCATTAATAATCCTTCAAGCGGTGTGAATCCCATTGTAGTGTCAATCGACTGCCCATACTTTATAGCAGCCATACTGCAGCCATTGCCGAGGTGAGCAGTAATTAATCTAAGGTCTTCTAATTTTTTCCCCATAATTTCAGCAGCCCGATGAGATACATATAAATGAGAAGTACCATGAAATCCGTAACGTCTTATTTGATATTTTTTATAAAGTTCGTATGGAATGCCGTAAAGAAATGCCTTCGGTGGCATTTTGACATGAAACGCTGTATCAAAAACTCCAACCATTGGAATTCCGGGTAAAATCTTTTTGCACGCCTGAATACCTTTAATGTTTGGCGGATTATGTAAAGGAGCTAACTCAATATTATCTTGGAGAACACTGATAACTTCATTATCAATCAATACAGAATTAGAAAATGTTTCACCGCCGTGAACCACTCGGTGACCAACTGCTTCGATATCTTTTTTATCATCAATCACTCCATGATTTTTACTCAGTATAACCCCAAGCACGTATTCAATCGCCATGGTATGATCAAGTATCTCACCGGCAATTTTTATTTTGTCGCCGTCATATCTTTCATGCGTAAGTACAGCGCCAGCCATCCCTATTCTATCAATTAAACCTTTTGCAAGAGCGGTTTTTGTTTCTGTATCAATAAATTGATATTTAATTGATGAGCTTCCGCAGTTAAGAACTAATACTTTCATTTAATTTTCTCAATAATCTTAAAACAGAAATTTTAATTAATGATATTTCCATGTTCATCATATTTGTAAAATCCTTCGCCGGATTTTTTACCAAGTTTTCTTTCCCTAACCAGCTTTCTTAAAATAGGGCAAGCCCTGTATCTTGGTTCGCCGAGAGTTTTCCACAAAGTTTCCATCCATGTAAGCACTTCATCAAGTCCCATCATATCAGCCATTTCCAAAGGTCCGTATTGAAAGTTGTAACCGAGTTTCATTGCAGTATCGATATCTTTTGCAGTCGCAATGCCTTCTAATAAAATATGCATTGCTTCATTCAACAGGGGGACTATGGCTCTTGTAGTCACAAACCCGGGATATTCGTAAACTTCCACAGGTGTTTTTCTTATCTCTTTTACAAAAGTCTTTATAGTATCAACCGTATCGTTTGAAGTGTGAAGACATTTAACAACTTCCACAACAGGAATTTTTGGAACGGGAGAAAGAAAGTGGAGTCCGATTACTTTTTCAGGTCTGTTTGTAGCTTCGGCAAGCTTTGTTAAACTTAATGTTGAAGTTATTGATATTAAAATGCAGTCATCATTTGCAAGTTTATCAACACTGCGAAAAATTTTCAACTTTAAATCGAAATCTTCTGTTACTGCCTCAATAACCAGATCACATTCTTTAATATGATCCATATTTGTTTCCCAATCTATTCGACTAAAAATACTTTTTTTATCCGAATTTGTCATCGCCCACCTTTTAATTTCGTTATCAATAAATTCTGAAAGAGAATTTTTTGCTGAATCAATAGATTTATCATCCTGTTCAATAATCAATACATCAATATTGGCTTCTGCAATGGTCTGTGCAATCCCCTGCCCCATAATTCCTGCGCCTATTATAGCGACTTTTGAAATTATACCTTTTTCTTCAGGAACACGGGTTCGCTCGAGTAAATCTTCTAATCTTAAATTTTCTTCTTGCATAATTTTTTGATATACTTTTTAATTTAGTATCGATTTTATAAGCGCAATAAAATGTTAAATAATTATCAGGAGGAACAACTTTTGTCTAAAATTAAAAATCTTTTCTTCTGAATAAAAAAACAGAAAAAACGAGTGTGGAAATTAGGAATAAAAAAGATGTTATAATAGGTTGAAAATTTGTTATACCATTCCCCATTGCCAGGTCATTCATTATCATACCCATTAGTTCAGCAGTTTGCGGCACCATATAGTAAAACCCATCCAATATTGTGTCAACTATTTCGCTTGTAACAAATTCATTTAATTTTTCTTTGTACCATAAAAGTAACGGACTGATAATGAGAAAAATAAGATATGCAATCATCATTCCGAGTATGGAATTTTTTGTGATAACACCGAACAGTAAAATAAGTGCATATAACACTGCGAATGCAAAAGTAATAACGAAAGCGAGTGTTAAAAACGATGCATCCCAATAACTAAATTTAATTGAGATTATTAACCAAACACCAAATACAAACAAGAAAATATTCAGGAATACGAATAGCACAACTCCAAAATATTTTCCTAATAGAAGCTGTGCTCTTGAAATTGGTTTAGATAATAATAGATCGATGTTTCCCTTTTCAAGCATAACAGGAATAAAACTTGCACTTGAAAAGATTGCAAGCAGCAATCCTAGATTTGCAAGCGGATTAATAATTAGCAATTCCAACGAACTTACAATTTCCCGCATCATAATATTTTGCCCAGATTGGTTAGCCACTGATGTGAGTGTAGTTAAATCCGCAAGCCAGAAAAAAAGGAGGGTAACCACTAAAATAAATAAGATAATCGATCCGAAAGAAATAAAAACTTTTCTTGCTAAAGCTTCTCTTATGGTAAACTGAATTATTTGAAAAATGTTGTTCATTCATTGCCCCCTTTTTCTTCCTGGTTGATGAGAGAGATGAACATCTCTTCCAGCGTATTTTTCTGAAGAACAATTTCTTTTATCAATATACTATCACCTCTCAGTTTATCAACGAGAATATTCATCGTTCTAATATCATCAACTTTTACCGCATACGATCCATCATGATTCTTTGTGATTATCAAATTATCATAGGCATACTTACTCAGCCCAGGTAATTCATCACCAAGGGTTAATTTATATTCTTCTTTTCGTTCTGTTAACTCTTTAACTGTTCCTTCTCTTAGTAACTTACCTTTATTTAGTATCCCCACCCTGTCAGTAATTAATTCTACTTCAGATAAAAGATGACTGTTGAGGAAAATCGTTTTTGAACGGCTCTTTAATTCCAAAAGTATATCTCTAATTTCTTTTCTGCCTATAGGATCAACACCGTCGGTCGGCTCATCAAGAAAGATCAATTCCGGATCGTTGATCAATGACTGTGCTAAACCCAAACGCTGCATCATTCCTTTGGAGTAAGTTTTAACTTTTGCCTTTTTCCATTTTGAGAGGTTTACTAATTCAAGTAGTTCGTCAATTCTTTTATCTAATGTTATTCCGTTTAATCCGCTTAATTTCCCGAAGAATTTTAAAACGTCTCCGCCTGTTAAATAGGGAGGATATTTGTGATCTTCAGGCAGATAACCAATTCGTTTTTTCAACTTGTAGTTACCTATATCCTCATCCATCAGCTTAGCGGAACCTAAAGAAGGATATATAATCTGAAGAAGAAGTTTAACAAGTGTTGTTTTACCAGCTCCGTTCGGACCGAGTAAACCAAATATGGTTCCTTTGTCTATCACAAGGTCAAGTTCATTCAGTGCATTAACTTTCTTCTTGCCAAAAGATGATGTATAAACTTTAGATAATGAGTTTGTTTCTATAGCTATCATTAATTAATACTAGTTTAAATTATTGCAATATTTTAGTTCTACTGTTCATGATCTCTCACTAAGGTCAGATGGATCTCGTCGCGACCTGCCTGCGGAAGGCAGGTTCATCGGGATTCATTTCATCAATACTATTTTTTTCATTTCACGAACCGACTTCTGTCCATTCAACTCCTCTACTTCGAAAGAATAAAAATAAATACCCGAAGCAAACCTGCTGGCATCCCAAACTATTTTATAAGTCCCCTGCTGCTGCAATGATGATACAAGCTTTGCTATTTCCTGCCCGACCGAATTATAAATTGATAATCTCACATTACTTTCCGACGGTAGTGAATACTCGATAGTTGTAACAGGGTTAAACGGATTAGGGTAATTCTGAGAAACATAAAATTCCTCAGGAATGAAAGCCACATCTACATAAACCTGCTTGGAATAATCGTACGTTCCGTCATAATCAATTTGCTTTAACCGGTACAGTATTTTCCCTTCATAAGCCAGGAAAGAATAATCATCAATAAACTGGTATGATTGAATTTCGGTTGTTGTACCTTTTCCATTAACAAATCCTAATGTTATCCAATCCTGATTTTTTAATTTTCTTTCAATCTCAAAACCAAAATTATTTGTCTCTGTAGCTGTCTCCCAATTTAGAATTACTTTGTTTAAATCCTTAACAGCCGTAAATGATTCTAATTCAACTGGAATAGTAAGATCTATAAACGCTTCATACACTCCTCTTCCATGGGTGCCTGCTCTAAGCATTTTGGTAGTTGGAGAATAATCAAAATCCATTATTACAGTATTCGGCAATCCATCACTCAATTCTACCCATTTAATACCGTTATCTTGTGTTATAAAAATACCAATATCGGTTGCAGCAAAATATGTGTTTGGATGAACATCATCTTCATCATAAATAAAAACATCATTCACAGGTGAATCCGGTAAATCGCCGTGAATATCCTTCCACGAATTTCCCATATCTGTTGTTTTAAAAACTTTGGAGGTTCCAAAACCTGAAAATGTAATAAGTGCTATCTCTTCCCTCCGTGGATGTATATGAACTGAAGTGATAGTTTTGTTTGGGAGACCATTAGTTTTATTTACCCAGGTAATTCCACCATCTATTGAATGAAAAACATTGCTGCTCGATGTTGCATACATTATAGCAGGATTTGAGTTGCTGATAGCCATCTCTCTTACGGAACTATTGCCATTAACATTACCCGAAATTGCCATCCATAAACCACCATTATTAGTCGAGCGATAAACCCTTTGCCGTGCAACGTAAAATGTACCTGATGTATTTGGATGTGTTATTATCGGTGCAACCCACGCGACATTTTCACTTGTATTTATTCCCCCCATTGCCGACGACCAGGAGCTTCCACCGTTGGAAGTTCGGAAGAGACCGCCATTTTGCGTCTCACCAATTATGTAATTTGGATCGAACGGATTGAACGCAACTTCACCTCCATCTCCACCATAAGCTGCTGCCCAATTCAGTGAAGAGAAGGTCTGCTGTGTACCGTTATCCTGTGTACCGCCTAAAATTCTGCTCGGATTAAAAGGGCTTGCTGCAATTCTATAAAACTGTGTAAGTGTTAACCCCTGATTTAAATTTGTGAAGCTATCACCATTATCTGTTGTCTTCCATATACCTCCATCATTGCAGGCAAAAAATGTATTTTCATCTGTTGGATGGAAGAATAAATAATGCTGATCAACATGAACCGATCCTCCGGCATATCCATTGGTGATATTGCTAAAATTAATACCGTCCGTCGTTCTGAATACGTCTATTGTACCAACATATGCAACTTTGGGATTTTGGGGATTCACTATGCAATAAAGGTCATACCAGGCTTGGTGATCTAAATTCCGAAAATTTGAGGTGGTGGGAAGTTCAGACCAGTTCTCACCATAATTATTAGATTTAAATAATCGCACTACATTTGAACCGTAAACAGCCGCATACATAGTATTTGGCGATGACAAGCAGAGATCGAAATGAGTTCTTGATCCTGAAATCAAACCTGAGCCAAATGATTGAAATGTAACACCTCCATCAGTTGATCTACGTAAACCGATACCTGATCCAACGGCAAAAGCCGTATCTCCTGTCGGTGAGAAAATTATGTCATCAGTTCTACCTGCTACTAACTGAGTCCAATTAACACCGCTATTTGTGCTTCTGTATAAACCCCTTGAACCCAATGCTGCAATTAATTCCTGAGGATGATGTGGGCGAATCTTAAGCCTTGAGAAATAAGTTGAATAAGGCAATCCGCTTGTTATGTTTACCCAGCTGTTCCCGGCATTAGTAGATTTTAGCAGACCCCGCCCATAATAAGAGGCACCGCTGTAAGTTGCTTCACCTGTTCCAGCATAAATAATGTTAGTGTTCGTTGGATCAATTGCAATTGAACCCATAGCGAGTGATAATTCATTATCGGTTAAAGGTTCCCAGTTTACTCCACCGTCAGTCGATTTCCAAACACCTCCGTTTGCTGGACCAACGTAAATAATATCCGGATTTGAAGGATCGAATGCTCCTGTTACAATTCTTGAAGATATATTTCCATAATTGAAATAAGTACCGGGCGTTGGACCGAGGCTGACCCAATTAAAACTCAAAAGCAAATTAATGTTTTGCTGCCTAAGTTCATCCCTCTGCCGAATAGCATTTCCATAAGCATTTTCAGGAATGATGCCCTCTGGGTATGCCCTTTGTTCAAAGAACCATCTCTCGCGCACAAACGGTTTGCTTTGTTGAAGAGTTTCCGGTGCGTTACCGTAAACTGAATTCTCAATTAACTGATCAGTGTATTTTACCTGCGCTAATAGAATCGATTGAAAGAAAAAAGAAAAAACAATTATGGCTAAATTTTTCATAATTTTTCCCCTATGGAAATAAATATTTGTAAGATAGTTGATTGATTTATTTTTTTTGTGTTTTTTTATATTTCAAAATCATTAGCACTTATTTCTCTATTTTTAAAAAGCTTATATAGAATGATATTTAAACATAACTCTGCAAAAGAATAGATTCAACTTGATTTCAGGTAACTAATGTACGATTTACATACAGCTCTGAATAAATACTTTGGTCATACTGAATTCCGTTACGGACAGGATGAAATAATCTCATCAATTCTTAACGGCGAGCAGGTTATTGCAGTACTTCCAACCGGTGCCGGAAAATCATTATGCTATCAGCTGCCTGCGCTTATCTCTGAAAATTTTTCAATCGTAATCTCACCACTTATTGCACTAATGAAGGACCAGGTAGATAATCTTAATAAAGAGAATGAAGTGGCTGCGTTTATAAACAGTACTATGGACTTTATTGAAGCTGAAGAAGTTCTTCAAAAAATATCTTACGGAAAAATAAAACTTCTTTACGTTGCTCCTGAACGATTGGACAGTATAAAATTTGCCGATCGAATAGTCAGTTTAAATCCTAATTTTCTTTTTGTTGATGAAGCACATTGCATCAGCGAGTGGGGTCATAATTTCAGACCAAGCTTTACAAAAATAAGTGAGTTTATAAATTTCTGCTCAATTAAAAATGTTTCCGCATTTACTGCTACTGCAACACCCGAAGTAGTAAAAGATATAGGCATTCAATTAAATTTTAAAAATCCTAAAATATTTGTAAAAGGATTTGAAAGAGAAAACCTACATCTAAATGTTCACCTTAATGTTAATAAAAACAGAAAATGCCAGGAACTTTTATCTGTTATTAATGGTTCCGCTATAATTTATACTTCATCCAGAAAAAAAGCTGAAGAGGCAGCAGAATTTTTAAAGATGAGGGGATTTAACTGCGGTTATTATCATGCCGGGTTAAACGCAATTGAAAGAAGAAGAGTACAAGAAGATTTTATCAATGATGAGTTAAGAGTGATTTGTGCCACAAACGCATTCGGTATGGGGATTGATAAAAAAGATATCAGATTGATCATTCATTATAATATGCCCGGCTCGATAGAAAATTATTACCAGGAAATAGGCAGAGCAGGAAGAGATAATAAAGATTCGCATATACATCTGTTGTATGTAGATAATGATATAAACATTCAAAATTATTTTATTTCAAATTCACATCCTACTAAAGAACTGATACAAAATATTTATAATGCAATTAACGATTTCAACCAGATTGAAATTGGAAGCCAGCCGGAACATGAATTAATTATTGATCTTGAATACATCTCAAACTATACAGGAAGTTCCATCAGCAGGGGTTTGCTGCACTCTTCACTTAAATTTTTAGAAGCAGCAGGTTATTTAAAACCTATTTCTGAATTTGAAAAAAAAGATACTATCCAAATTTTAATGAGCCGGAATAGAATTGAAGAATTTGTTAAAAGAACATCAAATGCAGAAATCAAAAACAGTTTATTAATTCTTCTACGCGAATTCGGCAGCGAACTTTTTACCGAACGCAAACGGGTTTCAATAGCAAAATTATCAAAGTTGTTAGGTATTTCAGAAGATACGCTATTTGATTCGTTGATAACACTCGATAACCTTGGTGTTATATCATTCCGCCCTTCTATTGGAAAGGAAACAATTTATCTTACCGCACAACGAGTTGAAAAGGAACGGCTTAAACTTAATTACAAAAAAATAAACGAGAGTTATCTAAACTCAAAACAAAAGTTAGATAGGATGATTGATTACGCTTTCACAAATGACTGCCGTTTTAAGTTTATTCTCGGTTATTTTGGTGAAAATATTGATAGCTACAAATGTGGAAAATGTGATATCTGTACCGCGAGTGACAGGATATCCGATACAACTTCCGATTATTTATCAGAAATGATTTTAAAGATCCTTGCAGAAGCTGATAACTCACTCCCAGAAAAATCAATAATAAATATTCTTAAAGGTGAAAGAGAAAAGGAAAGTTTTGCAGATTTCGAGAGTTTTGGTGCAGCGGTAAATTATGATAAAAGCGAAATCAAAATAATTTTCCAACATCTTATCTCCAAAAAGCTTGTAACACGAATGGAAGGTAAAAACCGATACCATGAGATTACTAACCTAGGTTTAACAAAGGTTGATGATATTTTTGCACCGGTTCAAAAAACCGATGATTATGAGAAAGACCTTGAGTTATATCATATTCTGAGGGCAATAAGAAAAAAAACATCAGAAAAATTTATGCAAACGCAATACCTACTTTGCCCGGATGATGTATTGCGAAGTGTAGCAAAAAACAAACCGCTGACTAAAACAGAGCTATTGAATATTCCTTCATTCAATAATCGCATGTTCAATAAAATAGGCGAAGATTTTCTTGAAGCTATTAAAAATTATACTGAAAAAAATAAAGAAGTGAAACGCAAAGGCGATGTTCCTTCATCTATTAAAGAAACATATAAATTATTGCTAAAAAATTACAGCTTAAAGGAGATTGCACAGTTACGAAAATTAACTGAGCCGGTAGTTTCAATGCAGATAGAAACCATTCTTGAATACTATCCGCAATGTAAGATTGATTTTCTTTTTGATTCGGATTCTTATAATAAAATTGTTGATGAGCTAAAGAAAGGATATTCTGCATTAAAAGAATTGAAAGAACGGCTACCTGTTAAAATTTCTTATGCACAAATTAGAATCGCAGTTGCGAAGAACAAGGTCATTCCTCCTCAGTAGCTTTTAATTCCTCGACTTGCTTTATTGCCCCTTCAAAAAAAATTTCCCATTTAGCCGGATCATAATTATAATATTCTACTGTTTTTGTGAAGAGGGAATCGGTTACATTATACTTTTGTAGTATTAATGTTTTTAATGAATCATTAGATATAGAGTTATCAGCAAGAGTATCCTGCGCAATCAAAATATCTATATATATTTTTATAAACTTATCTTCAGGAATAATATCGTCTTTTGAACAACTATAAATAAATGCAGATAGCAAGAAGATAATTGTGATATTTTTAGTTTCAGCTAACAAGTTCAATTCATCTTTTTACTTGCTTCAAAAAGAATTTTCTTTTCTTTTTCAGTTAAATTCTCGTAACCAGACTGACTTATTTTATCAAGTATCCGGTCAATCTCTTCCTGGGATACTTTCTCATCCATTTTACCATCAATATCATAGAACTTAGCATCTTCAACATTATCTTTACCTATATTAAAGTTTTTACCAAAATTTTTAAACGGATTAGTAAAACTGCTTCCGGACGAGTAGTATCTCGAGCCCATTAATTTTCTCTTAACGGGTGATTCAATTGACTTATCGAACATAATAAAAAGAAAGCCGGCTAGTGCACCACCAAGATGAGCTAAATGTGCAACGTTGCTTCCAGCACTATCTACCAGTAAAAATTCCAATATGACTAAAAAGCCAATTAAGTATTTAGCCCGCACTGGAATTAAGAAGTAAAGATAAATTTTTCTATCAGGGAAAAGCATTCCAAAAGCGATTAGCACACCATAAACAGCACCCGAAGCACCTATAGTAACTGCAGCACTTCCCCCTAATAACGGTGTGAAGAAAAGCTGTAACATTCCGGCAGCAAAACCTGTAATAAGATAGTAAGAAAGAAATTTTTTCGAACCCCATAAATTTTCTATCTCCATACCGAACATCCATAATGCAAACATATTAAAAAGAATATGACCAAAACTTCCGTGCATGAACATATAAGTAAATAACTGCCAAACCTGAAAATTAAATGCCTGACCAGCTGCGTCAACACCTGAAAGTGGATTAAGAGCAAACCATCTGTTTAAAATATACCATCCCGGTAGTCCTCCAATAACCACTTCAGCCAATATAATTTGGATGAAGTAAATCACTCCATTAATTATTAGCAGGTTTTTTATAATCGGTGGGAAAACACTAAATCCGCCAAATCCTCTTGGTTTATAATATCCGTTCAAAGTATGTTCCTTAATAAATATTTAGACATCATTTAAAGCTGCAACTCCCGGAAGAATTTTTCCTTCAAGAAATTCGAGTGAAGCGCCGCCGCCTGTTGAAACGTGAGATACTTTATCTTCCAATCCTGCTTTACTTATTGCAGCAGCGGAATCGCCGCCGCCAACAACTGTTACTGAACCGTTTTCAGTTGCTTTAACAAGTGCCTGTGCAATTGCAAAAGTTCCTTTAGCAAAATTATCCATCTCGAACACTCCCATCGGACCGTTCCAAACAATTGTTTTAGATTTCAACAATTCATCTCTAAACAATTTAATTGTTTCAGGTCCTATATCCAATCCCATTTTGTTAGCAGGAATATTTTCCACAGAAACGGTCTCAAATGGTGACTCGTTACTAAACTCTTCCGTAACAACAACATCAACCGGAAGTAATAATTTAGCTTTAGAATTTTTTAGCTTTGCAAGAATATCTTTTGCCATTTCCAGTTTCTCTTCTTCTAATAAAGATTTCCCTATCTCTTTACCTTGCGCTTTTAAAAATGTAAACGCCATTCCTCCGCCAACAATAAGAGTATCAACTTTATCCATTAAATTACTGATAACATCTATCTTTCCTGAGATCTTTGCTCCACCAAGAATAGCACAATATGGTCTTTCAGGATTTGCTAATGCGCTTCCAAGATAATCAATCTCATTTTCCATCAGATACCCTGCAGCACAAGTTTCTATGAATTTTGTAACTCCTTCTGTGGAAGCATGAGCCCGATGAGCACTTCCGAATGCATCGTTGATATAAACATCACCAGGTTGTGCAAGCTGCTCTGCAAATTCGGGATCGTTTTTTGTTTCGCCTTTATGAAATCGAACATTTTCGAGAAGCAATACATCTCCAGGCTTCATTGAATTTACTGTATTCATAACTGATTCACCAATACAATCATCAATAAACAAAACCTCCTTATCGAGCAATTCTCCTAATCTTACAGCAACAGGTTTTAAACTGAACTCCGGTTTTCTTTCACCTTTCGGTCTTCCAAGATGGCTCATTAATATTACTTTGCCGCCATCACTAATAATTTTATTAATAGTTGGAAGAGAAGCTTTGATCCTGATATCATTTGTAATATTTTGGTGTGCATCAAGCGGAACGTTGAAATCCACTCTAACCAAAACTCTTTTATCTTTCAGATCAACATTATCAATTGTTAGTTTTTTCATTTTATAATTCCAAGATTAATACTTCCCATAATCCCGATATCAACAATAATATTAATTACTGGGAAGGGAAAACTTGCTATTCAATAAGAAGAAATTTAATCGCTGTTACGCTTAATCGATTATGTTATTACCTTGTAAAAGCGAATAACATAATAGATTAAATCACTACCCAAATTAAATAATTAAGCAATTTTTTTAATCAGATCAACAACTCTGCAGGAATATCCGTATTCGTTATCATACCATCCAACAACTTTTACAAAATTACCATTTGCCATTGTTAAAAGTGAATCAAATATATTTGAATGCGGATTACCAATTATATCGGCAGATACAATGGGATCCTCAGTATATTCGAGTATACCTTTCATCGGACCATTAGCAGCTTCCCTAAATGCAGCATTTACTTCTTCGACTGTAACTACTTTTTTCAATGTAGCAACTAAATCAGTAATAGAACCATCCGGTGTAGGAACTCTTAATGCAAATCCATCAAGCATTCCGTGTAATTCGGGTATAACTTTACCAACTGCTTTTGCAGCACCGGTGGAAGTAGGAATAATTGAAACTGCAGCAGCCCTTGCTCTTCTGAGATCGCTATGAGGAAGATCTAAGAGTTTCTGATCGTTTGTATATGAGTGAACAGTTGTCATAAATCCTTTTTCAAGACCAAAAGCATCATTTAAAACTTTTACCATAGGTGCCAGACAGTTTGTTGTACACGATGCGTTCGATAAAACTTTTTCTTCGCCGGTTAAAACATCATCGTTTACACCAAGCACAATCATTCCATCTACATCACCTTTAGGAGGTACAGTAAGAATAACTTTTTTTGCTCCTGCTTCAACATGTTTCATACAAGCTTCCTGTGTTCTGAAAACGCCCGTTGATTCGATAATCACTTCGGCACCTAATCCGCCCCAATTTAATTTTGTAGGATCTTTTTCTGCAGTAATTTTTATTCTGTCACCGTTTACAATTATATCATCGCCTTCAACATCAATATCGCCGTTAAATCTTCTATGAACGGAATCGTATTTTAATAAATGAGCAAGTGTTTTTGCATCGGTAAGATCATTAATCCCTACAAAATCGAAACCGTCTAATTCAAGACATCTTCTGAAAACTAATCTCCCGATTCTGCCAAAACCGTTTATTCCAATTTTAATTGCCATTGATTATCTCCTTTGATAAAAATTGATTTTCTATAAAAAAATAGTTGGTAAAATTACTCAAAGGAGTAAGTAATTTCAATTCTAAAGTATTGGTATGTTTACTTTTATGACGATTCCGAAAATAAAACTTACTGATAATTAGAAATTAAAAATAGATGAAATACTTTTACATATATTTGTATTTATAATAATTTATTCAATGTAAGCATAAAGTCGGAGGCAAAATGATTTCGCAAAAAATACAAGATGCACTTAATACTCAATTAAATGCAGAATTTTACTCATCATATTTTTATTTATCGATGTCTGCATACTTTGAGTCGAATGATCTTCAGGGATTTTCAAGATGGTTCAGAGTTCAGGCAAATGAAGAGTACTCTCACGCAATGAAAATATTTAATTATATTTATCAGATTGGCGGCGTGGTAAAGTTAATGAAGATTGATGGACCTAAAACCGATTGGGATTCTTTTCTAGAAGTATTCGAGGATACTTTTGAGCACGAACAAAAAGTAACAAAAAGTATAAATACTCTTCTTGATCTTTCAATGACCGAAAAAGATTACGCAACAGTGAACTTCTTGCAATGGTTTGTAAGCGAGCAGGTTGAAGAAGAGGCAACCTCACAGCAAAACGTAAAGAAGATGAAAATGATTGGTGACAGCAAAAGCGGTTTATTTATGTTAGATAAAGAATTGGGCAGTAGGGTAAGTCAATAAAAGAATATAATTGATTTTCCTTGAGAGGCGTAATTGATTTTACATTTTGTAAAATAAAAATACCGATGTGCCGATTACTTTTTAAGTGACCGGTACATTTGCAAAATTTGTGTGATTTTTATTTCTTAATATCAGCAATAGGAAATGCAGTTTGCCTCATTGAGTGAACTTTGTTTTTAACAGGAATAATAATCTCTTTCTTAACTCTTTCCTCAAAGTAATCTCTGAATCTTGTTATCATATATCTGACGGGCCAGGCAGCAGCTTCTCCTAAAGCACAGATAGTGTTTCCTTCGATATTATTTGCAATCGAGATGAGCAAATCAAGATCGCCGGATGAACCTTCATCATTTAGAATCCTATTAAGAACCTTTTCCATCCACCCGGTTCCTTCCCGGCAAGGGGTACATTGTCCGCATGATTCGTGGCGATAAAATTGAGTTATTCTTGCCAAAATTTTCACAAGATCCGTATCCTCATCCATCACCATTATTCCGCCGGTACCTATTGCAGAGCCAGCTTCCTTAAGTGATTCAGCATCCATCTTTACTCCTTCAATCTGATCGCCTTTTAATGGAGGCATAGAAGAGCCACCCGGAATAACACAAAGGATTTTTTTATTTCCAGGCACTCCACCAGCATGATTATAAATAATATCAGTTAAAAGAGTCCCGCTTGGTAATTCATAAATTCCTGGTTTGTTCACATGTCCGCTCACACCAAAAAGAATTGTGCCGGGATGCTTTGGTGCACCAATAGCAGCAAACCACTCCCATCCTTTTTCAATTATTTTAGGTATATTAGTAATTGTTTCTACATTATTTATTGTCGTGGGACTTCCCCACAGACCGTTCTGAGCAGGAAATGGAGGTTTGATTCTTGGATATCCTCGCTGTCCTTCAAGAGAATTCATCAAAGAAGATTCCTCGCCGCAAATGTATGCACCGGCACCTTTGTGAATATAAATATCACAATAAAAATCATTGCCAAAAGTTTCTTTCATCTTTTCACCAACAAATCCTTTTTCGTATGCATCATCAATGGCTGTTTGCATCAACTTTATCCATTTGTGATATTCACCGCGGATATAAACGTAGGCAACCTTTGCACCTATTGCATAACAGGTTATTAATGTTCCTTCAATTAATTGGTGGGGATTGTATTCAAATACCTGTCTGTCTTTAAATGAACCGGGTTCACTTTCATCACCATTAACACAAAGATATTTTGGTTTATCAGTTGTCTTAGGCATAAAACTCCACTTTAATCCTGCCGAGAAAGCAGCGCCGCCTCTTCCTCTTAAACCGGATTTTTTAACCTGATCAATAATATCATCAGTTGATTGCTCAAAAGCTTTTTTCACAGCTTTATAACCACCATGTTCAACATAAACATCTAATTGATGAAAGTTTTCTATTTCGGGGAGAACAATCTTTTCCATTTAATTTGTGTGTTTTAAGGATTCCAAAATTTCTTCTACTTTTTCTTTACTCAGGTTTTCATAGTAATCTTCATTAACAGCAACCATAGGAGCAGTACCGCAGCTTCCCATACATTCAACTTCTTCAAGAGAGAATATCCTGTCTTCAGTTACTTCCATATTTTCAATACCTAATTTTTCCTTTACCCTATCCCAAATTTCATAACCTCCGCGAAGCATGCACGATACGTTTGTACAAACCTGGATATGATATTTACCCATAGGTTTTTGGTGATACATTGTGTAAAAGGTAACAACACCCAAAACTTCTTCCGGTGGCATATCAAGCAAGTTGGCAACTTCTTTTATCACTTCATTTGAAATGTAACCGTTTTGTTCCTGCCCAATGTACAATGCTTTCATTACCACAGGTTTTTTTT
>Ga0209997_10000180_pt1 | contig 19856 bp, 17 predicted proteins | sample CR04metaG_FD_182079 | JGI IMG/M metagenome (GOLD analysis project Ga0209997, IMG submission 182079) | Deep subsurface microbial communities from Mariana Trench to uncover new lineages of life (NeLLi) - CR04 metaG (SPAdes) (version 2) | ecosystem: Environmental > Aquatic > Marine > Ocean trench...
GTCCCTTCGTGCTGTCGTGCGCGTTCCGTGCCCAGAAAAAAGAATTCGTTTGGAATTTGGAATTTTGAATTTGTTTAGGATTTAGGATTTGAGATTTTGAATTTCCGCTGACGGCTAAAAGCCGTCAGCGGTAGCTGATCTGGGGAAATCCGCCCATTGGACTGGGGTGGACCTCAATATCGGCTCGATAGACACTGCGAATCGTCTCAGTGGTAATGACTTCTTGGGGCGTTCCCGTCTTCACAAGCTTGCCTTCACTGAGAAGAGCCACGGTGCGGCAAAAGGTTGAAGCAGCCGTCAGATCGTGTAAAACGACCACCACGGTCATGGAATGCTCCTGATTGAGATGTTGAAGCAGGCGGAAGACCTCAATTTGGTGGTGAATGTCTAGATGGGTGTTGGGTTCATCCAAGATCAAAATAGCGGGGCTTTGGGCGATTGCCCGGGCCAACAGGACGCGCTGGCGTTCACCGCTGGAGAGCTGAGAGATGGGACGATCTCTCAGGTGTCCGATCTCCGTTCTTTGAAGGGACTCTTCCACAATTTGGCGATCGCTGTCGGTGAGTTTCTGGAGTCTTCCCAGATAGGGGAATCGACCCATAGCGACGATCTCGACCACCGGAAAGGGAAATGCAAAGTACTGATCCGAGGCAATCACGGCAATTTGTCTGGCCAATTCTCGCCGCGTCAACGTGTTCAGAGGGCGGTCCTGCAAACGGACTTGACCACTCTTGGGCTGGAGCAGTCCAGACATGAGTTGCAGCAAAGTCGTTTTGCCACTTCCATTGGGTCCGATCAGGGCCAGAAAGGACTTCTCAGGAAGCGATAGATCAATGTCCTGAAGTGCGAAGCCGCCCTGGTAATGGAAACTGACCTGTTTGAGCAGGAGTGTGGACACTAGAAATCTCCGGCGTTTTGTCGGGTGCGTAGCAGATAGACAAAATAAGGGGATCCCAGCAAGGCAGTCAGCGCCCCCACGGGAATCTCCAACGGCGGCATGATGGTGCGAGCCAGGGCATCGGCCAAAATCAGAAAAATGGCACCCCCAAGAGCAGAGGCCGGGATGAGCAGGCGATGGTCCGGACCCACGATCATGCGCATCATGTGAGGGACGATCAGGCCCACAAATCCGATCATGCCGGCCACCGCAACGGAAGCGGCCACCAGGGTCGAGGCAGCCACAAAGAGAAGTTTCTTTGCCGTCTCCACATCGACTCCCAGGTGAAAGGCGGTGGTTTCTCCCTGGGTGAGCATGTTGAGTTCCCGTGAAAAAAGCCAAGTCACACCAAGCCCGATGGTGATGATGGCTGCCGAGATTCCAATCAGCGTCCAACTTCCTTCCGTCAGTGTTCCCAGTAGGTAAAACAACATGGCGAACGACTCGCGATAAAAAATAGAGAAAAAGAGGAACACCGCCGCATTAAAGAACAAGCTCACGATGACTCCGGCCAGGATGATGGTCTGGATGGGAGCCCTACCATCGATTTGGGCAATACGGTAAACGACAAAGATGGAAGCCAGAGCGAAGCCGATGGACATGAAGTAGAGCATAGAATAGTGCTGAAAACCCAGCACTGCAGCTAAAACAACGCCGGCAGCGGCGGCACTGGAGGTGCCTAAAATGAAGGGATCTGCTAAAGGATTTCGAAGAACCCCCTGTAAAACTGCGCCTGCCCCGGCCAAACCCGCTCCTACAATGATGGCCAAGAGCACCCGGGGAAACCGAATTCCCTGAAGGATGGCCCAGGAAGGATTGGCGACGGGACCGATAAAGAGAGCAGCTCCAGCCAGAAGGATCGTGAGCACCAGCAGGATCAGCAAAGAGTGTGTACCCTTCATGGTTCACTCATCATGGTCAGAATACGAGCTTGTAATTTCTCCATTCCTTCGATCAGGCGATGGTTGCCATGGGAAAGGAGATCCCGGTCGAAGTCGTCCAGGATTCTCCCATTTTGAACCGCTTTGATTTGATCCCAACCGGGTCTTTGGCTGATGAGGGAAGCACTGACCGTGTAGGTCAGGATAATGTCCGGATTACGATCGATGATGGTCTCTTTCGACGCTTGTAGAGCTCTTTTGTCCACGTCGTCAAATAAGTTACGAGCCCCACAAAGGTGAAAGGCTTCAGTGATGAAACTCCTTTTCCCAATGGTCCAGGTGGGGAGATCCACTTCGATATAGATCGAGGGTCGATCGCTCAGTTGAACAGCACGCTCCTTCACCACTCGGAGTCGTTTCTTCATACTTTGGATGAGGGCCTCAGCCGGCTGGGATCGATCAACGACTTTTCCGACTTCCCGAATGATTTGGTAAATCTCCTCCAATGAGGTTGGGCTGATCGTTTCCAGCACAGGCAATCCGAATTCTCTGAGGCGAGGAACCGTTCGTGAGGAAGGCCAATGTTCGGCGATCACCAGGCTGGGCTTAAGAGAGACAATTTTCTCCAGATTGGGATTGAAGAAATCACCAATTTCTTCAATCTGTTGTTCCCGGGAAGAATCAGTAAAATATTTGGTGACTCCAACGACCTGTTCTCCTACGCCCAGTTCGAAGAGGATCTCCGTCAAGTTGGGAGCCAGAGAGACGATTCGAACATCCTCTTGAGGGAAGCTTTGACTTGAGGGTGCGGGGGCCCGCCGCGATGCCTGGAGGGCAAAGAGGATCAGAAGAATCAGCAGGACGGCGCCGACAAATTTTTTCATCGCAAATCCGTTCTTGAATAGAGATTAGCCCGGATTATGCTAGTGTTTCTCCTCATGTACGGTTTCTTTCAAAAAATCAATGATATCGGAAGTATGGGCGTTGGGTTGGAAGATTCGGTCCACCCCGATCTCTTTGAGTTTAGGAATATCATCGTCAGGAATGATGCCCCCTCCGAAGACCAAAATATCTTCCGCTTGGTTCTCCTTAAGGAGTCCTACAACTCGGCTAAAAAGTGTCATATGAGCACCTGACAGGATGGACAAGCCCACGGCATCCACATCCTCCTGCAGGGCCGCCTGGACGATTTGTTCAGGGGTCTGGCGCAGGCCAGAGTAGATGACTTCCATCCCCGAGTCGCGCAGGGCTCGGGCCACCACTTTTGCTCCTCGGTCATGGCCGTCCAGCCCTGGTTTAGCGATTAAGACTCGGATTTTCCGTCCCGGCATTAGTGTCTCGTTTCATCAATACGGTGACGTCGGTAATGAGTATGACGGCACCTTAAAAGTCAGGTTCCTGATAAGCGCCAAATATCTCCTTCAAAGTATCGCAGATCTCGCCCAAGGTTGCGTATTCTTTGACGCAGTGGATTAGAAAAGGCATCAGGTTCTGATCCGACTGGGCGGCTCCTTTGAGTTCAGAAAGTGTCTGTTTTACGGCCTGATGATTTCTTTGTTCTCGAAGTGTCTGAAGGCGTTGAACCTGGTGTTCCCGAAGTGCAGGACTGATGTGCAGGGTCTTGATCCGCAGGGGGGTGTCGTCGCTGAGATACTCGTTCACGCCGACGACGATCTCTTCCTTTCTCTCCACGGCCTTCTGATGGCGAAAGGAGGCTTCTTGGATCTCCTTTTGGGGGAAACTCTTCTCAATGGCCTTGATCATTCCGCCCATGGCATCAATTTTGTCGAAGTATTCCCAAGCCCCCTCTTCCAATTGACTGGTTAAGGTTTCCACAAAATAGGAACCTCCCAGCGGATCGGCTGTGTCGGGAACGCCACTTTCGTGGGCAAGGATCTGTTGAGTGCGCAGAGCGATCTGAGCCGCCTCCTCTGTGGGTAAGGCCAGAGCTTCATCGCGCGAGCTGGTGTGAAGAGAATTGGTTCCTCCCAACACTGCCGCAAGAGCCTGAAGGGTGGTTCGCACAACGTTGTTGGCGGGTTGCTGGGCCGTCAAGCTGTAACCGGAGGTATGGGTATGGAAACGACACATCCAGGACTGTTCTTTTTTTGCTCCGAAACGGTCGCACATGACGTGAGCCCAAAGCCTGCGTGCCGCCCGGAACTTGGCTATTTCCTCAAAGAAGTTATTGTGGGAGTCAAAAAAGAATGACAATCGGGGTGCGAAATCATCGACATCCATGCCAGCTTCAAGACACGCTTCCACATACTCAATTCCATCGCGAAGCGTGAATGCCAATTCCTGCAGGGCGGTCGAGCCTGCTTCCCGGATATGATAGCCGCTAATTGAGATACTGTTATAGGCAGGAAGATGTTTTGTGCAAAACTCGATGGAATCCACGACCAAACGCATCGAGGGCTGGGGTGGATAAATCCATTCCTTCTGAGCGATAAACTCTTTCAAGATATCATTTTGAACTGTGCCTCTAATCTTGGCCCGGTCCGCTCCCTGTTTGTCGGCCACGGCCACATACATGGCCAGCAGTATGGCAGCGGGAGCGTTGACGGTCATGGAAGTGGTGACCTGGTCCAGGCGGATACCCTCGAATAGGATCTCCATGTCTTCCAGGGAATCGATGGCCACTCCACATTTCCCGACTTCGCCCTCCGAAAGGGGATCGTCCGAGTCAATCCCCATCAAGGTGGGTAAATCAAAGGCAATGGAAAGGCCCGTTTGACCCTGTTCAAGGAGAAATTTGCAACGGTGATTCGTTTCCTCTGCGCTGCCGTATCCGGAGAACTGACGCATGGTCCAGAGCTTGCCCCGGTACATGTTTGGGTAGACACCACGAGTGTAAGGAAACTCACCTGGATCGCCTAGATCACGCTGGTAATCCAGTTGGGATAGATGCTCCGGTGTGTAGACTGTTTGGTCCTTATCTGTGTCCGTGCCGTCCATGATCTTTCTAGCCAGGACTATTCATTAATTTTCCGGAATGTGGGAGGCACCTCAGGTGCCGAACAGTCGGATTCGGCACCTGAGGTGCCTCCCACATTCCAGAGCTCCCTGCCACACTACCGGAGATGCCTCCCACATTCCAGAGCTCCCTGCCACACTACCGGAGGTGCCTCCCACATTATGGAGTCTTTGCAATCCTCACGGTTCGGGCCAGCTACCGGCTCGCCCCTACCCTGCATTGTGACAAGATCCTATGCATACTTCCGGCTAGCATGCTTGATTCTATCGCAACGCAGCAGACACGGCCAGGTTCGATAAAGGGAGACGCTCAGTGGGGTAGGGGGCTGTCAAGGAGCGGACTTTTCCAATTCAACGGCCTTCTCAAAGAATTCCATGGCCTCATCAGTTTTTCCTTCCTGTTTGCACAGGTAAGCTTTTTCTTTATACAGAAGAGCCTTGGAATTGTTCGAGTTGACGGCCCGAAGAGCCTGGTCCAGCAGAGCTTGGGCCAGCTCATACTGTTGATGATCGTATAAGGCACCGGAGAGGATTTGACCCTCAGTGACGAAAAGATGCTCTTGGTTGTAAGGAAACCTCAAGGAAAAGATCTCCTGGGATGCCCGCAGTACCTTATCGAATGCCTTCCCCCTAATCAGGAGCATCACGATCTCATGCTGAGACTCGGCAACGCTACGGGAACGTTCCCAGCCTTGGGAGTCGACAAGATTTGCCTGTAGGCTTAAGGAAAGGATGAGTAGGGCAAACAGGTGAGGCATCGATAGCTACTCCAGTTTGAAAGGATTTTCCTGAGGCCTGGGATTATGGACGATGAAAGGATTGGGATAAGCGGTGCTCAATTCCAGGCTCGATGCGTTTTGGGAGACAGGGACCTGGGGAACCGCCAGCTGTTCTCGTTCCCTAACATACTCGAGAAACGCCTGCTGTACTTCCGGATTAGGCTGATTGACGAAAAAGAGTGAAAGAAACACCACACCCAAGGTTCCTGCGGCAATCGGTACCCAGCGGATGCCAAAGAGAGATCTAAGGCTTGCAAGCCAGGTGGACTCTGAAGGACTCAGGTCGGTGATTTCTGAGTGAATTCGTGTCCATAAATCGGGATTTAATTCCAGGAGGTCGACTTGCTCCACCAGTTGATAGGTGTGAAGGAGGGACCGGTAGTCGTCATGACATGGAGTGCATTGAGTGAAGTGGCTTTCTACTTTCTTGGCCTGGTCAGGGCTCAATTCCCCGTCCATAAAAGCCGTTAAGGACTCAGTGCAGGTTAGACATTCCATGGTCTTCCCCCAAGTATTGCTTAATTTTCTCTCTGACGCCAACACGAGCGCGGTGAATGTCCGACTTGACCGAAGCCAGCGAGCGGTCGACGATCTCACTGATTTCCTGGTAGCTAAGCTTATGAATAGCGGAGAGAATAAAAACTTTCTTATGTTTGTCGGGCAGTTGGTTAATCACTTGTTCGATAATCTTTTCGAGCTCACCCGATAAGAGACGCTCCTCGGGGCTTCTGTGCGGGGTGATCAGCTTCTGTGCTGCAGAGGACTCAGGTGCTTCGATTTCATCCAGAGAATCGAATTGGGGTCTCGTTCCCCGGTATTTCTGGTAGACGTTGTTCTGTGCGATCCGGAATAGCCAACTTTGAAACTTACCGTTTTCCTTAAGAGAGGTTAGATTCTTGTAGGCCAAGACAAAGGTATCCTGGGTCAAGTCTTCTGCTTCTTCGCGCGAACCGGTTAGACGATAGGTATAATTCAAGATCTTCCTACTATAGAGTCCGTAGAGTTCCTGGAATGCCTCAACACTCCCCTTTTTGGCTCTGGAAACAAGATCTCCTAACTCCTCTCCAGAGATCGAGGGGGTCTGAGCGTTTTTCTTAGATGAAAGCCCTTTGGTTCGCTCTTCGTTCACTAGGATTGGCTACTCGTTTAAAAGTTGCAAATTAATCGTGTCATTATGGGCCACGCTCCAAATAGACACTCGATCTTATCAAACTTCTGATGAAAATCTTGGTGGCGATCAGGTGTGAGAAATGTGGGCAGGAAACTACGAATACTTTCTCATCATGCCGACCACCACTCCTTGAATCCTTATTCGGTCCTCTTTGACCCAAATGGGTTCAAGGGCCGTATTGGCCGGTTGAAGACGGATTTGGTCGCCTTCTCGATAAAACTTCTTCAGCGTAGCGTTTTCCCCATCGATCAAGGCGATGACCATTTCGCCATCGTGAGCTTCTTCCCGCTGTTCAATGACGACATAATCCCCATCCTGAATGTGCTCATCAATCATGGAATTTCCTCGAACCTGCAGCACATAGTTCTTTCCCCGGGTGAGAAAACTCTCGGGAACAGAGATCTCCTCTGCGTTCACCACTGCTTCCACTGGCTGACCAGCGGTAACGTACCCCAGAAGGGGCAGGGTGGTGGGTGAAGAGGGTTCCTGGTTCAGAAGCTGAATGGAACGCGCTTGGTTGGATAGACGCCGAATGAATCCCCTCTCTTGGAGTGCCTGAAGATGCTTATAGACTCCGTTAAGCGAGGCGAGGTGAAAGTAAGTGGCGATTTCCTCCAGTGTGGGCGAGTATCCGTGTCGATCCAAAAATTGGCTCACGAAATCCAGGATTTCCTTCTGTCTCTTCGTCAGTGGCATGACACTTTTACTGAGTCCATAATGGTGAATAAAAGGTGAATTGTCAAGGGGAGGGAGGTGAGTTCAGGAACAGTCCCCGAATTCTCTCAGAATTCGGGGACTGTTCCTGAACTCACCTCCCTGATAAGGTATGGGCTATGGTTTTTGATGATCGAGAGCATCTGATTCAAGAGGAGAAGAAAAAAATTCGCCGATTGCGGGTGCTGGTCGATTTGACTACCAATGTTCTCTACCAGGATGCCGCTCTGACTCGGGAAGAGGCGCAACAACTGGTGTGGGGAGCAGAGAAAGCCATATTGAAGATGTTTCCGGATAAACAACAGACTTTTGACATCGTGCTTCGCCCTCGTTTCGAACGGATTCTGCGGGAACGCTGGGGGTGAGAATCAGATGCGAGCCGTGATACAGCGAGTTGAAGAGGCTGAGGTCACGGTTGAGGGCGCAACCGTTGGTGAGATTTCCAAAGGGTTGCTTGTTTTGTTGGCCGTCGAAGCGAGCGATGGACTGCAGGACCTGGCCTTCCTCAAAAAGAAGATCCTCAATCTTCGCGTCTTTGAGGATGACCAGGGCAAGATGAATCTTTCGTTACGAGACGTGGGAGGAAGCGTGCTGATGGTTTCTCAGTTTACTTTATACGGAGACTCGCGCAAGGGAAATCGACCCAGTTACTCGCGCGCCGCTCCTCCCACTCAGGCAAAGGAGCTCTACCAGGAACTCATTGAGCAACTTCGTTTGGAAGGAGTGACGGTGGAAGCGGGTAAATTTCAAGCCACGATGAAAGTGGCTCTCATTAATGATGGCCCTGTGACATTGATCGTGGATTCGAACAAGCAATATTATTAATTGGTGCTGTGGTGCGGTCGCGTCATATTCGTGTGGGCCTGGTCAGTCCAAGCCTGATAATCCATAGGATGGGGTGAGAAAGCGGCGAAAGCGCCCTCCTGCCAAGGCGTGCGACAGAAGTCCTACGTTCAAAAGCACGCAGTCCAAAGCACAACCCCAAAAAAATCCGAAATACGACAGCACAACAGCACAATGGCACCACAGCACGACCGCACGAAGGGGCGCGGAGCGCGCTCATGGCGCGATCGTCACGGGCTGAAGTTCCCACTCGATCAAGAGTTCCTGGGGGAGATTGGGAGAGGAGGGAGTCGCTCGAAAGAGGAGAACGCTGACCTGAGCCTTGCTCCGCAAATTTTTCACCCATCGATCCATCTCCTGGTTGGTTTTCTCCAGGATGAGAATTTCCCGAATTTGCTCCTGGACCAGCTCAAGTGCAGGGAAAGGGGCCCCTGTCTGGGCTAATTCGGGCACCAGAATCTCATCGTAGTACTTCTGGATTTGCGCTGGCATGACTATGATGAAGGGCTCGAATCGGGTCTGAACAAACTTCCAGACCGTCAGTTCACGCCGGATCAAGTCTCGCAGGGTAGACTCGGTCATCTCCATCGATTCGAGCTGCTCCTGAAATTCATCCTGTGAAGAGAAGCGACGCCGATAGGCTTGCAATTGGTGAGCAACGTCGTCCTGTGATATTTGAATTCCAGGAGTGTGTTGGGCTTCGCGTGATATCAGTTTTTGATTGATGATTTGATCCAAAACGGTTAGATACAAGTCTCTTCTTTCATCAGGCTCGTCCGATATCTGCCAACCCTTGTATTGCACCAGTTGCTGGACCTCGGAAAGGGTAATCACTTCCCCTTCGACGAGAGCCGCAACCTGATCCACGACCTTGCCCCCAACACTGAGCGGGAAAAATAGAAAAAGAAAAAGGGCAGGTGCTCCGATCATTAGAAGGGTTGCCCCAAGGTGATGTGGAAGTTCCAGTGGTGGAATCCCGTGACGTCAGGAGGATTGAGCGAATACCCGAGGTCGAATCGGATGGCTCCTACCGGGGTGTTGACTTGAACCCCGGTCCCAACCGCGTGATTGAATCCGGAACCCGGATGGCCAGGACTGCGGAAAACGTTACCGAAGTCGTAGAAAAGATTTCCCGAAAAGAGAGCCACGAGAGGAAATCTCAGCTCCAGATTGGTGATCAAAAGGGCATTCCCTCCTAAGGGGACGGGGCGTCCATTGGGATCAGGTTCTCCGCGAGAGTTGACGAGTATGATCTCTCCTGTGGCCGGGTTCGTCAAAAGAGGTCCGGCCAGATCCTGGGGGAGTCCTCGTATCGTTGTCGACCCCCCCGAGAAGAAGCGCTCACTAATGGGAATCGGGTTCTCGATGAATTGGGCGGATGTTCCACCGAAGGGAAGGATTACACCTAGTCTCAGGGAGGTGGCCAGGATGAGATCGGGAAAAAGTTTCCGATAGTATTGCCCCCGGGCAAAGAGGCGCAAAAAGTCCTCGTCGGAGCCGATCAGCCGAGCTGAGAGTCGTGAATCCCCGCTCAGAAGAAATCCGGTGCGCGGGTCGGTCGGATTATCCCGCGACTCGTTGAGATAGGATAGGGAAACACTGGAGAGCAGGAGTTCTTCTTCTTGTCGAAAGAATTGCAGGGGACCGGGGAGGCTACGGGGCAGGGTGATCTGGACCTTCTCAAGATTGTAGCGAAAGAATAGAGCGTCTCGGTGGCTCAAACGGCGCTGAGTTTGGGTGGAGGCAATTAAGCGGAACTCATCAAAGGGTTTTCCGCGGAAGGCTTTCTGTCCCCCTTCGATGCTTTCCGTGAGGGCTTTGGAGTTGGTTGCGGTTAAGGAAATAACGGATGGGAACCTCCGCTCGAAAAGCTGGGATAGGTTATAGGAGATGTTGGCACGTTGACGCTGGGCCCCCACACGAAGACCCAGAGAGAGGGTGCTGGCTCGGCCAAGAAAATTACTGTTGGCGAGGCCCAAAGTACCCCGTACTCCTTCGTATGAGCTGTAACCGATACCATACAAAAGGGTATATCTTTTTGCTTCCTCAACATGGACCATCACATTCTTGTGGAGGGGATCTTGGTAGGAAGGAACCTCTCGGACCTGTACCTTGCTGAAGATTGCTAGATTATATAAATTGCTCTCGGTCGCCAGGATGCGATCCAGGGACAGGGGGTCCCCAGAAGCTATTTCCACTTCTCTTTGAATCAAAGCCTCACGGGTGCTGTGGTTGCCGGTCAAAATGACTTGCTCGGTAAAGGAACGAGGACTCTCCCGGAGAAAGTAAGTAATGTTCACTCGCCCCGGTTCGGGGAAGAGGATCTCGGAACGGAAACCCACTTGCCGGTATCCCCGATTGGCGTAGGCTGCCATGATGTTGGCACGATCCTGGGCGACTAAGAAAGGGGAGAAGGACGTCCCGGGATGGCCTTGAATTTCCTCGAAAAGAGTCTTGGTGCTGAGGTACTCGTTGCCGATAAAATGAACCGTTTCAATGAGATAAAGTGGACCTTCCTGAATCTTATAGACCAAGGTGAGATCACGAGAGTCAGAACCCTCCAGAACCAGGGCATGAACAACCTGCACATCCTTAAAGCCGCGTCGCTGATGGTATCTTTGAATGCTGCTCGCATCTTCTTCTGCCATCTCGGTCGAGAACTTCCCTCGACTAAAGACTCCTTTCTTCTCCACGGTGAGGAGTTTTTTGAGAGATCCCGCTGCGGCGAACTGATTTCCTTCGAATCGGATCTTCTTGAGATTGAATCTCTGGCCTCTATCGACCTTGATCACGACCTGGCTGGGCTCCCGTCCGGTCCCAGAGGTTTCGTACTCCACCTGGGCCAGGAAGTATCCTTCTTCTTGATATTTCTGACGAAGTTCCTTTCGAGTTGCCTCCAGGAAGAACGGTGCTGTTCCTGTTGGGCTGAAGATGGGCAGAAAGGCCAGTTCTTCCCGCTCGACCTCGATGCCTTGAAATTCAATCTGAGTTTGTTCTCGAGTGGCAATGAAGACAGCCAGAGATACCCCATTTCCATCATCCGGGTAGCCAACGGTTTCGCTCACGTAACATCGCAGGTAGCCTCGTAAGATGAGATGGTCCTCGATTGCTTTCAGGTCTTCCTCCAGCTGAACCCGGGAAAAGGGTTTTCCTTCACGGGTCTTGATCAAAGAGAGGATCTGTTCTTCAGCCAGATCTCCCTCAACATGAAGATCAAGTTGATTGACAAGTTCCTGATCACCAGCCTCGATCTGGAACGTCAGACTCAGGCGCGCTGTTGGGTGATGGAGTTCAAACCGGGGCTGGATTCGGGTGCGGTAGTAGCCGTGTCTTCGGTAGAGCTCCCCCAGACGGGCAAGGGTCTTTTCTACCGCTTCTGCGGAATAGGCTTCACCGGATCGGATGGCAAGCTCCCGACGCAGCCGCTGCCTGTCCAGTTTCACGTCTCCCTCGAGCTTGATTTCCTGGATCAGATATCTCCGGATAAGGAGGATCTTGACCCCTACTCGATCACCAGCGGGTTCGACGCTGACCTGCACATCGTGAAACATTTCGGTGGAGAAGAGGCGTTGGATCGAGCGTTCGGCTTGAGAGGCGCTGTAGGATTCCCCTTCGCGCAGTTCCATCAAGTTGAAAAGGTCGGTGTAAGAGATGTCATTCAGAGGGCCATCCGATTGAATCTCGATGCTTTGAATGATCTTGCCGTCGAATGGGGAATCGGCTCGAAGAGAACCTGAGAAAAGAGAATAGAAGATCAGACTCAGAAAGAGAGCTGGTATTGTTCTGTGAACTCTAGACACAAATCCTCTCAAAATCGTTTCTTCAGCTTGAAGTCGACGGCGATGGATCCGTCCTGGTCCCGGGTTCCAACCGTGGTCAACCAATCGGTTACCTTGTATTCGAAGACCACGATTTGACCCTGTTGATTGCTGCTCAAATCGGTGCTGTAGTTGATGGAGAGATCCTTTGTTAACTGCTTGCCCAGGGTAATCCGAGCTCCCGGAGAGCGCTCGCTTCCGAAAAGAAATGGATCTATGGAAAATTTTTCGATGCCGAAGAGCCGACTGGTCCGAGTCTCCAGTTTTTCTCCGAAACTTCTACTGAGAATAGCTCCTGCTCCGTAGACAGCAAGAGTCCCCATTTGGCTCTGGCTTTCTCCTTCAAACCCCAGGATTTCTTCCTGGGTCTGGCCAATGGCGAGAAGGGAAAGGATGCTCGGCGTGGGCAAGGGAGGATCTGAGCGAAAGGTGAACTCCAGCTGATCGACGGGGCCCAGGATAACGACCGAGATGGTGAACTCCCTGATCTCGGTCTGAGCTTCCAAATTGACAAAGGGTCGGGTCCGTCTTGGATTGTTGAAATTGACAATCCCTCGAGAGATCTCGTACTCATTGTTCTCTAGGAAAAAGAGGCCACTGTCGATGGTCACCGTGCCCAGAATGACCGGATTTTGCAAAGTTCCCCGCGCGTTTAAGTCCGCACTGGCCACCACGTCGGCCAGGTTGTTGGTGGCACGTATACTCTGGTAAGCCTCGACCGTGATATCCAGGGCCACTTCCGGAGCCCCTGAGGTGGGAAGGGAATCGATGTCGCTTCGAGCATATTCGACCATGAGTTCGGGAATAGAGATATCTTCGAAGTACTCTGCAGCCCGCACATAGACCGCACCCGAGATCAATTGGGAGGTGTCGCTTTTCAGGAGGTCCAAATCCACATCCAGGGTTGAAATAAGGTTGCGTGGGTATTCCAGGCGGAGGCCGTTTCCAGAGACGTTGATTTGCCAACGTGTAGGCTGAAGCCCCTCCAGGAAGATTCCCCCTTCCGCGTTCACGGTGCCGTAGATGGTTCGGGCCGAAAAGCTGTCCAAAGCAACCTGATTGGCAGTGAACCTAAGGCGGCCTTCCGCATCAAAGAGGGTGGTCGGCAATTGGGGATGAACCAGAAAACCCTCTTTCAGATCGGCAACACCCACGATGCGGGGTTGGCTCAAAGAGCCCCCGATGACGGTTTCCAACTGGAGCTGTCCGGCTATTGCCCCGGTAGGCAAGAAACTGTTCATCACCAGCAGATTCATTGCCCCTTCCATTTTGAGATTGATGTTTTGGTTTCCTCTCAGGTCAACCGTTCCTTCAATCTCAAGCTCGGTATCCGTGCCCCTCAAGCTGAGTTGATCGATGGTGACCAGTCCGGCATCATAGGAAAATTGCAAGGGACCGACGTTGTGCAACTCGTAACCCGCCATCGAAAGGTTGAATTGTGGGAATGCCACCTCCACCTTGAGCTGTGCGGGATCCAATAAGGGGCCAGCCAGGGTGAGGCGGCCGCTGATCACACCCTCGACATCAGGTAGCCCCTGGACAGGAAGGAGTTGCAGATAAGGACCCAGAGGGAGTTGTCTCAACTCCGAGGTGGCCTGGACCCTATAGGGATCAGACAGTCCGAGATCTCCCTCAAACAGGAAGGGATTTCCCAGGTAAAGATGCTGGACACGGAACTTGAGAGCCTCTCCCTGGCTTTCTGCCTGCAGGGAGACGTTCTCCAGAACGTGCTCTTTGACGACAATTCGAGGTCCCTCCAAGAGAAGTTCCAGGTTGGGCTCACTGAAGGTTCCCTTTCCTTTCAGGTTGAAGTTGATGGATCCCTTCGCCGCAATCCTTTTTTGCAGCCAAACCATGTCATCGAGTGGGAATTGGCTGCCTTCGATATCGACCCAATAGGTTTCTTCGTCCAAATTCACAGCCATCTGACCGGAGACCGTGCCCTGCCGGATGGAGCCTTGAAATCGTTGCAAAGAAATCTTCCTGCCCTCAACTTCGACCTGTGCACTGAAACGGTCGAGTCGCTCGCCGTAGATTCTTGGCTGTGTGACGGTAATCCTTCCGCTGCCTCTGTAATCACTCAAGTCGATTTGTTCCAAGTGAAGTTGACCGCTGATGGCTCCCTCAATAGGGACCGCTTGATCGGCGGCGGCGAGGAAACGCTCGATCGGGACTTCATTCAATTCAAGTTCGAGAGCCTTCAAGGGCCGAACTTCAGTGGGGTCGAGGACCAGAAGTAATGAAGCACGAAGATCAAATCCGGGACCCAGGAGCCGAGCATCCTCAAGCTGTAAGGTATCCTCGGATAAACGCACCTGGGATTCGAAGTCACCCAGCAGTTCGTCTCTGAAAAAGATCCGCTCACTCCGGACGGTTCCTCTCAACCCAAACGGATTCTCCCCGCCCTCGAGTGTTCCCGAGATACGGGTGGGCCCCCTCAGTTCGATGGAATCCTGGGCGAGGAATTGCTTTGGGATTTCTGTGTACCCTGCCAGTCTGAAGAGTTCACCACTCTCCTGGGACAGGAGATCGAGCTCCAATCGATAAGCTCCCGAGAAGCTCACAGAACCGCTATAGGTGATTACGCTGGCGGGAGTACGCAGGACACCATTCTTGAGGTGCAGTTCCTGTTGTTCAAAGGAAATCGAGGAATCTCCCTGGAAGGAAAGAGCGGGGACCATCGGGGGGTCCTTCGAACCTTGAGGAGGGAATTCTCCCTGGTAGGAAAGGTGACCCTGTCCACTCGCTTCTCCCCACTGAAGTCCGGGCCAACTGATTTGGCCGGTGAAACCTGCGAAGCCGTTGACCTGGACCTTCTCCTGACCCAAATCGGAAAGGAGAGGAGCCATCCTGACTCGAGATGCGTCAACCTGCACAGCAGAGGTGCCGTCACCCTTCCAATTCAGCTTTCCCTCTCCTCGCACGCTGCCGCCATAGAATTGAGCATCCAGCCCCTCGACGGTTACCGCTTCAGAATCCACCAAGATACCGGCTTTAAGTTTCCGAAAAGAAAGATTGTCCCATTGAACCAGATCAGAGCGTGCTTCCCCCTGGAATAAAAAGTCTCCTTCCCTGGCTGAGAGTGTCCCCCTCAGAGAGAGACGACCTTCTTGGAAATGAGAGCTGAAGAGGGACTTTCCCAGTTGGGCGAGATCAACAGAAAAATCGGTCTCAAAACGATAAACCCCATTTTGGATATCACTGATGTTGCCTTCAGCACGGACTTCCAGCTCGTCAGAATCCAACAACAGCGAAAGGACTCGAAGTTGGTTTTCCAGGAGTTCGAAGTCCAGGGACAGGGTTAAGTCGGTGACACTGAGTCCTTCGAGCGTTAGATCCAAGTTTTCAAAGCTGGTGTGACCGATATATTTCTGTTGATCGGGAACATAGCGCAGGGTGGCGGCCAGTCCGCCTTCTGCAGAATCCAGGAAAAAAGGGTGGTTCTTGTAGAAGATCAATCCCCGATTCAATGCCATTTGCTTGATATCCAATCTTGGGAGAGAGAACTCGTCCTGCTGTTTCTGCAGGTCCGGGGACAAGAAGATGTTGGAAAAATTGAACCGCTGGTTGGGGTCCTCAGACAAGTGGATGTGAGGATAATCGAGAATCAGATTGTCCAGGGCAATAGAAGGAGAAAAAAAGCTGGTGATAGAGAAGTCCAGCAGGATACGGTCAACGTCGATGGCCGGTTCTCGACCGGGGTAGGTTCGGTTAAACAGTTGGAAATTAAGAATTTCTACCTGGGCCCCGAATGGCCAAACCTCAACGCTTCCAATTTCAACGCGAGCCTGGAATCGCTCCTGGAGAGTGTCGATGATCTGGCTTTTCATCCACTCTTCAAAAGCATCGCTGCGGACATTCACCACGATAGCCGTTGCTGTCGCCACCAGGAGGAAGAGGAGCAAGAGTAACCCTGTCTTGTAATATCGCCGCATCAGACTACCCAGAAGTGGCTAACCCCTACCTCGCTCGTCACGAAAACCTATGAATAATCCCGGCTCGCGAACTCCCGCAACTCATCAACTGTCTAGATTAAATTTTAACAAAAAAGGTGCACCCGGAGATGTTTGCACCGGTTGGAACTAAGCCCGGATTATGCATGGGTTCTCTACTGCACCGACGACGGAATTCGGGGACAGTCCCCGAATTCCGTCGCGCTTCGTGACGATCAGGTGTGAGAAATGCGGGCTAGGGAGCGGTCGAACCTAAATCCTCAATCCAGGATGGGCAGGTTCTTGGCAAGATCGTTGAAGATCACAATCCCCATGAGACAGAGTAGAAAGACAAAGCCCACCTGAAAGATGCGTTCCTTGACACGCATGCTGAGGTCACGCCGCATGAGCCCTTCTATGCCAAGCAGTGCGATCACACCACCGTCCAATATGGGAATCGGCATCAGATTGAAAATTCCCAATTGCAGTGAGACCAGAGCCATAAAGTTGAGGAGTTGGATGATACCCATGGCTGCAGCCATTCCGGAAAAGCGAGCAATCTCGATGGGCCCGGACATGGCTCGCAAAGACGTCCGCCCCGTAAAGATCCTTCCCACCACCTCGAAGGTCAACAAGGTCAATCGGAGATTCCGCTGGAAGGAATGTTCCACTGCTTGCAGGAATCCGTACTGTTCCAACTGCATGATCCTCACTGCCGTGCCAATTCGCCAGCGGTCCTCCATCTGAACGGCAGCAAAGGTCGTCTCAAAGACTCGGTTGTCTCTGAGGACTTCAAACCTTAGAGGGCTTCCCTTGGAGGCGTTGATCATTTGGGCGCTTTCGTCAAATCCCACTGTGGTCTTGTTTCCCATTGTGAGTTTGACGATCTCATCTCCGGGCCGGAGTCCGGCCTCTTCCGCAGGACTCCCGGGTTCAACATCGCTGATGATGTAGGAAATGAAGGGGCCCACTCCAATGGTTCCGATTTCGAATCCTTCGCTTAAGGTAGGGGTGATGTTTTTGGTCAGAACCCGCCCTTGACGCTCAACTTCCAGGACCAGGTCCTGATTGGGACTGAGGCTGATGCCTATTTCCAATTCTTGCCAAGTGGGGATCGGGTCACCGTCAATGGCCACGATGATGTCCAGAGGTTGCAGGCCAGCCTGCTCGGCCGCCGATCCCTCCTGGACGCTGCCAATCACGGCCGGTTGCCGCAGGTAGCTTGCAACGGGAATCCCAAACAGGAGAGTGGTGGTGACCAGGACAAGAGCCAGAATGATATTCATAGCCGGTCCTGCTATAGCTACCAGGAAACGATGCGTTTTGGGATGGGCCATGAACTCCCCAGGATCACCGGTGGATTCCTCGTCGTAGTTCTCTCCGGCCATTTTCACGTAGCCTCCCAGGGGCAGGAGGCTCACTCGATAATCGGTGTCTCCTCGTTTAAAGCCGAACAGTCTGCGGCCAAACCCGAGGGAAAAGACATCCACCCGGATCCCCAGTAGTTTTGCCGCGATGTGGTGTCCCAGCTCATGAATGAGAATCATTACTCCCAGCACGAAGAGGAAGGCGATGATGCTAAAGCCGATAGAAGTTAAAATAGCCAAAAGTTTCTGATCTCCTTAGTGCACTTAATCTCTAATTGTCCGTCGCGGTCTGGACGCTTGTCAAATGAGGCTCTTGGTTTGATTCGGATTCTCGTCACGAAGCGGCGAAGGGGGGAGCCGAGAACCTATGAATAAACCGAGTCTATAGTCTCCTGTGCCATTTGGCGAGCCTCACGATCCGCCTCCAGTACGGTCTCCAGATCCTCAACGGCACGAGGGACGTGCCGGTTGAGCACTTCGTCGATCACTTCGGGGATGGACGAGAAAGGCAGCGACTGATCCAAAAAGCAGCGAACGGCGACTTCGTTGGAGGCATTAAGGGCGGTGGGGTAGGTTTGTCCCTCATCGAGTGCCTGGTAGGCCAGACGGATACAGGGAAACTTATCCGTGTCTGGAGCATGGAACTCGAGTGCGGCAAGGGAAAGCAGGTCCAATCGAGGTAAATTCGAGTTCCAACGATCCGGGTAGGCCAGGGCGTACAGAATGGCCGCCCGCATGTCGGTAATGCTCATCTGGGCCAGAATGGTGCCATCGATGAACTCAACCATAGAATGGATGATCGACTGAGGATGGATCACGATGGAGATTCGATGGGGTTCTACGCCAAAAAGGTGATGGGCTTCAATGACTTCTAACCCCTTGTTCATCAAGGTTGCGGAGTCTACGGTGATCTTGGGCCCCATACTCCAGGTGGGGTGATTCAAAGCTTCTTCGACCGTGACCTGTTCCAGTTGCTGTTTGTTTTTGTGAAGAAAAGGCCCACCTGAGGCCGTTAGAACCAATCGATGAATTTCTCGCTTTTCTGAGCCTCTCAAGCACTGATGGAGAGCACAGTGCTCGCTGTCCACAGGGAGCAGGTTCACCTGTGTGCTTTTGACGATGGGCATGATCAACTCACCCGCCATCACCAGGATTTCCTTGTTGGCCAGGGCCACGTCCTTTTTCTTGAGCAGTGCTTCGTAAGTTGGAATCAGTCCTGCCGCGCCTGCGATGCCTGCCAGCACAACATCCACATGGGGATGGGTGGCGGCTTCGATCACGCCTTCGACACCCGAGAGGACCTTCATCTCGGGAAGGCGCTGCTGCAGATCTTGCGCCGCTTTGCGATCATACAGAGCGACTAATTCGGGCCGATACTTCAGGCATTGCTGATGGAGAAGCTCCACGCTTTTTTGTGCGGCCAGCGTGACAATTTGAAAACGTTCCGGATAGAGATCAACCAGATCCAAAGCGCTTTTTCCGATTGACCCGGTCGATCCTAAAATAGCCAGTCTTTTCACAGCTTCTCTCTCAGATCGGCTCATTTTATCAGAACCAGGAGGGTGTAATAGGCGGGAAGGGCAAAAAGCAAGCTGTCGATACGATCCAGGACTCCTCCGTGTCCCGGAAGTAAATTGGAGCTATCCTTGATGTCGGCTCCGCGTTTGAGCATGGACTCGAACAGGTCTCCCACCATACTCACCAATCCTAAGAAGGCGCCGATGAGGATGAGAAGGAGATAAGCGGTGGACCAGGCAGGGATAAAGAAGTGCCCGAACACCATTGCGGCCAACACCGAAAAGAGGAGTCCGGCCACATATCCTTCCAGAGATTTGTGGGGACTCACTCGGGATGCCACCTTATGCTTCCCCCACTTTTTTCCGACCCCATAGGCAAAGATGTCCCCTGCACAGACAACCGAGAGGACCATCAACAGGTGCAGGCGCAGAACCAGAGAGCTTTGAAAACTTCCTGCAATGGATAGAGGGACGCCGAGGTAAAAAATAGCCATCAAATTGCCTGACATGGACAAGAATCCCTTTTTCATCTCTCGCGTCTGGAATACACTGTAGCCCATGCAGATCAGACCGCTGACCACAAGATAGTTCAGTACCCATTCAGGAGAATAAGTCCATACCCATGGCAGGAGCAGGGTCAGAGGGTAGGTGAACCAATAAGCCTCGACTCCATACCGGGCTAGAAGCCGAAATAATTCGAAGACACCCAGACCCAGGATCAGGTCAATCACCAGGAGAAACAGGCTGGGTGGAAGAAAGCGAATGGACAGGAGGACCAGGGAAAGGAGAAAGACTGCCGTCACCACGCGTCGCATCATTGGACATTGTCAAACGAGGTGAAGCGAAGGCCTCCGTAGCGCCGCTCACGTTGCTGGAATTCAAGAATTGCCTTGAGCAAGTGAATCTCGCGAAAATCCGGCC
>Ga0209997_10000181_pt1 | contig 19815 bp, 18 predicted proteins | sample CR04metaG_FD_182079 | JGI IMG/M metagenome (GOLD analysis project Ga0209997, IMG submission 182079) | Deep subsurface microbial communities from Mariana Trench to uncover new lineages of life (NeLLi) - CR04 metaG (SPAdes) (version 2) | ecosystem: Environmental > Aquatic > Marine > Ocean trench...
ATGCATCGAGTCGTTCCGGCCATGCATCCTGCCGTGCAAAATCCCACTCCACGCTACCGCCCGTCCCTTTGTAACTGATCGAGCGGCTGTCTATGTTGATGAGCACGAGTCCGCCAACTGTTTCCTGCAACACGTCCGCATACACCACAAGCTGCAGATCCAGTGGATCACCATCCCTGTTGAGCAGGTTCTTCGGCCTGCCGGTCTTGTAGTCGATGACGAGCAGCGAGCCATCCGCGAGACGATCGATGCGGTCGATCCTTAGCTCGAGCCGGACACCGTATGCTGCGGAGTCGATGGACTTTTCTACGTCCACAACCACATACCCGGGGCGTTCGATCTCCGCGCTGATAAAACTTCGTAAGAGCCGAAAAAGCCGTGTCCGCTCCAGGCCCAGCAGTCGCGTGTGCGTTGTATTAGCATGCCGCAAATGATCGGCAAGCGCCGAGTCGATCGCGCTGCCCAGACGCTGTTCGAGATTCGCCGAATCCCAGTTTCTTACGTCTGCCTGGCTCGGGCGGCCCGCAAACAAAGTACGCAGGGCGCTGTGGATAATTTCGCCACGCACACCCGGTGCAATGCCGGTTTCGATCGCATTGGCACGCCTGACCCCGAGGCGCCCATAAACGAATGCAGCGAAAGGCTCGACAGTTTGTCGCTGTACCGTGTAAGCACCGCCTCTTACGATTTCGTCCGCGGTGACAGCAGGAACCGGATCATCCATCACAATTGCCGTCGCGTCTGTTGCGCAATACTGAGCGGCATGCCAGCCCGGATCTCCTGGTCCGCAATAGCGCTCAAGCGCCATTTCGTCGAGCAGACTGCTGGCTGCCAACTCTGACTCGCCATCGCTTCGCGGCCAACTGAGGACCACTGCCGGCGCACAGCCTGTCAGGCGTTGCAACACCCGTCTCGAAAACAGGAGCGTATCGGCAGGTGTCGCATCGGGCAGGCCGGATTGTTTTTGCAGCTGGCGCGACAGCAGCGACGAGGGATTGCCGGCAGGCGGCCAAAGTCCTGCATGCATCCCGCTAATCCATACGTGGTCGAATTCCATGCCGGCAGCCTCGAGTGTGCCCATCAGCGACACGACGCCGGCATCTGCTTCAGCTTGAAAAATGACCTCCGACGCAAGCGAGGCAAGCCGCTGCACCGCCTCATTGAATCGCAATTGCGGCGTTACTATTGCCGTTCTTGCCAATTCGTTCAGCAAGTCACGCCAGCGGTTGATGAGCTGGAATTCGCTGCTTGTCAGCGCTCCCTCGCCCGGCCAGCACCATGCGCTCAGCAACGAATCCATGCGGCCTGCCCAATATGCCGGGCTGCCTGCCTGCCGTGCATCCTGTTGTAACGCGATGACTGCTTCCATGCCGCGGAACCACGCGAGCGAATCCGCGCTTTCATCCCTGCCTTTGAGTGCTCGCAAAAGACTGCCGGCCGACCACGCCCGATCAGGCAGCCTGCGCAATTTAAGCTCCAGGCGGCTGCGCCCCGCCAGAGCCTGGCTGACCAGGCATTTGCTTCGAAGTAACAGGCTGATTTCTCTCGTGGATAGGCCGTGATGGATCCACCGCAGAATCAACAATGCGCTCGAAATAGCGGGAAAATCTGACAGCTTGCGCCCGTACGACACGTTGACCGCCGCGCGTAAGCTCTCGCCAGCGTATTGCCAGCCGGGTGCCAGACCTTCGCGGACCAGTCGCGCGGATGTGTCCGCTTCGCTTTGCAAGGCAGGACTGATAATCGCTACCTTCGCCTGCGCATCGTTTTGCAAAATGTGCCGCGCCCAGGCGCCCGCCGCGCGCATCTCGGCATCATGATCTGCGAATGACGCAACGCATACTTCAGCGCTTGTTCCCGGTGCCGGCGCCGTGTCCACGCCGCAACCAGCCGCCGTCAGGGCATCGATGACATTGGTCACCGCAGGCGAAAAGCGATCGAATCCGGCAAAAATCACCGCCTTCGGCGCACGGATCAGCTTGTTTGCCAGCAGTCCCGTAATGAGCCGTGGGATGCCGTCCCGGTCCGTCCAGTCAGCAGCTTCCAACAGCTCCTGGTAATCCGCGGCTGCCGCCGCAAACATCTGCTCATCGGGGCTGCGCGCTGAATCTGCGACGTCAGCCAGGGGAACATTCCAGTCATTGAGTCTCTGCCACGCATCACGCGCCTGCCGAATGACACCACTCAACGCAGGCAGACCGTCTGGCGCGTGTTTTCCAAGGCAACGTTCCCACAGGATTGAACTGGAAAAATTATCGATGGGAAGCGGCAACGGAAGCGGGTCGACAACGGCTTCGAGTTGCCGCTTGCACCAGTCGTTCCAGAAACTGATTGCGGGTGTTACCCAGGACTGGACGCCGGCCTCCAGCTGTTGCGCGGCATACGCAGCCTGAAGTTCGCGCGCCAGGCGTCGGCTGGCCGTGATTACTACTGCATCCCGGGCAATTGCGTCCTTAAGCCATAAGTACATCGGGTCACGCGTGCTGTTCCAACAGGGTGTCTATCCTCAAGAATACGTCCTTAATAACATCCGGATCCGGCAAAGTCGTTATTCGAAAGTGATCAGAATACGGCGTATTGAAACTGCTGCCGGGCGCAACCAGCACATGTTTGCTTTCCAGCAGCTCAAGTGCGAAAGACCGATCATCAAGCTTGCCGGCCAGCGATTCGTCCAGCCGGATAAACGCATACATAGCACCTCTCGGCATGATCATGCTCAGGTAGCAGCTTTGCCCGACCGCGTCGGCGACGGCCTGGCGTGACTGAAACAAGCGACCGCCAGGGGTGACCAGTTCCCCGATACTTTGAAAACCGCCAAGCGCCGTCTGCACTGCCCATTGGCCAGGCACGTTGCTGCACAGGCGCAGGGCGGCAAGCAGCTCCATTGCGTGTTTCAACGACTCCGCTTTTTCCAAATCGCCCGTAAACACGCACCAGCCAACACGGTAACCGCAGGCCCGGTAAACTTTCGACAGACCGGAATACGTGAGACACACGGTATTTCCGGCGAGCGTCGCGATCGGAATAAACTCGGCATCGTCGTAGACCATCTGGTCGTAGATCTCGTCAGACAGGATCAACAGGCGGTGTTGCTCCGCCAACGCGACCATTTGTTCGAGCGTTACCCTGTCGTAAACCGCACCCGTCGGATTATTGGGATTGATGATTACCAGCGCCCTGGTGCGTGGCGTAACCAGCGCCTCCAGCGCCGCGAGATCGGGCGCAAACGACTTCTCCGGCGGGCATGGGTAATGCCTGGCGACACCGCCGTTGAGGGCGACCGCAGCAGACCACAGAGGATAATCCGGGCTTGGTATCAGCACTTCATCGCCCGGATTCAGCAAAGCGCGGAGCGACAGGTCGATCAATTCACTGACCCCGTTGCCGATAAAGACCTCCTCGGCAGTGATGCCCATGACGCCGCGGTCCTGCTGCTGCATGACGACCGCTTCACGGGCGGGGAAAATGCCCTTCTGGTGGCTGTAGGCTTCCGCCTGACCGAGGTTTTCGATCATCGCCAGGCGCATCGTCTCCGGCGTACGAAATCCGAATAGCCCTGGGTTGCCGATATTCAGCGAGAGAATCTCGTAACCCTGCTTTTCGAGCTCGCCGGCGCGGTGCGCGAGCTGGCCGCGAATCTCGTATTTGACGTCCGCCAGAGTTTTGCTGGTCTGGATAACGCGGTCGGTCATCTGGCATTCCGAAGTTAAAAATAAAACCCGGCCAACCTTGCGGCTGGCCGGGCGGGTCCGCACGGAGATTGCGGATTGCGCGGCTGAATCGCCTGGCTCCTGTTGCCAGGAACCTGTCCGACTCAGCCTAGCTCTTCAACCTCGGCACCTTTCACTTCCGGCGGCGCCGGGTCCTGTATATCGCCCGGGTCTTGCTTCCCGTAACGAATCATTAACTGTTCGACCTGCTCCGGAGTCACCCTGCTGATCGAGTGAATTCTGGCCTCGCCCCCCGAAAATCTGTCGAAAATTATCGAGTCCCCACCGTAAGGGCAAAGCCTGTCGTCGCGGGATCTGGTCCCCAACTGGAACGACGATTTTAGTCCAAAATTCGGCGCCAGCAAGCGGACATAGTAGCTTCGCTTGGCGGACGCATGAATCAGCAGGCTGTCTCTGCTCAGTGGCGTATAGTCTCGGATAGTCCGGATCCAGATGCAATCCGAGCCATTCAAATCGAGGTCTTCGGGGAGCTTGTCACCCGCTTCCGCGGCCACAGAAATGCTTAATAGAGCGCATGAAACAAACACTGTGAATACTTGTTTTATAAGATATTTTCTCATAAGTCACACTGCTATTAGCAGCCCTGTCCAGGGGGTCCATTGTCGCCGAACTTAATCCGTTGGACTCGTCGAATTTACATTAAGTTCAGGCCAAATCCGCAGCTTCCAGGGCGACCGGCCGCGAGCTATCCCGAATCCACTCGCTCCAGGAGCCGATATAGACACGCGGTTCGTCCAGGCCGGCTATAGCGGCTGCAAGCACCAGGTGGCAGGCCGTCACGCCGGAGCCGCACATGACGGAAAATGCCGGCGGCGTATCACTCCCCAGGAGCGTGGCCCACGCCTGACGTAGCTCTTCGCGCGATTTCCAGGTGCCATCGGCATTGATGTTCTCGGCGAAGGGAAAATTGATTGCGCCCGGAATATGTCCCGCAACCGCGTCAATCGGCTCCGTCAGGCCATCGAAACGCGGCCTGTCCCTGGCATCGACAAGATGCAATGCACGCCCCTCGCTGATCGTTGCGCTGATTTCGCCGGTCGTTATTACAAGGCCGGCATCGGGCGCCGCTGGGAATGAGGATTCGGGATATTCGGGCACCTCGGTTCCCATCGCTCCGCCGGCAGCGCGCCACGCATCGAGACCGCCGTTGAGGACCGCTACCCGCGAATGGCCAAACCAGCGAAGCAACCACCACAGGCGGGCCGCCAGCGCACCACTCGCGGTGTCGTAGACGACGACCTGCGTGCCGGCCCCAATACTCCAGCTCTCGAGCGTAGCTTTGAAGTCATCGACTTCAGGCAGCGGGTGGCGCCCGGAAGCATCGCTTACCAGCCCGGCGAGATCGCGGTCGAGGTCCGCGTATAAGGCGCCGGGAATATGGCCGGCCAGGTACTCTGTGCGGCCTTTCTCCGGCCGCATCAATTCGAAGCGGCAATCTATCACCCGACAATCTGTGGAGCCAGCCATGTCCTGGAGTTCCGCGACCTCGATAAGTTGGCGATAGCTTTTCATTCTGAGCCTTGTACACAGGATTGGCCTCAGACACAATATGCGACCGTTAGCAGCCCGGAGTCGTTTGGTGGAGAAAATACTTGTTGGCCTGAAGCGCGTTGTGGACTACAACATCCGCGTTCGGGTCAGGTCGGATGGCAGCGGTGTTGAGACTGACGGCGTCAAGATGAGCATTAACCCGTTCGATGAAATCGCACTGGAAGAAGCGCTGCAAATCAAAGAGCGCGGCGAAGCCAACGAGATCATCGTCATATCGATAGGCAGCGGCGATGCCCGGCAGCAGTTGCGAACAGGACTGGCGATGGGTGCCGACCGTGCCATCCTGGTGGAAACTGATGAAGAGACCGATCCATTAACGAGCGCCCGGGTGCTGCTGGAAATCGTCAACCGCGAGGATCCCGGTCTCGTATTGCTCGGCAAGCAGGCCATCGACAATGACAACAACCAGACCGGTCAGATGCTGGCCGCACTCTGGGGCCGGCCACAGGCGACTTTCGCATCAGAACTCGTCCTCGACGGCGACACAGCGAAGGTAACCCGGGAAGTTGATGTCGGGCTCGAATCAATCGAGATCGATCTGCCTGCCGTGGTAACCACCGATTTGCGGCTCAATGAGCCGAGATACGTAAAGCTGCCGGACATTATGAAAGCGAAGAAAAAGCCACTGGAGCAGATTCCACTGGGCGATCTCAACATAGAGGCATCCGCGAGGATCAGCGAAACCGCTTTCGCGCCGCCGGAAGAACGTCAGAAAGGAATAATGGTCGATGACGTAGCAGGCCTGGTGGCCGCGCTAGAAGATAAAGGGCTGCTGTAATGACAAGAATCCTGCTGATCGCTGAACATGATGGCACCACTGTTAATCCGTCAACCGCCAAGTGTGTTACCTGCGCCAGTGAACTGCCGGACGCGGAAATCCATGTGGCCGTATTGGCAGAAAATGGTGCCAGCCTGGCGAGCGAAATTGCCGGCCTGACATCGGTCGACAAGGTTATCCAGATTGATAACCCCGCCAATTCACATCCTGTTGCCGCGATACTTGCGCCGCAAATCGTCGCAATTGCAGACGGCTACTCCCACGTCTTTGGCCCGTCGACGACATTCGGCAAGGACCTGATGCCAAGAGTTGCCGCATTGCTTGGCGTAAATCAGATCAGCGACATCATGAGCGTGCTCGGCAGTCACAGCTTCAGGCGACCGATATATGCGGGCAACGCAATCGTCACGGTGGAAGCGCCGGCAGGCCCGCCCGTGGTAGCCACGGTCAGAACTGCATCCTACGCGAGCGCCGCTGAGGGAGGCTCGGCGTCAATCGAGGCAGCATCTGTCGATGCAGACATACCGGATCACACGCGATTTATCGAGCTACGCTCGGGCAAATCCGACCGACCTGATTTACAGACTGCCGCCAAAGTGGTTTCAGGTGGCCGGGCCCTCGGTAGCTCGGAGAATTTCGATCTTATTTACAAGCTGGCGGATGCACTGGGCGCGGGTGTCGGCGCCTCGAGGGCCGCAGTCGATGCGGGCTACGTGCCGAACGAAATGCAGGTCGGTCAGACCGGAAAGATCATCGCTCCCGAACTGTACATTGCAATCGGCATCTCGGGTGCCATCCAGCATCTCACCGGGATCAAGGATGCAGGGACTATCGTCGCGATTAACAAGGACGGCGAAGCACCAATATTCGAGATCGCAGATATCGGGCTGGTCGGAGACCTGTTTAAAATCGTCCCCGAGTTCGAGGCTGCAATCAGCTCGTAGGAGCCGCTCCTACAGTTTGGCCAGTATCGACTCCGCTTTGCTCACCTCGAGCTTGCCCGACGCTTCCACGGCTACATGCTGAGCTACTCCATCGTCCACGATGATTGCGAATCGCTGCGACCGTGTCCCCATGCCGAACGCCGTACCGTCCATTTCGAGATCAAGCGCCCTGGCGTATTCACCATTACCATCCGCGAGCATCATTACCTTGTCACCAACATTCTGATCTTTGCCCCAGGCGTGCATCACGAAGACATCGTTCACTGACATACAGGCAATCGAGTCAACACCTTTGGCAATCAATGCATCGGCCTGATTGATGAATCCAGGCAGATGACTCGCCGAACAGGTCGGCGTAAACGCCCCAGGCACGGAAACCAGGACCACTTTCTTACCGGCAAATAATTCATCGGTTGATATTGCACCGGGGCCGGCATCCGTCATAACGCCGAACACGCCGGACGGCATTTTTTCACCTACTCGAATCGACATAAGGAAACTCCAGTTAGTATTTAATATTAAAGACTTTATTTAACGTCTAATAGTCGTTCTCACCGACATGCACAATAAGACCGTCCCACTCATCATTCATTTCCAACTGACAGGTCAGGCGGCTGTTGGCACGTCGATCATAGGCGGCCTCCAGCATGCTGTCCTCCATGTCGTCCATTGCCGGCATTTTGTCACTCCAGGCCTCGTCGATGTAGCTATGGCAGGTTGCACAGGCGCACGCACCGCCGCATTCCGCCACGATGCCCTCGATATTGTTGTTGATGGCACCTTCCATGATGGAATAGCCGCTCTCGACGTCGACCTCGTGCCGTACGCCCTTTGGCGTGATGTAAATAACTTTGGGCATTTCCTGAACCTGGGAGTCACGAATCAAAAAAACGGGCGCCATCGGCGCCCGCTTCCCACAAGGGGCACGAATTGTCAGATGTCGCGTTTCCGTCGGCGCTCTGCCAGCTCTCGCTGTTGTTTCCGGGCGGCGTTCTCGGCAAGGCGAATTTGTTCATTGCGCTGAATATCACTATCGATAACGTTAATCCACTGACGTGCAACCTTGCCGGACCGTCTCGTTTTTGCAGCCTCACGGAACGCCGCAACCGAAGCCCGGTACTTTTGCTGGTTGTACAGGCACATACCAAGAGAGATTTGTGCATGATCGGGGCTCTTGATACCGCCCTTCTTGATGCCGTTGTTTATCGCCGCGACACACTCGCCATACTGACCAAGGTTCAGGTAGGCGTTGCCCAATCTCAGGTCCAGCTCGCCCTCATCACTAAGCTTAGCCGCCTGCTGCAGTGCGGGAATTGCTTTCTTATCCTCGGCAGACAGCGTCCAGGCCTGGGACAGCAGCCGATAATTCTTGGCATTCTTCGCAACCCTGCCTTTCTCCATTTCCTCAGTCAGCAAGAGTGCCGCCTTGTAAGGTACTTCCCGCTGCAGGTAGAGCTGCGCCATCGTGACCAGTTCCGACTCTTTCTCGAGCAATCCCTGGGTCATCGCCGCATCGTAGGCGGCGACCAGGTTATGCTCTTCGCCCAACTCGGTGTAAGCACCCGCGAGCGAGAACCAGTAACGCTTTTTGGGCCAGTTGATGAGCAGGATTTTCTGAATGTCCCTGACTTTTTCGTAATTCTCCTGCTGAAAAAAAGCAAAGTTCAGAAGGACATACCAGTCTTCCTTGACTGTCAGATTGCGCTTCACCGCCACGGCCATGGCCGCTTCAATTGGCCTTACCATATCCGCATAGCGGTCGATCTGGTACAGGTTCTGCGCGTAAAGGATATAAGGATCCGGCGCAGGATTCATTTCCAGTACGAACCACTCATCCAGCAAACGAATTGCCTTGTTGTAGTCCTCCTCCATCGTTGAAAGCTGAGCAAGCGTATACAATGTTTGTTTCTTAATTTGTTCTTCGATACTCGGAATACGCAGCATTTCCTCGTAGGTTGCGATCGCCTCCGGCATTTTCTCGAGGTTGTAGTACACGAAACCAATGTAGTTAAGGACGTTCTGTAATTCGTAATCCGTCAGTCCTTTTTTGCCCTTCAGTGTGTTCAGTATTTTCAGTGCAGTAGTGGAATTATCGGCGTCGATCGCCTCCTGCGCTTTCTGAATCCGGTCATAGACCGCTTTACTCACTGCCTGGGCCTGCTTGGTCTTCCGGTTGTCCCGGCTATCCCGTTCGTCGTCTTGCTGGGCAGCATAGGCCGCCCCGGTGGCGAATATTCCGCAAACCAGCAGTACGAAAATACGTGAGAGCAAATGGTGCTTGCTGTTCATAAGCATGATTTCCTTAACTGTTCCGCTGTTTCAGGCTATTCTTCGATTCGAAAACTTATTCGCGTCTTGACGCCCACCACCTCGACCGGCACCCCATCGACTACCCGCGGCTTGTACTTGAATTTCAGGACCGCCCTTGTCGCCGCACGTTCGAACAGGCTGCTGGTCGAGTATTCAACAATCGGATCCTTGACCGTACCCGTAGCGGTCACCGTGAAACTCATGTCCACATAGCCCTCGACCCCACGCGACAATGCGCGCGCAGGATAGATAGGCGCAACCCGTACGATCGGCAGATAATCGCCTTCGGCGATATTCATGCCACCAGGCCCACCAATGTCAATATTGGTTGACACCGGTGGTGGCGCTATGTTGATCGTCGGCGCGCTCGGATCAATGTTGTCCAGGTCCTGAGGCGGTAGCTCTGGTGGCAACTCGGGCGGTTTCTGCGGTTTTTCCGGCGTCAAATCCTCGGTATTGAGGGTCTCGTTTCGTTTGATACGTACAAAATTGAGCTCGTACCGCGTCCTGTCCTTAACGATGGCGTCTTCGGCATGTTCGATCAACAGTTGCATTATGAATAAAAGGGACAATGTGACGGATATTCCAACTGCGATGGATATTGCATATCTGCCCAGCATGATTTGCGCTCCTGTTACGGATTTGCAGCAATGGAGACGTTATACACGCCCGCCTGACGTGCTGCGTCCATGACGATAACAAGCATCTCATTGGTCGACTTCTTGTCGGCCTGGATGACCACCGATCCCTTCGGATTCTCGGCGTGCATTCGTTCGATATTCGGCCGTACTGCACGCGGGTCGATCATGCGCCGGTCGATCCAGATCTCGTCATTCGAGCTGATGGCAATGAGTATGTTGGCATCAGCGACACTTATGGCAGTCGGCGCATCCGGCCGATTGACGTCGATTCCGGCTTCCTTGATGAAAGACGCGGTAACAATAAAGAAAATAAGCATAATGAAAACAACGTCAAGCATCGGCGTCAGATTGATTTCATTTTCCTCTTCTTCTGCGCTCAGTCCTGCATTTGATCTACGCATTTTTCACACCTTTTAATGATCCATCGTGAGCGAATCCTCGAGGAACTCCACTTCACGTGCCGCACGACGGCTTAATAATGTGACCAGGAGCACTCCGGAAAGTGCGCCCACCATACCCGCCATTGTCGGCACCGTTGCCTGGGACACGCCACCAGCCATTGCCCGCACGTTTCCCGAACCGGAAACTGCCAGGACCCCGAACACCTTGATCATTCCGGTTACGGTGCCCATCAGGCCCAGCAGCGGACACAACGCCACCAGGGTCTGAATCATGGGGATTCCGCTGTTGGTCGCCATCGAGAACCGCGAAATCATACCCTCGCGGATCTGGTGCGCGTTCCATGACTTGCGCTCCGGGCGGGACTCCCAACGATCATGAATGTCGCTCGACATGGTCTTCATCGCCGAGCGGAAATACAGCAACCGCTCAGCGATCAGCACCCACATCACGAAGATCGTGATGGCAATCCAACGCAAGACCGGACCGCCCAACTCCATGAAGTCGCGTATGGCCTCGAAACTGTCAGCTAGCCAAAGCATTGCTTCTCCTTAAAGACAGCCGTTAGCCGTGCTTCTCTGAATGCGTGGCGACAATGCCGGCACTTTGTGACTGGATAATATTGATGATCTTGCGACTCTGGCCACTAACCAGCGTGTGGATCAGTACCATCGGGATAGCGACAACCAGTCCAAGTACTGTGGTCATAAGCGCCTGGGAAATACCACCAGCCATCATCTTCGGGTCGCCAGAACCGTAAAGTGTGATTACCTGGAAGGTCTTGATCATGCCGGTAACCGTTCCGAGCAGACCCATGAGCGGCGCTACGACGGAAATTACCTTGATAATCAGCAGACCCTTGGTCAGATCCGGCATTTCCTTCAAAGCGGCTTCACTCAGTTTGAGCTCAATGGTTTCAGTGTCTGCACCCCGGTTGGCTTCATAGGCAGCCAGTACACGCCCCAGCGGATTGTCCGTGCTTGCGGATTCGCGTTTTAGCTGTGCGGATACCTTGCGGCCTGCTGTCGACAAGCCAACCGCGCGCCACAGGGCTATCAGCAAGCCGATGAAGCCAAGACCCATGATGCAGTATCCGACAATGCCGCCCTGTCGCAGTCGATCACCAACCGTCGGCGATTCGACCAGCAACGCCAGGATGCTGCCACGGGTGCCATCGAGACCAAAGGTCACTGTCGTCCCGCTGGCAGCATTCACAATGTCGTCTGTCGAGTTGGTATAGCGTCCCTGCTCCGGTTGCCGGGTCAGCTCGGAGACAGACCCTGACTCGGAGTTGTACCGCAGGTAACCGTCTTCGAAAACAATATTGAAGGGGCCCACACGGACGACGGCGGTATTAACGACCTCGCCATCCGCAAGCGTTATCTCGTGGTTAAACCTGACAATCTTGCCGGATTCGGTCACTTCGCGTTGTAGTTCGAACCAGAGTCTCTCGATTTCCGCGATGGACGCAAGCGCGGTGGCGCCAGCCATCTTGCCACCCAGCTCGACCAGGAAATCTTCCCGGTCCGGATACTGAATGCTGGTCAACGACTCGCTGAAGCGGCCTTGCGCATCGCCGGACACCGTCTGCAGTACGCCGAAGAGTTCCTTCAATGCGCCAAGACGCTCGTCCAGCGCCTCTCGTGCAGCAACGATGCGTGTCTGGTTGTCCTCGAATAACTGCTCGAGGCGCTCGCTGTTGCGCTCCTGCCGGGCCCGTTCCTGACGCGCCTGGTTCAGCAGATTTTGCTGCTCATTCCTGGACTGGTTAAAGCGCTGTTCGCGCTGCCGTGCTTCCGCAGAATCTCTCGACTGACCGAGTTCGATCTGCTTCAGGAGTTCGTCCATGCTGGTGGCATCTTCCTGCGCCTGCGCCACGCCCACAATCAGGAAAAGGCTGGCAATAATTATTGTTAGTCGTCTCATGGATCAAGCTCCCCCGGCAGATACAGGTGCAGGCACAGGGAGCAACATCAGCTCCGGTGCAATAAGTTGCCTGGCAACCCGGATACCCTTGCGGACTTCGCTGCGGTGCTCGTTGCCCAGTTGCTCGAAGGTTCCCATCTCGGCGTTCCACCATCCCGTGATGCTGGTGTCATCCGACTGAAAATACAGTCCGATTCGACCGATGCGCAGCATGTTGTACTCTCTTGTCGAGCCTTCGATCTCCAGCGACTGCACGTAATATTCGCTGGAAGACCCGTAATCCATTTCGATCTGATAGGCCTCCATGACCTTGCGGAATTTCTCGGCGACACTAACGTCGGACCTTTCCATGATTATTTTCAGATTATTGATACGATCGGTGCGCTCATCCATAAGGAATGGAATATCCAGCGCGATCGACTGCTCGAGCCCGTCGATCATGCGTTCCATAAGCGGAAAGATCTGGCGGTTGATAACGTCGACCTGGTCCATGGAAATTGAAATGTCTTCGAGCGTCGCGTTCTGTCCGTTGGTTTGCGCCGTCATCAGACGGTTGTAAACCTTGAGACCATCGATTTCCTTGTTGATTGCCCGGTACTGATCCGTAAGAGAGCGCGAGCGCTCGACAACCTGGTTAATACGCTCTTGCGATTCCTGAGCGAGGTTCAGACGTCGCTGATCAGCCTGAAGGACCTGGTCAACGGTCACGGACTGGGCGAAGACACCGCCGGCTACCGCGATAACTGAAGCCGCAAGTACCGCAGTTGTTATCGGCCGGCTGCTGAATTTGCACCGTTTCATGGATACTCCTTAAATTGATCTATTTATGATGGTTATTGGATTTCGGGAAAGGGATGCGCAGAAATCACAAGGACAAATGCACAACTAACAGGTGAACTGCACCCCTATCTGTATGCAATCCCCCCTTGCGCTCGCGACCCTCTCCACAACCGCCGCGGCGAAAAATTCTGGTTTTGACCCTTTATCTGTGTAATTTTCAGGCTGTCCAACCGGCATTTCTCCCCTGTGACGCCAGTCTCAATTTCCCGGGTCCCACTTTAGTGGAAACCAAGAATACCACATGATCCATTTATCGCCAGCCCAACAGTGACTTAACGTAACGCTGTCGAAACTACTCCTGAATCGCCGCATGCCGCGCCAGTTCGAGCTTCGCAATCGACACCCGGTGGACCTCGTCGGGGCCATCCGCAAGGCGTAAGGTGCGTGCTCCTGCCCAGGCTGCTGCAAGGCCGAAATCACCGCAGACCCCTGCGCCGCCATGCACCTGCACGGCACGGTCGATGACACGCAGGGCCATCGACGGCGCAATCACTTTAATCATCGCGATTTCAGCGCGGGCCGCCTTGTTGCCAACCTTATCCATCATATCCGCGGCTTTCAGCGTCAGGAGCCGCGCCTGGTCGATTTCAATACGCGAATTCGCAATCAGTTCCCGCACGACACCTTGTGCCGACAATGGCTTGCCGAACGCCACCCGCTCGCTGGCCCTGATACACATTTTTTCCAGTGCCCGTTCCGCCATGCCGATTAAACGCATACAGTGATGTATGCGCCCCGGCCCGAGCCGGCCCTGCGCAATTTCGAAGCCACGCCCTTCTCCGAGCAGCAGATTAGCGGTGGGCACGCGTACGTCCTCAAACAGCATCTCCGCGTGTCCGTGGGGTGCGTCGTCATAGCCGTACACGGTCAGCGGCCGCACAAGCTGCACGCCCGGTGTGTCCATCGGTATCAGGATCATCGACTGCTGCGAATGGCGGTCTGCCTCCGGGTCCGTCTTGCCCATGAATATCAGGATCCTGCAGCGGGGATCCATCGCACCCGAGGTCCACCACTTACGTCCATTTATAAGGTATTCATCACCGTCCCTGACAATCGTCGCCCTGATATTGGTGGCATCGGAAGAAGCCACGTCAGGTTCGGTCATGGCAAACGCGGAACGGATTTCGCCTCGCAGCAACGGCGCAAGCCAGGCCTTCTTTTGTGCGTCATCGCCGTAACGGGCAAGCACTTCCATATTCCCGCTATCGGGTGCCGAGCAGTTGAATACCTCGGAGGCGATCGGCGAGCGTCCCATGAGTTCGGCCAGCGGCGCATACTCGAGGTTGGTGAGGCCGGCTCCATGTTCACTTTCCGGAAGAAACAGGTTCCAGAGCCCTGCCGCGCGCGCCTTCTCCTTGAGCTCCTGCATGATTGGTGGAATGACCCAGCGAGATTCTGCCTGATCCAGGTATTCGTAATAGGCCGATTCGTTCGGATACACGTGCGATTTCATGAACCCGGCTATGCGGGACGACAGTTCGGCGACTTTACGCGAGAAATCAAAATCCATAAGTCGCGGGAGCATACCTCTATATAATAGGTGCCACAATGAAAGCATTACTGTGTAAAGAGTACGGGCCAGCGGAGAGCCTGGTCATCGAAGACGTGCCCGCGCCGGTGCCTGGCAAGGGAGAAGTCCGAATCGGCATACATGCTTGCGGCGTTAATTATCCCGACAACCTGATCATCGCCGGCAAGTACCAGGTGCAACCACCATTGCCGTTTTCGCCGGGATTTGAGCTGGCGGGTGAAATACTGGAGCTGGGCGACGGCGTCACTCATTTAAACCCGGGACAGCGCGTAGCGGCGACCTCGATGGGTGGGGCAATGGCGGATGAAATCTGTGTGCCGGCCACCAATGTCGTGCCGATTCCCGACGTGATGGACTTTGCTAACGCGGCCGGGTTCATCATTACCTACGGCACCTCGTACCATGCGCTCAGGCAACGCGCCCAATTGAAGCCGGGCGAGAAACTACTGGTCCTTGGTGCCGGCGGCGGCGTTGGGCTCACGGCCGTCGAGATCGGCCAGCTGATGGGTGCCGAGGTGATCGCGGCCGCCAGTTCCGCCGAAAAGCTTGAACTCGCCGGCAGCCGCGGTGCCACGCATCTCATCAACTATGTGCAGGACAGCCTGCGGGAACAGGTGCAAGAGCTCACCGGGGGGCGCGGTGTTGATGTGATTTTCGACCCGGTCGGTGGCGAGTTATTCAAGGATTGCCTGCGCTCGGTCGATTGGGGCGGACGGATTCTGATAATCGGCTTCGCCAGCGGCACGATTCCGAATATTCCGGCCAACCTGCCACTGCTCAGGGGCATATCGATCGTCGGCGTCTTCTGGGGCACATTCGCAGAGCGCGAACCCAAGGCAAGCCGTAAAAACATGCGTGAGTTGCTGGCCTGGTTCGAGCAGGGAAAACTGCAGCCGTGCATTTCCAGGACCTACTCTCTCGAGGAAGCGCCGCTGGCCATGAAGGCGTTGCTCGAGCGGCGCGCCACCGGCAAACTGGTGGTGACACTTTAATACTGAGATTTCGGCAGTTGACTTCGATTGATGCATACAACATGATCTGCGGCTATGGAACTCGTCTTTAACTCTCGTCTTACACTTGTGGTCCTTATCGGGAGAAATTGCGGGTAGCGAGCAGACACCATAATAAAGAAAACGCCGACCCCGCATCCCGACCGGATCGTGGGGTTTTTTTAGGCCGGATTTTTAAGGATTCGAAATGCAAATGTATTCGGAGTCAGATGTCGACACCTCTTGCCTCACAGGCAAACGTATCGCAATACTGGGTTACGGCAGTCAGGGTCGGGCGCACGCGCTCAATCTCAAAGACAGCGGACATGATGTGGTCATGGGATTGCGGCCCGCGGGCGCCAGCTGGGCGAAAGCCGGGGCAGACGGGCTGACGGTGCAGGAACCCGCTGCAGCAGCGACTGGCGCCGCGATCGTGGCATTTCTGACACCGGACCTGACGCAGGCGGACCTTTACGCCTCTATCGTGGATAACCTGGACCAGGGCGCAGCAATCCTGTTCGCGCACGGCTTCAATATTCACTACAAGCAGATTGAGCCGCGTGCCGATCTCGACGTCATATTGATCGCCCCGAAGGGACCGGGCGGTCTTGTGCGCCGCCAATACGAAGACGGCCACGGCGTGCCCTGCCTCGTTGCAGTTGCCCAGGACAGTAGCGGCAACGCCCTGAAACTGGCGCTCGCCTATGCGCAGGGCATTGGTGGTGCCCGCGCCGGCGTCATCGAGACCACTTTTGCCGAAGAAACCGAGACCGATTTGTTCGGCGAACAGGCAGTCCTTTGCGGCGGCGCGACCGAGCTTGTCGTCGCAGGTTTCGAGACGCTTGTGAAAGCCGGTTACCAACCGGAGGTTGCTTACTACGAGTGTATGCACGAGCTGAAACTAATCGTCGACCTGCTCCATGAAGGTGGTCTGAAAAAGATGCATGAGTTCATCAGCGAGACAGCCGCCTACGGTGACCTGGTCAGTGGCCCGCGCGTCATCGACGCACACACCCGGAAAAAAATGCAGGAGATTCTGGACGACATCCAGGACGGCACATTTGCCCGGCAATGGATTGCTGAAAACAAGGCCGGCCAGCCGGAATACAAGCGCATGATGGAAGAAGATCTCAGTCACCCGATAGAAAAAGTCGGTGCGGATCTCAGAAGCCGCATGGACTGGCTGGACAACTAGTGATGATGACACCCGCCGCCAGCATGCATCGCGATGCCACAGACTGGGGTTCCGATTCGGAATCACCCGCTGCGCCGATCGGAATCGCGGACGTCAAACGTGCCAGAAAAGTCATTAAACCTTTCCTGACACCAACCCCGTTTATCAGTAATCCGCTACTCAACGAGCGGCTTGGCGCAGATACTTTTGTCAAACTCGAGAATATTCAGGACATTGGTGCATTCAAGATTCGTGGGGCGATCAATCTGCTCGCGACCATGGATCAGAAAAGACGCGTAGCCGGCATCGTAACCGCCACCCGAGGCAACTACGGGGCAGCGCTTGCCCAGGCATGCGCGATGTACAAGGTCAAGTGCACTGTGTTCGTGCCGGAGGACAACAATCCTGACAAGAATGCAGCCGTGAGAGCGCTCGGTGGGGAACTGGTTATCAAAGGTCACGACTTCGATGCAGCCTGGGATGCATCGGTGCGTCACGCCTGGAATTCCGGCGCCGTCTCGGTGCACCCCGGTAAAAGTCCCGAACTTGTTGCCGGACAGGCCACGGTTGCGCTCGAAATGCTGGAACAGGCGGAACACGGTCTTGACGTAATTATTGTTCCGGTTGGCGGCGGCAGCCTCGCAGCAGGTACGACAACGGTGGTCAGAGCCGTGTCGCCGAAGACCAGGATTATTGCTGTGCAGGCGGAAAATGCACCAGCATTTCACCACGCCTGGCATACCAAAGATTTTGCTCCGATGGTCGCGACCAGGACTATCGCGGACGGGCTCGCGACTCGTGTGCCGGTCCGTTACACGCTCAGCATGATGCAGGACATGGACGACTTCGTGCTGGTCAGTGAAGACGAAATATGCATGGCGATACGCTGCTATGCAGAGACGATTCATCAGTTGGCCGAAGGTGGCGGTGCGGCACCGCTCGCTGCAGCATTGCAATTGAAAGACCAGTTGGCCGGGAAACGGGTCGGACTCATCCTGACCGGCAGCAATATCGACAATCGGTCCCTGATGTGGGCGCTGCGCACCGATTCCGTGCGTCACACACCGCATGCAATTCCAAATTTCCCGATGGCCAGCCTCGACTACGGCGACTAGCGGAGTAACAAAATGGCGACCGACCGGATCAAGATCTTTGATACCACCCTGAGAGATGGCGAGCAGGCCCCCGGCTGCAGCATGACGCTCAGGGAAAAGCTCAGGATCGCCAGGGCGCTGTCAGACCTCAACGTCGATATTATCGAGGCTGGCTTTCCGGCTGCGTCGCCCGGCGATTTCGAAGCGGTCAAGGCGATCGCCGATGAGAATCGCGGCCCGACCATCTGTGGCCTTGCGCGCTGCAACCCGGAAGACATCGAGAAAGTGTATGCAGCGGTCAAAGGTGCAGGAAAGCACAGGATTCATGTGTTCGTTGCCACGAGTGCGATCCACCGCGAATACAAGCTCAAGATGGCAAAGGAAGAAATCATCAGTAGTGCGGTAGGCGCTATCAGCCAGGCACGTGAATTGTGTGATGACGTGGAATTTTCTCCGGAGGACGCATCCCGCACGGAGCTTGCCTATCTTGCGGAAGTGGTAACCGCGGCCATCGAGGCCGGCGCAACTACGATCAATATTCCCGACACCGTCGGCTACACCGTGCCTGCGGAGTTCGACCGGCTGTTTCGATACCTGAAAGAAAATGTAGCGGGCATCGACGATATTACGCTGAGCGTCCATTGCCACGACGACCTTGGCATGGCAGTCGCTAACAGTCTCGCTGCCGTTGCCGCGGGCGCCAGGCAGATTGAATGCACGATCAACGGCATCGGCGAGCGGGCCGGAAACTGTTCGCTCGAGGAGGTTGTAATGGCACTCAAAACGCGGGCCGATTTTTTTTCGCTCGAGTCCGCGATTGACACGACACGACTGTATCCGACAGCGCGGCTCGTTTCCGGCATCACCGGCATGGCCATTCCGCGAAACAAGGCGATCGTCGGCGAAAATGCATTTGCGCACGAAGCGGGAATTCATCAACACGGCATGCTGCAGCATCATTCCACTTACGAGATCATGCGGCCGGGCGATGTCGGCATCAGCAAATCAAACCTGGTCCTTGGCAAGCACAGTGGGCGGCACGCGTTTCGCGAACGTGTCAAGGGCCTGGGCTTCGCTCTCGATGAGTTTGAAACGAACCGTGCGTTCCAGGAATTCAAGAAACTGGCTGACCGGAAGAAAGATATTTATGACGGTGACATAGAAGCCATCATCATGAACGTGGATAGCTCATCGTCCGGGCCATGGGTTCTCAAGTCATTGAAGGTAATTTCCGCTACTGCCGAGCAATCGACTGCAACCCTGAAACTGATCGATGAAAACGGGGACGAGAGGAACGAGTCCGCGAAGGCGGACGGGCCGGTCGAAGCCGCTTTCAGTGTGCTTGAAAGTACGACCGGCATCGATCTGATATTAAAGAACTTCGAATTACATAGCGCCACGGTCGGGGAAGATGCCCAGGGAGAAGCTACGGTTACCGTGGAATACAACGGTCAGAGCTATCGCGGACACGGCACCAGTACGGATATTGTCGAGGCCGCTTGTCGTGCATACCTGGAGGTCATAAACCGTATTCTGCGCCGGCGGGAGCGCGGCCTGGAAGATGGACGCCTTGCTTCGGACATCAACCGTGCATCTATATAATGATAAGCTGCACGAATGACTTTTGAAGGCGGAAAATTGATCTGGCTAAATGGCCGGATGGTGCCGTGGGAGCAGGCTACGGTTCACGTGCTGTCACATGCGCTGCATTACGGCTCTTCCGTCTTCGAAGGTATCCGGGTGTACAAGACGCCCGGCGGGCCGAAAGCGTTCCGGCTGACGGATCACATGCAACGCCTCTTTGACTCCGCCAGGATCTATCGTTTGCCAATTCCCTACGAGCGTGACGAATTGATCGCTGCTTGCAAGGAAATTGTGCTCGCGAATGAACTCAAGAACGGCGCTTA
>Ga0209997_10000182_pt1 | contig 19813 bp, 31 predicted proteins | sample CR04metaG_FD_182079 | JGI IMG/M metagenome (GOLD analysis project Ga0209997, IMG submission 182079) | Deep subsurface microbial communities from Mariana Trench to uncover new lineages of life (NeLLi) - CR04 metaG (SPAdes) (version 2) | ecosystem: Environmental > Aquatic > Marine > Ocean trench...
ATTTTGATATCTTCAGATTTGTATCCTTTTTTTTGAGCTGTTCCAGCTGCAAAAGGTTTCATCACTCCAACATCAATTCCCATCTTGCGAATTACAACTGCCAGACCAGCAGTAATGTAGGTTTTTCCAACATCAGTATCTGTTCCAGTAATAAAGAGTGATTTCAACAAATTGATTCAGAATATTTGGTTGATTAACTCATCGGTTAATTATTAAGATCTGAAATCTTACAAAATCAGTTGAAAAGTTCTGTTTGGCACCCAAACACCCAGATGAAAGAATGGAATTCTTTCGATATCATCACTAAAGGCAAAGGAATGTGGTTGATTGACTCTAAAGGTAACAAAATGCTTGATGCCGTAGCATCAATGTGGTGCAATGTATGGGGGCATTCTAATCCTCAATTAATCAAAGCAATTACATCTCAGAGTAAAAAACTGCAGCATTCATCCTTGTTTAACCTTACAAATGAGCCTGCTGAAAAGCTTGCTGAGAATTTAGTAAAGATAGCACCCAGAATGCACAAGGTCTTTTTTTCTGATAATGGTTCCTCAGCAATGGAGATTGCTATCAAACTAGCACTTCAATACTGGAAAAACATCGGAGATAAAAAGAAGACCAAGATTGCCACAGTAAAAAATGGATATCATGGCGATACATTTGGAGCAATGTCAGTTGGATATGTACCAGAATTTTTTGGCAAATTCAAAGAACAGTTATTTCCAACAATACAATTTCCAGTTCCTAACAAATATAGAATACCTAAAGGATTTACTTTTTCAGATTATCAAAACTATTGTTTAGAAAACATTGAAAAGAGACTTTCAAAAAATAACAACATTGCTGCTTTTGTAATGGAAAGTGGTGCACAAGTAGCAGGAGGAGTCATAATTTTTCCAAAAGGATTTCAGAGAAAGATTAGTCAACTATGTAAAAAATATGATGTGTTATTTGTGTTAGATGAGATTGCAACAGGTTTTGGAAGATTAGGATCTATGATACAATATGAAGAACAAAAAAGCATTCCAGACATTGTTGCATATGGAAAAATGTTAACTGGTGGATATCTAACAATGGCTGCAACCTTAACAAACAAGAAAATTTATGATTCGTATTTAGGGGAATTTAATGATTATAGACATCTCTTTCATGGTCATACCTATACAGGAAATCCCATTGCAGCAGCAGTTGCAAATGAAAATCTCAAAATGTACAAAAAGAATAATTTGATCAAAAAGATTCAAAAAACATCAAAAATATTTGAAAAATTCTATCAAGAAATTTTAGAAATTGACATTGTAGGAGACATTAGACACAAAGGTATGCTGATGGGAATTGAATTAGTTGTAAATAAAAAGAAAAAGACACCTATTCATTCCAGAAAGTCAATCAACAAGATATTTTTTGAGGAGGGTAAAAAACAAGGAATCTATCTTAGAACTCTGGGAAATATAGTCATGCTTGTTCCACCACTGGCAATTTCAGAAAAAGATCTGGATTTGCTTCTAAACAGGACAATTAATACAATTAAGGCGGCAAGATCAAAGGTAGTGTAACTGTTAACCCCCATAGCCTTCAAGGTTAACCTTTCCACTAGTGTTATTAATGTAAAATTGATGAAAGATAATATGAATACTCTAGAATTTATCAAAGAGTGTCAGGAAAAAGTATTTTCTGGAATTGGTATTTCATCAAAAGATGCCGAGAAATTATTCAACATTCCAGATGAGAATCTAAAAAAATTGTCAAGTTGTGCAAATGAGATCACTCGAGATTTTAATGGAGACAAGGTTGATGTAGAGCAGTTAAACAATATCAAAAAAAATGCATGTAGTGAAGACTGTACCTTTTGTGGGCAATCTGCTTTTTTTGATACAGGTATTGAAACATACCAATTACCCACCCCTGAAGAAATAGTTACAAAAGCTCAAAAAGCAAAAGATGAAGGAGCTGAATCATATTGTCTTGTTGCAGCATGGAGAGAACCATCACCAAAAGATTTTGAAAAAATATGTAAAATTATTAGTGAAATTAATGAGAAAGTTGGAATAAGTCTAGAGTGCAGTTTAGGTTTTCTTACCAAAGAACAGGCATTAAAGCTAAATGATCTCAAAGTAAAAAGATACAACCATAATTTGGAAACTGCGAAATCAAAATTTTCAGAAATTTGTACAACTCATACATATGAAGACAGGCTAAAGACATTAAAAATTGCAAGGGATGCAGGATTAGAGTTGTGCACTGGAGGAATTATTGGACTCGGTGAAACAAGAAAACAGAGATTAGAGTTAGCATTAGAATTAGCTAGAATATATCCAGAAGAAGTAACAATCAACATATTAGTTCCAATTCCAGGAACCCCATTGGAATTACAAACAGAGATACCTAATTCAGAGATTATCAGAATGTTTTCTGTAATCAGATTTCTTTTACCCGAATCAGTCATTAAAATTTCTGGGGGGAGAGAGACAAATTTGGATGATTCTGGTGAAGAATTACTTCAAAGTGGTGCAAATGGAATTATCACTGCGGGTTACTTGACGATGGGTGGAAATGAGGCTAAAAAAGACCTTGAAATGATAGAAAAAATTGGCCTCCAAGCATAAACTGGACTTTATTAATTCAGAATTAGGTAAAATTAAGCAAAACAACCTCTACAGAAAATTACGATATGGAAAAGTACAAGATTCACATATTACAATTAATGGCAAAAAACTCATCAATTTATGTTCAAATGACTACCTAGGAATTCAAACAGTAAAGATTCAATTCAAACAGCTTCAGTCAAGTTCAAGACTTGTTTCTGGAAATGATGAATCATACAAAAAATTAGAAGATGCTCTTGCAAAACACAAATCAAAACAAAACAGTTTGATTTATCCAACTGGATACATGGCAAATCTTGGAGCAATTTCTTCAATTGCTAAAAAAGGAGATTTAATTCTCAGTGATGAGTTAAATCATGCAAGCATCATCGAATCATGTAAGTTAACTGATGCCAAAGTTTTAATTTACAAACATAACAATATGCAAGATTTACAAAAAAAATTAAAACATAAAGGAAAAAATAAGTTTGTAATTACTGAAGGAATATTTAGTATGGATGGAGACTTTTCATATCTGAAACAAATTACAGAGATCTCAGAAAAAGCAAAAGCAATTACAGTCGTAGATGATGCACACGGGGATTTTGTTATTGGAAAAGATGGAAAAGGAACACCAAATTATTTTAATGTAACAAAAAAAATTGATTTGTATATTAGCAGTCTAAGCAAAGGACTAGGATCATTTGGTGGATATGTTGCATCACAAAATAATGTAATTGATTTGTGTATTAACAAATCAAAATCATTTATCTATACATCAGCACTTCCTTCATTTTTAATTGAGCATTCCATGAAAAGGTTTGAATCAAATAGAGAAAAACAAAAGAAAAAACTGGAAAAAAATACCAAACAACTCTTAAAAGGATTGACACAAATTGGATATAAAATAAATTCATCAACACACATTATACCAATAATAATTGGAAGTGAAAAATTAGCAATGGACTTTGGAAAATTCTTGTTTAATAATGGAGTATTTGTACAGCCAATCAGATATCCTACAGTCCCAAAGAATCAAGCAAGATTGAGAATTTCAGTTACTGCATGGCTCTCAAGCACAAATATTGAAAAAACACTTGAAATTTTTGAAAAAGCATTTCCAAAATTTAGATAATTATCGCAGAGAATCAAAGCCGCCTAAGGCAGGAGAGCCAATAATTACTGCAAGTGTGACTAGAATTCCTAAACAAATACCCACAATTACAAAACGCATGTTCATACCAAAATTATGTTTATCCCAGTTAAAAATGGATTGTATTCAGACTGGGAAAAGATGTGGAAGAATGCTTTAAAAGAAAAATTATAATTTTAATTCGTGGCAGAAATAACACTAGCAGTAGCTGTCCTAGCAGGACTCGCTTCATTTGTAGCCCCATGTATTTTACCCATGATTCCAGCATTTCTTGCATACATTTCAGGAACAACACTTTCAGAATTAAATCAAAAAAATGGATCCAGTACAGTAACAATTAACAGAACAAATATTGTTTTAAATTCAGTATTTTTTGTCATAGGATTTTCAGTGGTATTTTCAACATTAGGAGTAATCATTAACAGTGTACTTACAACATCAGCTGGAGAATTAGTTGAAGTATTAAACCAAGTAGCAGGAATAATCATTATAGGATTTGGAGTCTTTTTACTTCTATCAACTAAGATCAACAAGCTAAATATGGAAAAGAAATTCTTTCCAAAAAGTTCAAAGTCAAGCTATCCAATGTCATTTGTGTTTGGTTTGGCCTTTGCAGTAGGATGGACACCATGTGTTGGGCCAATACTTGGAACAATACTCACACTTGCAGCTACTACGCCATCTGTTGCATTCAATTTGTTACTTTTGTATTCATTGGGATTAGGAATTCCATTCATTTTGATAGGAGTTTTTTATTCCAGAGCAACACGACTTATTCGTTCAATGAGTAAACATTTGAAATATTACAACGTATTATTGGGAGGATTCATAATATTATTAGGGATTTTGGTATTCACAAATCAATTGGCATATATTGCAAATTTCCCACTTCTCAACGAACTAATATTCTTAGGGTGATCAAATGAAATCAGAAATAAAAACAGCATTAATCTTAGGAATTGTAATTGCTACAGGGTTGGGTATAATGAGTATGGTTTTTTCATCATTTGATGAAGAATTCGAGTCTACAAACATGGTTTCAGAAGGAAATTTACTCACTAAAATTGATAAATCAAGATTCAAAACAGCTCCAGATTTAGTTGGAATTGCCCATTATCTGAATACCACACCTGAAGAATTAAGTGAGAATATCAAAGGAAAAGTGATACTTTATGATATTTGGACATACAGTTGCATTAATTGTATCAGAACACTACCATACATCACTGCATGGGATGACAAATATGCAGATCAGGGATTATTAATCATTGGAATTCATTCGCCAGAATTTGAATTTGAAAAAGATCCTGAAAATGTTAAGATGGCATTAAGCAAATATGGAATTGATTATCCTGTTGTTTTAGATAATGATATGGAAACATGGAAGGCATTTGATAATAGATACTGGCCAAGAAAATACATTGCAGACCATGAAGGCTACATCAGATATGATCACATTGGTGAAGGAGGATATCAAAAAACTGAAAAAGTCATTCAACAGCTTTTAGATGAAAGAGCTGCATCAATGGGGATTCAGATGGCTTCAGCTGCACCACTTGTAGACATTGAAGCATTTGAACATTCAATGTTTAAAACACCTGAATTATATTTTGGTTACAAGTTTGCACAAAATAGAAATCAATTAGGTAGTGAAGAAGGATTCCAACCAGGAAAAATAGTTACATATTCAAAATCGGATAAAGTGGACTTGCACAAATTCTATCTAACAGGGGATTGGAAGAATTATGAAGACAGCATGGAATTAGTATCAGATACTGGAGTCATCAAATTGCGATACAATGCAAAACAAGTAAACATAGTAACTGACAATGATGCAGAATTAGAAATATTTCTTGACGGAGAAGCAATTCCTGCCAAGTATTCAGGAGATGACATTACATCAGGAAATAGGCTGATAGTCTCAGAGCCTGATCTCTATAACATCATAAGCAGTGAAAATAGTTCATCACACCTAATGGAAATACAGATCAAGGGTAAAGGATTCCAGATATTCACATTTACCTTTGGATAGTGTAACCATTCCCTCTTGTCACTCCAGTTACAGTATCTGTGGTGACAAATCTGTTTAAAACAAAAATTTGCAGTCAGATTAGGGAAATTAAGACATGATAAGCAACTCTTGGGATAAAGTAGTAGGAGGAAGCATATCTCAAAAAGTAATGAGTAAAGTAACGCGCGAAGCTCCACTTAAAAATAAGATTGATTTTGCGCAACAGAAATTACAATTACAAATTTCAAAATTAGAGGGAATTAATGAAAAATTAAAGAAAAAACACGACATGATCTTTGAGAAGATTGTATATGCTCAAAGAAATAACAAAATTGGCTATGCTCAGGCATATGCAGGGGAATTAGCCCATGTCAGAAAAATGACGAACATGATAAGTAGTGCAAAATTATCTATGGAACAAATCAAACTTAGACTAGACACAGTATCCGAACTAGGAGATGTAATAGTTACACTTAGCCCATGCATGTCAATCATCAGAGGACTAGCTCCATCACTAAGAGGAATTATGCCAGAGGCAAATGCATCAATGCAAGATTTATCACAAATACTTGGTGATGTAATCTCAGGCGCATCATTAAACATAGGTGACAGTATGAGTATTGGTGTTGAGACAAATGCAGACACCATGGCAATTCTAGAAGAGGCACATAGTGTAATTGCAGGTCAGACTAAATCAATAATTCCAGAGGTTCCTGATAGTCTTAAACAACAAATAGTTGAGAAAAAATCAGATATCCTCATCTAGAATTTTTTTTAGTCAATCTTTATTTAGATTTCTTTTTGCTTTTCTGAACTAAAATTTTCTTTATTCTAGAAATTGTAGGATAGCTGTATCCGCGTCTACGATAATTTGCGATCATCATCTTCCAATTCTTTAATCTCCATTGAGCTTGCTCAGTTGTAACAGAATGGACCTCTTTTTTAATAATGCTTTTTCTTCCTACCTTTAGAGTTCCAGCATCTTTTGCAGACCATCTATTCTTTGCAAATTTTAGTCCAGATAGGATCTCTTCAACAGGCATTTCTTTGAAATACTCTTTGAGTTTTTTTAGTTCCACATATGTCGGTTTTTTGGAAATTGACAACTCGATGATTGGTTTTACCATAAAATTTCTAATGACTTATACTTTAAGAGAATCTCGCTAAACCAGAATTAGCTAAAACAGAAAATAATAGAAAAGATTTTGGTAATTCTAACAAGGCAAAGGAATGTTAGCGTTTTTGCATAATGTGTTATACATTCCAAATCCAAAGATCAAGACACCAAATGCAACCAAAGGAACTAGTATGAAAATGTTAGTTTTACGACCCATAACTGGAATTAGATGCATGGCTATAAAATTGTCACAATATTAATCAACGGTGATAGTAAAGGTGCCTTTTGTTTTTGGATCTCGTAATAATGAAACCATTTTTGGTGGTAACAGATCAGATGCTTTGTCACATTTAACAGCCAAAGTTCTTGGACAAATGAAATTACTTTTTCTAATAACAATGTCTTCAGAATGAGTGAGGATTAGATCAGGATGACCTTTTCCATGTAGCACAAATTCATGTTCACCTACACGAATCAAAAAAGTTATTTTTACATCATGAGTTTTGAGTTTGTCTTTTAATTCTTGAGGCAAATCAGCACAGCTTGAAGTTGCATTAACACCAACTATGCAATTACCTTGAGGTGTTAAGTGAGATTCTTTTGTAATCTCTATAGTTTTTTGGTGATTTGATCTAATATTTTCATGTCCAGAAAATCCAATTTCAAATTTCATAAATCCACAATAATTCAGTTGTAAATTAAGCTTTTACTAAAGAAGACGTAATTTACAAAATTACACTAATGTCTTAGGCTTCGATCAAAGTGCCAATTTTTTTCAATATTGGGCACAGTTTAAATTGTACATTCTAAGCAGTGGAGTCAAATGCTTCCTGCACAACAAGGTTACGATAGAGCAATTACAGTATTTTCACCAGATGGCAGACTTTACCAAGTAGAATATGCTATGGAGACTGTTAGAAGAGGAACAATTGCACTTGGTATAAAATGCAAAGACGGAATAGTCATCGCAGTCGAAGAAAAACCAAAAAAATTACAGATTTCTGACATAGCACAAAAGATTTTCCAAATTGATGATCATGTCGGAGTTGCAGCAGCAGGGTATATTCCAGATGCAAGAAGTCAAGTAGACAATGCAAGATTCTTTTCTCAAAGTAACAGAATGATTTATGATGAACAAGTTGAGGTTGAAACAATTGCAAAACATTTAGCTGATCAGTGTCAACAATTTACACAATATGCAGGTGTAAGACCTTTTGGCGTATCACTTATTCTAGGTGGAGTAGTAAACAAAACACCACAGTTGTATCTAACTGATCCCAGTGGAACATACATCTCTTATGATGCAATTGCAATTGGAGCAAATTCTGATCATGTAACTGACTTTTTAGAAAAAACTTACAAAAATGATCTTTCATTAGATGATGGTTCAGTATTAGCCGCAGGAGGAATTTATCTAGGAAGTGAGGATAAAGAAGGATCAAAACACATCAGAATGGCACACATTAAAACGGAAACAGGTTTGTATGAAATAGTTTCTGATGAGCTGATTGTAAACTATGCAAAAACTGCCAGAGAAAAATATCCACACGATGATAAATAATTACTTTTAACTGCATGTGAGATTAAATTACATTGAAATTATCAGTTGCCATTCCTGAATCAGCACTATCTGATGATTCACTTAAGATAGACAAGACTAGAAAAATATCAGTTCTAGCAAGGGCTTGCTCTATTTTCAAAATAGAGACAATCTATGTCTACCAAGATGGAGACAACAAACAAGACGGTAATTTGCTTGTGATGATTCTAAAATATTTGGAAACACCTCAATTTTTGCGAAGAAGGTTGTTTCCTAAAATGAATGACTTGAAATTTGCAGGGGTACTTCAACCACTAAAAATTCCAAGCCACATCACACCAGCAAATTCAAAAAAGATCAATAGAGGAGATGTAAGAGAAGGAATTGTAGTTAGTATAAAAGGAAAAAGATTTGTCGATGTAGGAATAAACCAACTAGTGCCATTTTTTGGCAAGACTTCAATAGGAAAAAGGGTGACAATTCAATTCAAAGAAGGTTATCCTAAATTTTCAGTAAAAGAAATCGACAAAAATGAAGTCAAAGATTATTGGGGATATTCAGTCAAAGAGAGAGCAAACTTGTTTTCACTATTAACCGAGTGGAAGGGAAACATCATCATCACATCTAGAAAAGGAAAAACTGCAACAAAAGAACAGATTTCTAAATATATAAAATCAGACCAGTCAACACTGATAGTATTTGGTTCTCCTGAAAAAGGAGTTCATGAAATCTTGGGAGGTAAAATGAAAAATGTACAAAATGCAAAGACTCTGAACTTTTTCCCAGACCAGGCTACTCAAACTGTGCGTCTAGAAGAAGCATTGTTAGGAACATTAGCAATAATTAACGCTCAAAGAATATCATAACATGCCAGAAAGAAAAAACTTTTTGCTAATGGCAATTGGAATGGGGGTAATTGGAATTATAATTGGTGCAATTACTATTTGGAACATGGCATCAGATTTGTTGATGCCATAATATTTTAAGCATTGTTGGTTAACTAAGATTTATTATGTGGTTAACGATATCTCATATGGTTTAATAGGGGGCAATCGATGATGCGATTTAGTCATGGGCGCTCGTAAACACCATCAACCACGCAGAGGAAGTCTAGCATACTCTCCTAGAGGACGTGCTAAAAGCATGGAAGCAAGGATCAGAGCATGGCCAAAATTAAATTCAGAAGAACCAAAAATTTTAGCTCACTGCGGGTTCAAGGCAGGTTGTGTCCAGATTGTAAGTATTGACGATCGTGAAAAGACACCAAATGCAGGAAAACAACTTGTTAGTCTTGGAACAGTCTTAGTAACTCCACCAATACTAATTTTAGGAATTAGGGGATATTCAAAAGATCATAACGGATTACATGCAGAATTTGATGTATATGCAGAAGACATTCCAAAATATATTGCAAAAGAAATTACATTAAAAAATAAAGAAGGAGCATTAGAAAATGCGGAAAAAAGATTAGTAAGAATTAAAGAAATCTTTGCAATCGTTGCAGTTTCTCCACGTGCAGCTGGATTAGAACAAAAGAAACCATATGTTTTTGAAGCTTTAGTTAGCGGTGGAGACATACAAAAACAATTTACTCATGTTAAAGAATTACTTGGGAAAGAAATCAAAATTGATCAAATTTTTGAACTTGGTTCAAGTGTTGATGTTGCTGCAATCACTAAAGGTAAAGGATGGCAAGGTGTCATTCAGAGATGGGGTGTAAAAAAGAAACAACACAAATCAAGAAAAACAGTTAGAGAAGTAGGTTCACTTGGCCCAATCTCACCACAAAGCGTCATGTATACAGTTCCAAGGGCAGGGCAAATGGGATTCCATCAAAGAATAGAATATAATAAACGAATTATGATTATAGGAAATACAGATGATAATCAAATTAAAATTAATCCAGATGGTGGATACAAGCACTTTGGATTAGTTAAAGGAGACTTTGTTGTTCTAAAAGGTTCAGTTCCTGGAACATACAGAAGATTGATTAAACTAAGAAGTCAAATCAGGAATGCTCCAGCCAAAGTTAACAAACCAAATATTTTGGAGTTAGTAGTATAATGAAAGCAACTACATATACAACTACTGGAACAAAAGATGGAGAAGTAGAACTTCCACTTGTATTCTCAACTCCATATAGAAGGGAATTGATTCACAAAGCTTTCACCAATCTAACATCACACAGATTCCAACCACAAGGAAGACATCCAACTGCAGGTCAAGATGTAGTAGCAGATACGAATGATCCTCCAACAGGCCAAGGTGTATCTCGTGTAGCCAGAATGAGAGGAGGAGGAGGAGGCAGACAAGGTCAAGGTGCAGAAGTTGCATCAACTAGAGGAGGAAGACAAGCACACCCGCCTATTGTTGAGAAGGTAATTTACAAGAAATTAAACAAGAAAGAAAACAAACTAGCATTGTGTTCTGCAATTGCTGCAACAGCATCAAAAGTTCTTGTAGAATTACGTGGTCATAAAGTTGAAGGTATTAAATCATTCCCAATTATAGTATCAGATGATATAGAATCAATATCTAAAGCAAGTGAAATCTCCAAAGTATTAGATTCACTAAAACTCTCACAAGACATTAAGAGATTATTATCAAGAAAAGTACGTTCTGGGCAATCAAGACTTAGAGGAAGAAGTAAGAAAGTTGGAAAGAGTGTTTTGTTTGTAACAATGGATTCATCAAACTTGAGAAAAGCGATAGGTGCATTTCCTGGCGTAGAAGTAAAAAATGTAAAAGATTTGAGCGTATTAGATTTGGCTCCTGGTTCTGATCCAAGTAGATTAACAGTATATACCAAATCAGCAATTAAAGAGATTGGGAAAATTAAATCAACACATCTGGAGTTAATGGTGAAAACACAATGAATGTAGAACAAGCAAATAGAATTATTGTCAAGCCACACATTACAGAAAAAACATTTGCAATGATAGAAAACGAAAGTAAAGTTTGTTTCATTGTAGAAATTTCAGCAACTAAACCACAAATTGCTGAGGCAGTAAAAATACTCTTCAATGAAAACGTTACCAACGTTAACACTGCAAGAACAATTTATGGCAAAAAGGCATTTCTTAAGTTTGAGACTACAGCAAAAGCTAGGGATTTGGCAACAAAGATAGGAATGCTATAATATGGACCACAAAACTCGAAGTGCATTAACAGAGGAGAAGGAGAATGGTTAAAAAATTTTCATACAGAGGAATTCCAAAAGAGGAGTTAGAGAGCACATCTTTAGAGAAATTACTCCTATTATTCAACTCCAGACAAAGAAGATCTCTTACTAGAGGTATTAATGATGGAAAAAGAAAATTAATTGATGAAATCAAGTCTGCAAAAGCAGGAAAATTAAAGAATCCTATCAAAACTCACCTAAGAGATTTGATCATTCTACCATACATGGTAGATGTTACAGTAAATGTTTTTTCAGGAAAGGAGTTTAAGCCAGTCGAAATTAAAACAGAGATGATTGGCCATTACTTAGGAGAATATGTCATAACAAACAAAAAAGTCTCACATGGTGCACCCGGAGTAGGAGCATCAAGATCCAGTCTTTATGTTCCGTTGAAGTGATTATTATGGGTAGATTCAATTACGCTTTCCAAAATTATGATGAAACAAGACATGTACGTTCATCATTGAGAGAAAAAGATATCTCACACAAACATGCACGTGAAGTAGCAGTTGCTATCAAAGGATTGTCAATTGAAAAAGCAAGAGATTTCTTACAAGCAGTAATTAACAAAGATAGAGCGGTTGCATTTAGACGATTCAAAAACCAAGTAGGGCACAGATCAGATCCTGGAATGATGTCAGGACGTTATCCACAAAAAACAGCAAAAGAATTCATTAAAGTTTTAGATAATTTAGAATCAAATGCAGAATACAAAGGAATGGATTTAGATAGATTAAGAATTATAAACGTAACTGTTCACAAAGGAGTAATTATAAAAAGATTCATTCCAAGAGCAATGGGAAGAGCAACTCCAAAGAACAATGTATTGACTCACGTGGAATTGGTAGCTCAGGAAATTTAGAAATGTCAGCAGTCAAAAACGTAATCAAAGACAACTACAACATGATGCTTCTCAAAGATTATCTGAGAAATGCAATTAAAGACGCAGGTTTTTCACATGCAGAAATATCAAAAACACCAACAGGTACCAGAGTCGCATTACATGTAACAAGACCAGGAATCGTTATCGGAAGAAAGGGTACTGGAATCAGGGCCCTTACTGAAAAACTTGAAAAAGACTTTGGATTAAAAAGCCCACAGATTTCAGTAGTAGAAATTGAGAAACCAGAACTAGCTCCAAGCGTGATGTGTAACAGAATGGCTGCTCATCTTGAGCGTGGCACTGCCTTCAGAAGAGCAACAATGTGGACATTAAAACAAATCATGGAAGCTGGAGCAATGGGGGTTCAAATAACAATTTCTGGAAAACTCAGAGGGGACCGCTCAGCATTTGAAAAACACACAGCAGGAATATTACCAAGAGCAGGGCATCATGCAGAAACTATTGTTGAACAAGATATTGCACATGTAAAAACGGCAATGGGATTAATTGGAATTAGAATTAGAATCGCTAGAAAAGATAAGCTTATCCCAGAATTTGAAATGATAGATAAAAAACCAAAGAAAGTAAAACAAGATCTAGAAGAAAAAACAGAGGAGGTAAAATCAGAAACAGCGGAGGTAAAATCAGAAACAGTGGAGGTAAAATCAGAAACAGTGGAGGTAAAATCAGAAACAGTAGAGGTAAAATCAGAAACAGCAGAGGTAAAATCAGAAACAGTAGAGGTAAAATCAGAAACAGCAGAGGTAAAATCAGAAACAGCAGAGGTAAAATCAGAAACAGCAGAGGTAAAATCAGAAACAGCAGAGGTAAAATCAGAAACAGAACAAATTATTATTGAAGAAGAAAAAATGAAAACTATGGAAACATTAGAGGAAGAGGAGGCCAAATTAAAATGACAAGAATTAGTATGAAAACCATTAAGCAATTAAACAATAAAGATCTTAAAAGTAAGATTCAAGAGACGAGAAGTGAACTTACAAAACTTAGAGTTGATGGAGCAAAAGGTACATTAAGAAAAGAAAGTGGTAAACTAAAACCACTGCGTCATGACATTGCAAGAATGCTAACTAGAATAAACGAGATGAAAAAAGAAAAATGATTACAATCGACAACATTACATCACATGAATTCATTGGATTACATACTGAGATTACTCAATCATCTAATCCACAAATTATAGGATTAAATGGGAGAATTATTGATGAAACAAAATCAATGTTTAGAATAAACACAAAGAATGGAATAAAATCAATTGCCAAGGCAAAAAATAGTTGGAAATTCTCAATTGAAAATAAGGACATAGTCATTGATGGCTCTAAAATTGCAAAAAGACCATTTGACAGAATAGGAGAAAAAATATGACTCTAAACATTGGATTGAAAGTAAAAGAACCAAAAAAAAATGCACAGACAAGAATTGCCCCATTCCACGGAAACTTATCAGTAAGAGGAAAACTCTTTGATGGAAAGGTAACAGGCAGTAAAGCAAAGCAGACAATTACACTACAAAAAGAAGCAGCAATTTACTTTAGTAAATTTAAGAGATATGCAAGAGGTAAAAGCACAATTCATGCACATGTACCAGGTTGTATTGATGTTGAATCAGGAGATGATGTGTTGGCTGCAGAATGCAGACCAATATCAAAATCAATATCATATGTAGTGGTGGAAGTTAGATCATAATGGCAAAACAAGCAGGTAAAGGAGTAGAAGAATTCCGACCATACGTTACAAGAGTAATTCCGGTTGGGGCACAAATTGTATGCGCTGATAATTCTGGTGCTAAAATTTTAGAGATTATCAATGTTCCTAGACATAAAACAAGAGTTTCAAGACTTCCTGCTGCAGCAGTGGGAGACTTTTGTAATGTAGTAGTAAAGAAAGGACCAGCAGAATTAAGAGGACAGGTACATGGTGCAGTAATAATCAGACAAAAATATGCAATCCGTAGATTAAACGGTGTTAGAGTTTGTTTTGAAGACAACGCAGCAGTTCTAATTACACCAGAAGGAGAAACCAGAGGTACAGACATCAAAGGACCAGTTGCAGCAGAAGCTTCAGAAAAATGGCCAAGAGTAGCTAACTTAGCATCAATGGTGGTATAAGAAAATGAAACCAACTAAAATGCGTAACAAGATGATTTATCGTGCAACATTCCACACAAGAAGCAAACAACTTGGAAGCGCATTATCAAAAGATTTACATAAAAAATATGGAAAGAGAAGCGTTCGTGTTAACGAAGGAGATAGTGTAAAAATTGTCAGAGGAGAATTCAAAGGAGTTGACGGTAAAATTTCAAAAATATCTCCACAAAAAAATAGTGTGGCCATTGAAGGGATAAAGAAAGAAAAAACAAAAGGAGATAAATTTGACGTTTATATTCACACATCAAATCTTGTAGTAACTTCACTTAATACTGAAAATAAATGGAGAATGGCAAAGCTTGAAGGCAAAGATCCAATAAAACTGCCTAAAAAAACACCAGTAAATGAAGAATTGGTTAAAGAAAAAGTTCCTAAAGAAACAAAAGAGGTAGATAAAACCAAAAAAAAGGAAGATGAGAGTTAATGGGAAGCATTTCAGGAAGTAAAAAACTTAAGCGTCAAATGGCTCCACAGTTCTGGGGAATTGCCAGAAAAAATAAGAGATTTGTAATCACTGTGAGACCGGGCCCACACAAAAAGAACTATGCCATACCTACTGCAGTATTTCTAAGAGACACGCTAAAATTTGTTACAAGTCTTAGAGAAGCAAAATCTGCAATATATTCAGGTAAAGTAAAAATCGACGGAGTTGTAAGAAAATCACTTCACCATGCAATTGGATTAATGGATGTAGTAGAATTAGAAAACGTTCCAGATATTTATCGTCTAGTTCCATCAGAAAAAAAACTACTAAAACCAATTAAGATTAACGAATCAGAAAAATCAAAAAAACTTGTTAGAGTAATTAGCAAGACTACAATTAACAAAGGAAAAATGCAAATAGGATTCCATGATGGGCGTTCAACGATTTCGGATATTAAAGTAAATGTTGGTGATACTTGTTTAATACAAATTCCAGATCAAAAAATTTTAGAAGTAATCAAGTTAGAAGTAGGTTGCCAATGTTTGGTAACACGCGGAGTTAATTCAGGACAAATAGGCAAGATTGAAACTGTGCAAAAAGGAACGTTCTTTCTTCCAAAAAGGGTAATTCTTGTCTTAGGGGATAGAAAAATCGAAATCCCAGCTGATATCGTAATGGCAATAAGAAAAGAGGAGCCAATTATTCAACTAAAGTGATCATATGTCTCAAACAACAGAATCTCCAATGAAAAAAATTGCTTTAGAAAAAGTAGTTCTAAACATGGGGGTAGGTACGTCAGGAGATCCAATTGAAATTGCAAAGAAAGCACTTAATCAAATTTCAGGAAAAAAACCATGTACACGTGCTGCAAAAGAGACACAAAGAGATTGGGGAATTAGAAAAGGAGAAGCGATAGGAGTGTCAGTAACAGTTCGTGGTAATGATGCTAAAGCATTGTTAAAAAGACTATTAGAAGCTAAAGGGGATATCATCAAGAGCAAATCATTTGACAGTTTTGGGAATTATTCGTTTGGAATTAATGAACACATTGACATTCCAGGTGTAAAGTATGAACCTCAAATTGGAATTTTAGGTCTTGGAATTTCAATTTCGTTATCTAGACCAGGTTATAGAATAAGAAAAAGAAGTAAACACAAAGTAAGTGTTGGAAAATCCCATATTATAACAAGTCAAGAAGCAATGGATTATCTAGTAAAAGAATATGGGGTGACGGTAGAATAATGCCAAAAGATAGATCATACGAATTTACTGGAAGAAAAAAACATGACTTTGGTAAAGGTTCAAGATGGTGTAAAAGATGTGGAGATTACACAGCAGTTATACAGAAATATGATTTAATGTTATGCAGACGATGTTTCAGAGAAGTAGCTGTATCTTTAGGATTTAGGAAAAATATGTGATATTATGCCAGCAACTAACGTTTTAGCAAATCTATTTGTCACATTATACAATAATGAAGCAAGAAGGAATATTGAATGCATAGTTCTTCCAACTTCAAAACTAAGTGTTGAAGTTCTAAAGACCCTTCAAAAAGAGGGATATGTTGGAGAGTTTGAACAAATTGATGATAACAGAGGTGGAAAATTCAAAATCAATCTATTAGCAAAAATAACAAAATGTGGAGCAATTTCCCCAAGATTCAAAGTTAAAAACGACGAATTTAACAGTTGGGAACAACAATACTTGCCCGCATACAATAGAGGGATGCTTCTAGTTACTACTAATCAAGGAGTAATGTCTCATCATGATGCAGTAAAGAAAGGAATTGGAGGATTTTTGATAGGATATGTCTACTGAGCAAGTTGAAAAATTTCAAGCAGAAATAATTATTCCAGAAGGAGTTAAAATTACACAAAATAAACAGATGCTAGGATTTGTAGGTCCATTGGGTAAAACTTTCAAGACTTTTCGTAGCATTCCAGTAAATATAGAGATTGTTGAAGGTAAAGTTCTCCTAAAAGCACCAGGTTTTAGAAAAAGAGATTATTCGATTTTACATACTGCAAGATCAATTATCAGAAATATTTGTGAAGGTCTAGTAGAAGGATATACAATTAAGATGAAGGTTGTCTTTGCACACTTTCCAATCACAGTAAAAGTAGATGGAAAGAAAATTATAATTGAAAACTTTCAAGGAGAACGTGCGCCAAGAATTACAAAAATTGTTGGAAATACCAAAGTAATTCCAAAAGGTGAAGATGTAATTCTTACTGGCGTAGTTTGGACAGACATTACTCAAACTGCAGCAAACATTGCGCAAAAAACTAAAGTAAAAAATAAAGACCACAGAGTTTTCTTAGACGGTATCTATGTTTATGATAAGAAAAAAGGCATAGAAAAATAAAATTTTTAGTTTTTCTTATGACCCTTGATCCTGAATTTACAAAGCAAACAATAGATTTAATTGAACAGACATTAGAATTATACAAAACATCTGGAGCCTCACCCAGAGTTGGAGAAATATGGGACTGTGTAAGTATTGGTGATTTTTTGTGTGGGTTTTTTGTTGGAGAGATGGTTGGTTCTGCACTTAGTGCATTCCAAATTGTTCATCATAGAGAACCCACAGCTGACGAACATCTAGAAATTATTAAATTAGTAGAAAATCATTCAAATGAAATCAAAGAATTTTTTTCTAAATTTAACTGATCAATCATTTGACTTTGTACTAATTTGAATAGTCGTAAGGATTAAATCACTTTTACCAAGGTACAAACGTGTTGCCGCCCTAGCTCAGCGTGGTAGAGCGTCCGACTGTTAATCGGATGGTCGTCAGTTCAAGTCTGATGGGCGGCGCCATTTATTTCTAAACTCGAATTCTGAAACATTATTTTTGATACATGTGATAAATTACTATTTAAAATTAATTATATTTCTAAATTCGAATTTAGAAATATTGATCGGTTGATAGTAATTAGTTTACTCTATTAGACAATATAGATCTAATAGACGATCGCATATCTAGAATAATGCAGGAGGTTTACATTGGTCAGAACTAGAAGGGCCAACAGATATTGTGTTGATTGTGGCGCAAGATTGGTATACTATCCCAGATTATCTAATCCAAAGGCACCAAATGAACACAGAGTACTAGTTTATGCATGTCCTGATTGTACTGATGATTTTGAGAAACCAAAAATGTTCTCAATTAGACGCAACCAGGTAGAAGACCCATTAGAGACAGTAGAAATTGAAATTACACAGTTACAGAAAAGAACAATAACTGCAAAATAATTGTGAAGAATCATGTCATATCCACAAAAGCCAAGAAGTAATGCGTGGTTTTTGTTACCTATATTCTTTGGAGTTATTGGTGGAATTATTGCGTTCTTTATTTTACGCCATGATGATCCACACAAAGCAAAGAATTGTTTGTATCTAGGTTTAGCATTAATGGTAATTGGAATAATTTTCAATATTTTTATTTCCTCGTCAATTCCAGGAATAGATCCTGGCTTTAATGTAAACACCTAGATGTATTTTTAGATGGTTTTCAGGTATAGATTTTTAATATTTCAAAATTCGAATTTAGAAATATTATAAATTTAGACTAGTAATCATTTGAATTTAGAATCATATAGAACTTGTTTGAGATATTTTAACATGAGTGCGTCTAGAATGCAAGACAATATTGAAAGATGGTTAATTCATGAATCTCTTTCTTTTGAAAAGATAAAAAATACAGAGAACACTTTTCAAATTCTAGTAAAGCATGCAGGTCAATATGGGATCCCTGTGGAAATATTTGAGCCAAAAGCACAGCCAGGAATTCTAGTAATAGGAGCCAAAGTAATTATGAAGAATAATCAGATTGCAAGATATTTAGGATTTAATGAAGATGAGAAAGGAACATTTGAGAAAAAAGTAGCCGAGTTTTGTAATTCAATTCATGCCATTAACAAAATTATTACTGAGGATGGAAAGCAAAAGATTGGAGTTTATTTTGTATTAGATGACAAAGAAAATATCAATCAGCAGACGGTTTTTGATGCAATGGACAGAATATCTGAAATGTATGAAAAAACTGCAAGGTTTTTGATGAAGACATTCTAAAAATAGATAATTTATCAGTTCTACGCGGGTCTTATATCTAAAACTCATCATTCTAAATTATGAAAAGAAAAATCTCAAAATCAAAACCAAGAGAATTTACTATTTCTTCAGCACAGCTGTCAAGATTTGGTATGGGAGTGATGGAAAGAGCTCTTAAAGTGGTAAATACCGCAAAAAAAGGAAAAATAACCATCAGACTAGAAAGAGAATAACTCACAAGTCTGCCATTTATGAGTGGTTTATCCCCCTTATTTTACATAAAAAGTGTTTGTCCAAAATGCACATGCAGACAGTAAAATCATATTTCAACCACAATAAGATGTGAATAATACAATAATACAGATTAATGGAACTGAGTTAAACGAATCATTTATTCCTCTAACCAACGCATTTGAAGAGTTTGAAACATTCTCATCAAATTTGTTTTCTCAAATCATGAATTGGATTACTCCACTGTTAGAAAATTTGGCAAGCTAACTAATTTTTCAAAATCATACCTAGATGTTAAACCCCCCTTAAAATTTAGTTCATTGAGACACAATACCATTTTTTCAAAATTAGGTTTTTTGATGGGGGGGTAAACACTTGTGCCTAGATATGAAATGCAATCATCAAACCACCAAGCTAGCTCAGCTAAACATGTATGATCTTTTTTTGTTATGCGTAAAAGCTAAACCCCTA
>Ga0209997_10000184_pt1 | contig 19524 bp, 14 predicted proteins | sample CR04metaG_FD_182079 | JGI IMG/M metagenome (GOLD analysis project Ga0209997, IMG submission 182079) | Deep subsurface microbial communities from Mariana Trench to uncover new lineages of life (NeLLi) - CR04 metaG (SPAdes) (version 2) | ecosystem: Environmental > Aquatic > Marine > Ocean trench...
CGGCGCCCTCTTCGCCACCATCATGGCCGGCAAGGGATCGACCATGGACTTCGACGAGGCGTGGTTCTGAGCGTATCCGCGTGCGGCGCGAAGACGGGGACGGCGTACCGGTCCGCCCCGCTCACCCTCCCGCCGGCGGGGCGGCGCCGGTGAAGGTGCCCACGATGTCGCCCAGTTCGCTTATCACGCTCTCGGCCGCCGCCCGCCCTTCGTCGATGATCTCGGCCCCGCGCTGGAAATCCATAAGCGCGACGTGTCCGAGACGGGGCACGATGCTGATGTCGGGAGGGTCGCCCGCCAGCCGGCTGCGGGTGATGCGGTCGAGGATGATGTCGAGGGACGCCGACATGACGCTGAAGGTGCTGGGTTTGTTGTTTGTGGCGCCGAAAACCTGTTGCAGCATGGATTGGATGCGCGAGCTGTCCTTGGGCGCGGAGTTCTCCAGGGCCTGGGCCAGCTGATCCGTCGCCGTCTCCGGCGCCCGGCTGTATTTCTTGCCGAGAAGGTCGCCGTTGACGTTGACGGCGATGACGATCTGCGCACCCAGCGCATGGCAGACGGAAACCGGCACCGGGTTGACCAGGGCGCCGTCGACCAGCCACTGGCCGCCGATCCTGACCGGCTTGAAGATGCCGGGCATGGAAAACGAGGCCCGCATGGCGCGCGCCAGGCCGCCCTTGCGCAGCCATACCTCGTGGCCGGACAGCAGATCCGTGGCGACGCAGGCGAAGGATGCCGGCAGGCCCTCGAAACGCGCCCCTTTCAGGGTGCGGCGCAACAGGCTGTGCAGGCGCGCGCCGCCGACCAGGCCGCCGCCCGACAAATTGACGTCCATATGGCGGAGGACGCCGAAGGCGGTCAACTCCCGGGCCCATTTCTCCACCTGGTCCAGGCGGCCGGCGAGATAGGCGCCGCCGACCACCGCGCCCATGGAGGTGCCGGCGATGACATCGGGCTTGATGCCGGCGTCCTCGAGCACCCTGAGGACGCCGATATGGGCCCATCCGCGGGCCATGCCGCTGCCGAGAGCAAGTCCTATGGTGGGCGGTGCCATTTGGAAAGGTTCCCGCGTGTCTGTCCGGCCGGTTGGCCGGCTGGAATCTTAGTGTCCTGCCCCAGAGATTCGTACGCTATACGACGGTCTTGCGAGGTTTCCGGCTAGGAGCGCGGCGCGCCGTGATGCTGGAGCATCACAAGGGGCGCGCGACGACGTCCGGGGGCCTCGCAAGGCCGCCCTTCGGGTCGCTTTTCCCGTCCCCTCGGGGCGTCGGGAACGCTTGACGATGGCCCCGCATCGCCGGCGCGTCCCCTCCTGCCGAGGAAACGGGAAAAACGATCGTATAGTGCACGAATCTCTGGGACAGGACACTACGCCGTCGTCATTGAGCAATGGTTAACGGCGGTGCTACCCGCCGACGCACGCCCGGTGCTGCTCGACGAAATCGGCCATGCTTTCGGCGCGGAAATCGGTCCGCGCTTCCGCGGACGGCGCCACGGTCGCGCCCGGGCCTTCGCGGCCGTGGCGCCGGTCGATCCAGTTGGTGGCCAGGCCGAACGCGGCCGCCGGCACATGATCGTGGAACAGGCTTTGCGCGGTGTGCAGGATCGTCGATTTCTCGACGCCCAGATCGTCGTGGAGCCTCTCGACCATGTAGGCGAAGTTGGCCGGGTCCGGCTTGTAGGAACCGATGTCCTCGGCCGTGTAGATGGCGTCGAACGTCACCCCCAGCTTTTCGTTGCTGCCTTTGAACGACTGCCGATCCACGTTGGACAGGATCACCAGCTTGTAATGCCGCTTCAGGTAGCGGAGCGCGGCGGCCGAGTCCGCGAACGCCGGCCAGTCTCCCACCGAGGCCCCGAAGCGCGCCGCGTCCTCGTCCGTCGCCGTGACGCCCCAATGCCCGGCAAGCCCCTTATGCACCTGTTCGAGGATTTCCCGATAGAGCATTTGCGGCGTATCGGCTTCCTGTTGCGTTTCATACCGGGCGAAGGTTTCCAACACCTCGTCCGCGCCGGCGGTGACGCCTTGGCGGTGGAGCCAGGGTTCCAGCGCCGCGAAAATCCCCTTCTCCCAATCGATCAACGTGCCGTAGCAATCGAAGGTCAGAACGTCGTAGTCGGTAAGTTTCATCCTGCAATTCCCGCGTTTCCCGCGCCGTCGGATTCCCTCAACCAGCATCCGCCGCCGCCGGTCCGCCGGGGCAGCGGCCCCGCCGGTCAATCCACCGGCAGGACGTCGAACGAGATACTGATGCGCCTCTCGGGTGTCTCGAAGGGCACCGCGCGGTGGTAGAAGTAGGACGGGAACAACAGCATCAGCCCTTCCTCGGGCCGGAACATTTGCACCTCGGGCTCGACGGTGCAGGGGAACTCGGGCGGCGGCCGGCCGAACTCGATCCAGCCGGCCCGGTCTTGTCCGGGGGCGCCGGCAGCATCGGGCACCTCGACGTAATAGACGCCGCTCAGCCACGCGGGCGGATGAATATGCGAGGCTATCAGCCCCTGCGCCTCCAGCACGATGCCCCAGGCGTCCAGTTGCCAATGCCCAGGCGGGTTGGCCAAGAACGGGTGGTCCGGGTCCGCCGGCAGGGATCTCAGGTAGTCTTCGACCGCACCGCGGATGATGTCCTCGAGGGCGGCGACCGGGCCCTTCGGTTCGACCAGCAGATCCTGGGTCTGGGTGCCGATCAGGCGGGCGGAGCGTTCGAAACTGCGCGCCGGATGCGCGCCCACGTGGCGCGCCAGCGCCCCGTTGAAGGCGGCCAGGCCGTCGAAGCCGGGCGGCGGCGTGATTCGCACCTGCCGGATGAAGCGGTCGAAGTCGACCAGGACGCGGGCCGCATCGCGTCTTCCCAGTTCGTCGAGGGCGATGGCCTTGAACACGATCGCCTCCCTGTTGGCGGGGTCGATCGCGAGACAGGCGTCGCACGCCTGCAGGGCCGCGGACGGGTCGCTCCGCTTCAACAGCACGTTGCTGAGGTTACAGTGGGCGCCGACGTAGTCCGGTTGGATCTCAAGGGCCTGGCGGTAGGCGGCCTCGGCCTCGTCAAGCCTGGACAGTTCCTGCAGCGTGACGCCCAGGTTGTTGTAGGCGCCGGCGTAGTCCGGCTTGATCCCGATGGCGCGCCGGTACGCCGCTTCGGCCTCGTCGCGCCGGGTCAGTTTCTCCAGCACGTTGCCGAGATTGTTGTGCGCCATGGCAATGCCGGGCTCGATGTCGAGGGCGCGCCGGTAGGCGGCCTCGGCCTCCGTGAGCCGGCCCAGCAACTGCAGCACGTTGCCGAGGCTGCAGTGCGCCCCGGCAAAACCGGGAGCGATCTCAAGGGCGCGGCCGAGCGCGGCCTCGGCGTCGCCAAGCCTGCCCACCGCGGCGAGCAGGGTGCCCAGGTTGCAGTGCACTTCCGGGTCGCCAGGATCGATCTCGAGGGCACGGCGGAAGGCCGCCAGCGCCTCATCAAGCCGGCCCAGGGCCTTGAGCACGTTGCCGAGATTGTTGTGCGCGCCGCCGAAGCCGGGCTCGATGTCGACGGTCCGCCGGTAGGCGGCCTCGGCCTCATCGAGCTGGCCCGCCGCTTCGAAGATGAGGCCGAGGTTGTTGTGGGCTCCGGCCAGATCAGGTTTGGCGGCGATCGCCGCACGCAACAACTCGACGGCCTGGTCCACATCGCCAAGCTGGAACGCGACCGTCCCGGCGGCCTGCAGGGCGTCCGGGTTATCGGGTTCCATGTCGAGGATCCGGCGATACAACGGCATCGCCTCGTGCAGGCGGCCGGCCTCGTGCAACGCCACCGCCCGGCGCAGGACTTCCGCCGTGGCGGTCCCCGGGCCCGAGTCCTCAACGGGCCCGCCGGCGGATGTCGCCGCTGCCGCCGGGGCCTGCCCGGCGCGCGCCGGGCTTGCCCGCGCGTCCTCAACCCGGCCGGTGGCGCCCCTATTTTTTTTGGGTGTTTTTGTCCCGGTGCCCCGCCGCCGGCGCTTCGTCACGGATCGGTCTTTTCCCATGGCGTGGACGGCATACGACCCGACACCCCCCGATAGGCCTCACGGATTGTCCGACCATAGCAAGAAACCGCGCCCGGTGAATGGGAAAAGGCTTTCCGTCCACGACGGCATCCGCCGGACGGCTCGGCGGCCGGCATCATGCGCGGGACCGGTCCCGTTTGACCGGGAAATCGGGGCCGTGCACAATGACCGCCGCCCGGGTACCGTGGCGGCACGTAGCGAGGAGGCAACGATTTTTGAACCGTTCGGGGTGCGGCGATGATCCGCCGGACCGACACCCATGCGGACCTGGACGCCATGCGCGCTGTCCTGGAACGCGTGTATCCGCTGTTCGACGGCCACGCCCAGCTGTCCGTGACCTGCCGCGCGGACGCGGAAGACCGCTTGCACGACATCGGCTGGCTGCCCGACGGCGCGAAGGATTCAGACTACACCGTCATCAATCCGGAGTTCCGCGGCACCGTGGTCGAGGAGCTGCTCAAAAAGCTGCCCTTTCCCTATGGCCGGACGCGGCTCATGCGGATGGCGCCGAAAAGCTGCCTCTCCATTCACGCCGATTCGTCGCTGCGCTATCACTACGCGATCACGACCAACCCCGATTGCTACATCATGTTCAAGGAAGGCGACACCGGAACGCTGCGTCACATACCCGCCGACGGCCACCTCTACGAAATGGACGCCCGCAAAACCCACACCGCCATCAACGCCAGCAGGAAGGAGCGCGTGCACCTGGTCATCTGCGCGTCGGACCGCAAATGACGGCGGCGGGACCATGGCCTGGCGTGCCCTGCCGCGCGGCGCAGATGATTTCCATCCATAAACCAAGGACGAGCAGGATGCTAATTCCCGGACAACGGCCGTATCATGCCCATGTGGTCCTCATGCCACCGGTCGCCGGTTTCCTTGAAGCCGTGGGCCAGGGACCAGGACAAATGGGGACGCCGTATCCAGCCGAACAGGTACCTGCCGGGGACCTTCCAGTCCTGCCAGTCCAGGTCGACGGCGCCCAGCAGCAGCATCCAGCCCAGGTCCCGGCCCCTGTATGGTGTGCGCACGTTGAGCGTGCGGTAGCGTAACCAGCGGGCGTCCCACTGCACCAGATGCGTTACCCCGATTATTTCGCCGTCGTCGAACAGGCCGTATGATTCCCGGCGCGGATCATCGATGGTACACTCGTACGGCCCCAGAATGCGTACGACCTCGCGGATCTTCTTGCCAGGCTTTTTGAAATGGTCCACCCCGATCCAGTACCGTTTCAGTTCCTCGAAACGAATCCTTTTGACATCCATACCCATGCCCCGAACCGCGCCGCTTGGTGATGACGCAAATTTTTTTTTGACATGCGGGTGGAAATCCCGGCAGGGACCTACCCCCCAATGAATCCGCCCATGGCTGGAACTGTAGGAAAATCCGGAGTTAATACCAAGGGGAACCGCCCGTGACCGACCTTCTGGCCGTCCGCGACCTGGAGGTCGAGTTCCACGTGCTGGGCGGCGTCGTCCATGCGGTCAGGGGCGTGTCTTTCCGCATCCGCCACGGATCGAGCATTGCCCTGGTCGGCGAATCCGGGTCCGGCAAGTCGGTCATTTCCCAGGCCATCATGGGCATCCTGCCGGATACGGCGCGCATCGCCGGCGGCCAGATCGTGTTTGCCGATCCGGAGCAACCCGGGAGCACGGTCGATATCGCAAGCCTTTCCGCGGACAGCCCCGAGATACGGGCCATCCGCGGGCGCCGCATTTCCATCATCTTCCAGGAGCCCATGGTCTCGCTTTCGCAGCTGCACACCATCGGCGATCAGGTCGGCGAAGCCCTGCACCTGCACCGCAAGGTCTCCAAAAAGGAAGGCCGCGAGATCACCAAGACCATGCTGCGCCTAGTCGGCTTCCCCGACCCCTCGGCGGCGTTGACGTGCTATCCGTTCGAGTTGTCGGGGGGCTTGCGCCAGCGGGCGATGATCGCCATGGCCCTGATCTGCCGCCCGGCGCTGCTCATCGCCGACGAACCGACGACGGCGCTCGACGTTTCCATCCAGGCCCATATCCTGAAGCTGATCAAGGACCTGCAGGGCGAACTGGGAATGGCGGTCCTGATGATCACCCATGATCTGGGCGTCGTCGCCAACATCGCCGACGAGGTGGTTGTGATCTACCAGGGCCAGGTCATGGAAAGCGGGACCGTCGAACACATTTTCGACAACGCGGGCCATCCCTATCTCCAGGCCCTGCTCAAGGCCGTGCCCCATTTCGACATGAAGGCGGGCGAACGGCTGGTGCCGCTGCGCGAAATCGACCATGAACCGGGGCCCATGCTTGCGGCCAAGGCGCCGTGGCCGCCCGGGGCGGACGATGCCGGACCCCTGCTCAGGGTCAGCGGTCTGCGCAAAAGCTTCGAAGCCCGCAAGGTCGGCATCCTGAGCGGGAACTCGCAGAATGCCGTGACCGCGGTGGACGGCGTCACGTTCGATGTCAAACGGGGGGAATGTTTCGGGCTTGTCGGCGAAAGCGGCTGCGGCAAGACGACCATCGGCAAGATCATCATGCGCGCGCTGACGCCGGACGCGGGCGCCGTTGTCTTCAACGACCGCGGGACACCGGTCGATCTGCTGTCCCTGAAAAAGAACGACCTGCTGCCGTACCGGCAAAAGATCCAGATGGTCTTCCAGGACCCTTTCGGCTCGCTGAACCCGCGCATGACCGTGTTCGACGTCATTCGCGAACCCCTGATCATACACCGGATCGGCGATGCCGATTCGCAAGCGGAGATGGTCAAGGAACTGATGCACATGGTGGGCCTGGACCCGCGGTTTCTCAGCCGCTACCCGCACAGCTTTTCCGGCGGGCAGCGCCAGCGCATCGGCATCGCCCGGGCCCTGGCCCTCAAACCCGACCTCTTGATCTGCGATGAGCCGGTATCCGCGCTGGATGTCTCGATACAGGCGCAGATCCTCAACCTTCTCAAGGACATGCAGGCCGAGCTGGGCCTGACATACCTGTTCATCTCGCACAATCTGGCGGTTGTCGATTACATCGCGGACCGCATCGCCGTCATGTGCCGCGGAAGGCTGGTGGAGATGGCGCCGCGCGAGGTCCTGTTCCGAAATCCCGTCCATCATTACACCCGCGCCCTGATGGCGGCCGTGCCCTATCCGGACCTTGACCGCAGGCTTGATTTCACGGCCGCGGGCGCGGGAACGATTTCCGATCCCGCGGCGTGGCCCGAACCCTTCGCCGTGAGGGAATCGCGGCCCTGCCGTCTTATCGACGTGGGAGACGGCCATTTCGTTCTCGCCGCGGCCGACACGGACCCCCGGGACCTGGCGGGATGCTGACGTCATGAAGCGGGCCCGGGCCCTGATCGCCGCCGCCGTCGTCCTCGCCTGGGCGTTCGTCCCGGCTTCGGCGGCCCGGCCGGCGAAGCTGCTGGAGCCCTTTTTCCTGGACGATCCGGTGGCGGCGGGCGATTTGCCGCCGGTGCGGGAAAGGGTGCCCGAAACCCCGTCCATCGTGACGTTGAACGGAACGGGGCAGAGCCTCGGGCGCTATGGCGGCGATCTGCGCCTGCTCATGGGGAAGCCCAAGGACGTGCGCATGATGATGGTGTACGGCTATGCCCGCCTGGTTGCGTACAACACCAGACTGGAGATCGTTCCCGACATCCTCGAGCGCCTTGATGTCCGCGAGGGCCGCGAATTCACCCTGCGTCTCAGAAAGGGACACCGGTGGTCCGATGGCCATCCCTTTACGGCCGAGGACTTCCGCTACTACTGGGAGGACGTGGCCGGAAACGCCGAGCTGTCGCCGTTCGGGCTGACCAAGGTGTTGCTCATCGACGGAGAGCCGCCGCGATTCGAGGTCCTGGATAAGACAACGGTCCGCTACACCTGGTCCCGGCCCAATCCCTATTTCATGCCGGCGCTGGCGGCGGCGGCGCCGCTGTTCATCTACCGGCCGGCCCACTATTTGAAGCGGTTTCACGTCCGCTACACCGATCCGGCCATGCTCCGGCGCCAGGTGCGCGATGCGGGAATGCGCAACTGGGCGGTATTGCATGCGTCCAAGGATCGCCAGTACCGGTCCGACAGTCCCCGCCTGCCGACGCTCCAGCCCTGGGTGAACACGACCCGGCCGCCGTCCGAACGCTTCATCTTCACCCGCAATCCTTACTACCACCGCATCGACACGGCGGGCAGGCAACTCCCCTACATCGACCGGGTGATCATCTCCTTGGGGTCCAACAGAATGATTCCGGCCAAGACGGGGGCCGGGGACGCGGACCTGCAGGCCCGGTATTTGCGATTCGACAACTACACCTTCCTTAAAGAGGGCGAGAAGCGCAACGGCTTCACCGTCCGCCTGTGGCGCACCGCAAAGGGGGCGCAAAAGGCGCTCTATCCCAATCTGAATGCCACCGATCCGGTCTGGCGCGCGGTGCTTAGGGACGTGCGGTTCCGGCGCGCCCTTTCCCTGGCGATCGACCGCCACGAAATAAACCAAGTCGTCTATTTCGGCCTCGCCCGCGAGAGCGCCAACACGGTCCTGCCCGAAAGTCCGCTTTATAGGGCGCAGTACCAGACGGCATGGAGCCAGTTCGACGTGGAGCGCGCCAACGCCCTGCTCGACGACATGGGCCTGACCAAACGCACCAGCGACGGCATCCGCCTGCTGCCCGACGGCCGCCCGCTCAACATCATCGTCGATTCGGCCGGGGAAAGTACCGAGGAAACCGACATCCTTGAACTGATCCACGACAGTTGGCTCAAGGCGGGGATCAAGCTGTATTCCAAGCCCGCCCAACGCGAGGTGTTCCGCAGACGCATCTTCTCCGGGCAGACGGTCATGTCCGTCTGGGCCGGCTTCGCCAACGGAATCCCGGGCCCGGACATGAGTCCCGAAGAGTTCGCACCGACGACAAAACACCAATTGCATTGGCCGAAATGGGGGCAATACGCCGAAACCGGCGGTAGGGCCGGCGAGCCGCCGGACATGGCGCCGGCCCGGGAGCTCATGCGACTCAACACCGCCTGGCGCCGCGCCACCAGTGGGGCGGAGCGGGAGCGCATCTGGCGCCGCATCCTGGAAATTCACGCCGAGCAGGTTTTCACCATCGGCATCGTCAACGGCACCTTGCAACCGGTCGTCATCAACAACCGGCTGAGGAACGTGCCGGCCGAGGGTGTCTACGCCTGGAACCCCGGCGCCTATTTCGGCATCTATAAACCGGATACGTTCTGGTTTGCGGGTAGGTAGGGACCCATGGCTCCACGTCGAAGGCGGCACCCGCGGGGGATTTGCCGTTGCCCGCCCATCGGGCGGGGCGGCCCGAGGCAGGCCATGAGGAAGACCCCATGATCGGTTATGTGGTTCACCGTCTGTTGATCATGATCCCCACGTTGCTGGCCATCAGCCTCATCGTCTTTGTCATCATCGAGCTTCCGCCGGGAGATTACCTGGAAAGCTATGTCGCCGAGCTGGAGAGCCAGGGCGAATCCGTGGATCCGAAAGAGATCGAGTTCCTGCGCACCCAGTACGGGTTCGACAAGCCCGCCCACCAGCGGTATCTGCACTGGCTGGTTGGAATGGTGCAGGGCGATTTCGGGTATTCCTTCGAATACCGCCTGCCGGTTTCCGAGGTTGTCGGCGACCGCCTGGTGCTGACGATCCTGATATCCATCGCGACGATTCTGTTCACCTGGATCATCGCCTTCCCCATCGGCCTCTATTCGGCCACCCATCAGTACAGCTGGGGCGACTACGGCCTCACCTTCATCGGGCTGGTGGGGTTGGCGACGCCGAACTTCCTGCTTGCCCTGATCCTGCTGTACCTGGCCAACGTCGTGTTCGGCACGTCCATCGGCGGATTGATGGACCCCCAATACCTGGACCAGCCGTGGAGCCTGGACAAGGTTCTGTCGGTCCTCGCGCACCTGTGGATCCCGGTCGTGGTCATCGGCACCTCGGGAACCGCGGCGATGATCCGGCGCCTGCGGGCGAACCTGCTGGACGAGTTGCAAAAGCAATACGTGGTGACGGCGCGCGCCAAGGGCCTGCCCCAGTTCAGGTTGCTGATCAAGTACCCCCTGCGCATGGCGATCAACTTCTTCGTCGCCGACATCGGCAGCCTTCTGCCAAGCATCATTTCCGGCGCCGAGCTCGTCGCCATCGTGCTGTCGCTGCCGACGACGGGACCCATATTGATCGCCGCCCTGCAAAGCCAGGACATGTACCTTGCGGGGTCGTTCCTGATGTTCCTGGCGACCCTCACGGTGGTCGGGGTGCTCATCTCCGACCTCGCGCTGGCCGCCCTCGATCCGCGCATCCGTCTGCAGGGAGGAAGCACGCGATGACGGACGGGCCGGGCACGGGGGCGGCCGCGGCGGTGGAGCATTACGTCTCCACCGAGCCGTTCGATCCCCGCGCCATCGAAGCCCTTTCGCCCGAGCAGGAGCGCTACTACCTGGCGTCCCAGTGGCGGCTCATGTGGTGGAAGCTCAAGCGCCATCGCCTGGCCGTGATCTCGGGCGGATTTCTTCTGGTGATGTACGCCTCCATCCTGGTGAGCGAGGTCCTGGCGCCCTATAACCTGCACACGCGGCACGTGGACTCCATCTACGCGCCGCCCCAGTCGATCCACCTTTTCGACAGGGGTAGGTTCGTGGGGCCGTTCGTCTACGGAACGACGTACCGCCTGAACATGGAAAACCTGAAGCGCGAATACACGGAAAACACCAAAGAGGTGTACCCCTTGCATTTCTTCTGTTCCGGGGATTCGTATGACTTCTGGGGGTTGACGACCGCCCGGCTGCACGTGGTGTGCCCGGCGGCGGGGGGGACCCTGTTCATACTCGGCACCGACCGGCTGGGCCGGGACGTTCTCTCGCGCATAATCTATGGGGCGCGCATATCGCTCACCATCGGCCTCATCGGCATTACCATCAGCTTCGTGCTGGGCATGACCATCGGCGGCGTGGCGGGCTATTACGGGGGCTGGGTCGACATGATCGTCCAGCGGTTGATCGAGATACTGCAGTCGTTTCCGCAGATTCCCCTGTGGATGGCGCTGTCCGCTGTGTTGCCCGTGACCTGGAGCCCCATCCTCATCTATTTCGGGATCACCGTCATCCTGGCCATGATCGACTGGACCGGCCTTGCCCGCGCCGTCCGCTCCAAGCTTCTGGCGCTGCGCGAGGAGGAATACTGCATGGCGGCGCAGCTCATGGGCGCCCGCCCCGGCCGCATCATCGGCCGCCACCTGATGCCCGGGTTCATGAGTCACCTGATCGCTTCGGCAACCCTGTCGATTCCGACCATGATTCTCGGCGAGACGGCGCTCAGCTTCCTCGGCATCGGCCTCAGGCCGCCCATCACCAGCTGGGGGGTCCTGCTGAGCGAGGCACAGAACATCAATGTGGTGGCCCTGTATCCGTGGCTGATCCTGCCGGCGGTGCCCGTGGTGCTCATCATCCTCGCCTTCAGTTTCTTCGGCGACGGCCTGCGCGACGCGGCCGATCCCTACAAGTAGAGCGCGGCCCGCGGGTACCGGGAAACCCGTGCAGGGGGCGGTAAAAATCAGTGCTTCCGGCCCCTTCGGGCCTATGGCATAGTCAGTTCGGGGGGGAGTAAGCCTGTTGGCCTATGCGGGGGACGTAGGCTCCGCGGCCTGCGCGAAATCCCAAAAACGAATATAAATTGACGGGCAATGCCTAATCGTCTGCACAACGCGCGCCTGCTGATTTACAGCCACGACACCTTTGGCCTGGGCCACCTGCGCCGCTGCCAGACCATCGCCCATTCCCTCGTCCAACAATTCAAGGGCTTGTCCGTCCTCATCCTGTCGGGATCGCCGATCATCGGCAGCTTCGATTTCCGCGCCCGGGTCGATTTCGTGCGCATCCCCGGCGTCATCAAGCTGTACAGCGGCGAATACACGTCCCTCGGCCTGCACATCGACCTCAAGGAGACCCTGGCCATTCGCGCGTCGATCATCCGTCACACGGCGGAAATCTTCGCGCCCGACCTGTTCCTCGTCGACAAGGAACCCCTCGGCCTGAAAGAGGAGATCCGGGACACCTTGACCATGCTGAAAGGGCGGGGGACGACGCTCGTCCTCGGCCTGCGCGACATCATGGACGAGCCGGCGTTGCTGAGCCGGGAATGGGACGCCCGAAACATGGTCCCGGTGCTGGAGGATCTGTACGACGAGATCTGGGTCTACGGGCTGTCGCAAATCTGGGATCCGCTGGCCGACATGGACGTCCCGCCGTCGGTGCGGCGGAAAATGATCTACACCGGCTATCTGCGGCGCGCCGTCCCCAAGGCGAGCACGGTGTCCCCCGTCGTGCACATGGACGAGCCCTATGTGCTTGTCACCGCGGGCGGCGGGGGTGACGGCGCGCTCATGATGGATTGGGTGTTGCGCGCCTACGAGAGCGACGGCGGCCTGCCCCATGCGGCGTTGCTCGTCCTCGGCCCGTTCATGCGGCCGGAGTTGCGCAACGGATTCGAAGATCGCGCCAACCGGCTTGAGCGGGTCAAAGCGATCACCTTCGACAGCCACATGGAAATCCTGATGGCGCAATCGACCGGGGTGGTCGCCATGGGTGGCTACAACACCATGTGCGAGATCCTGTCCTTCGACAAACGCGCCCTCATCGTGCCCCGCCTGAAGCCGAGACAGGAACAGCTCCTGCGCGCCACCCGGGCGCAGGAGCTGGGGTTGGTGAAGCTGTTGAACCCGGACGGGAACGGGGATGCCCGGATCATGGCCGAGGCGTTGCGGGCGCTGCCACGCCAGAACCTGCCCTCGGACGTCATGATGCCGGGTATGCTCGACGGCCTTGCCACGGTCGGCGGTCTGCTGCAAAGGCACGTCGCCGCGCGCTCCGCCCCGGCGCGCCGGCGGGTTCTGGGGCGGGTGTAGGACGGCAGGGGTGTCGGGAACCGTCGCCTTTGTGCTCAAGGGCTATCCCCGGCTCTCGGAGACCTTCATCACCCAGGAGATCCTGGCCCTCGAGCGGCGCGGGCTCGACATCGTTATCTTTTCCCTGCGCCGGCCGACGGATAAGGATCGCCATCCCATGCACCGGGGCGTTCACGCCCCCGTCCATTACCTGCCGGAACACCTGTGGCGGGAGCCGGCCCGGGTGCTCCGCGCCTGGCGGGCGGGGCGGCGGCGGCCCGGCTACGGCGCCACCCTGGCCACATGGCTTCGCGACCTGCGGCGGCAGCCGACGCCCGATCGCGTGCGGCGCTTCGGCCAGGCCCTGGTGCTGGCCCACGAGCTACCGGCCCCTGTCACGCGCCTGCACGCCCATTTCCTGCACGCCCCCGCATCGGTCACCCGCTACGCCAGCGCGCTGACCGGCCTGCCGTGGAGCTGTTCGGCCCATGCCAAGGACATCTGGACCATTCCGCGGTGGGAGAAAACGGAGAAGCTGGCCGACCTCCAGTGGCTCATCACCTGCACGGCGGTCGGGCGCGATCATCTGGCGGCCCTGGCCCCGGCCCCCGACAGGGTCGAACTTGCATACCACGGCCTCGACTTTGGCCGGTTCCCCCCGCCCGGGTTCACCCGGCCGGCCCGTGACGGCGGCGCCGCGAACGACCCGGTGATCGTGCTTTCGGTCGGCCGGGCCGTGGAAAAGAAAGGCTACGGAGTCCTCCTGGGGGCGCTGGCCCGCCTGCCCCAGGACCTGCACTGGCGGCTGGTGCACATCGGCGGCGGCCCCCTGCTTCACGCCCTCAAGCGGCAGGCCGAAGCGAGCGGGCTTTCCGACCGCGTCACCTGGTTGGGTCCGCAGACCCAGGACACCGTAATCCGCCATTACCGCGCCGCCGACCTGTTCGTCCTACCCAGCCGCATCGCCGGAAACGGAGACCGGGACGGCCTGGCAAACGTCCTGATGGAAGCGCAAAGCCAGGGACTGGCCTGCCTGTCCACCTGGGTTTCCGCGGCGCCCGAGCTGATCGAGGACGGCGTCACCGGGCTCCTCGTCGCCCCCGACGACGAAGCGGCCCTGGCCGACGCTCTCGGGCGGTCGATCTCCGACCCCGGGCTGCGCGCCCGCCTGGGGGGGAACGGGCACCGGCGCCTCCGCGCCGCGTTCTCCCACGAACGCGGGATCGACCAGCTCATCGCCAAGTTCGCCACCGCCGCCTGATACCAAGGAGCGCCCGTTCCGGCCGCACACAAAGGGCTATGAGCAGCGTTTTCGTCTATGTCCAGCACCTGCTGGGAATCGGGCACCTCAAGCGCATGGCGTTGCTGTGCCGGGGTTTGGCCGCCGAGCGCCTGGAGGTGGACATGATTTCGGGCGGCATGCCCGTCCTCGGCCTGGACACCGGCGGCGCGCGCGTCTTTCAGCTTCCCTCCCTGAAAAGCGGGGCCGGCGGCTTCCACGACCTCGTCGGCGGGGACGACCGGCCCGTCGACGACGCCTGGAAGGCCCGCCGGCGCGACCACCTGCTCAATCTTTTCCACCAGCGGCGATACGATGCGCTCATCATCGAGGCCTTCCCCTTCGGCCGCCGGCAGATGCGCTTCGAGCTGCTGCCCCTGCTGGCCGCCGCTAAGGAAGGGACACCCCGGCCCCTGGCCATCTGCTCGGTGCGCGACATCGTGCAGGCCAAACGCGATCCCGCCCGCATCGCGGAAACGGCGGAGCTTATCGAGACATCCTTCGACCACGTGCTCGTCCACGGCGACCCCGCGTTTGTCCGCTTCGAGGAAACCTTTCCCGAGGCCCGGCGATTTGCCGCCAAGCTGCACTACACGGGCATCATCGCCGGCGCCGGGGCGCTGCGCGGCGGACGCGGCCGGGCGGGCCGCGGCGATGTCTTGGTGTCGGCGGGGGGCGGCGCGGTGGGGGAAAAGCTGCTTGCCACGGCCATGGACTCGCGCCCGCTGACGTCTCTCCGCGACGCCCGGTGGCGCCTGTTGGCGGGGCCCAACCTGGGCGCCAGGACGTTGGCCGGGCTCGCCGCCCGGGCGCCCGCCGGCGTCGTCGTCGAGAGGCACCGGCGGGACTTCGCGGCGCTGCTCGCCGCCTGCGCGGTATCGGTTTCGCAAGCGGGGTACAACACGGTGGCGGATATCCTCCGCGCCGGAACCCGGGCCGTGATCGTGCCCTACGCGGCCGATGGCGAGACCGAGCAATCCCTGCGCGCCCGGCGCCTGGCCGAACGCGGCCTGGCCCGGGTGGTGACCGAGGACCGGCTTTCGCCCGAAACCCTGGCCGCGGCGATCGACGCCGCCTTCCAGGCTCCCCCGGCGGACGCGGCGCGCCCGGACCTGAACGGGGCGAAGACGAGCGCCCGGCTGGTCCGCGATTGGCTGAAAGACCGTGGCGCCGACGGCCGGAGTGTCCCGGATAAGGACGCTACCGGCGGCCGATGAGCATGAAGCGGGTGTATTTCCTGAGCTTGAGTTCCCCTTCGAACAACACCTCTGCCATGGGCGCCTGGTCCTTGAACGCCGCCAGGGTGGGAACGCAATTCACATGGTCCCGGTAATCGAAGAAATCGTTTGACTGCAGGGCCAGGAGCATGCCCTCGGGGATGCGCCCGTACCATTCGTCGAACCGCGCCAGGTGCTCGCACGCCGTGTTGATGATCAGGTCGGGACCGGCGGACCGCCGCCCTCCGTCTTCCCCTTGCCCTTGCCAGTCCGTTTCCCGGTAGTCCAGTTCGTACATGTCGGCGGTCAGGCAGCGGAACTTTCCGTCCTCCATATGGGTGCGGTTCAGACTCTCGGCCACCGGCGCGCAGGAGGGGTCGATATCCACGTTGAGCACCTTTTCCACGTCGAACCGCCGGTCATGGAGCAGCATGGCGCCGAGGACGCCGTACCACCCGCCGAGAATGCAGACGGTTCCCACACGCCCACCCGTCGCCCCGTGCAGGGCGTCCATCAGCCACGTCTTGCTGGCGGTCTGGTTGTGGTTCAGGGCGTAGCCGAGCTCGCGCCGGGGAAAGCGGCGGGCGGTTTCGCGGATATCGGAAACGAAGGCGCTGTCGAAATATACGGCCAGCCCCTTGAGAATATCCCCGTACAACGCGTTTTCGTTTTCCATTCCGCCGTTCCAGGTGCCGTCGGGGGGTTATTCGAGACGTCCCGAACAGTGTGACGTCTCTGGCCCCCCTCGAGCGCCGGGCGGGCTGCTCCCCCGACCGCGCGCTCAGGCCGCCTTTTGCAGTTTTTCCATGGTGTCGAGGAGCCGGTCGCTGATCCGCCGGGCGACCTCGGCGGCGATGTGCGGATCGCGCTCCATCAGTTCGAGGAACGTCTCCTTCTTCAGCCTCAGCACCGTGAGTTCCGCGACCGCGCGCAGGGTCGCCGAGCGCGGCGTGGTGCTGAGCAACGCCATTTCACCGACCAGCTCGTTGGACCCGGCGCGATTGATGACGGTTTCCTTGTCGCCTTCGCCGATCACCACGTCGGCCTCGCCGTCCAGAATGACATAGGCGGCATCCCCGGGGTCGCCCTGGTGGAAGAGTTCCTCGCCCGCGTCGAAGATCAGCCTGCGGCTTGCGAACGCGAGCAGCTTCAGGCGGGCGGGCTCCATGCGCGAGAACAGCGGCACCGCCGCCAGGGCCGAAGCTTCGGTGTCCAGGGTTATCGGTCCCTCGCCCTCTTCGGCCGGTTCCTCGACCGCCGGCGCTTCCTCGGCCACCTGTTCGACGATACGCTCGGTAATGCGGCCGTTCCTGAGCACCAGCACCTGGTCGAACTCGGTCACATCGGGCATCTCGCTGTCGATCCAGATCACCGTGGTGTCGGGCAGGAGCTCATAGATGTTTCGCCGGATGCGGTCCCGCGCCTCGCGCTCGATGGCATTGAGGGCCTCGTTGATGATCAGGATATCCGGCCGCTTGAGCAGGCTCCGGGCGAGGGCGATCTTCTGGCGGTCGATCAGGGCCATGCGCCGGCCGCCGATGCCCACTTCCGCGTTGGTGGCGGCGAGGACGACCGTTTGCCTGAGGCCCATCTCGTTGAGCACCTCGAGAATCAGGTCGTTGACCTTCTCGTCGGCCTGCGGCCGGGCAAGGTTGACGCGCCCCATCAACAGGTTGCATTGCAGGCTCAAGTGGCTGTTGAAACTGTCGCGGTCGAAAAAGGCGATGGCGCCGCGCGCGTCCTCGGGCAGGTTGTCGCGAAAGGCCTTGCGCGCCCGGACAAGGTCTCTTTGCATGTCGTCCTCGATCAGGCCAAGACGGTGACGGCCGACGATCAGTTGACACGTCAGCGACATGAGATGGGACCGCTCGGCTTCCGACAGGGCGTCCAGTCCTTCCCGTTTGGCCCGGCTGCTCACGTGCTTGAGCGCCTGCAGGGCTTCCTCGTTGACAAAACTGTACTCCTCGAACAGGGGTTCGTCGGGTGACAGGTCGTTGAACATGTCGACCATGGTGGCGGCCGCCTTGAGGCCGATTTCCTGGAACCTGAGGGTCAGGCCGCATTCCTCCAGGATCCGCCGCACGTACGGATTTTCACCCAGGTTCTCGAACGCGAACTCGGCGGTCACGGGCTCGCCGAACATGAGGTTTTCGCCGACCGACGCATTGACGTTGTATGTGTCGAAGTCGAAGGCGTGCACCAGGCCGGCCAAGTCGGGCGTTTCCTCGAGCCGCCGCGCAATGCGTTCACGGGCCTGCAATACGCCGTCCGCCAGACCGGGGTGGCTTTCGGCATCGAGGGACATGTTCAGGGCGCGCGTGTACAGGGCGTCCTCGATCTCGAGGGCCTGGATAACCCGCACCCACCATTCCTTGAGCTCCGCAGTGCCCGACATGCCGAGAAGCTTGAAATCGATCCACTCGGCGTCGATGTCGTCGGTGCTGTTGCCCGAGGCCACCGATTCCTTGTAGGCGCGGCGGCGTTTGTCGTCCATTTCGGGTTCGGACGTCGGCGCATGTTTCAATCCGTAGAGCACGTTGTGGGCGATGGTTCCGTCGAAGATGTAGGAGTCGGGCCCGGCATAGCCGATGCGCGACCCGATCACCGCCTCGTGCATGGTGGAAAGGTTATCCTCGCCGATCATAACCTTGCCGCGGGTCGGGACAAGCAGCCGCGCCAGCACGTGGGCGAGCTTGTCCCGGTCGCTGCCGCCGGCGACGATGGCGATGCGGCTGCCCGGCTCCGCCTGAAAGGTCACGCCGGTGAGCGTCTCGATCCCGTCCTCGTCGGCCAGGGTCACGTGCTGCAGGGAAAGCGGGCCCGTGATCGGTTCGATCGTCTGGGGACGGTCACGCTGCAGGGATGGATCCAGCATGTCGGTCGGCTGGAACTGTTCGATCAGCTGCCCATACTTGATGCGGGCATCGGCCATGCGCTGGTAATATTTCAAGAGCTCTTTCCACGGCGTGGTGAAGTTCGCATAGGCGGCGAGCACGGCGACCAGCGCGCCGAGGGTGAGGTCGCCGCGAATGATCAAATAGCCGCCGACGGAATAGAAAAGCAGCGGCGTGAGCGCGATCAGGAGGTTGTTGGTGAACTTCATCAGGAACTTCTTCCGGTACAGCCGGTCCCGGATATTGAAGATGCCCGCCAGGCGGTGCGAGAAATGGGCCAGGGAATAGGCGGACGTATCGTGGGTATGGATGTCGTGGATGCCCGACACCGCTTCGCCTACGCGCCCCGCCAGCTTGCGCGCCCGCTTGACCCGTTCCTTGCCCAGCAGATTGACCTGGCGCTGTAATATCGGAATCACCCATGCCTGGACGGGGATCAGCGCGACCGCCGCCAGGCCGAGCTTCCAGTCCTGTGTGAACATGAAGAACAGGATGGTCAGCATGGTGCCGCCCTGGAACACCGGCAGCGCCAGGGCATCGCGGATGAATTCGCCAAGGGGCTCCACCTCCGCCGTGATCATCGAGGCCAACTCGCCGGCGGACACCTTCTGGAAATGGTGCATGGGAAAGCGCAGGATGCGCTCGTAAAGCTGATAGCGCAGGCGCCTCAGCATGCGCTCGGCCAATATGCCCTTATAAATGTTGATACCCATCCGGAAGCCGCCGTTGACCAACAGCAGGCCGAGCAGGGCGCCGCAAAGGACCAGGAGATAGGGAATTTGATCGAACGGGAAGGTCATGACCTCCCTTGGGAAGTCCTTGCCGTCGATGGCGTCGTTGACGATGACCTTGGGCAGGTTCAGCGCCATGTACAGGAATGGGAAGGACGCCACCGTCACCACGAGGATAGAAATCTGCTCGGGTTTGGAGTGCCGCCAGATATACGCGAAGATTCCCTGTTCCATATGTTCGCCTCCGTCACTGGGCCTTGCGCAGCGCCGTCCGCTTCCGCCCGCCCGCCATGAAAGCCGCCGCGCCGACGGCAGCCACTTTTACTATGGCACGGAAACGCCGGCAAAGGGGCCCAAAAACCGGTAGTGCATCAGTTTGAAATCCTGCCGAACCAACGCCCTGAACGTCCGCCTTTCAGCGGATCATGTCTGCTTTACGCTGGGCGGCAGACATTGGCGCAGGGTCATCGGCGCTTCCGCTGCTGTCCCAGGCTGTGTGAAAA
>Ga0209997_10000185_pt1 | contig 19457 bp, 17 predicted proteins | sample CR04metaG_FD_182079 | JGI IMG/M metagenome (GOLD analysis project Ga0209997, IMG submission 182079) | Deep subsurface microbial communities from Mariana Trench to uncover new lineages of life (NeLLi) - CR04 metaG (SPAdes) (version 2) | ecosystem: Environmental > Aquatic > Marine > Ocean trench...
GTCTCGCGCAGTTTATTCGGGACTACGCCAATGCGCCAACGCGGTTCGCTGGCACGATTCATGGCCTCAGGTGTTATCGTGCTCTCTATCAAGCCCTGTCAGGACGCTGTTGCAGCGAGATGACTTACCAGAACCACCCTGAAAAACACGATGTGATCATTATCGGCGCCGGCTTCTCCGGCATCGGCATGGGCATCAAACTGAAAGAAGCGGGCATAGACAATTTTTTGATTCTCGAGAGTGCCGACTCGATTGGCGGTACCTGGCGCGACAACGATTACCCGGGCTGTGCGTGTGATATCCCATCGTACCTCTACTCTTTCTCATTCGAACCATCCCCGGACTGGAGCCGCATGTTTCCCGCGCAGGATGAGATATGGGCTTACCTGCAACACTGTGTCGACAAATACGGATTGAGCTCGCACCTGAGTTTGAACAGCAATGTCGACCAAGCCGTGTTTGACGAAGACGCGCTTGACTGGAAGCTCACAACGGACGACGGCCGCTCTTTTACGGGCAGGACGCTTGTGTCTGGCATGGGAGGGCTGAGTCGCCCTGCGTACCCGGACATTCCGGGACTATCACGGTTTGAGGGAAGTTGTTTTCACTCGGCGCGCTGGGATCATGGTTTCGAATTCCACGGCAAAACGGTCGCAGTTATCGGCACCGGTGCAAGTGCCATACAGTTCGTACCGCAGATCGTAGACGAGGTCAAAAGCCTGCTGCTGTTTCAGCGCACGCCCCCGTGGATCGTGCCGAAGCTCGATCGCCCGATTCGTCGCTGGGAGAGATGGTTATATCGTCATGTGCCGTTCGCCCGGTTTCTGTTTCGGAATTTCATTTACTGGAGACAAGAGGTCAGGGGCATTGGCTTCACGATCGATCCGAGGCTGATGGGCCATGCGAATAAAATTGCCCTCGAGCACCTGAAAAAACATGTCGCCGACGAGCAACTGCGCAACAAACTGACCCCTGATTACACGATAGGGTGCAAACGAATCCTGATTTCCTGTGATTACTACCCGGCGCTGCAAAAAGACAATCTCAGCCTGATAACGACCCGTATCCGGGAGATTACTGCAGATAGCATCGTCGATGACAATGGTCAGGAGCATAAGATCGACGCCATAATTCTCGGCACGGGATTTCGCGCGACCGATCCGATATCTCCGGCACGAATCTTCGGTATCGGTGGACGGGAGCTGTCCCATGACTGGCGGAACGGGCCGGAGGCGTTTCTGGGAATCAATGTGGCCGGGTACCCGAACTTATTCCTGTTGGTGGGTCCGAACACCGGTCTCGGACACAATTCAATGATATTCATGATCGAGTCCCAGGTACGCTACACGATCAAGATGCTCAGGAAGATGTCCGAGCAAGGCCACCAGGCTGTTGATGTGAAGGCCAATAGTCAGGAGCGATTCAATCGCAATCTTCAGCGGATTCTTGCGAAGTCTGTATGGCAATCGGGTTGTAAGAGCTGGTACCAGACCGAGGACGGCAAGAACTCTTCGATCTGGCCGGGGCCTTCCTTCAGCTATTGGGCGCGAACCTTGAGACCGGATATGCGCCATTACAATGTTACTGGCCGGCGCACTCGATGACCGGGACGCGGCCAGGTGAAAACACTTGCTGTTCCTGTCGATTATCCCTTCTGTGACTTTTAGCAGCGACTAACGGAAAATGCCCGATTACCGTTCACACCGTTTTCACCACGGATTTTTCTTCATGTTCAAAGCAAATACCTTCAAGCTGATTCTTGCCCTGTGCATCGTTTCGATCACCGCAGCTGGCTGCAAGGGCTCCCCCGACGACAACACGACTGCCTCCCCAATGACATCGGAGCAGGGCCTGCTCAGGTATGTTCCGGCGGATACGCCGTATGTCTTCGCGATGATAGATCCGCTCCCCGACGAGGTGGCTGACAAGTTTGAGCCGAAGCTCGATGCAATGCTGAAGACCTATCAGGAAGTGCTGCGGGCAATTGTACGAACCGAAGCGACAGATAAATCCGATGCTGAAGAGGGTCATGGGTTTCCCGATGAAGCTGCCGCACTGCTGGAAGAGTTGGCCGGGCTTTTGAGCATCGAGGGATTTCGCAGTGCCGGCATCGACCGTGACTCGACGATGGTGCTGTATGGGGCCGGCCTGCTCCCGGTGATGCGCATGACACTTTCCGATGGCGATCTGCTCGAGGCAAGCATTGCTCGCATGGAGAAAAAAGCGAATCAAAGCATGTCGACAGCGACAATCGATGGCCAGGCCTATCGCTACGCAGGCGACGAGGAGGTGCGACTTGTCGTCGCGGTCATCGACGATGAATTCGTAATGAGTATGGTGCCGGCGAATCTGCCGGAAGATTTGCTCAAATCCGTTTTGGGTCTGACTCTTCCTTCGTCAAGCATCGCCGACACCGGTGAACTGCAGAAAATCGCCGACGACAACGGATATCAATCACATTCGCTTGGCTTGATCGATGTCGAGCGCATCGTCGCCACTTTCCTTGACGACCAGTCTGGCGTCAATGCAGAGTTTCTGACGCTCATGGAATATGACGGCTCGGTTCTGAGCGATGTCTGCAAGTCGGAAATTCGGTCCATGGCGTCCATCGCACCGCGGATCGTCACGGGATACACAGAGATGAGCGTGGACAAGTTCACGTCCAACACGATCATCGAACTGCGCAGCGACATAGCCGCGAGGCTTAGCACACTGTCGGCGCCGGTTCCCGGCCTGGGAAGCGAGCAAGGCGCTTTGTTTTCGTTCGGCATGAGCCTCGATCTGCTTGCGGCGCGCGAGTTCTATTCATCGCAGCTCGATGCACTGGAGGCTGAGCCGTACCAGTGTGATTTGTTTGCCGGATTGCAGGAAGGGGTTGTAAAGGGAAGGGAGATGCTGAACAAGCCCATCCCCCCCATCGTTTACGGCTTCAAGGGATTCCTTGCGGTGATCGAGGACATCAAGGGGATGGATCTCGCGAAAAAACGGCCCCCGACTTCAGCCGACTTTCGTTTGCTGATATCAACCGACAATGCTGAGGGGCTGCTTGCAATGGGTGCGATGTTCAGCCCCGAGATTGCTGCACTCGACCTTCAGCCTGACGGCGTGCCAGTTCGGTTCGAATCGCCACAGTTCGCCGGCATGATCGATGTAGCATGGGTGGCGATGACGGAAGATGCGCTGGCACTCTCGATAGGGGCAGGCACCGAAGCGCGACTTGGCGACATGTTAACGGCCGCCATCAGCGAGCCGACTCCGTTCATGAGCATGGAGATGGATGCAGCCCGTTATTACGATTTCATCGCTCAGGCCGTGGCACTCGAAGATGACGAGGAAGACCCGACACCGCCGGAACTCAAGGCGGCGATCAGCGAGATGATTGGTGTGGTTGGCAACATGTTTTCCCGTATGACGATCGAGGTCAAGTTCACTGAGCGCGGTGTAGAATTTCCTTCTACCGTAGTGATGTCTGACTGAACTTAAAGAGCCAAACAGAGGTGCAGCACATGAGATTTGACCTGACTACGCGACATCAAAGCTTCGTCCTGGTGGGCGCATTCTTGCTTGCCTTCGCGACTTCTGCCGTTGCCGACAACGACAGCGTGGCATGGAAATACCGCTTCGAGCCGGCCGACGGGATCACCGCCGCCGGGCAGCCGAACGAGAATGGACTCAGAGAGCTGGCCGAAGACGGCTACGTGGCCGTTATCGATCTTCGTACCGAAGCAGAAGATCGGGGCATGGATGAACAAGCTGTTGTCGAGAGCCTCGGCATGGACTACGTCTCCTTACCCATCGCAGGGCGGGGTGCCATCAGTTTCGAAAACGCGGCAAAGCTTGACCAGATTCTTGGCAAGTATGACCAGCCAGTCCTTGTACATTGTGGCAGCAGCAATCGTGTTGGTGCATTACTCGCATTGCGTGAAAAAATGCACGGGGCGGACGACGAAGATGCTTTGGCGTTCGGCAAGTCAGCGGGCATGACCAGCCTCGAAGACACTGTCAAGTCGAGATTGGCAGAAGATTGAGGCTGCCTGCTTTATTCTCCGTCAGGTGCCACGCTCGAATTAAAGATGTCGCGATGAATCTTCCATCCGCCATCAGTTTGTCTCCTGAGGATGGTCATGAATTTGCCATCGACAGGGATCGGCTGACTGCCGTCTTTCGGCGTAAATGTCGCGGAATAAACACCTCGAGAATATGCCCAGTTCTCCGCCACTTCGACTTCCTGATTCGTGATGTCGATTGCCACAGTGAACAGGTCCAAGGCTGCTCCGTTCCTTTGCCGCAACTTATCCTTTCCGATAACCGGAGCCTCGTTCGGAGGCATTTGCACACCATCTTCCGTCCACAACGATAACCACGCATCGATATCGCCAGCCTCAAGACTGGACACATAGGCGGACCAGATGGCGTTTATCGCGGCCGTGTCAGCCTCCGTGTTGGCTCCGTCCTCCGACGTGCAGCTGGCCACCAGCAGCACCACCGTGAAGAAACCAACCAATAATTGAAACAGATTCTTGTTTGTCATTATTTGTTCCTCGTCTGTCTGCAATCCATGCGTGTTTATCGGCTCAACTCAGTATAGTACAGGGCTACTTGCGCTTTAGTTTAACGAGGATGGGGCAAGCAAATTCATGTCGGCTTTGAGTGGCGATCTCCACCGATAGACGTAACACTTTATCTTGGATGAAAAAGATGGAGTGACTGCAAATGGGCGAAAAGCTGTCTCTGGAGTTCGACTGAATCTGACAGAGCCAGTACCATCGGACTTGATCCAACGTAGCTAGAACTTGCCTGACTGATAGTCCGAAAACGCCTGTCGCAGCTCATCATCCGTATTCATGACAAACGGGCCGCCACGTGCGATAGGTTCGTCGATGGTGCGGCCTGCGATCAACAGAAAGCGATTAGCGGTTCCTTCGCCGATTACTTCAACGGCACTTCCTTCCCCCAGGATGGCCAAACTTCCTGCATCAACAATGCTTGAGGCACCAGGCAGGTTCGATGCCACGCTTATCGACCCGGCAAGGACATAAATAAAAGCACCATGGGTCGGGGCCACAGTTTCCCTGAAACAGGCAGCCTCTGGTAAGCGCACGTCGAGATAAAGAGGATCGGTCGGGCGGTCGGTCACGGCCCCAATCGTACCTTGCGAGGTCACGCCGGCGATGACAATTACTTCGATATCTTCGTTTCTCTTCTCCTTTGGTAATTGCCCGGCAGCAAATTCGCGGTAAGCGGGAGCCGTCATCTTCTCTGAGCTCGGCAGGTTGACCCACAATTGCGTGCCCCACATCAGACCGTCTTCCTGCTCCGGCATCTCGGAGTGCACAATTCCTCTGCCGGCGGTCATCCACTGTATGCCACCGGGTCCGATTACTCCTTCATGACCAGCGTTGTCCTTATGCCGCATTTGCCCGGCAAACATGTAAGTTACCGTCTCGAATCCCCGATGTGGATGTGACGGGAAACCAGCGATGTAGTCGTCCGGATTGTCTGTTTGAAAAACGTCCAGTAATAAAAACGGATCGATATGGTCCAATTGAGATGTGCCGATGAGACGGGTCATGCGCACACCTGCGCCATCCGTCGCAGGCACGCCGGATGTTATTCGCGAGGCCGGACGCAACTTTGCGCTTGAATCTGAATTGCTCATGTTGTCGATTAGTCTATCAATCAAGATTCGGTATTTTGCATGAGATTACTCAGCTTATTCCTTTTGCTTGCAACAGTAGCGTTTGGATATAACGCTTTTTCGACCAATCAAACAAGACAGCGAACCTGTTGAGACCGACGCGACAGGGAAAGACCCCAACAGCCGTTGCTGGGATCTTGGAATTGGTGGAGGCGGCGGGAATCGAACCCGCGTCCGCAAGCCCTCTGCCCTGAGGTCTACATGCTTATTCCGTCTTTAATCTCATCACAGGCTACCCGACGGGCAGGGAAAACCTGCAACCAGTTCAGTAAGGATTTAACGGGTTGAACACTGAACAAGCTCGTGCCGCGGTCTTGTGTCGGTGACCCCTGGGATCCGGACGCACAAGCACGATCCGGGCAGAGGGCGCTAGGCTGGTTTTTAAGCAGCTAGTGCGTAGTTGTCGTCGTTGGCAACTATAAGTGTTACAGCTGGATTTACGAGGTGATCTGTCCCTCGGCATGCACCCAGAGTTTCGCGACCCACGTCGAAGCCATGTCGCCCCCGGTGTCAGGACAAAGTCCTGCTCGCATAGTGTAGGGGCAGGGGGCTGGAATTCAATCGATCAGGCAGAAAATTCTGTCTTCCCAACGAAAATATTTGTGAGCCATTTGCAGCGACTTCCGCAAGAAAGTTGCCCGAATCTTTGCCAGGTGCTACAAAATACGTAGCAAAAATGTTGCGTCGCTATCAAAAACGAAGCAAGATCTGCAGGTCTTATGGCTAAAGGGATTCAGAGCATCAGGGAGAGCCGGACCAGCGTCGAGCTGGCGCAGGCCCTCGATCATTTCGGCCGGCGTTGGGCCTTGCGGGTAATCTGGGAATTGAGGTCTGAAGCGTTGAATTTCAGGGCATTGCGGGGCGCCTGCACCGGTATTTCACCGGCTGTGATGCAGGCCAGGCTTCACCAGTTGAGGGATCTGGGGCTCATAGAACAGATTCCAGGCCTCGGCTACCGCCTGACAGCAGCTGGGGAGCAACTATTCAGGGTACTGGCGCCGCTGGCCGAATGGGCCGAGAGTCACCTGAAATAACAGGATTTTTAGTAAGTATTTAGATGAGGTAATTAGAATAAGTTATTGTTTTCACTTGTTTGAAGATTTGAGAATTCGCGCCTTCTGTCGTTGCCAGTCCCTGTCTTTCTCGGTTGCCCGCTTGTCGTGTTGCTTCTTGCCCTTGGCGAGCCCGATATCGAGTTTTGCGCGTCCGCGGGTCCAGTGGAGGTTGAGCGGCACCAGTGTATAGCCCTTGCGCTCCACCGCGCCCAGCAAACGGTCCAGTTCGGGACGGTGCAGCAGCAGTTTTCGCGTTCTGGTCGGGTCCGGCCTGACATGGGTCGACGCCGTATTCAGCGGCGAGATATGCGCGCCGAGTAGCCAAGCCTCGCCATCCCGAACGTGGACATAGCTTTCAGTGAGCTGGGCCCGACCGGCCCTGAGGCTTTTTACCTCCCAGCCTTCAAGGGCGAGGCCTGCTTCGAAAGTGTCCTCGATGAAGTAGTTGTGCCGCGCCTTCTTGTTGACAGCAATCCGGGCTGGCGCCGCATGCATGTTCTTCGGTTTGTTCATTTTGCGGGCAATCAGGCGTTGGTCTGATGGGGGGGCCGGATTATACGGCAGATACGGCTGACCCAGGGTCGCCGCGCATTTTTCATTTTGTTGTAAGGGATCTAAAATTCATCCAGAATCGCGGCCTTGGCTGGCGCACATCGCGGCCTCTAGCGCCGCAGCGAGCACAAGAATGCTGAACGAACAAGCAACCGGCAAGGTATCACGCGCATCTCTGCACGGCCATTGGTCTTCCCACATGGCCTTCGTTCTGGCCGTGACAGGATCGGCGGTCGGCCTGGGCAATATCTGGAAATTTCCTTACATAGCGGGCCAGAACGGTGGCGGTGCGTTTGTCCTCGTCTATCTCGTTTGCGTCGTCCTGATCGGCATGCCTGTCATGATGTCGGAGATCCTGATTGGCAGACGGGGCAGGCGTAATCCCATAGACACTATGGCTTTGCTTGGAGCAGAGGAAGGCAGTACCCGGCATTGGCGGCTGGTTGGCCTGGTGGGAGTACTGGCCGGGATTCTCATACTGTCGTATTACAGTGTGATCGCCGGCTGGACGCTGGCGTATGTGTACAAGAGCATTACGGGGGTCTTCGCGGGTGCAACAGCGGCCGAGGTCAGCGCTCAATTCGGCGGCTTCGTGGGCGACTGGCGGCTCGTCGCAGTGTGTCATACCTTGTTCATGGGCCTGACGATCTTCGTTGTTGCCCGCGGTGTGGAGCGCGGGCTCGAGCAGGCTGTCAAGTTCATGGTGCCTGCGCTTCTGCTACTGATGCTGGCGCTTCTCGGTTATTCGATGAACTCCGGGCATTTCGGCGAAGGCCTGGCGTTCATGTTCACGCCTGACTTCGACAAGCTGACCTGGGACAGCGTGCTGGCTGCCATGGGACAGGCATTTTTTTCCTTGAGTATCGGCATGGGCGCCATCATGGCTTACGGCGCCTACTTGCCACAGGAGACGTCGATAACCGGTGCCACCGCAGCCGTCGTTACGGCAGATACAGTGATTGCGATACTTGCCGGCCTGGTAATTTTCCCGCTGGTCTTCGCCAACGGGCTGGACCCGGCCGAAGGTCCGGGACTGGTGTTCGATACGCTGCCACTGGCATTTGGTCAGATGACGGGTGGCGCAGTTTTCGCGACGCTGTTCTTCGTGCTGTTGTCATTCGCCGCATGGACATCTGCCATCGGCCTCATGGAGCCGGCCGTGGCGTGGATGGTTGAACATTTTGGACGAGCGCGTGCTCAGGCGGCTGTTCTTGTGGGCATCCTGATATGGGCCCTCGGATTCGCGACAGTGCTCTCGTTCAACGTGCTGGCTGATCTGACTTTTTACAAGGGAACCATCTTTGCCAATATCGATTACCTGACCAGCAACTTCATGCTGCCGTTGGGCGCAGTGTTCATGACGGTTTTTGCTGCCTGGGTGATGTGCCGAAACTCGACAGCCGAAGAACTTGGCGGGGCGGGCACGCTTTACAAATTATGGCGCCTGCTCGCCAGATTCGTCGCACCGCTCGCGATCCTGTTTATTTTCCTGAAGGCAGTTGGTTTGTTGCCTGATTTTTCCAGCTGATCGATACTCGGATTTTGGCCCTGATTCCGGTGAACTGTCGTGCGTAAGGTCAGTCGCAGTGCGCTCGTTCCTTATACAGCTCGCGAGATGTTCATGCTCGTCGACGACGTCGAGACCTACCCGGAGTTTCTGCCATGGTGCAACGATACCGAGGTGCACAAACGTACTGACAAAGTTGTTGACGCAACACTTGAGCTGCACAAGGGCTCCCTGAGCAATCACTTTACGACTCGAAACACACGCCAGGAGTTTGAAAGCATCGAGATAGCGCTGATTGGCGGTCCATTTCGACAGTTGCAGGGAGGCTGGCGGTTTACGGAGATCGACGAGGAAGGATGCAAGGTTACGCTCGAACTGGAGTTCGCATTCGAGAATATGTTTATCGACATGATGTTCGGCGCGTTCTTCGAGGACACTTGCAATTCACTGGTCGACGCATTTACGAAGCGTGCACAAGTGGTTTACGGTGCGCGGTGAAATGTGAATCACGAATCGAATGATCCAGATCGTCTGGCCATTGAAGTCGTTTTTGCATTGCCGGCACGGCAGGAATTGATCTCTCTGGCAGTAGATCCCGGCACGACCGTTGCAATGGCGATACGGCAGTGCGGGATCGGCGATTTGTTTCCAGGGGAGGATCTTGCCGACTATCAGGCAGGCATATGGGGCAAGCCAGTCGGTCGTGATCATCCCTTGAAGGACGGCGATCGCCTGGAGCTCTACCGGCCGTTATCGATGGACCCGCGCGAGGCAAGGCGCAAACTGGCGGCAGACGGGCGATCGATGGGGCAGCCTGCTGACAATCCGACACGACAATCCGACACGACAATCCGCAAGCGCCGAAGACGCTAGAGATTCGGATTGAGTTGCTGGCCATCCACAATCTCGCTGACATTGTCGCCGTCGAAGTAAATCGAGATCCAGCGCTTGAAAATGGCGTCGTCGCGGCCGATTTTCAGGTAATAAATGTAATCCCAACGCTCTTCGTGGAACGGGTCGTCGATCATCGGCGTGCCGAGCAAGAAGCGCACCTGTCTGCGCGTCATACCGACTTCCACCTGGTCAAGATCTTCCTGTTTGAGCAAATTTCCCTGCGAAAGGTTGGCTTGATAGACGCAGCCTCCGGCCACTGAAAGGATGAGGAGCATGCAACATGAGATGGCTGGTTTTCGCATTATTTATTGATTCAGTACTGTCCGTGCAATCAGGAATTACAGGCTGATATTGGACTGGCGGTGGAGTGGCCGGTTCAACTGGGTCATAATAGCCGCGAATGATACCTGCTTGCCTACCGCCGCGGTAGCCGACCCTTTCGCACCATACTCAACGAGACCCAGTGAATGTTGCAACGTCAGGAATTAAGAAAAGCAGGCCTCAAAGTGACGCTTCCCAGGCTGAAGATTCTCGAGATTCTCGAGAGCAGCCGGCAGCGCCATTTGAGCGCGGAAGATATATACAAGGAGTTGCTCGATACGGGCGAGGATATCGGGCTGGCAACGGTTTACCGGGTGCTGACCCAATTCGTGGCAGCCGGGCTCGTTACTCGCCACAATTTCAAAGGCGGACATTCGGTTTTCGAAATGGACGACCGCAAGCATCACGATCACATGGTGTGCATTGAGACTGGCGAAGTTGTCGAGTTTATAAACGAAGAAATCGAACGCTTACAACACGAGATCGCGAAGAGTCATAATTTCGAACTCATCGATCACAGTCTCGTACTTTACGTAAGACGGCTGGGGAAAGATTCGGAATCGTAGGGCGCGGTACAGGGTTCGACCATCCGAGCGGACATGCTATTCGCCCTCAATCAATGTCGGCAGTGCCATCCCGATTCGCAGTCTTCAGGCAAAGATGGTCAGTTGCCGGATTGCCGGTAACTCCTGCTGTACTCGTGCGCTGCTACACACGTTGGCAAGTCAAAGAACAACGCTGGGCCGTTGGGCGAATTCTGGCCATAGCCCGCGTAGAAACGCTCGCAGGATTTCCGGTCAGGGCGTTGCTTTTTCTCCACACATTCCTCGACTAACTGCGCCCTTACGGCAATGATTTTCACTTGCCGAGCCGCTTCGCAGATAGCGTCCAGTTCCGCTTGCTTCGCTTGCCGCTCTTCTTCCGTCTCGAAGGCCAGACCAGCGGCAGAGACCACCATCGCCGCCATGAACAACAACCACGCGTTTTTCATTACAAACTCCAAAGATCATCACCCGCATTGCCGGTGGCTTTTCCCGACAGGCCTTATGCCGTTTCTTTTCTGTTGTCATCGCCACGCGAGCCCGATGCAAGCATCTCCGCTGCATGTTCCCTGGTCTTCTTCGTAATCGCGACACCACCAAGCATTCGCGCCAGTTCCTCGATTCGTTCGTCGTTACCCAGACGAGCGATACCTGTTCTGGTTGATTTGCCATCAGTCATCTTGTGTATTCGATAATGGTGATCCGCAACACTGGCCACCTGGGGCAGGTGAGTTACGCAAAGGACCTGGCGGTTCTCGCCGACCTGGTTGAGCCTGCGCCCGACCATTTCCGCCACAGCCCCGCCGATGCCACTATCGACTTCATCAAAGACCATCGTTGCAATTGTGCTGCCGTCACTGGCAATCACCTGAATCGCCAGGCTCATTCTCGACAGCTCGCCTCCGGAGGCTACTTTTGCCAGCGGCATCGGAGGCTGCCCGGGATTGGCGCTGATCAGGAACTCGATATTGTCGATGCCGTGGGATTTTTCGTTGCCTTCGCTACATTCGACGACGGATATGTCGAAAATCCCGCCCGGCATTCCAAGACTCGCCATCGTTTCCGTTACGGCAGCAGAAAACCTGATGGCTGAATCCTTGCGAGCACTGGACAATCTTCGTGCGTTCTTGCGATAGCTGCCCGCAGCTTTCCTGGTTTTTTCGGTAAGCTCTGCGCCACGCTCCTCGGCATGTTGCAGTTCGCTCAATTGTCCGCGAACCCTGGTCTGAACCTTTGGCAACTCGTCGGCTTCAACCCGATGTTTGCGCGCGACGGTTTGAATGGCATTGAGGCGTTCCTCTACCCAGTCACGACGTGCCGGGTCCATGTCAATCGTGTCGGCGTAACGTCGCAGCGTTTCAGTCGCTTCACTGACCTGAATGCCCGCCTCCTGAAGCATGGCGAGAACCGGTTCGAGTTGTGGATCGAAAGTACTCAAGTGTTCCAGTGTGTGGCAGGCGTCGGCAAGAAAGCCTTGCACATTCGCCGTGTCACTGTCGTATATATTTTGCAGAATGCCGGATACACCATCCGCGAGCCGGCCGCAGTTTTGCAATCTTTGCCTTTCACTCTGCAAGGAGTCCGTCTCATTTGGCTGCAAGTCCAGGGCTTCGAGCTCGCCCAACTGAAATTCCAGGAGATCTATGCGCGACGCTCGATCTGCGTCGGCGGCCTCGAGATTATGCAGTTCAATGGCAAGCGACTGCCAGTCGCCGTAGGCGAACTCAGTCGCTTTGCGCAGATTGATGAGATCGCCGAAATGATCCAGCAAGTCGCGCTGAACGTCGTACCGGCCCAGGGACTGATGAAAATGCTGGCCATGAATGTCCAGCAGTTGCTCTCCCAGTTTCTTCAGCGTCTGCAGGGAGACCGCGTTTCCGTTGATAAATGCCCGGGAGCGTCCATCGGCATTGATCACGCGGCGAAGCACGCATTCGTCATCCTGATCAAGGGTTTGTTCGTCAAGCCATTTCCTTGCTTCGGGCAGGTCCGCAAGATTGAACTCAGCACTGAACTCGGCACGTTTCGCATTGACACGCACAAGGCCATTGCCGCCGCGTTCTCCCAGAACCAGCCCCAGTGCGTCTACAAGAATCGATTTGCCGGCGCCTGTTTCCCCGGTAAGGACCGTCATGCCTTCGTCAAAGTCGACTTCCACCTGATCGATAATCGCGAAGTTACGAATCTGCAGACTTGTGAGCATGGACTAACGACTCCCGGTATCGTCAGCGTCGGTCAGAATACGGCTGTTCCGGCCCCAGTGCAGCTTGGAACGCAGGATCTCGTAGAAGTCATAGCCCGGCGGGTGAATAAGAGTAATTCGCTTATCCGCCGCACGAATAAGAAGGCGATCCTTCGCAGTCATTGCACCGAATGAATGACCGTCTGCGGTGACTTCGGCCTGCGTATCGACGCGTTCAAGCAAATTCACTTCAATTTCGAGGTTCGCGGGCACAACAATCGGCCGGTCGCTCAATGTATGCGGGCATATTGGCACAACGACAACAGCATCGAGTTGTGGCTCAATGATTGGTCCACCGCAACTCAGAGCATAGGCCGTGGATCCTGTCGGTGTCGCCACAATGAGTCCATCGCCTGAGTGCCTGTTGACCCGCCGGTTAGCGATCGAGGTCTCGAAGTCAACCATTCGCCCGGTTCCACGCCTTTTCAGAACGATGTCATTCAAAGCGGTGGCGGTGACGACACTACCGTCGCTTGACACGAGACGTGCATGCAAAAGCAGTCGCGATTCCCGCGAATAATCACCGTCAAGAATACTGTCGAGACTCTGGAGCATCTCATCGGGCGTTACGTCGGCAAGAAAGCCGAGGCGACCCCTGTTGACGCCGAGTAGCGGTACGTCATGTTGCCAGGCCAGCCCTGCGGCATGCAGTATCGTGCCATCGCCGCCGACCGCAACGATCAGATCGGCCAGGCCGGCAATTTCATCCTCTGGTACGCGGTGAACCGGCAGTTTGGTCGGAACCTCCGGTACCGTGATAACTTCGGCCCCGGCTTTAGTTAAATATGATGCCAGCACGGCCATCGGTTCGGCGACGCGCGGATCTTCATGCCGGCCCAGAATGGCTATAATACTGAATTCTTTGCTCATCTGACCGACTGAAGTCCCGTATAACGCACAGCAAGAGCCTGTAATGCATCGCTCGGCTGCATTGGGCCAGCAATTGTTGCAAACCCTTGACCCACCGCCACGCCATTGTTAGCTTTTCGTTTCTACACTAACACAATGAGTTAGCTGCTCATTTTTCGTTTCTTTGCACATGGCATCCGAAGCAATCAGTCCTGCACCAAACGAACGCGCTCAATCTCTCTTACGAGTTTTGATCCAGCGTTTCATCCGCGATGGCCAACCGGTAGGTTCGAGAACGCTCTCGCGCGATGCCGGTATTGACCTGAGTCCGGCAACGATACGCAATGTGATGTCCGATCTGGAAGACATGGGACTTATCTCCGCGCCGCATACCTCGGCAGGCAGAATCCCGACGCCGCGAGGCTACCGCCTGTTTGTCGATACGTTGATTCGTTACAAGCCGCCAAATGAAGGCGAAATCAGGAAAATGCAGTCGCAACTCCATAAGCAACAGGATGACCCTGAAGCGCTTGTCAGCTCCGTGTCAAATTTACTCTCCAATATCACCAGACTGGCGGGTATCGTCACCGTACCGCGGGGGCAGCATGCGACACTGCGGCAGATCGAATTTCTGTCGCTGTCCGACAATCGTGTGCTGGCCATTCTCGTCATCAATGATCGTGAAGTACAGAACCGCATAGTGCACACCGATCAACCCTATACCGCAGCAGAACTGCAACGTGCCGCGAATTTCATCAACGAGAATTACGCGGGCGCGGGTTTGCTGGAAATTCGCGAGCGCTTACTGGCTGATCTCGAGCGGACTCGCGATTCAATGAATCAGACAATGCACGACATTATCGCCGTCGCGCGTTCTGCAATGAAAGGCGCCGCCACGCCGCCTGCGGAATTTGTGGTCGCCGGAGAGACAAATCTGATGGATTTTGCGGAGTTGTCGGATATTGAGACACTGCGCCGGCTGTTCGACGCTTTTTCGAAAAAGCGCTTCATGCTGGATCTACTGGACAGGAGCATAAATGCGGCCGGTGTGCAGATCTTCATCGGAGAAGAGTCGGGCGTACAGATTCTCGACGACTGCAGTGTCGTGACTGCACCTTATCGTGCTGATGATGATAGCGTCGGGGTACTCGGTGTGATCGGGCCCACGCGGATGGCCTACGACCGGGTCGTCCCCATAGTCGATATCACCGCAAGATTGCTGGGTTCCCTGCTCCACGCGCCGGACTAGTGGTCCAACGGTCCGGTAATAAATCCGACGGCCTTGATATTTGCTGTCATGTCCCCAAACTTCCCCTTTACTTTGATGGGTCACCGGCCATAAGGAACCGCGGCCGGCAAGCAAGCGGAGCAATCTCGAAATGAGTGGACAGCACGATCGTCCGGAATCCGGGCAGGATGAACCCGATGAAAGCGCGGAAGTGAATGCCGGGAAATCCGCGCCAGACGGCACCGGACCCGCTAATGGCGAGCCTGACAATGATGCCGACGCAGGGCTGGCCGAATTGAAGGCCCTGGCGGACGAGAACTGGGACAGGTATCTAAGGGCTGCCGCCGAACTGGAGAACGTCCGCAAGCGTGCCTCCAGAGACGTCGAGAAGGCGCACAAATTTGCGCTCGAGCGATTCTGCAGCGAGTTGCTCGCGGTGAAAGACAGCCTCGAAATGGGCCTCGCGGCGGCAGATAAGGCCGACGTGCAGAGCTTGTTGGCAGGCAAGGAGGCAACGCTCAAGTTGCTGACGGCGACCATGGAACGCTTCGGTGTAGCGGAACTGAACCCGGAAGGGGAGCCCTTTGACCCGCAGGAACACGAGGCAATGTCCGTGCAGCCGTCGTCAGAGGTCGAGCCCGGCTCCGTGCTAACCGTATTTCAGAAAGGATATGCCCTGAATGGTCGTCTGCTGCGACCGGCACGTGTCGTGGTTGCATCCGCAGTACCCGAGAGCAGCGGCGACGGCGATAAGGAAGAATAAGATGCGCGAATCAGGCCGAAAGCCGCTTGAAACCTCGGTGCCAGGCCCCACTTACAGCGTAGTTTTGAAGTATTTCCAACAGAATCCGGAGATTAGGAATCATGGGTAAAATTATCGGTATCGACCTGGGTACCACCAATTCCTGCGTTGCGGTGATGGAGGGCGACAAGCCCAAGGTCATCGAAAACAGCGAGGGAGATCGCACTACGCCGTCGATTGTGGCATTCAGCAAGGACGACGAGGTGTTGGTGGGGCAGTCAGCCAAGCGCCAGGCGGTCACAAATCCGACCAACACACTGTTTGCGGTCAAGCGACTCATCGGACGTCGATTCAAGGACGAGGTCGTGCAGCGCGACATCAATATGGTGCCGTACAAGATCGTCGGTGCCGACAATGGCGATGCCTGGGTGCAGGTAAACGACAAGTCCATGGCTCCGCCTGAGATTTCCGCCCGCGTGTTGATGAAAATGAAAAAGACCGCGGAAGATTATCTTGGTGAAGAGGTCAAGGAAGCGGTGGTAACGGTTCCGGCCTATTTCAACGACTCGCAGCGACAGGCCACCAAAGACGCCGGCAAGATTGCCGGCCTCGACGTGAAGCGCATCATCAACGAGCCAACGGCGGCCGCACTCGCATACGGCATGGACAAGAAGCGTGGTGACGTCAAGATCGCAGTGTTCGACCTCGGTGGCGGGACGTTTGACGTATCGATCATCGAGATCGCCGAAGTCGATGGCGAGCATCAGTTCGAAGTGCTGGCGACGAATGGTGACACGTTCCTCGGTGGTGAAGACTTCGACATGAGGGTGATCGAGTATCTGACCTCGGAGTTTCAGCGCGAAAGCGGTGTCGATATTACCCAGGACCCGCTGGCGATGCAGCGGCTCAAAGAGGCTGCGGAAACGGCCAAAATCGAGCTCTCGTCACAGCAGCAGACCGAAGTCAACCTGCCATATATCACAGCCGATGCGACCGGTCCGAAGCATCTGAACATCAAACTGACCCGTGCCAAGCTCGAGTCTCTCGTTGAAGAACTCATCGCCCAGACGATCGGGCCATGCAAGACCGCGTTGAAGGACGCAGGATTGAAAGTCAATGAAATCAACGACGTCATCCTGGTCGGCGGCCAGACACGCATGCCGAAGGTCCAGGAAGAGGTGCAGAACTTCTTCGGTAAAGAGCCGCGCAAGGACGTGAATCCCGACGAAGCAGTTGCCGTGGGCGCCGCGATTCAGGGTGGTGTCCTGGCAGGCGATGTCAAGGACGTTCTACTCCTGGACGTTACGCCATTGTCGCTCGGTATCGAGACGCTGGGCGGCGTGCTGACGAAACTCATAGAGAAGAACACGACGATTCCGGCAAGCGCCGATCAGGTGTTTTCAACAGCCGACGATAATCAGTCCGCGGTGACCATCCACGTGTTGCAGGGCGAGCGCGAACGCGCGCTGGACAACAAGTCGCTCGGCCGCTTTGACCTGACCGATATTCCCTCGGCACCGCGCGGGTTGCCGCAAATTGAAGTGATGTTCGACATAGATGCGAACGGCATTCTCAACGTGTCTGCGAAGGACAAAGCGACCGGCAAGAGCCAGAACATCGTCATCAAAGCATCCAGCGGGCTGTCTGATGAAGAAATCGAGCAGATGGTTACAGATGCGGCGAGCCATGCCGAGGAGGACAAGAAGTTCCGCGAGCTCGTCGACGCACGCAATCAGGCGGATAGCCTGATGCATGCCTCGGAAAAGACGCTGAAGGAACTCGGTGAGAAGGCGAGCGGCGAAGAGCGTCATGCCATCGAAACCGCGATCGCTGATCTAAAAGCGGCATTGGAGAAAGACGAGAAGGATGCCATCGAAGCCAAGACCTCGGCGCTCGCAGAGGCATCGGCCGGGCTTGCACAGAAACTCTATGCGGAGCAGGCAAAGGAAGGCGCCGGGGCCCAGGCTGGTGACGGCGCTGCGCAATCGGGCGACGATGTTGTCGACGCCGAATTTGAGGAAGTGGACAAGGACGGCAAGCCCGAATCAGACTAACTTGTCTGGTACGGGTCTTGAAATGATCAGGGCGCCCGATGTGGCGCCCTTGATTTAGAAGTAATACGAGCTATGGCCAAACGCGACTACTACGAAGTTCTTGGTATCAAGAAGAATGCATCGAGCGACGAGATCAAAAAGTCGTATCGACGCCTGGCCATGAAACTCCATCCCGATCGCAACACGGAAGACAGCGACGCCGAAGGCAAATTCAAAGAGGTAAAAGAAGCATACGAAGTACTGAGCGATTCCGACAAGCGTGCCGCGTACGACCAGTTTGGTCATGACGGTGTCCGGGGCGGCCCGCCCGGCGGCGGATTCAGCGCAGAGGGTTTCGGAGACATTTTCGGCGATGTCTTTGGCGATATTTTCGGCGCCAGCCGCCGCAGCAGAAGCCAGGTATTTCGCGGTGCTGATCTCGGCTACGAACTCCGGCTGGACCTCGAAAGGGCCGTCAGCGGCGACTCTGTCACCATCGAGGTACCGACCCAGGTGACCTGCGAAGAATGCAGAGGCAGCGGTGCCGAAAAAGGCTCGGAGCCGGTGAAATGCATGACCTGCGGCGGCACCGGCCAAGTCCGCATGCAGCAGGGATTCTTCGCCATTCAGCAGACCTGCCCGGCATGTAAAGGCGCGGGTACGGTGATCACCAATCCATGCAGCAATTGCCACGGCCGTGGCCGCATCTCCAAGACCAAAAGATTATCGGTGAAGGTTCCACAGGGCGTCGAGGATGGCGATCGGATCAGGCTTTCGGGTGAAGGAGAGGCCGGCCGCAACGGCGGCCCGCCGGGCGACCTCTATGTCGAGATCCGCGTAAGTCCCCACAGGATATTCCATCGCCACGGTGCGGACCTGTCCTGTGAAGTACCGATCAGTTTCGGTACGGCTGCTTTAGGCGGCGACATAGAACTGCCGACGCTCGACGGTCATGTCTCGCTGAAAATTCCGGCCGGCACCCAGTCCGGCAAGAAGTTTCGCTTGCGTGGCAAGGGAGTGACGACCGTCCGTGACCCGAGACAGGGCGATCTGTTTGCGCGCGTCGCCGTTGAAACACCGATCAACCTGACGCCAGAACAAGAGTCCTTTTTACGCCGTTTTGACGATTCGATCAGCGCGGGTGGGGAGAAGCACAGCCCCCGTGCCGGCGGTTGGCTCGATACGGTTAGGCGGTTTTTCGAGCGCGTCAGCCAGTAAACCTGGGCCGGATCATCTGGAATTCGCCCGTCCTGGCGGGCGGTCCTTATGCAATTTTGCCCATCACCCGGACGCGGATTACGCTTACCGCCTCTTTCACGACAGCTAAACGTGGTACCGATGGGAAAGGATCAGGAAACCCTCAATATCGCCGTTCTCGGCGCAGGACGCATGGGCCAGGAGCTCATGCGGGCGATGGCGGACAACGATGAGCTGTGTCTGGCCGCTGTCTGGGCCCGAAAAAAGAGCCTCGCGTTGCAGCAGCACATGGCGGAGTTCTCCGGCGCGGCCGCAGGGGAAATTGTGATCAGCAATGATCTGGCACCGGTGTTGGATGCAGCCGATATTGCGATCGATTTCAGTCTCCCGGAAGCCACACACAAGGTTCTCGATGCTGTGCTTGCGGCCGCGAAGCCGCTGGTAATCGGCGTTAGTGGCCTCGATAGAGCAGCAGTTGACGAGATCGAAGTCGTCGCGCGCACGATCCCGATTCTATATGACCGCAATATGAGTCTCGGTATTGCCGTGCTGGACAGCCTCGTGCGGCAGGCGGTGGCCAGCCTCGGCGCCGGGTTC
>Ga0209997_10000187_pt1 | contig 19086 bp, 19 predicted proteins | sample CR04metaG_FD_182079 | JGI IMG/M metagenome (GOLD analysis project Ga0209997, IMG submission 182079) | Deep subsurface microbial communities from Mariana Trench to uncover new lineages of life (NeLLi) - CR04 metaG (SPAdes) (version 2) | ecosystem: Environmental > Aquatic > Marine > Ocean trench...
TTGCCCAACTAACTCCTCTTACCAAAACTTCATCAAGTTCTGATTGACTAAGTCTAACTGCACCTTTAGAACCAACGCCTGAAGGAATAGAGCTGAAAAGATCATTAACAAGTTCTTTTAGTTTTGAACGAACTGTTTGTTCAGTTAAATTTGAACGAAGTAATCTAACTCCACAGTTGATATCATATCCAACACCGCCAGGACTAATCATTCCTTCTTCAGCATCCATAGCTGCAACACCACCAACTGGAAAACCATAACCTTCATGACCATCAGGCAAAACAATACTATGACCAACTATTCCAGGAATAGTTGAAACATTTCGTGCCTGCATGATTGTTCTATCTAACAACATTTTCTGTAACAATGGTTCATCAGCATAGATTCTTACAGGGACTTTCATCCCAAGATTTGAATCTGCATCAATTTGATATTGATTTTCTCCAATTTTTTTTGGAGTAATACTGGACATAGATATCGATGAAATTTTCTTTCAATCCAATTTAAATCATCAGAAGAATTGTAAAAATAATTTTGAATTATATAGAATTTATTCAAAAGTGTGTTAGATGAAGCAACAATAATACAAAAAGCAAATCAATTACTTGGAGAATTGAGAGCAAATCTAGATTGAGCAATTGATGAAAGAAATTTCAAACAAGGTTATTTCAAAGCTTTAGAGTGGGTATTATCAGATACAATAATTAAACAAAATTAATTTTTAGAATAATACTTAAACTTGAAATGAATGATCTAATTTATCTATTATAAAATAAATTTTGTATTGTGATTAGAAGAATATTAACTAAAAAAGAAATAGAAGAACAGAAAAAACAACAGGAAATAAGAACAAGTGCTTTAAGAGCTGCCCGAAGAAGTGGAAAAAGTATCAAAAAAGAAGGTAAAGTTAGCAAAGCAAATGCAAAAACAAAAACACCCAGATCACAAAAGAAAATAGCTACAGTGAGAAAATCTCGTTATTAAACAGACTATAATCTCAAAAAGAACAATTTTTTGAGGCTAGATCATATCAAAATAACTCCATACGCACAAAATCAGGATAAAGAAGTAGATTTATTTTCTCAAAAATAGAAATCATAATGTTGGCAATTTTACCTATAGACAGTGGTCGTTATGGCACTAAAGAAATGATAGAAATTTTCAGTGAACAAAAGAAAGTTAATTATCAATTAGAGATTGAAGGTGCAGTTGCTATTTCACAAAGTGAAATAGGAATTATTCCAAAAACAGTAGGGAAGAAAATTTTCAAAGCAGCAACATCAGGAAAGATTACTGTAAAAAGAATCAAACAGCTTGAAGCAAAAAGTGATCATGATACTGCAGCATTGGTAGAATCATTAAGTGAAAAATGTACTAAGGATGCTAGACCATGGATTCATTATGGATTAACAAGTAGTGATTTGGTAGATACCAGTAATTCTATGCAAATGCGTGATTCATTAAAAATAATTGAACCAAAAGTTGCAAAGTTGGCAACAATTCTAGCACAAAAAGCAGTCAAATATGAAAAAATTCCAGCTGTAGGTAGAACTCATGGACAACATGCAAGCATCATTTCATTTGGATTAAAATTTGCAAATTGGGCTGCAGAGATGGCAAAACATGTAGAAAGAATTGAAGAGATTAAGAAGAGAATTCTAATTTGTAAGACACTTGGGGTTGTAGGTACTGGTTCTTTAATGGGATCAAAATCACTTGAAGTGCAAAAAAGAGTTGCAAAACGCCTGAAACTTTACCCAGCAGAAGTTACCACTCAAGTTGTACCAAGAGAGAGATATGCAGAATATGTGTTTGAATTAGCATTAATTGGTACTACTTTAGAAAAAATTGCAGTAGAGATTAGAAACTTGCAAAGGACAGAGATTGGAGAAGTTGCAGAGCAATTCAAGAAGGGGCAAATGGGCAGTAGTGCAGTCCCAGTTAAAAGAAATCCAATCAAAAGTGAGAGAGTATCATCATTATCTAGAATGGTGCGAAGTCAAGTAGGAATTTCCTTGGAAAACATTCCATTATGGCATGAGCGAGATCTTTCAAATTCAGCGAACGAGAGATTTGTAATTCCAACAGTATCGATCCTAGTTGATGAAATGTTAGAAACTATGACTAGAATTGTTTCAAACTTGATGGTAAATGAGAAAAGAATCGTAGACAATCTTTACATCACAAAAGGACAAATCTTTGCAGAATTTGTTTTAGAAGCACTAATCAAAAAAGGTGTTCCAAGATTTGTGGCATACAGAGACGTTCAAAGAGTTGCATTTAAGGCAAATGATAAGGGGATGCAATACGCAGATGCCATCAAAAACGATAAAGCATTTTCTTCAAAGTTAACTGACAAAGAAATTGATTCTATATTTTTACCAGAAAAACATCTTGGTGCATCACCTGCAATTATTAGCAATGTAAGAAAATCTGTTCAAAAGACAGTTAAAAAATTTATCTAGTTTTTAACAAGGCCTTATGAATTTTAGAGCCGTATTGTAAGGCCTTTTTTCTTTTTGTATAAGAGATTTCTGGAACATTGATTTGACTAGCTAATTTTCGTATGATGTGTTTACGATACAAATCTTCTGAATCGTGAATTTTCTCAGACAAGGGAATGGTTTTAGCATAATCTATGAATTTAGAAGAGAGTAGAGGCTGGATAATTTTTACTCCAAACTCTGACGCAATTAGATTTACAGTCTTCATCATTTTTAGTTCGTTGTCTAATTTAGAGATCATAACTTCATGAATTTTAGATTCTCCTTCAGAAAATGCTTCTCTGTAGGCATTGTAACCACAAAACAATTCATCTATTCCATTTGCAGTAATCACAGTATCAAGTTCTAAGCTTTTTGCTAGTTTAGAGATGTAATGAAATGCAATACAATTTTCATTCCATGATAGATTCTCAGTGTTTATTGTTTGATGAATTTTTGATGAAATAGTAGGAAAAGTTTCTGAATCAATTTCTAAAATATGATGAGGATATTTCAGATACTCATTGACTTGTTTTGCAAATAAAATATCATGTGATTCAGGAAAACCAATTGTCAGTAATGTAATATGGTAATCCATGTCTGAGCAAATTTTTGAGATTAATGTACTATCAACACCTCCAGAAAAGGCAACTCCAATTTTCTTTTCTTTAACAGTTTCAGAAATTGAATTTTTAATATTTTCAAGCAATTCTTTTTTCATCGGTTCCATAATATCTCACATTATAGATTCCATAAGAACAGTAATGAATCAAACCCTTTAACTATTAATTTAGCATTATATGTAAAACAGTATGATGAGATTATCACAAGAAGACATTGATGAAGAACTAAAGAGTTTGCCAGGCTGGAGTGTTGTAAATGAGAAACTTCACAAAGAATTTCAGTTTGATAACTTTAACCAGGCATTTGGTTTTATGACCAGATCTGCCATGGAAATTGAGAAAATGAATCATCATCCAGAATGGTTTAATGTATACAACAAAATTACCATAGAATTAACTACTCATGATGCTGGAGGTATTACAAAAAACGATGTCAATCTAGCCAAAATTCTAAATTCTTTGGTATAATTGTAGAGATGAATTTTCAGGCATAATCATTACAGAATTTATATTATATCCAAAGTCAGATGACATCACATGGCTTCAAGTCCTACAATTTTGGATTCAGACTTTAAGTACATCGATAAGAATGGAAATTTGCTTAGAACAAGAACAGAACTAACAGTAGCACAAATGCTTACTTTTCTTGAAGAAGAATACCAATACAATCACAAACTTACTTTAAAGAACGGAAATGAGGTCACAATTGATTTTAAAACAAAGAAAGGATTGATTGAAGTAATTGATAATGAGGAAGACATTGAAAAATACAAGCAAATCAAAGAAGATTTTCCTCAAGATAAAATAATGGCAATCGGACATGCAAAATATGTTGCACAAATAAAAGAATTACAAGACATAGTGTTTTATGACAAGACACCACAGACAGGTTCTATATTTTTAGAAGATGAATCATTCTCATTTGATTATGCACATATACTTCCATTAGTTGAAAAATGTTCTATCTTACACGGACATACATCTTTGGTAATGGTAGAGCTTGTAGGACAAATGAAAGACAATCTACTTTTAGATTTTGGTGTAGCAAAGAAAATTATCAAAGAAGTTGTTAGCATATTTGATCATAAATTTTTCATTAACAGAAAATATCTAAAGAGTGAAGATGATTCACATTATCTAATTCAATTTGATGGTCCTAAAGGAATGTTTGAATTACAAGTTCCAAAAAACACTACTTATCTTTTAGAAGGTGAAGCAACTGTAGAAAATCTTTCAAGTGAAATTATCAAACTATTAGCACCAAAATTGCCATCAAATGTAGAAGCAGTGGGAGTCTATATCTATGAAGGGTATAACAAAGGTTCTCACATTATTTCAAAAATCTCCAGATAGTTAAGAAATGGAACCTAAAATATCAGAAAAAGCATGGAATCCAGAGTTAGAAAAGAAAATTATCAAACAGTGGGAGGAAGAAAAAATTTATGATTTTACACCACAAGAAGACAACTATACCATAGATACTCCTCCACCATATCCATCAGGTAGACCATGGCATATTGGAGCAGCTGCACATTATGCACAAATTGACATGATTGCCAGAACAGCAAGAATGGCCGGAAAAAATGTCTATTTCCCCATAGGGATTGATAGAAATGGACTTCCAGTAGAACTGTACACTGAGAAAAAGTACAAGATTAGAATGAGAGAGACAGATAGAGAAGAATTTCTGAATCTATGCAGAAATGCACTAGATGATTTAGAATCTGAAATGATTCTCATTATGAAAAATATGGGAATCAGTGGGGATTTTTCAAACTACTATAGAACAGATTCAGAAGAATACAGATCACTTACACAATCAACATTCATTGAGTTATGGAAAAAAGGTCAAGTGTATCTAGCAAACAGACCTAACAACTACGATTGGGTATCAGGAACAACCATTGCAGATGCAGAAATCATATACGAAGATTTGCCAACTAAACTAGTTTACATGAAATTTAAAATAAAGGATACCGATCAGGAGATAATTATTGCAAGTACAAGACCTGAGTTAATTTGCGCATGTAAAACAATTATTGTAAATCCAAAAGATGAGAGGTATGCACAACACATTGGAAAGAAAGTAATCATTCCAATTACTAATGCAGAAGTTGAATTAAGAACACACCATTCTGCTCAACAAGAATTTGGTTCAGGAGCAGTAATGGTATGTAGTTATGGTGATCAAAATGACGTAGCATTGTTCAGAGAATTAGGATTAGAAGAGGTTGTTGCAATTGGACTAGATGGAAAAATGACAGAAGTCGCAGGAGAATATGCAGGACTAAAACCAAAACAAGCAAGAACAAAAATCACAGAAGACTTAGAATCTAAAGGGTTTATAGAGAAAATTGAAGACATTATCCACAGAACACCCGTATCTGAGAGAAGTAAAATTCCCATTGAAATAATTCCAATGGAAGAATACTATCTAAAACAAAAAGAATCAGTTGAAAAAATGAAAACTCTCGTACAGGAGATTACATTTCATCCTGCAATGCACAAACAAATCTTGATGAACTGGCTTGAATCTATCAATATAGATTGGCCAATTTCAAGGAGAAGATATTATGGTACTGAAATCCCAATTTGGTATTGTAAAAAATGCTCAGAACCCCATGTTCCTGAGCCTGGAAAGTACTATAGACCATGGAAAGAAGATTGTCCAATTAGTCAATGTCCAAAATGTCAATCTACTGAATTTGTAGGAGAAGAACGAACTTTTGATACATGGATGGATTCTAGCATATCACCTCTTTTTGTAAGTAAATTCAGAAAAGATGAAGAATTTTTCAACAAGGTATACCCCACTTCAATACGACCTCAGGCAAAAGACATTGTTAGAACTTGGTTATACTATACACTTCTAAGATGTGAGCAACTTACTGGGAAGAAACCATGGTCAGAAGCTTGGATAATGGGATATGGACTTGATGAAAAAGGAATGAAGATGAGTAAAAGTAAAGGAAATGCAATTGATCCTTTACCAGTTATTGAAAAATTAGGTGCTGATACATTTAGGTTTTGGAGTGCAAGTGAAATTAATCACGGATATGACTTTAGATGCAATGAGCAAAAAATAGAATCAACTAAAAAATTTCTAAGTAAGTTATGGAATGTATCTAGATTTTTATCTAGTTTTTCAGTCATTGAATTCGGAACTCCAAACGCATCTGATAAATGGATTTTATCAGAATTAGATGGTCTTGTAAAAGAATGTAAGAAAGGTTATGACGAATACAATTTCTTTATTCCTGCAATAGCAATTAGAGAATTTACATGGAATTTATTTGCAGCACACTATATTGAGATGGTAAAAGTAAGAGCTTATGGAATTGGTTTTACTGATGAAGAAAGAGATGGTGCGATATTTACACTACATAAAGTATTATCAACAATTTTAAAATTATTAGCACCAATTACACCATTTATTACTGAATATCTTTGGAATACTTTGTATTCTAAAGAAAGTATTCACAAACAGAAACAAGTTAAAGCAGAAAATCTAGAAGTTCAAAGTAACATTACTAAAGAAATTACAGAATTCAATTCCAAAGTATGGAATGACAAAAAAACTCAAAATCTCTCATTGAAGGATTCAACCAAAATTGAAATTCCGGCAAGTCTAGAACCATTTAAAAAAGATTTGAAATCTATGCATAATTTAGTAGATTGAGCCTAATTATACCTGAATTAGTTTTTTGATGCATTGACTAGATTGATAAAATACTTGTGTAATGAAATATCTTTAGTCAGTTCGGGATGAAATGCAGTAGCAATTACATTAGCTTTTTTCACCGCAACTATTCGCTCATTAAATTTTGACAGAACTTCGATATCAGAACCAACTTCTGAAATAGATGGTGCTCTAATAAAGACTCCATTAAATTTTGGAATATTGATAGAGTCCATAGACACATCAGCTTCAAAGGATTCTCGTTGTCGTCCAAAGGAATTTCTTTCTAATTTGATATCGAGAATATCTAAAAGAGGTTGGTTAGTTTTTCCAAGAACGCGATCATCAGCTGTCTTTGATAGCATAATCATACCAGCACAAATTCCAAGTACAGGCATTCCATTTTCAATTTTTTCTTTTAAGACCTTCAACGAACCATTTACCAAAGAAAGTTGTCCAATAGTAGTACTTTCACCACCTGGTATTATCAAGCCATCTAATTGAGAAATCTCTTCAGGGGTTTTTACATCAGTTACTTTTCCATCAATTCCCAATTCATTAAGGGCAGCTCTTGTGGAAAAGAGATTTTCTTGAACATCACCTTGTATAGATAAGATTCCAACATTAAGACTCATGAAGAACCACCACGTTCTTGCATACGTAATTCTAGTGTATTAACATCTAATCCTAACATAGATTGTCTTTCATCAATCATTTTTTGAGCTTCTTTGACTTTTTCAGATTCATTCCAAAAAGTGGTAGCCAAAACTATTGCTCTTGCCCTTTCTTGTGCATCATCTGCATTAAAAATTCCAGAACCAACAAAGATTCCATCACAACCAAGAGACATTAGATATGCTGCATCAGCAGGAGTCGCAATTCCACCAGCAGCAAAATTTACAACAGGTAATCTTCCAAGTTTTGCAGTTTGTTCAACAATGTCATATGATACTTTGAATTCTCTTGCCATTCTAACTAAATCCTGATTATCACCAGAATCATAAATTGCCTTAATTGTTCTTAATTCATCATTGACTTTTTTAATATGAGTAATGGCTTCTGCAACATTTCCAGTTCCAGGTTCACCTTTTGTTCTAATCATTGCTGCACCTTCTTCAATTCTTCTTAAAGCTTCAGCCAAGGATCTTGCACCATTTACAACTGGTGTTGTAAAATCCCATTTCCAAATATGATGGGACTCATCAGCAGGAGTTAAAACTTCAGATTCATCAATCATATCTACATCAGTTTCCTGTAGAACTAATGCTTCATTGACGTGACCGATTCTACATTTTGCCATTACTGGAATTGTAACTGAATCCATAATGTCTTCAATAATTCTAATGCTTGCAGTTCGTGCAACTCCTCCTGCTTTTCTAACGTCGGATGGGAGTTTATCTAAAACCATTACAGAAACTGCTCCAGCTTCTTCAGCAATTTGAGCCTGCTTCACTGTTGTAACATCCATTACAACTCCATTCTTCAACATGTGAGCAAAACCTCGTTTAAGGGTAGATGAACCACGTAAAATATCAACAGAATTTATTTTATCAGAAACTATACCTTTAGCATCATGTCGGTCACCAAATAGTGGAAGCATATTCTAATTTTTACTAGAGGTTATTTGTACCTATTCACTAATTTTAGAATAATCTGATCTAGTTCATATTCAACCATAGTAATTATCGGAGGAATGGATTGTGACGTAGCATTTTGTTCAGGCCAATAGATTTGATTGGTTAGTCCATTAAGAGTTATTTTAACATTTGATTTCTGATATTCAGTTACATTTTCTAGAATTGAAAATGATTCTGATGGAATTGCTATGAAACCAGTTTCTTTTATCAATGCTTTTATTTTGTTAAGTTTTTTTTCATCTAGTTTTGACCGAATATCAGGTTGGAGATATCCTTGTTCAGTTACAGAGTATTTGATTGAACCATCATTTTTAATGTGAAGAATTTCAGTTTTTTGAGCACCAACTCTTTCTGTAACACCATAAGAAATTTTCTTTAATTGATGTTTTGTGTATTCAATTTCAATTGTATCAAAAGAATTGGCTGCAGAAATTGGAATTTCATTTTTTGTAATTAATGGAACTGAAATTAAGAGTGCTACAATTACTGGAATAGCACCTAATGCATAATGAATTGGTTTTACCATGATTGATGAACAATTACAAATTCATGTTAATTGCAAATAAATCTTAGTTAAAAATAACTTAAAATTCAAGTCTATTTCATTCTTGTTCGTGGGGTCGTAGCCTAGCCTGGTAGGGCGACAGTGTCTACGAATAGATCACCGCTAAGGGCTCCAGAGGTAAACTAAGCTAAACTGACTCACGAATGATGTAAGTTTGGAGCTGTAGTGACCCGTAGGTCGCCGGTTCAATTCCGGTCGGCCCCACGTTAGAAATTCTACTGATTATTTTTCAAAACATTGAGTGCAGAACCAGCTTTGAACCATTCAATTTGAGATTTGTTGTATGAGTGATTTAACAAAATTTCTTCTTTACTTCCATCACTATGTGAAATAATACATTTGACTTGTTTGTTGGGTTCTAATTCATTCAAATTGATTAAACTAACTTTGTCATCTTCAAGAATCTTGTCGTAGTCATCAGGATTGTTAAAGATCAGTGCTAAAATTCCTTGTTTTTTCAGATTAGTTTCATGGATTCTAGCTAGACTTTTGGTAATAACTGCGACACATCCCAAATATCTTGGAGACATTGCAGCATGCTCTCTGCTGCTACCTTCACCATAATTATTATCACCAATTATCACCCAGTTCATTTGTTTTTCTTTATACTGTCTTGCAATTTTTGAAAATGGTTCAAGTTGGTTGTTTAGAATATTCTTACCTTGACCTACTTTATCATTAAATGCATTAACTGCTCCCATGAGCATATTATCGCTTAGACTATCCAAATGTCCTCGAAGTGATAACCATGCACCTGCAGGAGAGATATGGTCTGTGGTACATTTACCCTTGGCCTTTATCATTATTGGAATTTCTTCAAAATCTTTTCCATCCCATTTTGGAAAAGATTCTAAACGTTGTAGTCTTTTACTGTTAGGATCAATTATGATCTGAACATCATCAGAAGTTTTAGGAGGCGCAATAAAAATTCCCTCAGGTCTCACAAAACCTTCTTTAGGAACTTCAGGTGCGGGTTTCGGTGGTTCAAGTTTGAATTTTGTTCCATCAGCTGCAGTTAGCTCGTCTTTTAATGGATTAAAGGAAAGTTTTCCTCCCAAAGCTAATGCAATAATCATTTCAGGACTGCCAATGAAATTCAGAGTGTTTCTACGACCATCATTTCTTCCGGGAAAATTTCTGTTATATGTTGTAACAATAGTATTTTTTTGATCCTTATCTAATTCAGGTCTGTTCCATTGTCCAATACAAGGTCCACAAGCATTTGCTAAAACAGTTGCGCCAATATCTTTAAGTGAATTCATTTGTCCATCTCTTTCAATGGTTCCTCGAATTTGTTCAGAACCAGGAGTAACCAATAATGGAACTTTAGCTTTGATTCCTTTTGCTTTTGCCTGTTCAGCTAAGCTTGCTGCTCTTGACATATCCTCATAAGATGAATTTGTACAACTGCCAATTAATGCAACAGAAATTTGATCAACATAATCATTAGATTTCACATCATCAGCCAGATTAGAAATGGTTCTTGCTAAATCAGGAGTATGAGGTCCAACAATGTGAGGTTCTAATGTTGAGAGATTAATTTCAATTACTTTATCAAAAAAGTTTTCCGGATTTGCTTCAACTTCAGGATCTGCAACAAGTAATTCTTTATTTTGATTTGCTAATTCAGCTATATCGCCTCTGTTTGTATATTTCAGATAAGTTTCCATTCTTTCATCATACGGAAAAATTGAACAAGTTGCACCAATTTCAGCTCCCATATTAGTAATTGTAGCTTTACCAGTAGAACTGATAGATTTTGTTCCAGATCCAAAGTACTCAACTATTGAATTAGTACCTCCGGAAACTGTTAATTCCTTAGCAACTTTGAGTATGATATCTTTGGGGGCTGTCCATCCATTTAATTCCCCAATTAGTTTAACACCAATTCGTTTAGGATATAGTAATTCCCAAGGCATGTCTGCCATGGTTTCAGCTGCATCCAATCCACCAACTCCAATAGCAATCATTCCAAGACCACCAGCATTTGGAGTATGAGAATCTGTGCCAATCATCAAACCACCAGGAAATGCATAATTTTCAAGAACTACTTGATGAATAATTCCAGCACCAGGTTTCCAAAAACCACATCCAAATTTTGCAGCAGCAGATTGTAAGAATTTGAAAACTTCACTATTTTCATCAAGAGAAACTTTCATGTCAACGTCACCTTGAACTTCAGCTCTAATGAGATGATCACAATGTATAGTTGTTGGTAAAGATGTTTGTTCAAGTCCAGCTTGCATAAATTGAAGCATTACCATTTGTCCTGTAACATCTTGTAATGCAACTCTATCAGGGTTTAGAAAAACATAATCTTTTCCACCAGTAAAACTTTTGTCATTAATTTCATTAAGATGACCTGATAAAATTTTCTCAGTAAGTGTAAGTGGTTTTCCAACTATATTTCTATATTTTTCGATATTTTCTTTTAATTTCAGATAAACACGGGAAACATGTTCAGGAGTAGTATCGATTTCCACATGATGCGATGAATTTATCTTGAATTTAATATTTACAATTTAAACTTGAAAAATCATTCCAATAGGCATGTAAATTCTTAACAATTATAAGCTAAAAGTAACTTTCTTATTGAATATTGGGGAGTTCAAATTTTCTAAATTGAGGTATAAATATGGTCAATAAGGGTTTTCCAAAATTCGGTATGTCACAGGCAGGGGCATTTGTTGCTGCTCTAAAAAATTACAATTTACCTGATTTCATTTTAGTATTGATTGCAAAAGAATGCAAATCAGACCTTCTTGAAAGGGGCAGAATTGATGATAGATTACAGAGCATGAATGATGAGGCTTTGGAACTACTACACAGGGTTTTTGTTGGTTGTAAAGAAGATGATGCAGGAAAATTTGCACAGTATAGATTCTATGCATATGTTTCAAGCATGTATCACAAATGCGAAGTTCTAGTTAACGAAACAATTCCTGGCGCAACAGGAAAAAATCACAAAATTCCTGTAGCAGTAAAAAATAATGGAATGTATATTGCAGTTGCATACAACAAAGCAACTGGAAATCCTGTTAACAAAAAAGAGACCAGAAGGTTTTATGATATGGTAGATGACATTAAGAAAGGAGAACACGGAACAATGCTAACGGATGCAATTTATGGTTCTTCAGTAGGTTTTAGGGGGGATGCATTAGTAGAACTTGAAAACTTGAGTAAATCAAGAACTAATGATCCTGAAAATAAGTTGGATTTTAAAACAGCAAACTTTGAAAACAACATATATTCTGTTACAAAGTGTTAAGTTAAAAGATTATTTTGCAGGTTTAGTTGTGAAGTGTCCATTGCTAGAAACATAGGTTTACCATCAGTTTTTTGAAAATCTTCACCATATTGTTCAAATTCTAATTGTTCAAAGAGATGCTTTGTCCAAACGTCATGAACATCTTGAATGAATTTTTTGTTTTTAGAAATTCGTAATAATTCATGGAGTAATTCATGAGATACTGTAGTACAGTTTTTTTCTGCAAGAAATAATGAATCATTTGATTCTTTAGGCTGTTGCCAACACACCATTCCAAAATTTTCAGCATGATATCCTTCACAAGTACAATCAGTCCAAAATGGTCTGAAATGAGTTAGATAGAAATGGTAAATGTCTTTTCCTCTTTGTTCATGATCACGTAAAAGAGTATGTGTATCAAGTCTCTGAAAAAAACTTCTAGGTTTTGTAATCATTTCATCGCATTGAATTTCATAATCTTTTCCAAATTTTTCTTTAATCCATACCTTGTAAAACTGGCTCATTTTTTGAACATATTCAAATTCAAATTGTCGTTTTTCACGATCTTCTTCTTTTATAACGAAAATAAAATGTAAAATCATAATAAGAAAAAGGGGTGTTTATGTTTGGCCTTCAATACCCATTAGAGTAAGAGTTGAACGAATCTTCTCAATTTTTCTGATCTTCCAAGTAATGGTTTCTCTAAGTTTTTCCACAGTATCGGATTCAATCTTGGCCAAAATATCGTATGCACCAAAAGTTCCATGAACTTCTTTAACACCTTCCAAGCCCTTTAGTTGCTGAATTATAGCTTCTTCTGAACCTAATTCACAGTTTATTAAAACATAAGCTGTTGCCATGAATTAATTAAATAAATCGACTATATCAATAAATCTATTGTATTTAGTTTTGAGAAATCTTTAAAATTGCATCCCAAATTTGCTTTGGGACAGGCATTACAGACAATCTTGAAATTCTGAGAAGTTCCCAATCTTTGAATTTTTTTTCTTTTTTCATTTCATAAAGTGTTACTGGGCGTTTCAACGCTTTTTTGTATTTCACATCTACAACAATAAAACGTTCATTGTCTTCTTTTGGATTTGGAAATGGTTTTGAAGTAACTTGCATTATCCCTACAGCTTGCCGTTCATCACCTGTATGATAAAACAAAACAAGATCACTAGGTTTCATTTCTCTCATATGCTTTAATGCAAGATTATTGTGAACTCCATCCCAGATAGTTGTTTTTTCTTTTTTTAGTTGTTCAAAATTATATCCTCTTGGTCCACTTGGTTCTTGTTTTACTAACCAATAATTTACCATTTCAGTTTTCTGTATCACTAATGGATGTTTTATGGTTTTTGTAAATTGTTAATGTTCCCCGGTTCTGACTCGCACAAGCTCATTGGTATTTTAGCCAAAACCTCCTTGGGTTCTGAAACCGGGGTTGCCCATAATGTAGCACGCCTGGGTGAATTAGAAATCATTGGTATCATTACGATCGACATCATCCCAATCCGTCTGCGTGCCTGCTCTTGGGCAATTAATGATAATATCATCCTACTAAAAACTATTGAGAAAGATTACGCATTCATAAAATCATTTTTTGAAATGAAAATTAAATTTCCCAACAAAATCGAAGGTATCTGGAAATCAAAAACGTAACCTGTTTTCTATTTGAATAGGAATTTTAGGATTACGAATGTCATTTACTAATTGTTTCATTTCTAAAGAGATTTCAGAATAGATTCAGACAATGATATTTCAAAGCCAACAACAGGAACACGAATTTTATAGTTCTCAATAATCTTTGAGTTAACTTCCCCGATTATACCAATTGATTTACTATTTTCAATTACAGTTGCACAACGTCCTTCTTCAAAAGTAGGATGAGTTGCTGTCTTTGTTTCAATTTTGATGCCAAAGCCAGTTTTCAATGCAGATTGCAGTATTGATTTTATTTCAGTGAAATTTGCATCCTGATGAGCGCAAATAACAGAAAAATTAATTTTTTCAGATATAGGATTATTTGTGGTAAATACAGTACCAGTTTCAAACAATTTTTGAGGATATGATTCATGAATATTTTTTGAAAGGTTTTCTAATAGTCCAGGATGAATAGAGTCACGTAAAATAGTATGCTCTTGACTTTTTGAATCAAGTACAGAAAGAATTTTTGTGGAGTCTCTGTTAGTCATATCATAAAGTACTCGTTTACTTGTTAAACTTGAATTCAATGCTTCAAGATATCCAAGACCAATCATGATCTGACTTAGTGATTTTAATTTAAGTGAAACAGGATTTGTTTGACCAAGAGTTTGAGAAGGTGACAAGGTAGGCTCAAGATTCTGAATTCCATATCCCAAAGCAACTTCTTCTACTAAATCCATTGGTCCAAAAATATCAAATCTATATGCTGGAATTATACAAATTATATTTTTGCCTTTAGTTGATGCATCTAACCTAGATTTTTTCAATGATGAAATGATCTTTGAAGTACTAAGATTCAAACCAAGGATTTGATTAATCAAGGAAGGATTAACAAGTATTTTCTTTTGTTCAAGTTTTGGTGAAGAATTTTTTGCACCGGTTATTTGAACTGATTCTAAAGCAAATCCTGCACTTTGTAAAATGGTTGCAACAACTGAAAGCATGTCTTCAGCATCCTCTTTATTAATTCCAGTTACCTCAACAAAGAGATTTTTTGTTTTAGTCGTGACAGTTGTTGCAGCAGCATTAATTATTGGAGGAAAAGAAACTGTTTTTTGATTTGCATCTATAATTAGTGGTGCTAGGGAAAAATTTCCAAGTATATGACCATAATCTTTTCCCACATCAGTGTTCTTGAGAATTTCAGAAATTGAAAGCTCTTTTTCAGAGTTTAATGGAATGAATTTATGATTTCTATTAGTAGTTGTGTAAACTAAAGGAAAGGAGATCTTATCAAAGTCATGTATGCCAATAGATGATTTCTTTCTCTTTCTTCCTATTCCAAAATGGAGATCTTCTTGCATTGCTATTAATTGCTTAAGGGATTTGTCATCAATTTTTCCATTTTTTGCAATAATTCCAGTTACAAAAGGACGAATTTTTGATACATTGGATTTTACATATATAGTATACATTCTTGATTTTTTGACATTCAGTTTTATTGCTCCAGTTTTGATTCCGATCAACCCTTGCAATCCAAGTGCAATTCCAAAATCAGTTGAATAATCAGGTCTATTTGGACTGTATTCAATTCTGACTAGATCTTTGTCTTCAGATTCAATATCTAATCCAAGAAAAGGTAAGGAATCAGAAATTTGCTTTTTTGTTACTTTACCAACTAATTTTTGAAGACGTGTGTATGATAGTTCAACTACAGGCATTTTGTCGCACTCCTTAGCCATTTCAGATTATTATTGTAAAACTCTCTTACATCATCAAGACCATACTTTAGCATTGCAATTCTTTCAATACCTCCTCCCCATGCCAAAACAGGTTTAGTGATTCCTAGAGGTTTAGTTACTTCAGATCTGAAAATTCCCATTCCAAATAATTCAACCCATTTTCCTAATCTTTCATTATACACCATTGTTTGAAGTGATGGTTCTGTGTATGGAAAAAATGTAGGCCAAAATTTTATTTTTGTAATTCCAATTCGTCTGTAAAATTCTCGTTGAATTCCCATTAAATCTCGCAGAGTGGTATTTTTTCCAACAACAACTCCTTCAATTTGATAAAATTCTACAAGATGTTTGTAGCTAACCTTTTCGTTTCTAAACACACGACCTAATGAGAAAACTCTGGCCTCATCAGGTTTGTTTTCAGCTAGATGTTTGATAGTAACACAAGTAGTATGGGTTCTTAGAACCATTTTCCGTGCTTCATTGATATCCCAATGATAGCGCCAATTCTTCTTGTGAGACTCGGAAACTTTTCTAATTTGCTCTGGTGTTCCAATTTTTTTTGCAGAAATACCATCCAGATAGAATGTATCCTGTAGTTCTCTTGCAGGATGATCTTGTGGAGTAAATAAAGCATCAAAGTTCCAAAAGCTTGGCTGAGTCATATTTCCATTGATTTCTGAAAATCCTAATGTAACGAATATTTCACGAATTTCATCAATAGTGTCTTTTAATGGATGAGTTCTTCCAACAGAAACGTCGGGTACTTTTGCTTCTACATCTATTGCCCCAGAAGACTCTAAAAGTTTTATTGATTTTGCAGAATCAGTTAAAGAAATTTCTTTAGTCTTAATCACATCCTCAATTATAAAATCAGGTCTTTTCAAAAGTTCTGATAAATCATTTTTGTCAATTTTGTCTTGAGGTAATTTGTTGTTTCCAATTTGTTTGAGAGTTTTTTCACCAGGGAATTCTGAAGGAAAATTCTTGAGGAAAATTTGTTCAGTGGATGCCTCAACCCAATTATTTTTTCTAGATAATCCCATTGCAGGTCCAAAAACAGGTCCAAGTTCTTTTTGTAAATCAGATAATTTTCTAGGACGATCCTTTAGTAAATCTAATAATCGTCTCTCAGGCAATCCTTTTTGAAAAGATTCAATGCCATTTTTTCCTAAACTAATGATACTTGTTTTAGATTCATTGACAATTGCCAGATCTTTCAGTTTAAGCCATTCAATTCCTCGTCTAATCTGATCTGGTGAGAGTTTTGTATTTTTTTCAAGTGTCTCAGGAGTTTGTTTTGGGTTGTCTTTTAATGAGGTAATAATTTTTTTTTCAATATCATGAAAAACTTGTGACAACAGAGAAAGTTCGAAAAAGACTTTTTAAACCTTAACCTAAGTCAAATTGAATGTCAGCTGATGACTTTATTGTAACTCCTTGGCATGTTGAAGGAGATATTGATTATGATAAATTAATCAAGAGGTTTGGTACAGAGAAGATTTCTTCAGAATTACAAGAGAGGATCAAGAAAGTTACCGGTGAAGACCATTTCATGCTTAGAAGAGGTATTTTTTTCTCTCATAGAGAAATGAACAGAATTCTTGATGATTATGAAAAGGGTAACAAATTTTTTCTATATACTGGAAGAGGCCCTTCTGGTCATACTCATATTGGGCACCTGGTACCATGGGTTTTTGGAAAATGGTTACAAGAAAAGTTTGATGTCAATATGTATTTTCAATTAACAGATGATGAAAAATTTTATTCAAAACCCAACCTGACGTTAGAAGAGACTGGAAAATTTGCATATGATAATGCACTAGACTTTATTGCATTAGGTTTCAAACCAGAAAAAACAAAAATCATTATCAATACAAGAAATATTCAAACTCTATATCCAATTGCAGCTAAAGTAGCAAAGAAAATTAACTTTTCAAATACAAAAGCAACATTTGGATTTACAAATGAAACAAATATTGGTATGATTTTTTACACATCATTACAGTCTGCACCATGTTTTATTGAAGACAAACCAGTTTTGATTCCGTTAGGAGTAGACCAAGATCCTCACTTTAGATTAACAAGAGACATTGCACCAAAGATTGGAAAACCAAAACCCGCATTAATTCACAATATAATGATTCCAAGCTTGGAGGGACCGGGTGGAAAAATGTCAGCTTCTGATGAAAACAGTACAGTTTACACAACTGATGAACCAAATGTAGTAAAAAAGAAAATTAACAAATATGCATTTTCAGGAGGACAGCCAGATATTGAACAACATAGAAAGCTTGGTGGAAACCCAGACATTGATGTATCATATCAATATCTCAGAATATTTTTTGAACCAGATGACAACAAGTTAAAGTCAATCTATGAAGATTACAAATCTGGAAAATTACTTTCAGGAGAACTAAAAGCAATTTTAATTGAAAAAATTAACAAGTTTCTTGCAATTCATCAGGAAAAAAGAGAAAAAGCAAAAGACCAGATAGACCAATTTCTTTTTGAGAATAAATGAAAATTATTATTACATGTGATAGCAAATATGAGGCTCTGAAATTTGCCAGTTTAATTTTCATAAAGGATGGAAAAGAAACATACATCAAATCAATTCTTAATGTGATTGAAAATGAACTGGTGATTTCACTGAAGGATGGATCTGCTCACAGTATTGTATTAAAGGATAAAGTAAATGTTGAAAAATTTGCGGATTTTATTCAATCAGTAATTGACAAAGAACATAGACTAGTTTCCATTAAAATTTCAGAATACAATATAGAAATTGTGAAGGAGTGAGGTTATAGAGTAAACACAGCATATACTGTTACAATTACAACCATAGCAACCAAAGAAATTGCTAATGCCTTCAAGTCGCCATCCATGATTTGATTTCACAATTATTATAATTAAAGTGTTAATAAATTTTCAAAGATGATTTTAAAGATCATCTAGGAAAATGCCTACTTTTTTTCTGTTTGGGTTTTGAACTATCTTTTTTTGGTTTTGAAGTAGGTTGTCTTATTTCGTTACAGTTTAAGCACAACACAAAAAGTTCTTCCCTAGCAAGTTCTGGTTCTGAGATGTATTTTCCCCAAGAAGATGCTACTCCTCCACGTCTAATATTATCAAAAGATTCATCGTCATATTTGTTACTAAATCCTAAAGCTTTTTCATCTTTAAATCCGCAGCTAGAACAAACTTTTCCTCCTAAAATTTCAAATAATTTTTCTTTTAGAGATGCATAGAATTTTTCTGAACCATCAGAAAAGAAACTTTGCTGTTTTTTCAAAAATTTATCATTATTTGATCTTCTAGGTCTAGAATCACCTCTACTTGAACGTGAACTTCTATCATCTCGGGAATATCCTGAACTTCTATCATCTCGGGAATATCCTGAACTTCTATCATCTCGGGAATATCTATCATTTCCTGAATCTTGTGGTTTGTTTTGTCTGAA
>Ga0209997_10000188_pt1 | contig 19079 bp, 26 predicted proteins | sample CR04metaG_FD_182079 | JGI IMG/M metagenome (GOLD analysis project Ga0209997, IMG submission 182079) | Deep subsurface microbial communities from Mariana Trench to uncover new lineages of life (NeLLi) - CR04 metaG (SPAdes) (version 2) | ecosystem: Environmental > Aquatic > Marine > Ocean trench...
CTAATGGATTTAACCGGAAACTTATAGAACAGGCTACGGATGCTTTAGGCCCAATAATCCTCCTGACCACTTGAGGTGCTGGTTTTACCGCGGCGGCTGACACCAGAACTTGCCCACCCCTTATTCGATAGTGGTTTTACGACTAACAAAAGATTCCTTTAGCAGGAAACACTCGGATTAACCTTGTCGTGCTTGCGCACATTGCAAAGGTTTCTCGCCTGCTGCGCCCCATAGGGCCTGGGTCCGTGTCTCAGTACCCATCTCCGGGCTTCTCCTCTCAGAGCCCGTACCTGTAATAGCCTTGGTGGGCCATTACCTCACCAACAAGCTGATAGGCCGCAGTCCCATCCTACGGCGACGAATCGTTTGAACCATAAACCGTTCCAGGCATTATGATCTATCGGGTGTTATCCTCAGTTTCCCGAGGTTATCCCCGTCCATAGGGTAGATTGACTACGTGTTACTGAGCCGTCTGCCTTGTATTGCTACAATGACTCACATGGCTTAGTATCAATCCGATAGCAGTCAGGTCCGGCAGGATCAACCGGATTCTGATTTATTAATTATGATTATTGAAGTACATCGTACTTTTTTTTTTTGAATTGGCGGAATGCACATAATCTTCACATCTCAGATATGATCTTATGATCATATCCTCATTTTGTATGCGTAACTGGAGGCTCGTAAATCATAAAATGGCAAATATTAACATACTTCATCACAAGCGCCGCACTTGCGTTACGTATGCAAAAACTCGGTGTTCTCAAATACATATAAACCATGCCTAGAGTTTTCCATCTTTGACACAATTTGCGATCAAAAATATACTACAACATACATGGAGTATTTTGTTGGAAGAAGTAACAAAGTTATACAAAAAAAAGACACTAAAGTCTGCTAAATTATTTGCTAAATCAAAAAAGTTACATATCAATGGGGTATCACATAACATTAGATTTTTTGAACCATATCCATTTGTCACAAAATCCGCAGTAGGAAAATTTCTAGAGGATGTGGATTCTAACAGATATGTAGATTATTGGATGGGTCATTGGAGTCTTATTTTAGGACATTCTCCAAATCAAGTAAAAAAATCAGTTCAAAAACAGCTTAGCTCTGGTTGGATGCATGGAACGGTAAATAAGATGACAATAGAGTTATCGGAAATTATTCAAAAGACGGTTCCTGTTTGTGAAAAAATACGCTATGTGACCTCTGGAACAGAGGCTACTATGTATGCAGTAAGATTGGCAAGATCGGTTACAGGGAAAAAAACCATTGTTAAAATTGATGGTGGATGGCATGGATATACATCTGATTTACTCAAAACAGTCAATTGGCCATTTGATGTATCAGAGAGTAGTGGATTAGTGGATGAAAAACATGTTGTGTCATTACCTCTAAATGATTTGGAAAAATCACTTGAGATTTTAAAATCTGTAAAAGATGATCTTGCGGGCACTATCATCGAACCAGTTCTTGGAGGAGGCGGTTGTATTCCAGCAGATAGTGATTATCTCAAGGGTATTCAAGAATTTGTAAGAAAAAATAATTCATTATTCATTTTAGATGAAATTGTTACAGGCTTTCGCTTTAGATTAGGATGTCTTTATCCAACAATGAATCTAGATCCAGACATTGTGACTTTGGGAAAAATTGTTGGAGGTGGTTTTCCAATTGGAGTTATTGGAGGAAAAAATGAGATTATGCAACATGCCGACACTTCCCAACGCGCAAAGTCAGAGCTAGCATATATTGGAGGGGGGACATTTTCTGCAAATCCTGCAACAATGATTGCAGGAAAAAATACATTATTAGCATTAAAGAAAAATCCAGTTTATTCAAAAATTAACAATCTTGGAAAAAAGGTGAAAAAACAATTGAGTAAAGTTTTTGATGACAAAGTAATTGTTACTGGAAAAGGTTCTCTTTTCATGACTCATTTTGTAAAAAATGGAATTAGTGAAATTAGAAATTCATCAGATGCTGCAAAATGCGATTCTAAATTACTTCATAAATATCATTTTGAAATGATTGCCAGAGATGGTATTTTCTTTTTGCCAGGAAAATTAGGAGCTATATCTTATGCTCATTCAGATTCAGACATAAAGAAAATGATTAATGCGTCTGATAGATTCTCAGCAAAATTGTAATTTTGTGCATTCCGGTACCCAAAAACCTATTTAACTTCTCAATTTCTTTTCAGGTATGAAATATTCCATAATTTTTTCGTTATTAGTAGTAATTCTTTTTGTTCCTTTTGGTATGAATTCTGTATTTGCTCAAGAAACTTTCATAATTAATATTCCAACAGGAGCAGCAGCTCCTGATGCCCCATATTTCTGGCAAACTGAAAAAGGTGGAGCAACAGATGGTACCGTTGATGTCAAAGTACTAGACATCGTAAGATGGGAAAATGCTGATACTGCAGCACATACTGTAACTAGTGGCGTTCCTGGAGCAATAGATGATGTCTTTGATAGTGGCTTGTTTGGTCCAGGAAAAGGCTTCCAATATCAATTCACCGAGGTTGGAGATTATGAGTACTTTTGTTTAGTACATCCATGGATGACAGGAATTGTAACTGTCACATCAGGGTTACAAGTAATTCCCAATGTTGGTTCTGATGCAGGAGATGGAACTACTACATTTAATGTCGAGTATGAATTTAATCGAGTAATTTCTTCTGCAAGAGTTGATGAAGACCAAAATTCTATAACCTTTGAAATTGTTGGAAAAGTAACAAGTGAAGACAATACACTAATGCTGATGCTTCCTAAAAATTTGATTAGTGGGCCTTTTATTATTTGGGCAGACGGCCAACAAATTACAAATTTTGAATTGAGTGAAGAGGGAGGAATCAACAAAGTAATAATTCCTCTCAATCGAGATACAGAATTAGTTAGTCTTGTTGGCACGGCAGTAGTTCCTGAATTTGGAGCAATAACAATGTCAATATTTGCAATAGGCGTGCTTAGTTTTCTAGTAATTTCATATAAAACACAAAAATTTATGATGTTATATGGAAGAAAATAAATCAAAAAAACTTGACACTACAAAAAAAGAGTATGAAGATGCCTTGGCAACCTCAGATCCTACAAAAATCTCAGAAACTGATTTACAAGATTTAGCAAAAAAAGCGGTAAAGAAATTCAAATCTCTTAGTTAATCTAAACCAAACTTTCATTATCTGGATTGTAAAATCAACCAAGTAATGATATTATTTGGAAAACCAAAAAATCCTGAGGATGTAATTTATCAGGCTATGGCGTTTTTTGAAAGAAATCAACCAAAAGCAGCCATTACACTATTCAATCAAGCTCTCAAGGCTGACCCAAAAAACATTCAAGCATTATACAATAAAGGGCTAGCATTAAATCAAATAAGAAAATATCAAGACGCCATTACCTCTTTTGACAAAGTTCTAGAAATAAAATCGAATGATGCACCATCACTGAATAACCGAGCAATTGCATTAGGAGAAATGGGGAATCCAGAAGACGCTGAAAAATATTATGACAAAGCCATAAAAGCAGACTCAAAATATGCAACAGCATACTATAACAAAGGAGTTCTTTATGACAAAATAGGAAAACAAGAAGAGGCGTTAGAAATTCTTGATGAAGCAATCAAAATCGAGCCAAAAAATTCTAGTTCACGTTTTTACAAAGGAATTGTATTAGGAAAATTAAACAGACATGAAGAAGCATTAAATTGCTTTACAAATATTTGTCATGCACATCCTCAACACATGGATGCATTATTTCATAAAGGAATAGAATTAGCTGAGATTGGAAAGCACAAACAGGCAATAGAAATATTCGATAAACTTCTTGCAAAACACAAAAAAAATGTTAATGTCACCTATGCAAAATCTAGAAGCTTAGCTGCCGTGGATCAAATTGACCAGTCACTAGAATTGTTAAAGCATGCCATTTCACAAAATCGTAAAGTAATTAAAAAATGGGTTGAACACGAAAAAATTTTTGATAAACTTCAAGATGATGAAAGATTTAAAAAAATTATAAAATAAATTTAGAGAACTTTTTTTCTAGCAGCATCGATTCTTAAAAGACCAACTTGCTTTTTTGGGCCAATTAAACGCGCTTCATAAATTGGGATATAAATTTCAGAAACTTCATTAATTGTAAACTCTTCTTGTAAATCCCTAACATCTTTGTCCTTAGGCTTCATGAGTTTTTTAGTTAGAATGTTAATTGCAGATTCATTGGATATCTCAGGTTTTTTTACATTTAGTGGATTAATACTTAGGATTCTTTTTGGATAATTTTCAATTGATTTTGGATTAATTTTGAAAGGAAAATTTATTTCTTTTCCATGGTGATCAAAATAAATGGTATCTTCATTCTCAATGAAAACATGCTCCTCTAATTCCAAATCGACTTTGTTTTTACCTTTTTTCCCAGTAAGTGCTTTATGTAATCCAGACTTGGTTCTAATCGGAAAAACACCATCTCCTAAAACTACCTCTTTTACATTAAAATCAACTTTGATTGGATGAATAGCTTTACGAAAAAAATTTGCTACATATGTTCCAGAAACCATCAGTATTGCTTCATAGTTTAATTTGATTGAATGAAAATGTACTTCCTCTCGTTTTGGTTTTTTTAATATTTTTTTGAAAACATTAGTTTTTTTGTTTTCTACTATTTCTTTAACTGTATCTTCATCAATATTTTTTTTAAAAACAATAATTTTTGATTCATAATCGGTATTAATCAAAACTATTGTTAAAACAATAATCCTTCTTTTAAAGTAATAGAAATTATCAAAAAATTAGAAAGGAATAATATACTTATAATTAGAAATTAGAACATGGTAACAAAAAAGACACGTCCAGGATATATTGAAAAATTCTTGAAGCGCGCAGATAAAGCAATTGATAATGCAGTAAATGAAGGAATAAAACGTGCGGATGAAATTGTTGCGGATGCAGTTGAGTTTGGGAAAATAGCGTCAAAAGAAGCTCAGAAAAAAAGTATTGAACTTAAAAAAATAGCAAGGGCAGAGGGGGAGAAATTAAAAGCAGAGGGAGAAAGAAGAATTAACAAAAATGTTGCCAAAGTAAAAAAAATGACTTCATCTGGAAGAAATGATTTAGAAACTTTGGCAAAGTTAGGGGAATTAAGAAAAGCCGGAATCCTAACAGAGAAAGAATTTCAATCAAAGAAAAAGAAAATTCTTAAGAGAATATAGATTTTAGATATGTCAATATAATGACAATAAAAAAATTACAAGACATAGAAGTTTTAGATGGTGGAGAAGGTACAAAGATTCGTCAAATTTTCCAGCCACATAATACATTAAATGGAATTAGATACAGCATATCTCACTCGGAATTAAAACCAGGTAAAAAATCAAAACTCCATAAAATGAAGACATCTGAGGTGTATTATATCTTAGAAGGAGAAGGAAATTTACAAATTGATGATGCGATCTTCAAAGTTTTAAAAGATCATGCAATCTACATTCCTCCTCATTCAAAACAATGTATCGAAAATACTGGTAAAAATGAATTGAAGTTTTTATGTATCGTTGATCCAGCGTGGAAATTTGAAGATGAGACTGTATTGGATTAATTGCTACAAGAACGCTATCAAAGTAAAACCAATTATTTTTAACATAGAAAGACGCTCAAAATAACATGAACGAATATCAGGCATTACAGACTCTCAATCTTAATTCTAATTCGTCGTTTAGTGATATAAAATATGCCTACAGGAAACTAGCACTAGAACTTCATCCTGATAAAAATTCTGATGAGGTAGATGGTAGGAAATTCAAAAAAGTTACAGCCGCATATCATGCTCTAAAGAACAAAAATAAAAAAATTAATTCTATTGGAACAGTTTCAACTAAATGGAATAATAACAAGCCTCAATCAAAAACAGAACAAAACTTTCGAAAGAAAAAACCACAATGGGGAACAGGACCAGAAAGGAAAACTCCAGAAGAAGATTGGGGCAGATTCACAAAAGATTTTGAAAAATCTAATCCTGATTTTTGGAAAAAATATGAAGAAGAATTTTGGAAAAAATATGAAACGGGAAAAAATAATGATAAAAGTCATGGAAAAGAAAACGAAAAAACAGATAAAGTAAAATCAGAAATAAATTTTTCGGCAGAAGTAGACCCATCATTATGTATCGGTTGTTGTAGCTGTGAGACTATAGCTCCCGAAGTCTTCGTTATAGACAAACGAACTAAAATGAATCCTAAATCTAAAGTTTACAATCAAAGAGGTGCAGGATTTAAAAAAGTAATGAGTGCAGCTGAAACATGTCCTACAAAAGCTATCCATGTTGATGATTTAGATTTGAAAAAAAGATTGTATCCTTGGTAATTAAGAGTCCTTTAATTTCTCATAGATGGTTTGGATTTCTTTATCAGATAATTTTGGAAGTTTAGAAAACATACTATGTACAGGTCCTGCTGAATCCTCAGAGCTTCTAGGAATTAGATGAACATGCACATGAGGAATTTCTTGTCCACTTTGTTTGCCATTATGGATTGCAAGTAATGTTGAGTCAGTAATTTTATCAACCTTAGAAATGGTTCTTCTAACTGTTTCAAACAAGTCAGCATTATCTTCTTTAGAAATATCTTGGACTTTTTCATAATGAGTTTTGGTGACTACCAGAGAGTGACCTTTGGTGAGAGGAAAGGCATCCATAAATGCAAGTGATTTTTCAGTTTCAAAAATAATTTTAGCAGGAATTTCTTTTTTAACTATTTTACAAAATATGCAATTCAATGTGTTAGTAGTCAATAGGTTTTACTAAATTAATAATCATTTATGGTTCAACAATTGTAGCCCATGCAAGACCCTCACCGTATTTTATGGTAACAAATGTACCAGATTCAAGATCACAGTTTTTTATTGTTTTAGGAATAATGTCTGAGGTAGTGGCATAACAAATTCCTTTAGAACCTGAAATAATTTCAACTTCTTCAAAAACATCCGCTCTGATTAAATTCCAGAAAGGAAAAATCAATGTAGATATAACAATTCCAGCAACAATAAATGCGCCAAGAAAAATTGCCCCATGTTTTTGAGAATCGCTTAACTCAAACAATTAATTTACCACATTCCACCCTCAGAAAATCCACCTTTCTCATCAGGTTTTTTTTCAGGTACATTACCATGAGCTTTTTTTAGGTGGCGTTTCAGTTTCTCTGGATCATGTAGTTCCAGACCACATTCTTTACACTTTGTTGTATTCTTGTCTTGTTTTTTTCTAAATAATCCCAATACAACATTAGAAATTTTGAATACATTATAAAGGATACTGGCAGTCAAAAGATTTGTGACAATAAAAAACATCACGGTTCTAGGTTCAGGAATTATGGGGCATGGAATTGCCCAAATCTCTGCAATGTCTGGGTACAATGTAGTGCTTCGAGACATTGAACAACATTTTTTAGATAAAGCCATGGGAAAAATAAAATGGAGTCTTGACAAGCTTGTTTCTAAAGAAAAAATTTCACAAAATCAGGCAAATGATATCTATTCTAGAATCAAACCTGTAGTTGATTTGAAAGAGGCAGTCAAAGAGTGCGATTTAGTAGTCGAAGCTGTTCCAGAAATTATGGATTTAAAAAAGAAGGTCTATTCAGAATTAGACAGTGTTGCAGATGAAAATGTAGTATTTGCATCAAACACTAGTACTTTACCTATTACAGAGATTGCAAATACTCTCAGTAGACCTGAAAAGTTCATTGGAATTCATTTTTTTAATCCACCTCTATTAATGAAACTGGTTGAAGTTATCCCAGGTCAAAAAACTTCACAAGATATTGTAAAATTAACAATGGACTATGTAGAATCAATCAAAAAAATCCCAGTCGTATGTAGAAAAGATGTTCCAGGATTTATTGTAAATAGATTGTTCATTCCTTTGGTTCATGAAGCATGTTATGTAATGGAAAGACAAGGAATTAAGATGACGGAGATTGATTCTGCTGTGAAATTCAATTTAGGGTTTCCTATGGGAATTTTTGAGTTAGCAGACTTTACAGGCATGGATGTAATTCATAAAGCAACAGTAGAAATGCATCTTAGAGATAAAAAAGTAATCAGACCTCATCCAACAATTGAAAAACTCTATAATGAAAAAAAATTAGGGCAAAAAACTGGAGAGGGGTTTTACAAATACTCAGATGATAAATATGAAAGAATTCCATTATCTGAAGAACTTGCTGAAAAATGTGATCCAAAACAAATTCTTGCAAATATTTTAAACAATGCAGCTTGGTTAGTTACTCATGAAGCAAGCGATATTCTAGAAATCGAAAAGGCAGCGAATCTTGGACTAGGTCTTAAAAAACCACTTTTTGAAACAGCTAAAGAATACGGAATGTCAGAAATTGTAAAAGAACTAGAACAGCTTGCGCAAAAACATGGACAGTTTTATGAACCAGATCCATTGTTAGTTGCTATGCAATAATGTGATTTAGAATGAAAATAAAAAACATTTTGGTAATTGCGTCTATCGTAATTATCATTTTAGGATTAAGTTTGATTTTTATTCCAACTGAAATAGGAATGACTCTTCTGGGAGTCATTCTGTTGGCAGTGGGGATTTTGCTAGGTATTACTCATTTTGTGAACAAGGGGCCACCTAAATAGACTCGATTTATTTAGATATCTGTTCTAAGATATACTTGACAGCATCTTTAGGCGAATCAACACCAACTATTTTCACATAGTTTCGATGATCAAGGTATTGATCTGCGTATTTTGCAGCAACGTCCCCCGAATTCTTCAATGCTGCAATTGGTTTTTTGTGAACATATGATGCACAAACTTCAGTAAGTGTTCCCGAACCTCCACCAATCACTATTACTCCATCTGCAGAAAGTGCAGTAAGAAAATCTCTTGCATGTCCCATTCCAGTAGGAATTACAATATCACAATACTCATTTGCTAAAGACGCATCATTTTGTGGAATTATTCCAACTACCAATCCATCTGCATCATGTGCACCATGAGAGGCTGCCTTCATTACACCACCAAGACCGCCAGTGATTAAAACGGTTCCAGATTTAGCAATTTCATTACCGGTTTCATATGCCATTTTTTCATGAACCGGAGTACACCCTGCCTCATCATGCCCTATAACCAAAATCTGGTGTCTTTTTGTCATACAGATGTTTTTTGAGAAGACTCCTATCAAATATGTTTTCTAATCACAAAGGATATTAGATGATGAAGAAAACAAAAAGTATGGAAAAACGTTCAATGCCAGTATGTTTCACTGAAGAACAATACAAAAAAATCGAAGAAATTGCTAAAAAAAATGGCATGCTCAATGCTAGTCAAGCTATAGAAAAACTTCTTGACGAGTAATAAATAATCTATATTGCTCTGTTAACCTTTTCTTAGGGTTATTATTTTAATAATCAATTGTGTTTAGGCTGAAATTAAATATGCCAATAAAAATTAGAGTAGAATAGTAATGAAGTTTTTAAATCGTAGCCCCAAATTTTGTGCCATTTGCCAAAAAGAGCTAAAACATAAACACAAACCAAAAAAGGAATGGAATATTGAAGGACTTCTTTGTGGAGATTGTCATATGGATAAGATGAGACAATATTTTGAGGGAACGATGACGCAAAACTGTGTTGAATGTAAGTCTAAGAAAAAAATTACTGATTTATGGGAACCACGCTGGCAGTGGGAAATGGAAGGATTGCTTTGTAAGAGTTGTTTTGACAAAAAAGAAAAAATCTTTGCCGAAGAAAAAGAATTTTGTAGCATTTGCGGTGCTAAATTAAGTTTTTTTCGATATACTCCCAAAAGTAAATGGAAGGTAACAGGAAATCTATGTAGAAAATGTTGGGATTCTAACAAAGCACGCAATGGATAAACATGATTTTTTTTAAAAGATTTTCTTGTGAAAAATGTGATAAAAAATTTTCAAAACAAGAGGATCTAATGCAACATCATGAAATAGTTCACGATAAGGATTTACCATATGATTGTAAAGAATGCAACAAATTTTTTTCAAGTATGGAAGAAATGCGCACTCATCTACAAAGAAATCATAGTTACAAAAAAGATAGAATTTAGTTTTAAATCGCCTTTATAGTTTTAACGATTGGAGCACGAGCTTTAGTGAAAACCCTAAATCCACAAATGCATTTAATTTCTGGAAGTCTTGACAATTCAGTATCTGCAACATTGGTTCCACATCTCAAACAAGTGTAAATTACATCAAATTTTACAGATTCTGGCGTTTCATCAAGTGGGGTCTGCTCAATTTGGTTTTCAGGAGTTTCTTCAGTCATGGTTTAATCAGAATTTTCTATAATTTAAGGCTAACAAATAATCACGTCAAAGATAATTCTATGTAGACGTCATCTGGAATTTTTAATCTCATTAGTTGTCGAATAGCTTTGTCATCGGCATTAATGTCAATAATTCTTCTGTGCATTCTCATTTCCCATTTTTCATATGTTTCAGTACCGCTTCCACAGGGAGATTTTCTTGTTGCAATATGAAGTTTTTTTACAGGTAAAGGTGTTGGTCCTTTTATTTTAACTCCGGTCTTTTCACCAATCCCCATAATTTCAGTACAAACATCATCTAGTTTTGTCAAGTTTGTGCTTGTAAGTTTAATTCTAGCTGATTGAGGCAAAACAAAAACCCACTAAGGCTTGTATTCTTCAGTAATATCTTTTACAATCCCTGCTGCAATTGTTGAACCCATATCTCTTAGTGCAAATCTGCCCATTTCAGGAAATTCTGAAAATGTTTCAATTGGAGTTGGTCTTACTGGTTTAATTCTAACTATAGCAGAATCCCCAACCTTGAGAAATTTAGGGTTTTCTTCATCAACTGCACCGGTTGCAGGATTAATTTTTGCTTCAAACGCAACAATTGTTGCAGCAACTTGTGCAGTGTGACAGTGCATTACTGGAGTGTAACCAGGTGCAATAGCTGTAGGATGATGTATAATAATAATTTGCGCTCTAAATTCATTTGCACACTTTGGTGGGTTATCAGGAGTTCCCATAACATCACCTCGTTTGATATCCTTTTTCTCAATACCTCTTAGGTTAAAACCAATGTTATCACCTGCAGAAGCAGACGGCATTTCTGTATGATGAGTTTCAATAGATTTGATCTCACCAGTTGCGCCAGATGGCATTATGATGATTTTATCATTAGGTTTCATTGTACCAGTTTCAACACGTCCTACTGGGACAGTACCTACACCAGTAATTGTATAAACATCTTGAATTGGAACACGTAGTGGTTTGCCAGTTGGCTTTTCTGGATATGTAAAGTCATCAAATGCTTCAAGAAGAGTTTTTCCAGTCCACCATGACATGTTTTCAGATTTTTTAACTAAGTTCTCACCAGTCCAACCAGAAACTGGAATGAATGGTACTTGATCAACTTTGAAACCAACAGATTTGACTAATGCCTCACCTTTTGCTTTTGCAGCCTTGAAGGCGTCTTCAGAATATTTGCTGACATCCATTTTGTTAATGGCAACAATAATTTGATTTACACCAAGTGTTTTAAGTAAGAATGCATGCTCTCGTGCTTGGCCACCAGGAGCTACAGCAGTATCAGTTTCTCCTTCCTTAGCAGAAAGAACCAAAACTGCGCAATCTGCCTCAGATGCGCCCGTAATCATATTTTTGATAAAGTCCCTATGTCCAGGAGCATCAATTAAAGTAAAGAAGTATTTGGGGGTCTCAAATTTTTGAAAAGCAAGATCTATAGTAATACCACGTTCTCGTTCATCTTTGATATTGTCCAACACCCAAGCATATTTGAAAGTGTCACCTTTTCCTATTTTTTCTGCTTCTTCTGCGTGTTGGGCAATAGTTCTCTCATCAATAATTCCAAGATCCATTAAGAAATGACCCATTGTAGTAGACTTACCATTATCTATATGACCAGTAATTATCAAGTTCAAGTGTGGTTTATCTGCCATATCGGTTTCGAAGTGAGAGGGCTTTATTACCATTTCGATTTTTTTTGAAAATATCTTATTTTTTTTCAATATTTTTTAATTAATGTTTTGAAGAATTAGACATAAATCAAAGTGGACAGTGAAAGAAACCATGAAAATTACTGTTTCTGTAATAAAGGCTGATGTTGGTGGTGTTGGAGGTCATACCAAACCAAGTGATGGACTGTTAGACACTGTGAAAAAAACTGTAGAAAATTCAAAAGATCTGTTAATTGATTATTACATTGGATATTGTGGAGACGATGTGCACATAGTTATGTCACACACCAAAGGAGTGGACAATCAACAAATCCATGAGCTTGCATGGAAGGCCTTTGAAGCTGGAACACAGACGGCAAAACAAGAAGGACTTTACGGAGCAGGACAAGATCTTCTAAAGGATTCATTTTCTGGAAACGTCAAAGGAATGGGACCTGGAGTTGCTGAGTTAGAGTTTGAAGAGCGACCTAATGAAGCATTTACTGTGTTTGCAGCTGATAAAACAGAACCAGGAGCTTTCAATTATCCATTTTATAGAATGTTTGTTGATGCAATAAGCAATACTGGATTGATTGTTAACAAGTCTCTGGCAAAAGGTGTGAAATTTAATGTTATGGATGTAGAGGAAGCTGAGATTGCCGAGCTTCAGTTATGGGAAGACAAACCAACTCTAGAAGCTGCACTAATGTATCCTGGTCGGTTTGTTGTTGCATCAATTTATACAAGAGATGACGAACCAATAGTTTCTGCTTCTACTGATCGTTTACACAATATAGCTGGAACTTATGTTGGCAAAGACGATCCTATATGCATCGTAAGAACTCAGAAAAATTTCCCTGCAACAGAAGAGGCAGGTAGCGCGTTTAACAATCCACATTATGTAGCAGGAAACACTAGAGGGAGTCATCATATGCCATTGATGCCAGTAAAACTAAATTCTGCAGCAACAATCAATTATTGTATTCCAATTGTTGAGGCACTGGTATTTAGTATGCATGAAGGAAAACTAGTTGGACCATTTGATGGTTTTTCCACACCGGATTGGGATTATATAAGAGAAATAGCTACAAAAAGAGCATTAGCTATGAGAAGTCAAGGATTTATCCATCCAGCAACACTTGTGCCATCTGAATTAGAATATGCTGAAGGATATAAAGACAGGATCGATATTTTGAAAAGTAAAATGAAGTCCTTACCTGATTCGCCAAATGCAGGAAAAACAAAAGGAAAATATGAAGATCCAGATTGAGTGTTCTAAACACTAGATATTATCATAATTTACTCTCCAAATGAAAAATTTCTTTAATTGTTTTTTGTGTAAAAAGAGTTAATAGAAAAGATGGGTATTATAAAAAGAGAAAAATGAAAAAATTAGAATCTTTTTTCCAGTCCAAATTTTTCATTATGACTGGACTTGGAGTTGTTTCATTTTCTTATTTTGTATATGTATTATTTGGTCAAACTATTCCAAACATAATTTCGACATTTTTTAAAGACATTGGAGAAATGATAATTATAGGAGCCGTATTTGCATTTGCTTTTGCATGGTTACTAAAAACAAGCCCCCAAAAGAAACCAAAAAAATACATAGTGATTATATTTGATGTATTTGGATCTAAATCTAATATTCAGGGGATACGTACAGAATTTAGAATTCATGACGTTGCCTGGAGCTATATGAAGCAATATAAAAAATTCTACCCACTCCATAATTTTGCTCTTGTTTCAGATATTTTAAAATCAAAGAAAAAGACGATCCTTCGATACATTTAGCAACTCACTTTTATTCAGGATCCTATAAAAAATTTAGAGTGAAGTTTTCTATTCTAGCTGAAACTTTTGAGAAGATGGAGAAAACTACAAAGAGGTTAGAGCTAACAGATCATCTTGTAGATTTTTTTAAAAACACTCCACTGGATTTAGTTTCCAAAGTAGTTTATTTGATTCAAGGGAAATTAGGTCCTGACTATGAAGGAATAGAGATTGGAGTTGCAGAAAAAATAGTCATTAGAGCTGTTCATCGTTCCACGGCGATTGAAGTAAAAACAATCGAAGAGGCATATAGAAACGATGGGGACCTAGGACATGCTGTCTCAAAATTGATTGATCAAAAAACACAGACTACACTGTTTGATGCAATAGAAGGACAAAGTCAAACTGTTGAATGGGTGTATGATACATTGCTTAAAATTGCTGAACTTGAAGGAAGTGGAAAAAATGTAGTGGATAAAAAAATGAACTATATTGCAAGTCTTTTAAATAATGTTAATTCGATTTCTGGAAAATTTATCATAAAAATACTAATCGGCACTATGCGTTTAGGAGTTGCAGATAATACAATTTTAGATGCCTTGGCAATTGCATATACAGGTTCAAAAGAGAATAGAGAAAAAATAGAAAACGCATACAATGTTTCAAGTGATCTTGGAAAAGTAGCTAAAGTCGCTGCAAAAGATGGACTTGAAGGAATTAAACAATTCAAGGTATTAGTTTTCAATCCCATTCGACCAATGCTTGCGGATCGTGTAAAAAGTGAAAAAGAAGCAGTTGAAAAAATGGGAGAAAAATTCGCAGCAGAATTCAAACTTGATGGTGAACGTGTACAAATTCATTTAGAAAATGGAAGAGTTGATCTTTTTTCAAGGAGATTAGAAAACATTAGAAGCTATTATCCAGATATTGTTGAGAATATTCCTAAATCACTAAAGATACAAAATGCGATATTAGAAGCAGAAGCAGTAGCTGTTAATGAAGACACTGGAGAATTTTTACCGTTCCAAGAATTAATGCATCGAAGACGAAAATATAACGTGGATAAAGCGGTATTACAATATCCTATAACTCTTAATTTTTTTGATATTTTATATGCTGATGGAAAGTCTTGCCTTAATTTAGGATATGAGGAAAGGCGAAAATTATTAACAAAAATTGTAGTTGAGGATAATTTTTCCAAAATAATTCCTCAAAAAGTAGTCACAAATGAGAATGAGATTGAAGATTTTCTTGAAAATTCAATAAATTCTGGATGTGAGGGTTTGATGCTAAAAGATCTTCAGGCGCCTTATAGAGCTGGTGCGAGAGGCAGTAATTGGTTAAAGCTAAAACGGGAATATAGAAATGAATTGGGAGATAGTTTAGACTTGGTAGTTATTGGAGCATTTTTTGGAAAGGGTCGAAGAACTGGAAAATATGGAACATTACTTTTAGCAACTTACAATGATGACGAAGATACCTTCCCAAGTATTTGTAAAGTTGGTACTGGTTTTACTGATGAAAACTTGGATCAATTCTATCAAATCTTATCTAATAAAGTAACATTAAAGAAAAATCCACGAGTTAAAAGTGAGATGGAAGCTGATATATGGTTTGATCCAGAACTTGTAATAGAAATAGTTGCATCAGAAATTACATTGAGTCCTATCCACAAAACTGCCCAAGACATAATAAGAAAAGGAAGTGGATTAGCTTTAAGATTTCCAAAATTCACAGGAAAAATTAGATTGGAAAAATCTCCAGAAAATGCATCAACTGTTCAAGAAGTTATTTCGCTATACAATGGTCAAATAAAAATCAAACAAGAAATCAATTGAGACTAGATTAACTGTAGAATTTGGCATTATTTCACAAGGGTTTAAATTAACTTTCTATTGAAATTCAATTTCGTACATGTATAGTGGGGAATTAGAGGTACAGGCAAAAAGAAAAGCAATTGCAGTTTTGCAAGATGAGATTAATAGAATTTTAAATGCCTCAAGAAGTTTGGCTTCACTACCAGAATTAATGACGAAGAAAAACAAAAGTGAGATTAAACATACAATTGAACAAATTGTCAATATTGAAGACGAGGTAGAATCTCTTCGAAGAAAAATTACACGTGATGTTGCAGATGTTGGAGGCCTAATTATGAATAGGGAGAATTTGCTAAATACTGCATATACTATGGATGAAATTGCTGGATACATTACTGGCATTGCATTCAAATTATCTAATATCAAACCTGTCACCCTAAAGACTGCAAAGCTAGATGAAGATATTACTGAACTTATTGAGTTAGTTGTAGATCAAGTTTACAAGCTAAACGAAATTATTCGTAGTCTCAATGCAGATTCCTCAAAATCGATTGATCTTGCTCAAGAGACTCAGAAAATTGAAAGAGAAATTGATACAAAATATCGACAGATAACAATCAAGATCTTAACTGAAATAACAAATACAAAGGAGCTTCTATTAATTAAAGACGTAGTAGAGGGAATAGAAGAAATGGCAGATAAATGCCAGGAAGTTTCAGATTCATTCATTTTATTAGCATTGAGTATTTAGTTGAAAAGTGAATTAATCGATAATAGAATTATTGTTTGGAACATAAAAGATTCTAAAAAACTGTTCATGCTAGGATATTATGGGAAACCAATTGGAATACCAAAACCAAAGATAGATGAAATTAATGTACCGCTTATTTTAGATCTTATTGAAGGGTATTATTTACTACAAAAATCTAAAATTAGTATTTACAAATTGAAAAAAAAGATTACAGAAAAAGAAATGTTGCAAATTTGTAAAAATGAGTATCATAACTTTGATAAAAAATTTCTTGTTTACAAGAATTTTAGAGATAAAGGATACATTGTAAATCCTGGAATTAAATTTGGATGTGATTTTGCCGTATACCAAAAAGGTCCAGGATTAGATCATGCACCGTACCTAGTTCAAGTTTACAACACAAATGATTCAATATCATCAACGGATGTAGTTCTTGCAGGAAGATTAGCAACTACTGTAAGAAAGCAATTTGTCTTGGCAATCCCACACGGAAAAAATGATGTTGGTTATTTAGCACTTGATTGGTGGAAGGCTTAGAGAGATTTAATGTGTCCAGCTATTTTATCATAAATTTCAAATAATTCTTTTGTGATTCCAAATTCAAAAGTATTTTTCCATTTACCATAGATTCTAACTACATCTTCTGTAGGATCAACAAAAATGGTTGCGTCTTTTACAGATTGTTTTTGAATCATTTTGTTAAGTGCAGAATCATCATTAAGAGATTTAGCCAACTGCCCACCATTCCATGTTACATTTTTTATTTTCTTAGTACTGAAATGACCATCAGTGGAAAGTATAGTTCTAGCTATGTAATCTAATGTTTTATTACTAGAATCTTTTTTCACAATGAAATGTGCTTGAAATCTATCTTGAGCACCCCATGGAAGTGGATTTGGATCTTGCATAGTCTAACCTTTTTGAATTATTTGGATGACATCGATATTGGTATTCTTAACTTCTAAACATCCCTTATTGGTAACCATTCTTGGAGTCTGAGAAAAGCATCTGCTGTAATAATCTCCTCTTTCAATCTCATCAGTTCCAATCTTTTTTGGAGTGGATTCAATACCAATTTTGGATAAAAATTCACTAAAATGTTGAGGGTGAGTCTTTAGAACAAAGGTGTCAGATTCAGAATCATGCATGTTTGATGTTAAATTATCCCTCAAATAAAGATTAATTCAAAATTTGATGATCCAATTAAATAATACAAAGGAAGCATCATTCTGTCAATGTTAAAATTTCAAGATAAAGTTGCGCTAATTACAGGAAGCGGAACTGGCATTGGGCAAGCTATTGCAAAAAAATTTACTGAAAACGGGGCTAGTGTAATAATTTTAGGTAGAAGAAGAGAGCCACTTGAAGAAACAGAAAAAATCCTTCAAGAGATAATTTCCAAAGTTCAAAGCAATGCGTTTGTAAAAATATTTTCTGGTGTGGATGTAAGTGATGAAAAAAGTGTTAATGACATGTTTGATACTCTTGCAAATTCAAACACAAATGTAGATATCGTAGTAAATAATGCCGGAGTTTCAGGGCCTGTAACTTGTTTTGCAAATGATGATATGAATGAATTCAAGAGTACTATAGGAATTCACCTTACTGGAACTTTTTGGACATCTAAACAGGCACTCAAAGTGATGAAGGCTGGAGGAAAAATAATTACAATTTCAACGTTCTTTACAGAAGAAAGACCGCTAGAACAACGACCATATAGATTCAGAGATCCTTATACTGCGGCACAGGGTGCAAAAAATCGACTAGCAGAGGCGATGTCTTGGGAATTAATCGACAAAGGAATAGTTTCAATTGCAACAAATCCTGGTCCAGTTCATTCTGATAGAATTTACAAAACAGTTTATCCGAAAGCAGCATCAGAATTTTTACGAGTAAGTGGATTTGAGGATCTATCTCCAGTTGAAGTTGAATCTGCAAGCAAAGAAATTGTGCCTCTTTTAGGTGAAGAAGAGTCAGTAATTAATGCAGGAATTACTACTGCAGCTGGAAATCTAGCAAAAATTAAAGGAGGAGATTTAAAAAAATTATCTGAAACTTTAACAAATCTTTTAAGTAAAATCAAAAATGTCGCTGAAAAAATCCAGCTAAACACATCTAAGATGATAGCAGATGAACAATTCTTATCACAATCTCAAGTTGCAGAAACTATTTTGACTCTAGCTGATGATGAAATGGCAAAAATACTCAATGGTAAAGTAATTCCAGGAGACAGAGTATTTTATCCAGTTAGAGCGCATATTGCGGGTGCAACCCCTAATGTTCATCAACCTGATTTTAGTGGCAAGTCGGTGTTTTTTACAATAAATGCCACAGACAAAACAGATGCAGATAGAGCTGTGTTTCTTGCAAAACATGTTGAAGACAATGGAGGCAAAGCTGTTTGTATAATATCTCAAGATACTCCAAAGGAGTTACAAGAGTCAATTAGTGGAAAGTTTCATTCTCACGTTACTGATCTAAAAAATCCTGAAGAGATTCAAAGATTCTTAGAGGCGACCACTAAAAACATGGGAGAAATTGCTGCAGTAGTTCACATTACAGGAAAAGTCCCTGAATTTTCAAAGCTATTAGAGTTGTCAAGAAAAGAATGGGATAACCTTGTAGACAAATTCATTAACACTCCAGCTACTGTAATTCAAAGATCATTTGAACACTTTGTTCCAGGTGGTGGAAAAGACCCAAGACTGTTTAAGGACAAAGGAGGAATAGTAATGACTATTGGTCCTGACTTGCCAGTTGGCAAAAAGA
>Ga0209997_10000190_pt1 | contig 18953 bp, 21 predicted proteins | sample CR04metaG_FD_182079 | JGI IMG/M metagenome (GOLD analysis project Ga0209997, IMG submission 182079) | Deep subsurface microbial communities from Mariana Trench to uncover new lineages of life (NeLLi) - CR04 metaG (SPAdes) (version 2) | ecosystem: Environmental > Aquatic > Marine > Ocean trench...
TGTTATTTCATTTGCACCTAATCTAAGCGAACCACCCATATCTGAAACATCCTTTTGTTCTGGAAGTAAATCTACAACCGGATTCTTTGTATCGCTTTTAATCTCAGATGAATTTGCATCTTCTAAATTCAAAACATTTCTTCCAAATGCAATTGCAGCTAGCTGGAATCCAAAGCATATCCCGAGATATGGTATGTTTTTCTCACGTGCATAATTTGCAGTTTGAATAATTCCTTCAGAACCTCTAGTGCCAAATCCTCCTGGGACTATAATTCCATCATATTTTGATAGTATGTCGTAATCTGGTATTGATTCAGAATCTATCCAGTCAATATCTACTGATTTTCCTATTTGAGCTCCTGCGTGTTTTAACGCATGATTTACACTCACATAACTATCGACAAGTGTGACATATTTTCCAACCATCACAATCTTCACTTTTTGGCCTTCGTGATTAACCATGTTATGTGCAATCTCATTCCATTTGTCCCAATTAGCTGAAGCATTTACCATTCCAACCTTTCCAAACTTTGTAAACATTGAATCCATTATCCCTTGGTCATAAAGTATCTGCGGTACTTCGAAGATTGATTTTGCATCATGACACGACAAAACATCATTTATTGCTACATTTGTAAACATTCCAATCTTTTTCTTTGTTTTTTCTTCTAATGGTAATGTACATCTAACTGCCAAAAAGTCTGGTTGAATACCTATCCTTCTTAGTTCTTGAACGCTGTGTTGTGTTGGTTTGGTCTTTTGTTCTCCTACTACATCAAGTGATGGTGCTAGTGTTACATGGACAAAGATCACTCCTTGTGGTCCATCTTCTACTCTCATCTGTCTGAGTGCCTCTAAGAATGGCAATGATTCAATGTCTCCAACGGTTCCTCCACATTCTACAATCAAAAATTCTAGTTTTTCATCTTCGGCAATCTTTCTAATTCTTCTTTTGATCTCATCAGTAATATGTGGAATAATCTGAACACATACTCCCAGGTACTCTCCCTTTCTTTCTGCTTCAATTACTGTAGAATATACTTGCGCAGTTGTGATGTTGTGGCTTTTTGGAATATCTTGGTTTAGAAATCTCTCATAGTTTCCAATATCCATGTCGCATTCGCCTCCATCTTCTGTTACAAAGACTTCACCATGTGCAATTGGATTCATTGTTCCTGCGTCATAGTTTAGATAAGGATCTATCTTAACACAGGAAACTTTTTGATCTGCTAATTGTAATAATTTTGCAATCGAGGAAGTTGTTACGCCTTTTCCAAGGCCAGACATCACACCACCGGTGACAAAAATATACTTCGTCTGCACATTAATGAAACAAGTATCTGTCTTTTGTATGTTTTGCCTGTCATTAGCTGAAATACCTGGTTGGTAGTTGATTCCAGTCCTTATTGACTCTTAATTTTCAATAGTTTAGATAACTGCGATCTTTACAACTGTAAAAAAATTTCTTGTTTTTTTAACGAGTTTTAGACATTTCTGGAGCTATTTTTTTATTTTTCACCGTGTTTAATGTTATGAGAACCTCTAGATTGGTGGTCATAGCTAAAATAGAACTTCCCAACCATGGCAGTTTGTCATTAGACCTCCACTCTATGACGTTTTCTAGTTTACACTAAAGCATAGTTTGTTTTTTTAGACTTTTTGTAAATGATGCAATCTTTGATTCTAGTTTATTTTGAGGCGTTTTTTCAATTAATTTCAAATATGCACTTCCAACAATCACTGCATCGACTCCTGCTTTGATGTATTTTTTTACATCTTTTGGAGTTGAAACTCCAAATCCTACACCAACAGGAATTTTTCCATTGGTTTGCTTTTTAACATTTTTGATTGCTTTTATTGTGTAATTTTTAATTTCTGTCTTGACTCCAGTTGTTCCATAAACTGCAACAAGATACAAGAATCCTGTTGATACTTTGGCAATCTTTTGTATTCTTGTTTTACTAGTGTTTGGAGATATCAGAAATATTGTATCTGCATTGCTTTTTGCTGCTTGTAGATATTCTTTTGATTCCTCAACTGACATGTCTGGAAGAATGAATCCATCTATTCCAGCTCTTCTTGCTTCTGAGATAAATTTTCTATATCCACGGTGATACAAGATGTTGGTGTATGTCATCAGTACTAGTGGAATGTCTGTCTCTCTTCTGATTTTTTTTACAATGCTGAAAAACTTGGAAATCTTGGTACCTTTTTTGAGTGAGACAGTACTTGCGTTCTGAATTACTGGTCCATCAGCTATGGGATCTGAGAATGGAAAGCCTAATTCTATAATGTCTGCTCCTCCCTTTACTAACCCTCTTACCGTTGCAATTGTTGCTTTTTCACTTGGAAATCCTACCATGATGTATGATATCAGAGCCTTTTGATTTTTAGCCTCTAATTCGGCAAACTTTTCTTTAATCTTTGACATTTTTATTCAGATAATTTTGTACTTCTTCAACGTCTTTGTCTCCTCTTCCAGAAAGCGTTACAACTATTGATTCTGATTTCTTTCCTTTTCGTGCTACTTTGATAGCTTCTGCTATTGCATGAGCTGATTCAAGTGCTGGAATGATTCCTTCTGTTCTAGTTAGCGTTAAGAATGCATCAACTACTTCTGCATCAGTAGCTGAATGATATCTAATTCGTTTTGTATCTTTATAGTACGCGTGTTCAGGACCTACACCTGGATAGTCAAGTCCAGCTGAAATACTGTGCGTTTCTGTAATTTGTCCTTCATCATCTTGAAGTAAATATGTCATCATGCCGTGCAAGACTCCTTTAGTTCCAGCTGACAGTGTTGCTGAATGCAATTTTGATTTTAATCCTTTACCTGCAGCCTCTACTCCAATCATCTCTACATTAGAATCCATTAAAGGATAGAATGTTCCAATTGCGTTTGATCCTCCTCCAACACATGCTATCACAGTATCTGTTGTTTTGTTAATTTTTTTCATCTGTACTTTGATTTCTTTTCCAATGACACTTTGAAAATCTCTAACCATTACTGGATACGGATGTGGACCAACGGCAGATCCTAGTAGATAGTATGTAGTCTCTACATTAGTTATCCAATCACGAATTGCTTCATTGATTGCGTCTTTCAGTGTCTTTGAACCAGAATATACTGGATAAACTTTGCAACCAAGCAAGTCCATTCGAAATACGTTAAGCTTTTGACGAATTGTATCCTTATATCCCATGTATACTTCGGCTTTCATACCTAAAACAGCGCATGCCATTGCAGTGGCAACACCGTGCTGTCCAGCACCTGTTTCTGCAATGATTCTCTTCTTCTTCATCTTCTTTGCAAGAAGCGCTTGACCTAGTGTGTTGTTGATTTTGTGAGCTCCTCCATGTAGCAAATCCTCTCGCTTGAGATAAATTTTAGCTCCTCCAAGTTTTTCTGACAAATTTTTTGCATAGTATAGTGGAGTTGGCCGTCCTGCATACACTTTGAGATAGTAATCTAGTTCTTTTTTGAAACTTTTATCGTTTTTGAATTTTAGATAATTTTCTTCTAGCTCTTCAATTGCAGGAACTAGTGTTTCTGGAATGTACTTTCCACCAAATTCTCCAAATCTACCGTTCTTCGGATATTTCAATATGCACTCACTAGTTTCCTGACTTGTTCTTCGATATTATCGCTTTTCATAATGCTTGCACCAATCAAGAAAGCATCTGCTCCACACTTTTTTAGATATTGAATGTCATCAATGGTTTCAATTCCACTCTCTGAAATAATTGGTCTTGTTTTTTCATATCCTTCTAGAACTGTGGCAGTAGTTTTCAGATCAATTTCTAATGTGTCCAAATTTCTATTGTTAATTCCAATAAGATCAGCTTTAGTATCTAATGCATTTACAAACTCTTGTTTTGTATGAACTTCAAGGAGAATCTTTAATTCTTTTTTGTGAGCATACTCTATAAACTCATCAATCTCTTTTAGAAATTCTTGATCAAACAATGACTGAATCAATAATATGTAATCTGCACCCATTTTTTCTGCAGCATCTATCTGAATATTCTCAATCATTATATCTTTCATCAATAATGGAATATCTACTGCTTGCCTAACCTTCATGAAATATTCTGGTGAACCATGAAACAGATTGGGCTGAGTAAGTATTGATAGTGCTTTTGAGCCTCCTGCAATCATCTGTTCTGCTATACTAGCAGGGTTTGTGATGGTTCTAATCTTTCCTAAGGACGGTGATGCAAATTTTATCTCAGTTAGTAGTGTTGGATGAGGATTGCTCTTGATAATTTGAATTAGGTCTTTACTTGATTTTTCCAGGTTTGCATCAATATCGTATGTTCCATCATCAATTGCAGTTTGAGAGTTGATTACCAATCTCTTTAAAATATTTTCAGCCATTAGTAATCTCCTTTAGTTTTGAAATGTCTCCAGTATCTGTCACAAAGTTCTCCAAAGTCTTGAATGCTTTACCATCTTTAATTGTATTTAGTGCAAGCTCTACTCCATCTTCGAAATTATTTGCAATGTTTGCAACAATTAGCCCTCCTGCTGCATTTAGTGCAGTAGTCTCAATCATTGCTTGGTTTGCAGTGTTGTTTAGCACTCCAACAAAAGATTTGATTGCGTCTTCTCTTGTTTTAATCTGAATGTCTTTGAGTGATGATTTGTGCAGTCCTACTACTTCAGGATCAATTGCGTTGGTCAATACTTTGTCATCTCTCAAAACACATACTCTATTAGTTGCACTAGTAGAAAACTCGTCCATTCCATCATCAGAACGCACTGTCATGATGTTCTCTCCACCTCTTCTTTTTAGAATTGCAGGTAATCTATCAAGATATTCAATTGAAAATACCCCAATTAGTTGATTTTTGACTCCAGCTGGATTGGATAGTGGACCTAAAAGATTAAACGCGGTTCTTTTTCCTAGTTGTTTTCTTGCTGGACCAACATGCTTCATTGCAGGATGAAACTTTTGTGCAAACATGAAACAAATTTTATGCTTTTCTAGAATTTGTACAATTTTTGATGGCTCTTGATTTAGATCATATCCGAAATACTCAAAAATATCTGCACTTCCAGACACTCCAGAAGTGGAACGATTTCCATGCTTTGCAACTATTCCACCAGCTGCTGCCACTACAAATGATGCAGTAGTGGAGACATTGAATGTTTGAAGCTGGTCTCCTCCAGTTCCGCACATATCAATCATGGTTCCAGCCTTTTTAGGCTCAATTTTTAGAGATAGTTCTTGCATTTTATCAAGCATTCCCAATAGTTCATCATCAGTCTCCCCTTTCTCTGCAAGACTAGATAGAAAATCTGCGTTCTCTGCGATATTTGTATTTCCTGAAAGAATCTCTGTCATTATACCATTCATCTCATCGTATGTCAAGTCTGTCTTATGCTGTAGTTTTGAAATTAATTCTGAAATCATTTTTCTTTCACCTGTCTGATGAAGTTTGCTAGAATTTTTTTGCCTTCTTCAGTCATTATTGATTCTGGATGAAATTGTACTCCCTCAATTAGATATTCTTTGTGTTTTATTGCCATGATTTCTCCATCATCTGCAGCTGTAGCTGTTACCTCTAGTACATCTGGAATTATTGTTTTATCACCTACTAGACTATGATATCTTGTTGCTCTAAATGGATTCTTCACTCCTTTGAATAGTTCTGAGTTATTATGATTCACTGGACTAGTCTTTCCATGCCTTACACATCCTGCGTTTGTAACTTTGCCACCAAATGCATGAATAATTCCTTGATGCCCCAGACAGACTCCAAGAATTGGAGTAGTTGGCCCCATCTTAGTAATCACATCAGAACATACTCCAAAGTATTTCTTCTCTACAGGAGTTCCTGGACCTGGTGATATAATTATTGCATCATAGTTTTTCTGTCTAATTTCATCTAATGTTATTTTGTCATTTCTAATAACATCTGACTCTACTCCAAGCTCTCCAAGGTATTGTGCAATGTTATAAACAAATGAATCATAGTTGTCAATGATTAGAAATTTCATCTTGTTGCCTCCTTTAATGCTTGAAGCATAGCTCCTGCCTTGAATTCTATCTCCTTGAATTCATATTCTGCAACAGAGTCAGCAACAATTCCTGCACCTGATTGCACAAACCCTTTGTTCCCATCAATGAAGATACTTCTAATTGCTATTGCAAAGTCGCAGCATCCATTGTATGAGAAATACCCAACAGCTCCTGCATATGGGCCCCTTGCTTCAGTCTCTAGATCATCAATTATCTCCATTGCCCTCACCTTTGGAGCCCCTGAGACTGTTCCTGCTGGAAATACTGCCTTAAAGGCATCAAACATGTCGTTTTCAGGCGCCAAAGTGCCTACTACGTGCGTAACTATATGCTGAACGTGACTGAATCGTTTTATCTGCATTAGAGATTCTGGATGAACTGTTCCGTATTTGCAAACTCGGCCAATATCGTTTCGTCCCAAATCCACTAGCATTGTATGCTCTGCTAATTCCTTTTCGTCATGGAGTAACTCATCAGCTAGCTGTTTGTTTTTTTGCTCATCATCAGTTATTTTTCTAGTTCCAGCAATTGGAAATGTCTCTACTTTATCATTAGTGATTCGCACTAACATTTCAGGGGACGCTCCAATGATTGTTTTTTGATCTTGTTTTAGATGATACATGTATGGTGATGGATTTAGCTTGCGCAATGTTTTGTATAGTGTTAGATTATCTCCATTATTCTCAAATGCAAACTTCCTAGATAGTACAACCTGAAAAATATCCCCATCATAGATTAATTTTTTTGCCTTCTTTACAATTTCTGAGAATTCCTCTTCATCCATGTTGGGTGTTACTTCACTGGAGTGGAAATCACCAAATGTATCACCGTTCATCTTTAGTTTATCGAATCTATTCTCATCATGGTAAAAATAGAATAGTTTCTTGTGTAAATTATCATATAAAATTCCATCATCATAAATTCCAAACTCCATTAGTGGTTGTGCTGCATTGTGAGTGTCAGGAATATCTTCAACTAGTCTGATTGCATCATAGTTAACAACACCAACAGCTCCACCTAGATATCTATAACTTTGATCATCTGATTGTCCTAAGAGTTTTTTTAGTTCTGAGAATGGATCTGTTGTTTGTATTGTTTCTGTTTTTGCATTTTGAACTATCTCTACTTTGTCAGAGTATCCTTTGAGGATTATCTTTGGATCAAATCCCATTACTGATGTTTCAGCTAGTACTTCAGGACCAGTTAGTGATTCAAAGAGAAATGAATGCGAATAGTTTCTTGAAATTTTATTGTAAATTTGAAATTGGTTTTCAGATAAATCTAGGGGTATTACTTTTGCTTGAGTTTTTCCAAATGTGTTCACCCATAGACAAAATTTTAGTTCTTTATTATTTAAATTGAATTGTAGGTTTTGATGATACTATTTTGGTCTAAAATGATTGGTTTGCAGGCATGGATATTACGGTACAGTACGGTACTCTTATATAATATTTTGCCGTAGTAGAATGGTCATGCAGGGGACAAAAGCAATCATGCAAGATATGCAGATTCTTAGAACAGAGAATTATTCATCAGTTAGTAAAGTAGAATGCTATGTTTGCGGTAAGGGGCTGGAGGATGGCCATAGTATTACTGCCAAGACATTGCCTCATGGAATAGTACTATTTTGTGACGTTCATTATTCATTACAATAAACTTCTAAACTCTTTTGATTAAACAAATGTTCAAAAATACTGTGTTGGATGTTAAATATCTCAGTTATTAAAGCCGTTTGATGTCACAAAGAGTTTCTATACCAGAATTGGATGAATATACAGATTGTCAAATATGTCACAATCCATTACCGCATTGTCATTGCAAGTGTCCTTATTGTGGCGAACGTGACAAATGTGAATGTGCATTGTTTGATGCGGCCACTGGAGGATGAAAAATTTTAGAAAACTATCAAATTAAGACCAAATTGTTTTAGATAGAAGTGGAAATTTCTTTAAAAGTCATGTATCTATAATTATTCTATGAGCAAGACTGAAACTATTTCAAAAATAGAAAATAAAGTATCAATATGTGATATAATGAAAAATAATACATCAGAGGTTATAAAAAAGATAGAATCTCAGGCACCATTATTAACACAAAAATATTCTGATCTATACGTGACGTACCTTCACACAATAGATGACATATTTGGCACGTGTTACATTTCAGAAAAAGAGTTCTTTGATAAACTAAACCTGGATCAGGGAATTCTAAAAGAAGTAGAAAAGTTCTCTACTGCATTAACTGCACTTTATCTGGACCAAATAGAATTTTCATCAAAATACCTAGAGGCATATATTCAGATTCGAGTATCTGCACTCAAAACATTTGATAATTTTATGCATGTAATGATGAATTCTTATGCAAAAACTCTTTCCCAGTTTAACAAATCCATTGATTCTACTCTTAAAACTGAATCAAATGATGAATAATTGACCAAAACACTCCATAGAATTAGACATCAAGTATGGTTTCTTTGAGCTGTATTCATTATAACAAATAAGGTATTGACTCGTATAATTGAAGCAATTTTCCATGCGAGCAGATTATCAAAATTACCCCAAGTTCTTTACCCAATCCAAACAACAGACAATTTTAAGATGCACACACTGTGATTCAAAAACAGTAGAGACAAAAACTCCAGGTGGAAATACTTTATACTACTGCTCTGACAAGTTTTGCAATTTTTATGGTAAGATTGTTAAAGATCATTTAAGTTAAATTATGACGTAATCATATCATGGGCAATCCTTATACTGACTTGGTAAAAAAGGCTCTAAAAATAAGTCCTGAAATTCAATTTGCCACAGTTTGCAATATGTTAGGTGAGATAAAGCATAGTGAACATAGAACAAACGCAAAAAATTTTCTGACAAAAACAGAACGTCTAAAATCAATTGAATCAGCTACACGAGCTTGGTCGTTACGAAACGAATTTGCCTCAAAGATTGGCAAAGGTGAATTTGTAATTGCACAGTACGGCAAAATAAAACGTATTGTTATTCCACTGGATAATGATCACCTTCTTTATATGACAACAACTAAAAATGCAGATCATAACAAAATTACTGACAAAGCAACCAAACTCAAATTAGGCAAGATCAAGAAAACAATAAAATCACGACAAGAACAAGTTATTGCCTAAATTATTCTTAGAACAAAATCTATTCAAAAATATCTCATATTGGACCATGAAATTGATATGAACTGTTAATGACAAAATGTAGGTTTCAGTTTGTGATTGGGTCTATACCTAATCACAAAACGCCCACCAATCGAGATAATCGATAAAATATCCACACTAGTATGAGAATTAAGGATTACCTTTTGAAAATTTAGATTATACTACTGAACTAAAACCTCAACACTGCAATTGGGTTTAGAGAATGGAACTAATTTAACAAATGTATGATTTTTAACTCAGATACGAAATAGAACTAAAATTTTTGTTCCTTACAAGGTAAATTACCATTATTATTCCAAGACTTAACACAACAACTGAAAGTATGCCAAATTCTGGTACAACTTCAGATGGAATTATCATCTCTAAGGGTGAAGGAATAGTAACGGTTGTTTGCAGATCAGAACCTTCTACAAGATTAGAAAATTCTTGCATCTGTTGAGGATTACCATGCATTGGAATAACGACAAATGGATTGGTTGCTTTTGTCATTTCAAATGCAACTTGTGGTGATGCAGTTGGAGAAGGATCTCCAACTGGGACCATTGCTACATGGACTCTTGATTCAATGTTCTTCAAATCCTCAACAAATCCCGAATCAGAGCCATGAAATATTCTATATCCATCAAACTCAATTATATAGACCAATGGGGTTTTCGTTGGATGTTCAGCTGCAAATGCATCAACAGTAATTTCAGAAATAGTTATTTGCTCATTTGCTTCGATTTGTATGAGTTTATCTTCCGGTATTTTATCCATTAACATCGATGCTGAAGTTGGATCTGCAATGACAAAGGAACCAGTTTTGGTTTGCATTGCTATGACAGTATCAGGATCAAAATGATCCCCATGATCATGAGTTATGAAAATCACATCTAGTTTATCCAGCGAATCGATATCATCTAAGAGTAAGCTTGATGGATCTATTGCGATAGCATAGTTGCTGGTTATCAAGAGAAAGCCTGCTGAAGCATAACCCTCTAATGAGCCCTTTTGATGATTTCCCAACCACATTATGGCTAGCTCACCATCTTGAATATCATAGTTTAGGAGATTAGTTATGGCATCTGAAATTTCTTCAGCAAAGGTGGGAGTGATGCCAATCATCAAAACAAAAATAATGATAGCAATAGGAATGAGAATTTTCATAATCTATTTAGGTTCTTATCAAATAAGAGATTTTGTTAACCGTTTATATCAAATGTAATTCTGTGTAAATAACAACTTATTTTTTCCACATATTTTGCCAAGTTTCAGTGAATTGTCTCATTACCTCTAGATAGTTTTTAGACGGATCTATCCATGAGGTACTCCAAAACTTTTCCCAATCTTTATCGTACTTGAGGATAGATTGAAGACCTGACTCTTTTAACATATTTTGCCATTCTTTTCCGAATCTCTTAATTTCCACGTTTCCTGCATTCATCCATTTCTCTTTCAATTCTTTTGCTAATCTTTGCGGTAGTTCTGCATTGGTTCCAAACGTCGGCAGGGCTTGATTATATTTTACAAATGCCTCATTACCTGCCTGCTGCCATAAATCAAAAGTTAATTTCCACCTTACCAGTGCAGCAGTATAATCCTTCCATAGTTCAATGACTTTTTGATTTTTTTCCTCCGTATCTTCCTTTTTTTCCATTAATCTTCAAGTTGTGAATAATCAAATAGGTCTTCCTGTTCATTTTCCTTTTTCTTATTTGAAACTTTCTTCTTTTTCATTTCCTTACTCATAACAGTATTAGGCAGTAATTCGTTAAAAATCTTGAATTAATCTTTTTTTAGAGTTCATATCAAATGTTAACAAGATTAATTTACGGAAGCTGAGAATGGCAAAGTGGAGTGTTGAATCGCCGTCGAGATTATGTTTATCATAACCTCTAATCAGCTTCCGTAGTAATAATTAACAATTCATTGCTAAAAAATAGCATGTGTTTTGAATGATTTAGAGAAGTTAATACTTCAAGATCTTACATTCTTTTCAAACAAAATCGTATTGTTTTTTGTAATCTTTTTAATTCTGCTAACTGGGATAGTTTCAAAGTTCTCAGACACTTTGATGAATTCTGGTAATGTTACCTCTATGATTTTTTCAAAATCTCTGTAGAAAATTTTGTATGTTTCTGCTTCATTACCAAATCTTGCCTTACTAAAAATTTCATCAATTACTCCTTTTTTTGTCATAATTTTACCTTACATTATTGTACTAATCAATATTAGTCAAAGATCTCTAGATAGCAAATATCATTCTTCATCTGAGAAAGACCTATTTGATTATTCACAACTTGAAAATTAATAAATAAAAAAACTATCTATTTGTCTTATTTTTGTGAAAAAAATAAACAAATATTCATTATTTTTATGATGTGATTTTTATTTCATGACGAGGCAAAATTCAAAGGCAGTAATCAACAAAGAAAACATCGATGAGCTTAAGAGTACCGATGGGCACAAGTCATAGGACGAAATGCTTGGTTTTGAAAGATTGCTGTCTAAATTTTTTACATGCTCAGGGAACCTATAGTTCAAAAACTCATTTCAAATGAAAGGGAAATTCTTTCATGTATTGAGAGTATCAAAATTACTGATTTTGAAACTGGTGAAGTGATTTGTCAAAATTGTGGGGAAGTTTTGGAAGATAAGATTTCAAATGATAAAAAAGACAATAATGCGTTTTCAAAGAGTGAATACGCATCACATTTTGGTTCTCAATCATCTCTCAGATTTTATGATATGGGACTAGCAACAATTATTGGCAAATTCAATCATGATTCCACCGGAAAACCAGTAAATTACAAAATGAGACCAGTAATGAATAGAATGAGGTTCTGGGATGCAAGAACTCGCACAAAAAATTGTTTTGAACGAAATCTTAGAATTGCCTTATCTGAGATGGAAAAATTAAAAGAAAAATTATGTCTGTCAGATGCCGTTATTGAAAGATCTGCTTATATCTATAGAAAAGCTGCAAGAGCCCAATTGATCCGTGGTAGAAGCATTATCGGAATAGTTGGAGCATGTGTGTATGCCGCATGCAGAGAAATGGATGTTGCACGAACACTTGTAGACATTTCAAACAATCTTCAAGAAAGTAGAAGTTCGATTGCAAAAAACTATCGATTGTTGTTTCAAAATCTTAGGCTGACTGTATCTATACCAGATCCAATCAAATGTATTATAAAAATTGCAAATAATTTGGATATTCCTGAGAACACAAAACGGGAAGCTATACATTTTTTTGATACTCTAAAAGAGAAAAAATTAACTGTAGGGAAAAAACCAGATTCAGTTGCCGCTGCTGTAATCTATATGGCGGGTGTCAAAACAGGAGTAAATTTATCTCAACAAAAGATTTCAAATGTTTCTGGAATAACAGTAGTGACGATTCGAAATCGGTGTAAAGAATACACAAAGCATGTTACACTGATTTAATTTTTCATATCATTCCATTTTAGATTAACCTATCATCTTCTTTTATGGTATTTAGCACAATGTGAGTTACAGTGTTTTCAACATTAGAAACAGCAGATAATTTCTTTACAAAACTACTTAGGGATTGTCTGTCCTTGAATTTTGCAATTACTATTATGTCTGCATCTCCTGTTATATCATAAACTGCTATCACATTGTCTTGTTTTGCAATCTTATTTTCAATTTCCATCATTTTTCCTTTTGTAGTTTTAATTTCAATTATTGCTGTAATATCATATCCGAGTAATTCATGATCAAGACGAGCAGAATACCCCCGAATGATTTTACTTTCTTGGAGTTTGTTTATTCTGGAAATCATAGTTACTGTAGATACGCCCAACCTATGAGCTAGTTGTCTCGCAGATTGCCTTGCATCAGTTAGAAGGTGTTTTAGAATTTGAACATCTTTATCATCAATTTTCATATAATATGATTACTATACAAATATTTAAGAATATATTAAAATTCTTTATGAATTTAATGTATTATAAGAAAACACCTTATAATCATCTAACTCTAATGCTTTGTAATGACCATGCTAATTACAACCGAACCAATTCTAGAAAAGATTCAAAAACATTTCGATGATCATGGAATCAAATCATCCATATCAGAACAAAATCTTGATTTTGAAGCAGATTATTTAGATGCATGTTTTTTGGGAACAAAGGATGGAATTGGAAATTCTGGTTCTCTGAAATTAGAAAATTCCCCAATTGACTATATACACATTATAAAAAAACAGGAATACGCAAAATGTGACTTTGCGATTGGTAGTCATGTGGGAATGGGAGTTCACAAACACTCATGGTGGAAGATGAGATTCTTTCTAGTATTTCCAGAATTAATTCGTATTGGACCATTTGGTATTGGGACAATTTCAACAATAAAGAAAGGACTGTTCCGCTCAGAAGTTGAGAGTTTTATGTGGAATGGTTACCAAAAACTTACTACATTACCTCCAGGGTTACTAAGAGACAATGTTGCTGAACCACTATACGAGGATCAAAGGTTAAGAAGGTTAATGAAAAAATGCTTACTTAAAGAACGAATAATTACCATTTCTAGATATTCACCAAATCATGAATCAAAAGCACTCAAAACAAACTCCAAGATAGTAATTGAATCAAAATGGAAACTTCAGAAAGATCTCTTTTTAGATTATGACACTATAGAGATGTATGAGAGAATGGCAGTGATAACAAAACAAGTAGTTAACAATCTAAAATATCATTTGACATAGGAGATATCAAATGGGAAGACGAATCACCATAATACTTGATGATGACCTCTTAAAGAAACTGCATGAAAAACAAGCAAAACTAATCAAAAAGTCTGCAAAGTCTGTAAGTTTCTCTAGAGTGCTAAATGACACGTTACACCAAGGTCTAAAATCAACATAGCAGAAATTTAAAAGACTGAAGTTTTAGCCCCACCCATTGCATAATCCCTAAGGTTGGTATGAGTCCAATATCTGGGTGAAGTATACAAGACAGTATAGCATATCACACATTTACTCAGAATACGGAATTCCAAGTTTTCTTGCTTCATAATTCGGCAAATTCATCATGATTTGAGGAATCAGAGAGAACCGCTTGGTATAATCATCAGCATATTTGCTGGAATTTTCAAATTATAAAACACTTTGATAAAATGGAAATAAAGACCCAATAAACATTGGGCATGAGAGATTGGGTCTAAATTTCTAAATTATCTACATTAAGGGGTTTCATATCTTTGTAGGTGTAAAAAAATACAACAACTGTAAATTCTATAAAGCTATTTTTAGGCACTATTTTGGATTATTCTATGGCATCAATAATACTAAATTCTAAGAAAATCGTAAATCTAGTAAATCTTGATTAATCTAGGAAAAATTTTCCTTCAGCTTGGATATGTTTGTAACAGAAAAGATAATGAAAATCTTGAGACATTACAAAAGCAAATCCAAGAACGAATCAATTTTCTCAATGAACAGAATATGAACAGTTACAATGATCCCAAACTTTTAGAGAACTACGAACTGTACAACCAGATTCAGCAATGTCTTTTTCAGGATCACACCGGTCAATACTTGCTTATTGCAGGAATTATAGCCGGCATTTCTATTTTCATTTACTTTCGTTGGTGGATGATAAAGAAAGGCGAGTATAAAAGAAGTTGAATTTCAAGGAATAGTCTATGAAAAAAAAGACAGTTGGTATAATGACCTCAGTAATTTTAGTTGCAGGATTATTGGGAATATTTGTCTGGCCAAATCCTGTAATACAAAATCCAAACTTTGCATGTGCTTTAACTGAAGGCAATCCACAAGGTCCTTACTATATCCCAGGAGCACCATACAAAGAGAAACTTGGAGAATTACTTGAAGGACAAAAACTAATAATTTCTGGGCAGGTCTTAAATCAGAATTGTGATCCTGTACCAGAAGCAATAGTTGATGTTTGGCAAACTGATTCAAACGGGAATTACAATTTTGAAGATTTTACACTTCGTGGAAAAATAAAGGCAGATGAGCGTGGCCAGTATGAACTTGAAACCATACTTCCTGGTAAATATTCAGCAGCTGGAGTAATGCGCCCAGCACATATTCATGTAAAGGTCTCAGCTCCTGGTTTGTTTTCGCATACTACGCAGCTATATTTTGAGGGAGATGAGCACTATGACTTTTTTGTAAAACCTTCTTTGATTTTGAAATTAGATGAAAAAGATGGAACAAAGTATTCTGAATTTGACTTTGTTATTTTTATTCCTTGATGAGTTTGAATACACATTTGATACTACCTGTAATCTATGCAGGATTACTAAACCCAGTGTTAACTTGAAAAGTGAATTAAATTTTCATCTATCCTTTTAGGGTCCAAATTTATACAAAGTATATCTAAAAGATAATGTGCCAAAAGTAAAAGTAGAGAAAATTATCAAAGCTAAAAAAGACAAAGTTTTTTCCACCATGACAGACTTTGAAAACCTCCCATCAATACTTCCTCAAATATTCAAATCTGTAAAGATTATCTCACGAGAAGGCAATTCCATCGTAACTGAAGAGTTTGTAAAAATGGCTGGAAGGGATATTGCTCAGAAGGTAAAACACGTAATCCAACCCACAGAAAAGCACGAAGTCTTTATTCTTGAAGGAGATGCAAAGGGCAGCCACATAGTTGAAAGTTATGAAGAAACTAGTGAGGGAACAAAAATAATTGTTGAAGGTGACTTCAAGTTAGTAGGGGCGTTAAATCTTTTAGGCTTTCTTGCCAAGGGGAAAATCGAACAAAGTATCAACGAAGTAATGGATGAGTTTGCTAAGATTCTTATCTAAAAAAAAATTCAAAAGGATTTAAAGAAATTATACTTTGATACTCGTTTTAGAACCAAAATAATATTGGTGATCAATTATTGCGGTTCGTTGAGTTTTTCTTCTGCCTTTTGCTCTCCCTGAGAAATCAAATCTTTTATCGTATCAAGCGAAAAATCTGCATTTTTTAAAGGGTGGGGATTTTCCATTGCGTCTCTTGAAATATTATATACGGAAAGTATTTCAGAACCTGCTTTTTCTACAATTTTTTGGTAATCACTTTTAATTCTCTTAAAATCTTCATTTGAAGAATTTTTAAAACCATCTACATTTTTTTCTATAATCTCATACATATTCTCTATTAGCATAATCATCTTCGTGATTTTTCTGGAAATCTCAATATCATATCTAGTCTTATCAATAAACAGAATATCATTTGCTCTATCAAAAACCTCAATCATGTTTGATGGAAGTTCTGTTCTAATCTTTGCGTAATTTTCAATTATGTATAGATTTTTGTCATTTCGTGGTGAGGCTTTGAACGCCTGTCGAAGCGGTGTGTTACTTATCAAAGACCCATCCCACGCATACTGTTCTTCTTTGACTTTGACCCAAGGAAAACCATTTAGTGGATATCCAGAGCTTGCGAGAATATGTTTTTCGTCGATCTGTTGTTTTTGACTATCAAATTCCAAATGCTTTGAAGTTAACACATCAACTGCAGTTATTATCAATCGAGGAGTAGAGGAATCTTTTTTTGGTCCAAGTCTATCGTAATCAATATAATTTTTTAGTGTATCTAAAAGCAGTGAATTATCGAATAAATATGTCCATTTTGTTGGCAAGAAAAAATTTGTATCTGTAAACATGTAATTCCAATGCCATCTGGGTAAGAAAAATTTGGGAACTCCATACTTCCATGCATTTAATGGATCTGAAGGAAATATTTTTTGAGAAGATTCAGCCAATTCCAACCAAAAATTTTCAAGATCTTTTTCTGGATGACTATTTTTACTTCCAGCAATTATAGCTCCATTAATAGCTCCAATTGAAGTTCCTGTAATAATATCGAACTTCAATCCATGTTTGGCTAGTGTTTTGTAAACACCACATGCAAACGCCCCAAGAGAACCACCTCCTTGTAGTACCAGAACATTTTCTATCATTCTTGTTTTATGATGTGTATTAGATACTGACTGCATTTCCAACTAAATAGTCCCCGTTACTTTGATATTATTTTTTGCTATCATTAATTGTATTGTTGTAATTTTTAGACATAGAGGGTTGCCAAAAAGAAACTAATTGAAAAACAAAATGAGTTTAGAATAAATTTTCGGATAATCTTGTGATGAAGATTTTGACCATCCTTCTTCAATGAGGGCTTTTGCAGTTTTTGGTAAAACACAAGCGTGAGAATGAATTATCAGAAAATAACAAGCTGATGAATATAACCAATTATCACCTAATACCATGCTGGAATAGAAAGAAAATGATTAACTCTAATCTTTTTTCATTCGAAAAGAGGAATCAATTGTGGAATACCACATCATATTGGGATTTTCTGTAATAGCGTTCATGGCTCTGGTTGGTCTTCCTTTTGGTGGACTCGCCCAAGATTTGTTGTGGAAGATAGGAGATTATGGAGTTTCATTCTGCAAATTAAATACAGAGTCAGAAGTACGGTATGACAAATGTTTGGAAATTAATTCATCTTATCTTTCATTAAAACCAATTTTTTTCATTGTTGGTGGAATTGCTGGATTGATTGGTGGATATAAAATCTCTGAAAATTTTGGATTGTTGGATTAAAATTAGAAATGGTTTTCTGAACAGCTATTAGCACTAATGGTAGAATTAATGTTGATGGCGATTCAAATTTGTTGAGATCCGAACTATAATCTTGTTTAGGATTATGAATTAGGTAGTACAAAATATGCATGAAAAGAGTTTAGAGTCTCTTTCTAATTCCAACAATCACACAAGATGGAATTCCAACATACATTCCAACATTGAGCAGTATCAAACTAATTCCATATCCTAAAACTTCGACTTCAGAATTCATATCCACATAATTCAAAATGGATAGACTAGAAATCATTGGAGTAATTGCAATCTTTACAACTTCTCTGAATACTGGATTTTCACGTTCTAAATCTGCAATAGTTGGACTAAATGTGTAGTAGAATTGATTAAATAATTCCATAAATGCAATACCTGAATTAGTTTGAAGTAGTTTACTATCCCTCAGTTCTCGTAACTGTTGAACTTGTGGGGCTAATTCTGAACCAAATGTAGCTGTAGCGATAAGACAACCTCCTCCAGGACCCGCACTAACACTAGAAACACAGTTACCATTAATGAGTACCTCCATAAATTGTTCATGTGTTGAACCTTGGGATATAATTTTTTGATTCTGAATTGCAACAATTGTCAAGTAACCATGTTGTGTTAATTTTTCAATTTTTGCACCAAAAACTCCCTGACGGCCAAAAGATGATTCACACCCAAAAATGAAACTTTTATCCCTTTGACCAACTATTTCGGTATAGTCAAAACTCGAAGATTGATATGCCCCTGACCAATTCGTGTCAGAATATATCAACAGTTTTGCTTTACCATCTGGTATCTCGTTTCTTAATTCAACTGCTATTCTATTTTCTATTGTTTGTGGTTGAGCAGCTTGTGTAGTTTGTGTAGTGGCTACTTGGGAAAAAATATGTGTTCCAAATATCGTTATTTCAGTGGTAGATCTTTTAATTGGAATTGTCAGCGTTCTATCCAATGATGTTCTGGTTTCATCGTAGAGATTAAATTCACTAGTGCCAATAAAGATGTCAAAATCAATATCCTCAAAACCAATTTTTGCATCAATCAAATTTCTTGGTAATGTAATAACTAATTCCCCCCTGGCTCTGGATTCTATGAAAATTATTAAGGATGCAGTTTCTTGGTCTATCTCAAAACCTGAAACTTGTGCGCCACGTAT